>ERZ887851.1615-NODE-1615-length-19018-cov-16.371935_pt1 | contig 19018 bp, 18 predicted proteins | sample MGYA00521100_ERZ887851 | MGnify/ENA primary metagenome ERZ887851 (study PRJEB32303, sample SAMEA104408602) | aquatic metagenome | biome: Brackish water; feature: Pelagic; material: water | place: Baltic Sea | collected 2014-06-06T16:11:00 | depth 11,444 m ... | reverse complement strand
CGCTCGTGCAGAAGATCTTCGACATTCCGGAGCGAAAGCGGGAACCGAACGTAGAGCATCACCGCCAGGCGGCTGATCTTGGGTGATGTTTTGAAATAGCGAAAGGGGCTGGGATTTGTCATCCGGTGACGCTAGTTGGCGCGAACCCAGCCGACAAGAAAGTTCCTCTGACACTGCCCATAGGCCGGCGGAATCAGCCGAACCTCGTGGCCCAGCTTACCGATCTCGCGCCCCCAAAAGTGAGCCCCGCCGCAGGCTTCCATCGCGACGACGCAAGGCGGCAGCTGGCCGAAAAACTCCAGCACCTGCGCGCACCGCAGCTTCTTGCGCAAGACCCGCCGGCCCGTGCCGTCGGCTCCGTGCACCTGAAAAATGTTCTTCGCCAGATCGAGTCCGACCGTGATAATCTCCGACATGACCGCCTCCCAAGTTGGATTGTTGCGATCCCACCTTGGCACAGTGTTGCCGTCGGGGGGCGGTTACACCATCAAAGCCGCCCCCCTCGCAAAGAGCTTACCTTAGCACAGCCCAGATCACCGACGACGACCCCCATGTTTTGTCCACTCCCCGCCACATCCAGAAATATTGTTATAGTAGTATACTACTAAAAGGAATCATGCTATCAATCCTCATTGAGGATCGTTGGCACTCGGGAAGCACGAGGGAGGTCAGAATGGCGAAAGCCGATGTAGCTTTGGCTCAGGGCGCCCGGGCAACGGGTTTGCGCAAGATTGTGATGCGTCTTGTCACCGGCGGTGAAGTTGGCGTGATCGCAGCGCTCGTGCTCCTTTCAACGTTTTTCTGGATGATCGAACCGGCTTTCATGTCGGCCCGCAACGTCCGTGCTATGCTTAATGTTGTTTCTTTCGTCGGTATTATCGCCATCGGCCAGACGATCCTGTTGGTTTCGGGCGAATTCGACCTGTCGGTTGGATCGGTTGCCGGGCTGTCTGCAGTTGTATCCGCCAAACTGATGACTGCGTTCGGACTGCCGGTCGCAATCGCGCTTTTGGGTGGCGTCGGTGTCGGACTATTGTTGGGCCTCATTAATGGTCTGGTTGTCGTCAAGCTAGGGATTCCGGCCTTTATTCAGACACTTGGTGTGTTGTTCGTGGGACAGGGGCTGATCCAGTTGGTGACGGGTGGCTACCCTGTCTATCCGCTTCCCGATTCAATCACCGCTCTTGGCCGGGTCAATCTGGGCTTTGGACTCGGCTGGAGCGTTGCATTCTTCGTCGTCGCTTTGCTGGTCGCGGATTTCGTCCTGCGCCACACTGTAATCGGCCGCAACATGTATGCGACCGGTGGCAACAAGGAGGTTGCACGGCTCGTCGGCATCAACACAGACCGCTACAAGATCGCGGCATTCATGACCGTTGGGGGCCTTGCCTCAGTCGCAGGCATGTTCGTCATGGCGGACATGTCGACCGCCGCCACCACTGTCGGCTCGGGTTGGGAGCTCATCGTGATCGCCGGTGTCGTCGTTGGCGGTGTGTCGCTCTTTGGCGGCGCCGGGACCGTGATTGGCGGGGTCATCGGCATTCTGCTGCTGCGCGTCGTGCAAAGCGGTCTCGTCATTATCGGTGTGGACACAAACTGGCAACAGATCGCGGTCGGCGTCATCATGGTCCTGGCTGTCGGACTAGACATTCTGCGTCGCCGCTTTCTGGCGTCCGGAAAGGCGGGCTAACCCCGCAAATGCACGAAGTCGCGTTTCATTGTCGGTGCGCGGCGACGCCGGATCAACCGGTCGGGAACTGCCGCCGCAGGAGGCGTCGGCAAAATGGAGAGGAGAATACCATGTCGAAATTCCACGCCTATTCCAAGGGTATCAACCAGTTCACCATTAGTGCGGCACTCGCTTTGTCCAGTCTGAGCTACGTGGCTCCGGCGATGGCCCAAGATGATGTGGTGAACTTGCTTTGGGTCCAGCCAATGCGGGGCCATCCAGTACACCGTTTGATGCAGGCCGGTTTCATGGAGAAATGCGCCGAGCTTGGTTATTTGTGCGAGATCGTTGGCGACCCAAGTGCCACCAATTGGGACCTCGCAGCCTCTATCCCTCTGGCCGAAGCCGCCCTGGCCCGCACCGAATTTGACGGCGTCGCTGTCTATGGCCCAGATCCAGCAGTTTATACTTACATGAGCGATCTGGCCGCCGAAGGGTTCCCGGTCGTGACCTGGCATGTCCTGCCTGAAGAGGGATCGGTTCCGGGTCTGGCCGCCGCGGTCGGCGAGGATATCGTCAATGCCGGTTACAATGCGGCGATGGCAATGGGTGAACAACTTGGTGGCAAAGGCGTCATCGCTCTGACCCAAGGCGCGTCAAACGACACCGAGAACACCATGACGGATGCTTTCCGCGCGACGATTGCCGGAAATTTCCCCGACATCGCCGTCCTAGCGACCGAAATGGAAGGATTTGATCCCTCGGCCGCGGAAGCCAAGGCGGTGGCGATCCTACTTGCCAATCCCGAAATTGTCGCCGCGTTCGGCACGACCGGCAACTCGATCCAGACTTGGGCCGGTGCTGCCCGCAAGGCAGACCGTGAAATCGTGATCATTGGCATGGACTACATCCGGCAGAATCTCGATCTTATTCGCGACGGCGAAGCCTATGGCCTCGTGGCTCAGCCGCTCTATGAGGAGAGCGCGCTGGTGGCCGAACTTCTTGGCCGAATTGCGCAGGGCGAAACAGTCGACTATCTTCACCCGCTGCCTGCGCCGGTCATCACAGTCGATGATCTCCAGCCCTACTACGACATGCTGGACCGCGCTGGTCAGTAACCCGAAGCTGCAGAGCGGCATACGTCGCTCTGCAACCAACTGCGGTTGGGGAAAACTGCCCGTTCCTGTCAACGGAGGACCCCGTGATGTCTGAAATTGCCATCGAGACCCATGCCGTCAGCAAATCCTTCGGCGGGGTCCGGGCCCTGAGCGGCGTGGATCTTGCAGTCCGCAAGGGCGATATCCATGCGCTACTCGGACAGAACGGCGCAGGTAAATCAACGCTGGTCAAGATCATGAACGGGGTCTATCGCGCCGGATCCTACGGCGGAGAGGTGCTTCTTGGCGGTAAGCCTTGCGCGTTCCGTTCGCCCGACGATGCACGCTGTGCCGGGATCGGCTATGTGCCGCAGGAAATTGAGATTCTCGAACAGCTTACTGTCGCGGAGAACGTCTTCGCCGGGCAAATGGGTCTCGGCGGCGTCTTTGTCAGACGGGCTCAAGTCAATGAAAAGACCCGCGCAATCTTCGATGACATGGGCATCGCGATCAATCCTCGTGGCATTGTCGCCTCGCTGACCGGTGCGCAGCGCCATTTGGTCATGATCGCCCGCACAATTTCGTCCAACCCTGAAGTGCTGATGCTGGACGAACCGACCTCGTCGCTGTCGGGGCAGGAGGTCAGCGCGCTCTTTTCCGTGCTGCGCCGGATCAAGGCACAAGGAAAGACCATCATCTACATCACCCACCGCCTCCCCGAAGTGCTGGACCTTTGCGACCGCGCCACGGTGCTGCGAGATGGTAAGGTCGGCGATGAATTCGACAGGGCGGACTTCGATCAGGAGAAGTTCATCGTCGCCATGTCGGGTCGCCGGGTCCAGCAGCTTTTTCCGGAGCGGAGCGCCCCTCTCGGCGAGCGCCGTGTGCTCGAAGTCGAGGGCCTGAATGTCGCGGGCCATTCCGGCGCGATCCAAGGCGCGCGTGACATCACGTTTCATGTCCGAGAGGGCGAGATTGTCGGGCTGGCCGGGCTGCTGGGCTCGGGCCGCAGCGAAATCTTGCACGGGATCTATGGCAGAGTACCGGCTAGCGGCACCATCACGGTCGATGGCACATTGCGCCGTATCACTTCGCCCGCCGATGCCCGCGCTGCGGGAATCGCGCTTCTGACCGAGGATCGCAAGCGCGACGGACTGCTCTTCAACCAGACGGTCGGCGCCAACATCACCATCGGCAATCTGGCGGCATTGTCGGATCGCGGTATTGTGCGGCCCGAGCGCGAGCGATCGGCGATTCTGACCGCGATGCAGGAACTTTCGGTCATGGCGCCATCGCCGCAGGCTCCGGTTGCCCAGCTTTCGGGCGGCAACCAGCAGAAACTGCTGTTTGCGCGGGTTCTTATGCGGACCCCCCGGATCCTGCTTCTGGACGAACCGACGAAGGGCGTGGATGCTGCCACAAGGGCAGAGATCTATCGCCTCATTGCCGAACTGGCGGGCAAGGGGGTCGCTCTGGTCGTCGTATCCTCCGAACTTGAGGAGGTGATCGGCCTTTGCGACCGCTGCCTGACCATCTCCGACGGCCAGATTGTTGACGAGTTCCTCCGTGGCGAAGGCAGCGAAGAGCGGATCATGCGCGAAGTCGCCAAAGCGCAGGCGCTTAATCTGCAGATGGCGCAGATGGCATGACCATGCTGGACGGCAAACGTATCCTCGTTACCGGTGGCGCGACCGGGATCGGCGCGGCGACCTCTCGCCACCTCCATACGCTTGGGGCAAGCGTCTGGGCCACCGGTCTCGACTTAGCCGACGGCAGTGCGCTGCAGGATCAGAGTTCCTCTTCAAAACTGGCCTTCTTCGAGGCCGATTTGACGCGGGAAACCGATGTTCGCGCCACGGTTCAGGCCATGGTCACGGCCTTTGGCGGGATCGACGGCGTCGTAAATGCGGCGGGTGTCTATCCGACCGGGAAACGGCTCGAAGAGCTTGACGATGTGGAATGGACCCGCACGCTCGATGTGAACCTGACTGCCATTTTTCGCATCTGCCGCGCCACCCTACCGCTGATCCGCCAAGCGGGTGGCGGGTCGGTAGTGAATATCGCCTCGGTCCATGCCGAGGCGACGGTCCCCGGCGTCCCGGCCTATGCCGCGACCAAAGGCGCTGTCGTCGCGTTGTCGCGTCAGATGGCGCTGGACTATGCGCAGGATCTGATCCGAGTGAACTCAGTCATCGTCGGCTCTGTCGCCACCCGCATGACGCTGGACGGTCTGGATGAAGCAGGCGGTGCCGAGGCCGTTGGCCTGACCTTCTCGCCCCGGGGGATAGGCAGGATCGGCGAACCGGGGGAAATCGCCTGCGTCATCGCCTTCCTGCTTTCGGACCAGGCGAGCTTTGTAACCGGTTCTGCGATGCAAGCCGATGGCGGGTTGCTGTCACGGCTTCTGCCCTGACGGGGCCAACGGCAAGACATCGAAGCGGATCCTGCCTCGCGCCATTTCTCCGGGTTCCAACAGGATTACGCCCTCTTTGGGGTCGCTGGCTGTAGGATCGCGCCCAAGCCCGCCTGCGGCGTTGCTTTGTGGTTCGACGCAGAAAAAAGGCTGTTCCGGATCGGCATAAATCATCAGATGACCGAAAACCGGATCAGCACTGATCCTTAATGCTACCCCGCGCGACGGAAACTCCAGTTCGGCCTGCCCCGACCATCCGCCAAAATCGTTGTTCAGGCGCCAGTCCGGCAAGGGACCAGGGTTCGGGAAGTCCGCAGGCAATGGCCCAGCCGGAAGGGCGACCATATCCGGCCCTTCCTGGTGAAACCAACGGGCACCGAAGCCCAGAACCGTATCGCGGTCGCGCGGGAACCATGGATGCAGGCCAAAGCCAAAGGGCATTGTCTCCGGCCCCGTGTTCTCCAACTCCAGAATTACCCCGAGCCCGGATCCATCCAGCGCAAAACTCTGGCGGGCGCGATAGGTCCAGGCTTCGGGTTCGTCGTGCAGGTCGAGAACCAGCCGCGCCTCGGCTGGGCCGAGGTGTTCCACCTTCCAGGGCCGATGCCAGCCGGTGCCATGGACGTTGAAGCGCTCGGGCGGATTGTTGGCCCTGACATGGATCTCGCGACCGTGGAACCTTATCAGGTTGCCCGCCAACCGGTTCGCGTAGGGTACCATCGGGAACATCCCCGCGTCGACGACCCGCCGCGCTTCGCGCCCTTCGTCCGACAGCGGCCGGAAGAGATCCGTCGTGCGAAAGCGGAAGGCTGCGACGCTACCGCCCAGCCAAGGGACGAGGTGAAGCGTGATTTCCCCTGCGCTCAGGTGCAGATCATCAGGATTTTCGATCATGGCCCACGCTCCCGCCGTCGATGGCAGACATCTGCCGGGTCACAAAGGTATCGGGTAAATCCACCATGCTGAATGTCCTGTCAGAACCTATACTTGTTCGCCAAAGGCTCCGATACCTGAACAGGATCGAGCATCACGTGCAAAACGACGAACGAGTGTTCCGCCGACGTACGCGGACGCGTCGCATGGATGGACCGCGTTCCGGTCCTTGTCCGCGCTGGGGTCGTGGGCAAGACTTGACGCGATCGGAGAAAGAGGCAGTCACGTCTCAGGCAGATTCGTTCAGCAATGCGACGTCGTAGGACAGGACGAAATGCTTCGAGGGGGTATTGGTGACGGTGACTTCGATCGTACGTTGCCGGTCCGTCAGGTACACCATTTCGGTGGTCATCAACGGGCTTCCGGACTTGATGTCAAGTTTCTGCGCCTGGGTCTTGTTGGCGACCTCGGCGCGAGCGGTGATCAGGACGCGCTCGATCTTTATGTCCAGACAGCGAGAGACGTTCTTGAAAATCAGGACATCGGTAAAATCCTCGATCTTTAGCTGCGAGCCGATGTCGCGCGGAAAATAGCTGGTAATCAACGTGCGCGGCTGACCGCCTTGCGCCAGATAGCCGCGCAGGCACCAGCCTTTTTCCCCCGGCGCCATGCCTAGGTGCTTTTCGATAACCGGGCTGCGTTCCAACCCGTATTCGGTTATGACAAGCTGGGCGCCGGTGGTGAAATCGGTCAAGTCTTCGAGTGAGTTGAACTTCATTCCGGCGCGCACGGTCGGGCTTTTTGCGGTGACCTTGGCTGGCTTTGCCGACCGTTTCTGGATCATGCCCAGATCCTCGAGTTCGCGAAGAGCGCGGCGCACGGTAATCAGGCTGACGCCGAGATGTGCCTCGATTTCCGCTTCCTTGGGCAGGTCGCTTCCCAACTCCAGATCACCACGTACGATTAGACCGCGGATCATGTCAGCAAGCTGCTGAAAGAGGGGTCCGTTTTCCCGGCTCAGTTTCTGTCTCGGAAACCTCTCGATTGGAGTGACAATAGCACCCGACATCAATGATCCTTCGCATATCAAGTGCGGTTTCAGAATTTTGTCATATCTGTCCGCCTACCCATTTACCAGAGCAAAGCGTATAACGTCATCGACGATGCGTCACGCCAAAAGCGCGAGCGGTTCTTCCAGTGCAAGAACGAAAGCGCTAAGCAACTCGACCGCCTGTGTCTCGGAAATTCTGTCGGCATTAGCACAAAGGAGCGCATTTGCCTCTTCCCGGTCCGTGTCAACAACTAGCACAATCCGAAGCGCACGACCCGGTCGAATCGGCATGTTGACCGGCATGACGCGTGCGGCCCGCAAAACCAGCAGGGACGCCGTCGCCGGGTGCGACGCCATGTTCCCCCCATCATTCAGCACCTCCAGACGCAGTCGGCGTTCGGTCCCGATCGACAGATCGGATGCACCGCTGATCAGTATCTGTCGGTCAGCGACCTCGAGGGCGATGGAGGGCTGATCTACAACGCCGGTTACCGCAAGGGCTGTTCTTGCCGCTCTGAGCGCGGCATCCTCGATGTCGATAGTCATCCCGACGCGGGCCGCATCAGCGGCGAGCCGGAAAAAATCCACGAGTGAAACTGTTGCCGAGAAAGCAACGGACTGCGATATCTTCGTCGGCAGAATCTGTTCGGGCAGGATCAAAGTGGCCGGTGCTTGATAAGCAAGGACATCGGCGGCGACAATCCTGCCTGTCGGCCCCGTGCCAGGCAGATCATCGAGCGCGATGCCCTTTTCCCGCGCCAAACGCCGAGCATAGGGCGACACCGCGCGGCGCGTTTGACTTGAGGACGTCGTGGCGATGTTCATCTAGCGATCCCGCCGATCCGCGCTCCCATGGCAACCACTTGTCCAACCTCGACCTCGACCGAATGGAGCACGCCACTTGCCGGCGCGTCGATCTCGACCACGGCTTTGTCGGTTTCGATTTCGGCAACCAGTTCACCTTCGATCACCTTGTCGCCCTTGGCCTTTGCCCAGCGGATCAACGTGCCTTCGCTGACCGTCAGATCGCCGAATGGCATCATGATCGGCTCATCGTCTCCCGCAGGAGAAGCGGCGACGGGAACCGGGGCTGCGGCCAGCTTCGGCGGCGCCGGTGCCGCAACTGGTGCGATAGCAGCGGGGCGGCCAGAGCTTTGTGAAAGCCAGTGCTGGGGGACCGGGGGACGCCCCGCTATGACGTCGAGGACGGCCCGCGCGATGCGGTCGGGGTTGACAATCATCGCCTGTTCAAGGACTGGCGCAAAGGGGTGGGACACCGCCTCGGAATGCAGCCGCCCTGGAGGCGCGTCGAGTTCATCGAACGCCAGTTCGTTGACGGCTTGCGCGATTTCGCCGCCAAGCCCGCACATTGCCCAGGCCTCGTCGACCACCAGAAGCCGGTGGGTGCGCCGAACGCTGTCGATAACAGTGTCGATATCGAACGGCATGATGGTGCGCGGATCAATGATCTCGGCCTCGATCCCTTCGGCCGCCAGTACCTCTGCCGCCGCTTCGGCCTGCCCGACCAGCTGGCCGGTGGCCACGATGGTGATATCCCTGCCCTGCCGCGCAATCCGGGCCACGCCGAACGGGACGTAATGGTCGCCCTCCGGCACCTCGCCCTTGGAGGCATAAAGTGCCTTGGGTTCGAGAAAGACTACCGGATCGGACGCACGCAACGCGGTTTTCATCAACCCTTTGGCATCGGCGGGGTTGGAGGGCAGGCAAACGATAAGACCCGGCATTTGCGAGAAGATGGGGTGGTAGCTGCCGCTGTGATGTGGGCCAGAACTGCGCAACGCACCTACGGCAGCGCGCAGCACGAAAGGCGCCGACATACCGCCATTGCTCATGTAGCGCAGCTTTGCACCCTGGAGCATAATCTGCCCGGCGGCCTCAAAAGCAAAATCGGCGAACATCACGTCTGCAATCGTGCGCGCGCCGATGGCCGAGGCGCCGATGGCGGCGGCGGTGAAACCCTGTTCGGAAATCGGGGTGTCGACCATGCGTTGCGCACCGAACTCGACCCAAAGATCCTTGGTATGGGCAAAAGACCCGCCGCGTTCGCCGGTGCCCTCACCGAAATAGAGGATGCCCGAATCGGCGCGCATCTCTTCGGCGACACCGTCGCGCACTGCTTCCAGCCACCCCTGCTTTCGGGTCGGTCCGGCAGGGCGGATCGCGGTCGCCTCGGGCGGATTGATCGGGTCGGCATAGACGTGGCGGCGCACGGACGCCGGGTCGGGCAGCGGCGACTTGCGGGCGAAGTCCAGCGCCTCTGCGACGATGCCGTCGATCTTTTCTTCTATGGCCGTCAATTCACCCGCTTCGACAATCCCGTATTCTTGCACCAGCCGGTTGCGGAACATCTCGACAGGATCACGCTTGATCCATTCGTCGACCTCTGCCTGAGTACGATATGAGCCGACGACCGGGTCGCCCTCGTGATGGCCGACCACCCGGTAGGTCTTGCACTCGATGAGCGTCGGGCCGTCGCCGCCCCGGGCGCGCTCCGTCGCTTTCTTCATCACCTCCCACACCGCCATGACATCGTTGCCGTCGACGGCGACACCGGGGATTCCGTAGGCCGCCGCTCGCGTCGCGATCTCTGGATTTAGGGTGATCTGACTGTAGGGCGTGGCTGTGGCATAGAGATTGTTTTCGCAGACGAAAACCGCAGGCGCCCGCTGCACGCCGGCGAAATTCAGCACTTCGTGGAACGAGCCGTGGTTCGACGCGCCGTCGCCGAAGAAGGCCACACCGATATCGTCGCGGCCAAGTTGACGGGCGCCAAGCCCGACCCCGGCGGCATGTCCGATCCCCGCGCCCACGATACCGTTCGTACCGAACAGGCCAACCGAGCGGTCATAAAGATGCATGGTCCCACCGCGGCCCCCGCAAATACCATCGGCACGACCGAAGAGTTCCGCCATCACCTTGCCCGGGTTTGCCCCTTTGGCAAGCGCATGGCCGTGTCCACGATGGGTCGACGTCACCCAATCGGTCGGGCGAAGATGGGCACAGACGCCGACACCCGACGCCTCCTGACCGATATAGAGGTGAAGGAAGCCGGGCGTTTCGCCCTTGCGACAGGCGATCTGCGCAGCGACTTCGAACTTTCGGAGCAGCGTCAATTGCTCGAACAAACCAAGCATTAAGGCCTTGTCCGGCAGGTTGGCGCGATCGGTCGGTTCTGTCCGGCCCTTAACAGATGCTTTAGCCACAGTTGCCTCCCTGGATTGATTCGCCCGGCTAGGGTGATCAGATCGATTAAATATTATACTAGCATAATCAACAAGCCTAATTTGAGCCATTCGCATGACCCAACGCAGCTTGACAGTAGATCATTCCAAGGCTAATTCATTATAATATTATATTGTTCTGCTTTGGGGGAGCGATGGGGATTATGGATGTGGGCATCGCGGTCCCGGAGGACCGCATTTTCCAATTCGTCGCAGCGGCCTTGAAGGCTTGCGGTTCGGCACATGAACAAGCAGAAGCTGTCGCAAAGGCGCTGGTCTCAACCTCGCTGCGTGGCGTCGACAGCCATGGCATCCGCCTGTTGCCGCATTACCTCCGTGCGCTCGCAGGCGGGCGCATCAAATCCTCCCCCGCGCTCTCGGTGAAACGCACTGCGGCGGGCGCCGCGATCGTCGATGCCGACAACGGGTTTGGCCATTATGCCGGCTATCGCGCGATCGCAGAGGGCTGCGCCCTTGCAGACGAGGTCGGCATCGCCGGGATCAGCGTGATCAACTCATCGCATTTCGGAGCGGCGGGCTGCTATGTGCTGGAGGCCGCAAATGCCGGGTTTCTGGCCTTCGCCTTCTCCAACTCCGACCCTTTCGTGCTTGCCCATGACGGGCAGGCGCCCTTCCATGGCACCAACCCCATCGCCTTCGGGGCCCCAGTGACAGGACAAAGGCCGTTCCTTCTGGACATGGCAACTTCGATCGTGCCCTGGAACCGGATCAGGGACTACGAACTCAAGGGCCTGCCCGTTCCCGAGGATGTCGGCGTCGATGCACATGGCCAGATGACAACTGACCCGGCAGCGATTGCAGCGCTGCTGCCCTTTGGCGGGACACGCTTCGGCTTCAAGGGCGCGGGACTGGCGGCTGTGATGGAAGTCCTTTCGGCTGCGCTGACCGGGATGGGCCATTGCACCCGACTGCTGCCGATGTCGGGGCCTGACATGTCCACGCCTCGACGGCTGGGACAGTTTTACATTGTCATCAATCCAGACCGCTTCGTGCCTCGACCGCTGTATGAGGCCGGAATCGCGGCCTACCTCACCGACCTGCGCGCATCCCCGGCAAAGCCCGGTGAAAAGGTCATGGCGCCGGGCGACCGGGAGTGGGCCTGCCGCGAAACGCGCAGCGCTGACGGCATCCTCGTGGCCCCGCCGCTACACGAGGAGTTTATGCAAATTGCACATGAACTGGGGCTGGATGCGGCGTTGATCGCTCCGACGTAGCATCACTCCGTAACCTTGAAAGGACCGAGATGAAATTCGTACGATATGGCCCGCGCGGCGCCGAACGACCGGCAGTTCTGGATACAAGAGGCCAATTGCGTGACCTGTCGGGCCTGTGTGGCGACATTGCCGGGCCGATGCTCTGCGATCTTGGCCGCTTTTCCGCGCTCGATCTCGACAGCTTGCCGCTGGTCGACGGGTCACCCCGCCTTGGCGCCTGCGTCGGCAATACCGGCAAGTTCATGTGCATCGGACTGAACTACGCCGATCACGCCGCCGAGGGCGGGCTGGAAGTGCCGCCCGAACCGGTGCTGTTCATCAAGGCGAACTCGGCGATCTGTGGGCCGAATGACCCGATCATCATACCGCGCGGCTCCGTGAGCACTGATTGGGAGGTCGAGCTTGGCGTGGTGATCGGCAAACCTGCCAAATACGTCACCGAAGCCGACGCGATGGACCATGTTGCGGGCTACTGCGTAATTAATGACGTGTCGGAACGCGATTTTCAGACCCGACGCTCCGGGCAGTGGACCAAGGGCAAGAGCTGCGACAATTTCGGCCCGGTCGGGCCCTGGCTAGTCACGCCCGACGAGATCGCAGACCCGCAGATCCTGAAGCTCTGGCTGTCGGTCAATGGCGAGAAGGTCCAGAACGGCACCACGGAAAAGATGGTCTATGGAGTCCGCTTTCTGGTCAGCTACCTGTCGCAATTCATGACCCTGCACTCCGGGGACATCATCTCGACCGGAACCCCGCCTGGCGTCGGCGGTGGGTTCAAGCCACCGCGCTTTCTCAAGTCCGGCGACATGGTCGAACTGGGCGTCGAGGGCCTTGGCCAGCAACGCCAGCTGGTGATCGCCGATACTGCAAGTGGCTGACCCCGGCCTGGCACCGATCCTGCCCGACGGCACGCCCCGCATCCTGTTTTGCGGGGCGACAACACTCGACACGATTTTCAGGGTCAATGCGCTGCCGGTTGGGCCGGGCAAGGTTCTGTCCAAACAAATGACTGTCGTCGCACATGGCATGGCGGCAAGTGCCGCTGCTACGGCTGCCCGTCTTGGCGCCAGTGCGATGCTGTTTTCGCGGCTGGGCAAAGACGCCACGGGGAAACGTATCTACGACGATCTGTCCGCCTCGGGCGTCGATTGCAGCGGGGTCCGGCGCTTTGCCGAGGTCGCCTCCGCGCTCTGCACCGTCATCGTCGATGACAGTGGCGAGCGGCTGGTGGTGCCCTTCTACGATCCCGCCCTGCCCGCCGATCCCGGCTGGCTCCCGCTGGAACTGGTCGAGAGCGCCGATGCGGTACTCGTCGATGTACGCTGGCCGCAAGGTGCGGCAGCGCTGCTGGATGCCGCCCGGGCGGCAGAAATACCGGCGGTGCTTGATGCCGATACCGGCCCGCGCGATGTTCTTCTGGACCTTGCCAGCAGGGCCACCCACACAGTCTTCTCTCAACCCGGTGCGCGGATTGCTGCAGCCTTGGACGACGATACGGAGGCGCTCGCCTGGCTGACAGACCGGATTGACGGATTCTTGGCGGTCACGCTGGGCGCGCGCGGCTGCCACTGGATGGATGCCGGACAGATACGTCATGTCGCGGGGCACAACGTCCGTGCCATCGATACGCTGGCGGCTGGCGATGTTTTTCACGGCACCTTCACATGGGCGCTGGCACAGGACGTCGCCCCTCCCGACTGCATCGCCATTGCCAACGCCGCCGCCGCATTCAAATGCCAAACCTTCGGCGGCAGGCTCGGTGCGCCGGACCGCGCCGAACTCCACAATTTCTTGCAGGGAACATCCAGATGAATACCGACGAGCTTCGCCAACGTATTTCCGACGCGGCCATCGTACCGATCCTCATGGCCGATGACGACGATCCCGCCGTTGCCGTGATCATCGCCGATGCGCTGGTCGAGGCGGGCACAACGGTCATCGAAGTGCTGTTTCGCAGCCCTCGCGCGCCCGACGCTCTGGCAGAGATCAAACGCCGTCATCCGTCCGTCCTGTTGGCAGCAGGTACGGTGCTCGATGCTGAGGCTGTCGCGCGAGCCGAGGCAGCTAAGGCCGATTTCATGGTCAGCCCCGGTTTCAGCCCGGTCCTGCATGCAGCCGCGCAGGCGGCCAGCATCCCGCTGGTGCCGGGCGTGAATACCGCCAGCGAAGTCCAGCATGCGCGCGAACTGGGGTATCTTTTGCAAAAATCATACCCAGCGTGGGATCACGGCCACGAAAGGCTTTCCGAATTCGCGGCGATCTACCCCGAGGTCAGTTTTCTGGTTACAGGCGGGCTGGTGTCCGCCTCGGTGAGCGACTTCGCCCGTCACCGCAATGTTGCCGCTCTCGGCGGCACATGGATGGTCAAGTCCGCTGCAGCCATGGCCGGGCTGGCTGGCGACCTTGAGGCATTCCACGCAGCGCGCAGCTAACGCCGGACGGCGTCGAAGAGTGAAAAGGAGGGTGCGGAAATGCGAGTTGATTTAATCGGCAAGGTTGCCATCGTTACTGGAGGGGCCGGTGCGATAGGGACCGCGATCTGCCAGGTGCTGGCGGCCAACGGGGCAACGGTCGTGGTCACCGATGTCAATATAGACGGCGCATTGGCGCTTGCTGAACAACTCCCTGACGCGATGGCCTCCAATATTGACATCTCCAGCGAGGCCTCGACCCGAGACGGCGTTGATGCGGTGCTTGATCGATATGGCCAAATCGACATTTTGGTGAACAATGCCGGGGTCAATACGCAGGCTCACCGAGTCACGGTCGAGAATTTTCCCAAGACCGAATGGGACAGGATCGTGCGCATCGATCTCGACGGAACCTACCTGATGAGCAAGGCGGCGCTTGAACCTATGGTGGCGCGCGGCGCTGGCGGTCGGGTGATCAATATCGCTTCGGTGGTCGGGCTCGCTGCGATGCGGCTGCAAAGCCCCTTTGCCGCAGCCAAGGCGGGAATCGTTCACCTGACCCGTGCCATGGCGATCGAGCTTGGCCATCACGGCATCCTGTCCAATGCCATCGCCCCTGGTTCGATCATGAGCGAAGGGACCCGCGCGCTGTTTTACGGCAAGGACGGTCTTTTTGGCAGCCGGACCGATGAGTTCATGCGGCATATCCCGATGGGCAGGCCGGGCGTTTCCCAAGAGATCGCCCAGGCAGTGCTGTTTCTCGCCTCGCCCGCAGCCAGTTACGTCAATGGCCAGTGCCTCGCCGTCGATGGTGGCTGGACCGCCGGTTACACGATCTGAAAGGGCCAGCCATGCACATCGACCTGAACGATATGACAGCGCGGATCGAGGGCGATACCAACCCTCTCGTCGCTGCGCTGCGCGACCGCCTTATCGAGAACGGTGCCCGGATCGTCCCGGAGGGGCTGCCGGACATCCTAATCCTCGCCACCCCGCTGTTGCCGGACAATGATTTCGACTGGGACGGACTGACCGAAACGGCCCACCGCGACGGCACCGATATGAAGGCGCGCGGATCGGGGCGGATCGTGTTCCTGCTGTCGGCATGCGCCGCCCTTCCCACCCGCCGCCAGCCGGAATTCTCAATGCGGATGGCCTCGATGCAGGCGCTGATGCGAACTCTCGCCATGTCGCTGGCACCCGAGGTTGCGGTCAACGCCCTGGGCGTCGGGGCGATCGGTACGGAGACGGCGCGTCTGCTAAGCGGCGATGCGACAATGATCGGCCATGTCGCAGTCGGCCGACCCGGCACAGTGACCGAAGCATGCAATGTCGCACTGTTCCTGTGCGACCCTGAGAACAGCTACTTGACCGGCCAGCTACTGTCTGCCGATGGCGGCTGGACCGCTGGCTATGGCCGCAGCTTCTGATCGTACGGGCAATGTGAGAGGAGGAACAACGATGGATCTGATCGCGAAACTCAAGGACATCCTGGGCGAAGCGTCTGTGCTCACCGGGACGGATATCCCGGCCCGCAACCGGGCCGATGCGGCGGCCAAGGCGACGGTCGAACCGCTCGCGCTCTTGCTACCGCGCTCGACCGCTGATGTTGCGGCTGCGCTGGCGCTTTGCAATGGCGCCGGGCAGGCTGTTGTCCCGCAGGGCGGCATGACCGGACTCGTCGATGCGTCAAGGCCCGGCCCTGACGAAATCGCGATCTCGCTGGAAAAGATGACCGGAGTTGAGGAGGTCGACCCGATCAGCGGCACGATCACCGCGCGTGCAGGCACGCCGTTGGAAGTGATCCAGAAAGCCGCCGAAGAGGCGGGCATGATGGTTGGACTCGACCTTGGCGCGCGCGGCAGTTGCACCATCGGCGGCAACGTGGCGACCAACGCCGGCGGCAATTCAGTGCTGCGCTTTGGCATGACTCGGGCAAACGTGCGGGGACTCGAAGCAGTACTGGCCGATGGACGCGTGGTTCGGTCGCACTCGAAGATGATCAAGAACAACACCGGCTTCGACTGGCCGCAACTGCTGATCGGATCGGAAGGCACGCTCGGCATCGTCACCAGTGTCACCCTTGCCCTGCACCCTCGCCCGGCCGCGATTTCTTCGGCTTTGGTGATGGTGCGCGATACTTCGGCGGCGCTGACACTATTACGTAACCTTGGCACGCAATTGCCTGCCGGTCTTATGGTTTATGAGGCGCTCTGGAAGGAGTTCTACGACATTGCGACCGGAAAAATGGGACTGAAGGCACCGTTCCCCGCCGAAGATGCCGTTTATCTGCTGATAGAGGCGCCTGAGGCAAGCGGCGACAGCACGGCTCTGCTCGACGTGCTTGGAGCAAACATGGAAACCGGGACCGTGGCGGATGCAGCAATTGCCCAATCCGAGGCCGAACGCCAAACGTTTTGGGCGCTACGCGAGTCTGTCTACAGCCACAATCGCATCTTTCCAGCGGGGGTTGGTTTCGACGTATCCTTCGCGCTCGACCGGATGGGCGCGGCCGTCGAACTGCTGCGCAGCCGGATCGAGGCCCAGTTTCCCGGAGCGGCCTGGGTGGTTTTCGGGCACCTGGCGGATTCCAACATTCATGTAAACGTCATGGCGGAACCTGTCGGCGAGGCAACACGCAAACGGGTGGAAGAATTGGTCTATGGCGTGGTGGGTGAGCTTGGTGGTTCGATATCGGCCGAACACGGTATTGGACGGATGAAGGCGCCCTACCTGCACCTGTCGCGTTCACCCGAGGAACTGCACCTGATGGCCCAGATCAAGAACGCGCTGGACCCCAAGAACATCCTCAGCCCAGGGCGCGTGCTCCTCTAGCCCCGTCCTTTCGCAACCGCCCATTCTGGATCCTGCCGGAGTGGGAAAGGAACCGGTCGGGTGGTCTCAAGTCCGGCCCCTTACCAATCCCTTGCGTATCCCGCTGTCCAGCCACCATCGACGACGAGCGTATGTCCGGTGATGTAGGAGCAGCATCCGACGACAGAAACGCCACACTCTGGCCCATCTCGCGTAGTGTTCCCGCGCGCTTCATTGGAATTGTCGCCAACTGCTGTTCCTTTAACCCGTCGGCCTGGCTCAGAGGGTCATCCATCCATGCCTGCCATGTTTCGGTCGCGCAGGAACCGGGGGCCACTGCATTCACACGAATGCCGTCGGTTGCAAGCTCTATCGCCATACTTCGCGTCAGGTTGATCACGGCCGCCTTGGCCGCGACATAGGGACTTTGAAGGCGCAATGGGACAATCCCCAAGACCGACGCAATGTTTACGATCGCCCCGGATCGACGCGCCTTCATCCCTTTGGTGACCGCGCGACTGACCAGAAACAGCCCGGTCAGGTCGATTGCGAGAATGTCGTCCCATGCTTTTTCCGGAAAATCCTCGATGCTCTTGCGATCTTCGGCCCTTACGCCGATCCCGGCGTTGTTGACGAGAATGTCGATCTGCCCATGCCGGTCGAGTACCGTGCCTACAGCGGCGGATATCCCTGTGCGGTCTGCCACATCCAGTCTCAATGGCTCACCCATGCCGCGTGCAGCTTCGGCGACCCGGTCCGCGTTGCGGTCCGAATAGATCACCGTGGCGCCGTTTTCAGCCAGCATATCGGCGCACCCCTTGCCAATCCCAGTCGCGGCCCCGGTCACCAGTGCGACCTTGCCCTCCAGTCCCAAATCCATCCTTTGGCCCTCCGTTCTTGCCACTCCAAACGTCCCGCCAGCACACATCGCACTTCAGCGTGACCCATCGAACTTTTCAGTTCCGGCAATGCGACGAGACATGAAGACAACCGACAGTGTGTCCATTCCCGAGAACCTCCCAAAGTCATTGTCGTGCGACACCGTTATTGGCCGAGCCACATTGCCGATAGCCTTAAAAACATACTATTATAACTGTTAGCTCATAGGAAACGATTCTTGGCGGCCGGTGCCTTGTCCGCGACCGCACTGCAGCCCCGGACAAGCACGCACCATCGGCCTTGCGGCAGAGATAACACGAGAAGTATCAAGCGATGCGTCACATCGTTATCACAGGCGGCAACAAGGGCCTCGGCCTTGCTCAGACCGAACATTTTCTTTCACTCGGGGATCATGTTCACGTCGTCTCGCGCAGCCGAGGTGATCTGTACGGCTTGCCGCAGGAGCGGCTAACGCATTATGTGGCCGACCTTGCCAACTGGCGTGACACAAGCTGGCTTGACAAGATCCACGATCAGACGGGCCGTATCGACGCCCTGGTCAACAATGCCGGGGTCAACCGCAAGAAACCCGTCTGGGAAACCGAAGCCGACGAACTGGACCTGATCCTGAGCGTCAATGTCAAAGCAATGTTCATGGCATCGGGGCGCTATATAAACCTGGAAAAAACCAAAGGTGGAACCATCGTCAATATCTCTTCGATGGGTGGTCTGATGGCCCTTAGAGCGTGTCGCGTTTAATCTGTTTAATATCCTGCCGCCTTGAAGAAGTTGTAGCATTCCTCGTCGGAGAAGAGGTCGCACACATGGCCGACGGCTTTCCAGAGTTCCGGGTAGGTTCGGGCGGCGGCCTTTCGGATCAGCGCCTTGAGCTTCGAGAAGGCCATTTCGATCGGGTTGAGGTCGGGGCTGTATGGCGGCAGGAAAAGGAACCACGCGCCGATGTCGCGCATGGCTTTGGCCGCGCCGGGGCTCTTATGGCTCGACAGGTTGTCGAGGATGACCACGTCGCCGGGACGCAGGGTCGGCACCAGCTGGGTTTCGACATAGAGGTCGAACATCGCGCCATTCATCGCTCCGTCGATCACCCACGGGGCATCGAGGCGGTCATGGCGCAGGGAACCTATGAAGGTCTGGGTGCGCCAATGCCCGAACGGCGCGTGATCGACCAAGCGTTGCCCGCGCGGGGCCCAGCCGGTGGTCTTGGCCATGTTGGTCTTGAGCGATGTCTCGTCGATGAAGGCCAGTCTTTCCAGATGCCTGGCCATGAAGGGCTGGCGTTTGCCGATCCAGATGCGGCGCAGGTCGGCCACGCC
>ERZ887851.1597-NODE-1597-length-19150-cov-7.100131_pt1 | contig 19150 bp, 10 predicted proteins | sample MGYA00521100_ERZ887851 | MGnify/ENA primary metagenome ERZ887851 (study PRJEB32303, sample SAMEA104408602) | aquatic metagenome | biome: Brackish water; feature: Pelagic; material: water | place: Baltic Sea | collected 2014-06-06T16:11:00 | depth 11,444 m ... | reverse complement strand
TCCCCGGTCATTATTTCACAGGAGATGGTGCGAAACGTGATGAGCATGGTATGTACCGCATCATTGGCCGAGTCGATGATGTGATCAATGTTTCAGGACATCGATTTGGCACCGCCGAAATAGAGTCCGCAATCAATGAAACTGCTGGAGCAATTGAGTCGGCCGTCGTTGGGTTTCCGCATGACATCAAAGGACAAGGCATCCATGCTTTTGTCATTTTGGATGCCAAATCCATCCATTTGAATGTAGACCAATTGGAACAAGCAGCGCAAAACGCGGTGATTCATAGCATCGGAAAAATCGCATGTCCCGATCGCATACAATTTGTTACCAGCTTACCGAAAACCCGCTCAGGAAAAATCATGCGACGCATTTTACGCAAAGTTGCGGAGGGAGAGTTTGAATCATTTGGGGACACCTCGACTCTTTTGGACCCGACTTGTGTAGATTTGCTCGTAAGCGGTGCTAAACAACTGAAAACAAAGTGATTTCAACTTCAAAAAACCGAATTGCGCTCAAGCCTGACTCTCGATTGAAGCGTCATTCCCGATTTATTTGGAAAATTCTATTCATTGGATGCGTTTGGGCCGCTGCCTTCAACACAGTTGACGCACAAGTCGATACAGAATTCTGGTTTGTAGCCCCTGAAGTTTGGGCCAATCACGGGGACAGCCCCACCCTCCTGCGTTTTGCCACATTCGACGAGCCCGCAGTGATTACAATTGAACAACCTGCCAACGCCAGTTTCCCAACGCAAACCCTGACCGTGGCTGCCAATGCCGTGGCCTCTTTGAGCCTTGCGCCTTGGTTGAGTCAGGTTGAAAACAAACCCGCCAACACCGTTCTCAATTTTGGCTTGCACATTGTCTCAACATCCCTGGTCGAGGCCTATTACGAGGTCAATCCTTCGAACAACCTCAACCCCGACATTTTCGCCCTGAAAGGCGCTAACGCCTTGGGGCTAGACTTCGTGGTGCCCTTTCAGATGTACCTCAACAACGGGTATTCGCAATCTACCTCGTCTTTTGATCTTGTGGCCACCGAGGACAATACGACGGTGACCATTACACCGCGCAAGACCATCATTGGCCATGCAGCCAATGTCCCTTTTACCATCACATTGGACGAAGGAGAAACTTGGAGTGGACGAGCGTCCTCCACGCTCGCTGCGCAACATCCTTCCGGAACGACTGTCACATCTGACAAACCCATCGCCATCACCATGAGCGACGATTCTGTTCAAGGCACGCCGTATGGTGGTTGCGCTGACATCATGGGAGATCAGATTGTACCGGTCAGTATTGTCGGCACGGAGTACATAGCGGTCAAAGGAAATCTCAATGGACCGGACAAGATTTTCATTGTTCCTACAGTGCCTGGCACCGTCATTAGCCTCAATGGCAACGTGGTTTCTACCCTGCCATCGATCTATTCCATGTACACGCATACGCTGTCAGCGGCTGCAGCCTATTATACCACGAGCGAACCGGTCTATGTGCTTCACTTGACCGGTTTTGGTTGTGAGGTAGGCGGAGCGCTATTGCCTCCAATTGTTTGCACCGGATCGCAAGAAGTTGCATTTGTTCGATCGACCAACGAATTCATAGGACTCAAAATCATCGTGTCCTCCGGAGGCGAAGATGACTTCACTTTCAATGGGAACACAGCGAATGTCCAAGCGAGTGACTTCAACAATGTCCCTGGAACGGGGGGCGATTGGAAGTACGCCAACATTACGGCCTCATCATTTGTCCCCACCCTTCAGGCCTCTAGACTTTCGAATAGCTCCTCCTTATTTCACCTGGGCATCATCCACGGAGGTGCTAGCTCAGGAACGCGCTATGGCTATTTCAGCAATTATGCGGCTCAAGCGTATGTGGTACAAGTCGAAGACAACACCCTGTGCGAAGGTGAAGCGCTGGAGTTGCAAACGAACGAAATGATTGGAGCGACCTACAACTGGACCGGCCCCAATGCCTTCACAGGTCAAGGCAACCCCTTGGATTTAGGCGTGCTCGACGCAGCAGACAATGGCGAATACATCGTCTCAGGATATGTTGGCTCTTGCCCCATTGCCAACGATACGTTGTTGCTGACGGTAAGCCCTGTTCCTGAATTGCCCCTCATTGAAGGACCGACTTGGCTTTGCGAAGGTGAGTCCATCGCATTGAGTACCGATTCCGTCGGAGCTGTTCAATATGATTGGTATGGCCCTTCAGGCCCCTTGCCCAATGCCACCGAAATCAATATCACGAATGCGACACCGGCGGATTCTGGATCATATTCGCTGGTAGTCAATGACCATGGTTGTTTCTCTCCAGTCGCCTCATGGGACGTCAGCGTGCAGCCTCAGCTTTCGGGCATGATCGATCAGGATTCCATTGTTGTTTGCAACGGATCCAACATTTTAGTATCCTCGTTGAACCCTTCAGTTTCATCGTGGGAATGGACGTCTCCTGCAGGCAATTTGATCAGCAACGGAACCGGCATGCAAATCACCAATGCACAAGTCGACCAAACGGGATGGTACCAATTGGATGGTGTCGCCAATGATTGCCCCCTGCATACGGATTCCATTTGGGTTGAAATTATATCGACCCCAGAAGTCTTGGCCATTGATGCTCCGCCAGTTTGTTTGGGGTCCGATGCCACACTGACAGCTGAAACAACAAGCGAAGGGTGCACGTTTACTTGGTTGGATGCCGATGGCAATGTCGTGGGCACGGACAATCCGCTTGTGATCAACGAGGTGAATTGGGAGGACCCTCAATTTTACCAAGTGGTCGCTCAACTGAATGGATGCTCTTCTATCCCCGTGGATGCTTCTGTTCAAGTGGAGATTCCCGGTGATCTGGACATTGTGGACTTAGCGGGCAATTCATTGGATGATTTCAGCATTTGCGAAGGTGACAATTTCGAAATCTTTGCTGAAGGTCCCTCCAATGTCTCCTGGGAATGGAGCCATCCTTTGGGCAATACCAACGGCGAATCAATGGACATTGAAAATGTTCAAAGCAACAACGAGGGCTGGTATATATTAAGTGGAGAAATTGGCGATTGTCCGATGATTCCGGACTCCCTCTTGTTGGAAGTGCTCAACACCCCGTCACCTCCAATCTTGAGTGGTTTCGACCCCCTTTGCGAAGGGGGGAGCGTCACCTTGACCGCGCAGGTCGACAACGGATCAACCGTTGTTTGGAATCACACTTTTTTCGGTTCGTATGATGCACTCGTTTGGGACATGGACTCCGTTCCATTGACAGGCAATGGAACGTACACGGTCTACGCCATTGACAATGGCTGCGTGTCCTCATCCGTTTCCGCTGAATTGGAGGTTGTGCCTCTACCGAATAACATCGCCAGTGACTTCTCTGCGCTCTCTGTCACGCATTGCCCTGAATCGGACGCCATTTTATCCCTTCCCAATTTGGATGCGGCCTATCAAGTCGAATGGAATTTTATCGACGAACAAGGCAATGCCTCTTTCATAAGCGCTGAAGGAGGCATCCAAGTCTCAATGGATGGGTTGTATGAAGTTCAATTGATTACGGGACCGCCTTGCTATTTGTCTGCATCAGGTGCCTTTGAAGTGGAAACCGTCGTCTGCGAAATGGTTATTCCCAATGTCATTACGCCGAACTCAGACGGAGACAATGAGGGCTTCCACATCCCCGACTTGTCCTTTTTCCCCGGAAGCAGCTGTACGATTTACAACCGCTGGGGACAAGCCGTTTTTGCTTCCAATGATTTTGGAAACACATCCGGATGGAGGCCATCAGAGGAAGAAGCCACAGAAGGAACCTATTATTATGTGATTCAAATTCTCCGAGATAGCGGAACGCTCTTGATAGAGGATCAATATGGCGTTCATGAATTTTCAAATGCGGGTCCCATTCAATTGACGGGAAGCCTCACATTGCTCCGTTAGCGTCACGTTTTTTGCCTTCAACTCTCAATCGAATAAATTCATGCTATTCAATTTCAAGCATTTTAAAGGGGATTTATTCGGTGGTTTAACGGCTGGAGTTGTCGCACTTCCTTTGGCGCTAGCATTCGGAGAACAATCCGGTCTTGGAGCTTCTGCGGGGCTATTTGGCGCAGCATTCATTGCCTTTTTCGCCGCCTTGTTTGGAGGCACGTCCACTCAAATTTCAGGTCCTACTGCGCCCATGACAGTCCTGAGCGCTTCGATTGTGAGCGCTATTTTGATTCACCGAGAAGGCGATTTATCTCAAGCTCTGCCCCTGATCTTACTGGTTTTCTTCCTTGCTGGTGTTTTTCAAATAGCACTGGGAATGATGAAACTCGGATCCTACATCCGATTCATTCCGCAAACGGTCGTGTCAGGATTCATGACCGGCATCGGGGTCATCATATTGATTACTCAAGTGTTGCCTGCTATTGGTTACATCCCTTCTGAAGATGAAGCACACATACAAACACACCGGATTGCTGCTAAGCGTATTCTAGTTCAAAATGCGTTTTTGTCAGCCAGTGAAGCTTGGGTTGAAGAATCTCAAGATTCAATCGGCGGGTTTGAGGTGAAGCATCATTTGAATATCTCAGTGGCTGACATCACCAATGAAGCCAAAGGAATCATTCGCCAAGAAAGCCAAGGCGTTCTCGGGGCCTTACGCTACATCCCACTGGGACTTCAGAACATCAACTGGCTGGAGCTGCTTCTCTGCCTGAGTACCATTGTCATCATTTATGGCTTTAAACGCATCACCACCGCAATTCCAAGCGCTTTGGCGGCTTTGGTGGCCATCACCAGTGTCGCCGTTTTCATGGACCTTCCTTGCCGGAGCATATCCAAGATTGAAGCGGGCATGCCCGCCTTGCAATGGAGCATGTTTTCCTGGCCACAATTTTCCAACCTGGGTCCTTACGTCCTGACGGCCCTGATCTTGGCCCTTCTCGGGGCTATTGATTCGTTGTTGACCAGCGTCGTCGCCGACAACATGACACGAACCCAACACGAACCCAACAAAGAATTGATTGGCCAAGGCATTGGAAACAGCATCGCCGCCATGTTTGGAGGCCTTCCTGGTGCTGGTGCCACGATTCGAACCGTTGTCAACATTCAGGCAGGCGGAAAAACACGATTGAGCGGAATGGTGGCAGGGATTCTCCTGTTTACAACGATTGTGATTCTAGGACCGATTGCCTCACAAATTCCAGCCGCTGTCTTGGCCGGAATCCTAATCACCGTAGGCATTGGTGTAATGGATTACAAAGGCTTAAGAGGGTTGGTTAAAATGGGATGGGGAGAGCGAGTCGTGCTGCTCGCGGTCTTGATCTTGACCGTCTTTTGGCAATTGGTCTATGCCGTAGCAGTCGGCTTGGTGATCGCCTCATTCCAATTCATGAAATACATGGGGGATTGGTCCATCAGCCAATTCCGGTTGCACATCGAGCCTGAAGAAGGCGTTCAAGATGTATTGGTCAAATCATTGCACGGCCCCCTATTTTTTGGAAACGCCTCTGCCTTGGCTGGTCTTCGGAGTCAAATTCCATCAGAAATCGACCAGGTCATCATCGACATGACCGATGTTCATTTTGTAGACCAAAGTGGGGTTTCTGCATTAGAAGAAACCGTTTCAGCGATGAAAAAATCTGGAAAACACGTCGAAATCAAAGGACTCAGTGATCAACCAGAAAAGAGAATCCGTGCTGCATCTAACTTGCTGAATGACTGAGACAAATACAGAGGAGAAGGATGACCTTCCTGAATTCTTTCATTCAGAATGCAACTCAATTTAGGATATTGGTGTTTTTATGACACTATCGCGTCCAGCGCTATCTTCGTTCCTGAATAACACACGTCTTTTCTCTGTATGAAGCAATTTCGGAATCAGCTCTTTGCTTTCACCATCCTGCTGGTGTCGTTTGTGAATTTGTCGCAGGCTCAAGCAGACACGGAGTTTTGGTTCGTAGCACCGGAAGTTTGGGTGAATCATGGAGACAATCCAATCGTTCTTCGTTTCGCCACTTTTGACGACGCGGCCACCATCACCATTGAGCAACCTGCCAATGTCGCTTTCCCTGCCCAAACCATCAACATAGCGGCCAATGGGACTGCAACGGTCAATTTGTCTGCCTGGATAGGGATGATCGAAAACAAGCCCGTCAATACGACCTTGTCGTATGGATTGCACATCGTATCCGATGCGCCCATCACGGCCTACTACGAAGTCAACCACATCGACAATCCGGATATTTTTACGCTCAAAGGTTCTTCGGCATTGGGGACTGAATTCTATACGCCTTTCCAAAACTATTTGAGCAATAACTTCCCTGAATCCAAATCTGGAATCGATGTTGTCGCCACAGAAGACAACACGGAAATCACGGTGGTTCCCAGTGTGGCGCTTTTCGGGCATCCTGCAGGCGTAGCGTTCACAATGACACTTGATGCGGGACAAACGTATTCCATGCGAGCAGCTAGCACGGCAGCGAGTGCACATCCGAGTGGAACCCACATCACCAGCTCTGCTCCCATCGCCGTCACCATGAGCGACGACTCCATCATTGGAGCTCCCTTTGGTGGCACCTGTTTGGACCTCATCGGTGACCAGCTAATTCCGGTCAGTGTTGCTGGAGATGAATACATTGCTGTGAAAGGTGTTCAACTGACAGGGGCCGATCGCGTTTTCATTTTGGCGACGGAGGACAACACCGAAGTTTTCATCAATGGCACTTCCACATGGACACTGAATGCCGGCGAAACATATACCCATGTTCTTGGCGCTCCGATCGCCTATTACGAAACCTCGGCCCCTGTCACCATTTTGCACATGACGGGAGTGGGCTGTGAAGTGGGCGCTGCCATCCTTCCTCCTTTGCGTTGCACCGGCTCACGTGACGTGGCCTTTGTCCGTTCGACCAATGCGTCTTTTACAATCAATCTATTGGTTCAAGCCGGAAGCGAGGGCGACTTCACATTCAATGGAAATCCTGCTTTCATCACAGCCGCGGCATTCACCGATGTACCCGGCGCCGCAGGCTTGTGGAAATATGCACAAATCACAACCACCGCATTCGTCCCGACGTTAGCGCCTTCAAGGGTGCAAAATTCAACGGGCTTTTTCCACATGGGAGTGATCAATGGCACGCCCACGGGGTATTGCCGGTATGGTTATTTCAGTGATTTCGCTCAGTATCAATTTGAGACATTCACGGATGATGACAGTTTGTGCACAGGCGAAACAGCCAACTTATTCGTCGACCCTATTGAGAACGCTACCTATGCATGGACTGGACCGTCAGGCTTCGAATGGGATGCGAACAGCGTGAACATCGGCCCGGTGGACGAATCGTATGACGGTCTCTACATTGTGACGGGCAACGTTGGAGCGTGTGAGATCACTCCAGACACATTGATTTTGACGGTACAGCCGGCCTTCGCCGACACCGAATTGATCTGGGAAACTCCTTCATGCGAAGGCGAGGACTTGATTCTATCGTGTCCTACACCAGGAGAAATTTGGCAATGGACCGGACCCGATGGAGTGCTAACAGAAACCGATAGTGTTCTTGTCATTCCCAATGCTCAGCCATCTGACAATGGCTTGTTTAGCGTACAGGCAGAAGTTGAAGGCTGCTTTTCGACTCCTGCTGAAGCGAATGTTGTCGTTACCGCCACAGAAACTGTGGAACTGACCGAATCCGTTGTGGAGATTTGTCTCGGAACGGATTGGTCCATTGTGCCTGAAGGGAGCCTGGATGGAGTTTCTTGGGAATGGACTTTTCCCGATGGCACTACCTTGACAAATTCCACCCTTGAGTTGACGAATCCCATCGTTGCAGATGAAGGTTGGTATACCTTGAACGCAAACAACAGTGGTTGTGATTGGTTGCCCGATTCCGTTCAACTTCAGACCGTCAGTGCTGAGACCCTCAACTTTGACTTCCCCGATCCCGTTTGCAGCACAGACATTCCTCTCGCATTGAATGTAAACGCTTCCAACCCTGGCACCTGGACCGCTTCCTGTGGAGCTTGCATCAACGAAAACACGGGCGTATTTGACCCCGGCTTATCGAATGGAGAATCCGTGGAAATCACCTTTGAATCGCTCGGTGTTTGTCAGGAAACGGTCACCTCGAACTTGGTCACCGTCACCACTCCGAGCGCTGCGTTCGATTCACCGCTTTCGGCATGTTTAGGCCAAGGTGATGTTGAGTTGTCTTCGGAAAACACGGGCGGCTCATGGAACAGTCCCTGCGATGGGTGCTTGGGTTCCGATGGCACATTCAATACGTCATTGGCTGGAGTCGGAACTTGGGACATCACCTATTCCTTGGACGGTGAGTGCCCCTCTAGTTTCACCGGAACCTTTAGCGTCACGGAAAACACGAGCAGTTCTTTCAACTCACCGGCCGCGATTTGCTTGAATGAATTGTCCGTTGAGTTGATCGGCACTGTCGCTGGAGGCAGTTGGAGCGCTGATTGCTCGGGATGTCTGAATTCGAGCGGAACGTTCAATCCAGAAATGGCCGGTACCGGTATTCAGACCATCACATATTCCATCCTAGGCGCATGCGGAAGCTCTACGGACCAAGAAATCCTAGTGCATCCACTTCCCGTCACGGACTTCACGTCAACTCCAGCTACCGGCTGCGCGCCCATGTTGGTCGAATTGTCTGGAAACCCACAACCTGGCGCCGCGTACAGTGCTTTTGGCCTCATCGATGGCACGGGCTTCACCCTCTGGAGTGAGCAAAACAATGCGGCCGTTTTAACGGCGACACTGCCCGGATGCTATGACTTGATTTATGCTGTCACAGATCAAAACGGATGTGCCAATTCCACCTTGCATGCAGGAGCACTTTGCGCCACACCGCCACCTGAAGCCAACTTCAGTTTCACCCCCGCCTTGCCTGAATCGGTTGGCACGGAGGTTCAATTTTCAGTTTCAGATGAAGCTGCAACACTGAGCTACAACTGGACGATCGACAATGAAACTGTGAGCAATGAACACCAGTGGAGTATCAACACCAGCGACATCGACCAAAATCCGTTTCAAGTTTGCCTTGAAGTTCAAGACACCTTAGGGTGCCAAGATTTGCAATGCCACGCCATCACCATGACTTCGAGCTTGTCGGTTTTTGCCCCGACAGCGTTCACTCCCGATCAAGATGGACACAACGATGCATGGCGCCTTGTATCGAGCGCTGATGTCACCTCCATCGACCTTCAGATTTACGATCGTTGGAACAACCTCGTCTTTGAAACGCAATCCATCGAACATTGGTGGCAAGGAGATGTACTCGATGGCGATTACTTCGCTCCCGATGGCGTTTACACTTGGGTCGCTGTCTTGCGCGGAGAACAATACCAAGTGCGAAGTATCCAAGGGCATGTTGTGCTCATTCGATAACACCGACAGGAGAACAAAATCGACGATTCGAAGCTCCTACCATCATGGAAGTGTTGTCCGATCTTACCCCTGAAAAAATTGACCGCATCATTGAAATGGCGTGGGAAGATCGCACGCCCTTTGATGCCTTTTTCGTTCAATTCGGTTTGAAGGAAAATGCCGTTCGCGGGATCATGCGAAAGGAACTCAAACGCTCGTCCTTCATTCGCTAGCGAATTCGGGTTAAAAGTAGAGCGACCAAGCATTTGGCTCAACGCGATTGGCCTTCGAAAGGGCGTTTTAAAAGTGCCAATCAGCGGCAACGCCCCTAAATCTCTCGCTGTATCTTGCCGCCATGAATCGTATGGCACAGATTTTTATAGGAAGTTTTCTGTTTCTGACAATCGGATTGGGGTTCCTTCAGTCATTTATGACGGAGGTGCCACCGACCTCGTCGGATGCAAACAAAACGTTCAAGAAGCTCCAACCCAACTTAGCAGACGCTTGGAAGTGGAGTTATCCAGAAGAAAACTGGGACACGCAAGAGGCCGCTCATGCCCTGAACAATGTCCGAAGGTGGAGTGATGAATTCCGGGCCGAACCAGAACGCATGACCGGCGGTGAATGGAGACTCGAAGGACCGACCAACATCGGGGGACGCTTCAATTTCATTCGACAGCATCCAACGGAAATCAATCGTTTTTATGCAGGAGCCAGTGCCGGCGGCTTGTGGATGGATTCTGGCGACGGAAATTGGGTTACCATTACCGATGACATTCCTCATTTTGCCATGGGGGACATGGCCTTCCACCCTCAGAATCCAGACCGGATATTTTTAGCCACCGGCGACCCGCAAATAAGCAGTTTCCCCCGCATAGGAGGTGGAGTCTATCGCTCTTTGGATGGAGGAGATTCTTGGGAAAACATCGGATTGGACACCCTTGGAGTCATCAGCCGATTGCTCATATTGCCCGACAATCCCAATACCATTTTCGCTGCCTGTATGGGCAACCCGGCCATTCCAGGCCCGACTCGTGGGCTTTTCCGGAGCAATGAGAGCGGTCAAAACTGGGAGCAGGTCTTGTTGCCCCAAGATTCAGCGGGCGTTACGGACATCGTCTACGCTGCTGAAAGCCAAACTTTGCTCGCTAGCGCTTGGCAACGCACCCGCACTTCAACGAGCAGCATCGTTTCGGGCCCTCATTGCAGATTGTGGAAATCCGTCGATGGCGGCAGCGAGTGGGTTGCGCTGGAGAATCCATGGGGAGAAGGGGTGCGCGGGCGCATCGGTTTGGCTGAATTGGGCGGCGTATTCTGGGCATTGGTTGTCGGTGCGAACAGCCAGTTGGACAACATCTACCGTTCCGATGATGGAGGCACAACCTGGACGGCCATCATTCCTGAAGGTGAAGCACCTGAAAATGCTCTAGGAGGTTTTGGGTGGTATTTTTCCAAAGTCCGGATCAATCCATGGAATGCTGATGACATCACCATCCTCGGAGTCGAATGCTGGAATTCTCTCAATGGCGGAGCGACATGGCAGCGATTGGGCCCTGAATGGTGGACGTATGAAGTTCACGCCGACAAGCATGATTTGCAGTGGGTTGGTCCACAGAGTCTCATCTTGGCAACCGACGGAGGGTTGTACCGTTCTGATGACCATGGGATGACATGGAACGATTTGGAGGATATTCCTGTTACCCAGTTCTATCGAGCTACCTGGAATCCACACAATCTGGGACAATACACTGCTGGCGCGCAAGACAACGGCACCACGACGGGATCACATGAGGAACTCGCTGCGTGGACGCGTGATTTGGGCGGTGATGGATTCACTGCCATTTACCATCCAACCAATGCCAACTTGCGTTATGCCGGAACGCAATGGGGCAACTGGCGTTTCAGCATGACCGGACCGGAAGAGGAACCCCAGTGGAACAGCTTCATGGACGGCATCGATGAAGAAGATCGAGTGTGGTGGGATGCGCCTTTGGCCTACCATCCAGCCAATCCAGACGAGATGTGGACTGGAACTCAACGCGTATACCGCATGTCCAATGCCCCGTTTTCTTTCTGGCAAGCGGTCAGTCCTGATTTAACGCACAACGAAGAGCCCGGGCTTCAATACCGCTGCATCACTGTTGTGGCTGGATCTCCGTTCAACGAAGATCTCGTCGCGGCTGGCACATCGGATGGCCGCGTTTGGGTTTCAACGGACCACGGTGACAATTGGGATTCCATGGAAACAGGACTTCCCGGACAATTCGTGACGGATTTGGTCTTCGATCCTTACCATCCTGACTCCATGTTCTGTACGGTGAGTGGTTTCAGAAATGCGCTTTATACTCCTTTTGTCTACCGTGCAGCAGTTGGTGGAGATTGGACATCAGTCCAAGGCGACTTGCCTCCCCACCCCATCAACCATTTGGAGGCATTGAATGATAGCATCTGGGTGGTCGCCACAGACGCCGGAATTCATTGGACGGAGACACGTGGCCAACATTGGGAGCCCGTAGGGTCGCATCCGTTGATTCCCGTGTACGATTTGGCTGTCGATACCATCGCAGACCGTCTGGTTGCAGGAACCTTTGCACGAAGTTTGTGGACCTTTCCCTTGGATTCGCTCCTTCCGGCAGTTGTCATCGATACCGTGCAAAATGAGATTCCTACATGGGCGCAATTCGATCACCAAGCCTTTCCCAACCCATTTCAACATACGTTGGACTTGCGGTCAGACGCCAGCGTTCAGCGACTTACTGTCTACAATACTTCCGGTCAAGTGGTGCTGGATCAAAAACCAAAGCAACGCATGACCCTGTCTACATCCGCTTGGCCCAATGGCACTTACATCCTTCAATGGACGCATGCCAATGGCCAAAGCCACAAAGAAGTATTGCTAAAGCAGTGAGTGGACTACTGGATCAACAAGCGTCGGGATCTTCCCAATTCAGGAATTCGAAAAACATAGGCTCCTGAAGGGAGATATTCCGTCGGCAGCACTGCTGATGGTCCCGCTGCCAATCCGGATGCCATGATTCGACCGCGCGGGCCCCAAATCTCCCAAGACCACGCAGAGGCCGTTCCAAGCGGTTTGCGAACCTGAATGGATTGCCCCTGTGACGCCGGATTGGGATAGAGCTGAAAAGCATCCATTCCGTCAATCGAGGTGGCTTCAATTCCGGTGTAATCGTAAGCACCACACAAAGGATCGTACCCCTGACAAAGCCAAGATGAAACGGCCCCTGAGATGGTCGACAACGTGGCGAGATACGCATCGGTATCATAAGCATGCGCCACATGACCCGCGCCTTCCAACGTCGTGAGACAATGATTCAACCCCAATGACTCTGCCAATTCGTGGATCACGCCGCTCCCCTCAACATCTGTTATGGGAAAACCATTTAGTGAAATCATACCGGCTCCATATGGGACCGTTTCATCTGCCGTACCATGCACTGAGACGAGCGGCTCGTCCCCTTCAGAAAGGTAGGATGACGTCTTGAGGGCTCCAGCGACATTGATTACTCCCATGATATCTGAATTGTAGCCTGGATTGCCCGACTCTCCCTCCAAACCTCCAGCCATGCCTGCAGCAGATTGATCCACTTGCTCTGGAATTTCTGACACTTCATCCACATAGGCCATGTGCAAGGCAATGAACGCTCCTGCAGAAACTCCGCCCATGAGGATCCGATCCGGGTCGATGCCGTATGGATTGCCATCTTCAGCGACCGTCTTTCTGAAATATCGAACAGAAGCCTTGCCGTCATGATACCCTCTCCAAACGGAACGCACCATGGCATTGGACAGATCTAAAAAATTATCAATGCCCAAGCGATAGGTGATCGAGGCGACGACATACCCCATGCGCGTCAAATCCTGACACAATGAAATCACATCCGGATTGTCATTTTCGCCTCCAATGAAAAACCCCCCGTGCGCCATAATAATCAGAGGTCTCGACGTTTCAGTATCTCCAACGGGCTGATAGATGTCTGCAACGAGCGCTTGACTCAAGCCCGTGGCATTGATCGCGTTGCCGTAGGGGACATCGTATGTCACTTGCACATCCGAAAAAACGGTATTGTACCGGTAACGTTCTCCGTCACAATCGAATTGAGCTTGAATACTGAGTGATGATAAGAATACTAAGTGAAAACAGATAATGCTGCGCATGGCAAGTTTTTAGGTGAGTTAATTCAAGGTAATTTAGGCCGAATGTTACAACTATTCACTTCGAAGTCTCCAGGACCTGTTTTGGGAACCTTCACCCTTCTACTCCTCTTGGCGAGTTGCAGCTCCTCCATCAATGAAATGGACAGTCCGCAAGCAATCTCCTGCATGCGCCAGTTTCATTTGCACTTTGACCCTTCTATGAATGCAGACTCGTTGCGCGCGATTGACGGCTGGGAGCGTTATGATGCAGGCCGATTGGTTGTTCAGCATTTTTCGAAGCCAGAATTTGAGCAAGCGCCTGAGGTCACACTCCACATGACCCTGCGATCAGCAGGTGATCCATGGGACAAATCAGGAACCGTCTTCATGATTCCGGCGGCGTCCAGCATCGATTTACGGGAGTTTGAAACAGGACGTCATGCGCTGGACACGGCCCAGCACTCCTACCCCGCTGTCCTCCCATTTAAAACCGCTGCAGGTGATGCTTATGTGCCCCCCATCGAACTGCTCCGATTCATCACTCCTTTTGGAGTGGGTCATTTCAGCGACAATGAACGTCTCGACGAATACCGCCCTGTTTATGTTCCCGCTTGGGCCGACTCTTCGTCATGGAGTGCTGACATTTCGCACTTGTGGGATTCGATGGACGACAGCATCGCTTTGGGTGTTTACATAGACACATGGACTCCTGAAGGATACACCTTGGATCTCACGATGGATTTTGAACCGCATGCTGTGTTGCAGGATGAGGCGCCTCGAATGGCCTCATTGCCCTTGTTCAACACCACCAAATTAAGCTCGAAACAACAGCATTACGATGGCTTCGCTCATGGCAGTCTCCAAGTGGACTTTTCCATGCCTGCGGATGCCGCGGGTGTCACGCTTCATTATCATGCTACTGGGCATGGCGGACATGCCACCGGAGATGAGTTTGTTCGATGCGAACATCAGATCAAGTTGGACGGCACCCTGATAGAATCGTTCACTCCGTGGAGAGACGATTGCGCGAGCTTCAGACGCTTCAACCCGTCTTCTGGGGTCTGGACAGAACGCACATTTTGGCGAGGAGATAGCATCGATGAACGCATTGCTTCCAGTGATTATTCACGATCCGGTTGGTGCCCTGGAAGCCATGTGGAGCCATTGAGCTTTTCATTGCAAGGAATTTCAGCAGGGAATCACACGATCGAAATCTCCGTACCGACAGCACAGTCATTCACAGACACCGAAATGAATTTCTGGAATGTCGCCGGATATCTAACGCACATATCAATCCCTGTCCAAGAACGTTGACATTTCTAGATTGTTTCCGACCTTCGCAGCCGCTATGGGCTGCACATGAAATGTTGATTCATTCCTCAATGTGTTCGTGCCACCAAGCTTTAGACTCAACACAGTCTGAACACTTTAACGATTTCGCAGATGTCAAGCATTATTTACACCCATACGGACGAAGCACCAGCTTTGGCCACCTATTCATTCTTGCCCATTGTTCAAGCGTTTGCAGCTCAAGCAAATGTGAAGATTGAAACGCGCGATATCTCTTTGTCGGCAAGGATTTTAGCCGTTTTCGCCAATTTACTTCCAGCGGACCAACAGGTCTCTGACGACTTGAGTGAGTTGGGAGCGTTGGCCAAAACCCCTGAGGCCAACATCATCAAACTGCCCAATATCAGTGCGTCCATTCCTCAATTGAAAGCAGCGATCCGAGAGTTGCAAGCTCTCGGATTTGCCTTGCCAGACTACCCGGACGCCCCAAAAAACGACCTTGAAAAAGACGCCAAATCACGTTACGACAGTGTAAAAGGCTCCGCCGTCAACCCGGTTCTTCGAGAAGGCAACAGCGACAGGAGAGCTCCCGCCGCAGTGAAGGCCTACGCGCGCAAACATCCGCACCGGATGGGCACGTGGTCCAAAGATTCCAAATCTCACGTCGCTCACATGACGCATGGAGACTTTTATGGATCTGAAAAGTCATTGACTTTGAAGGGCGCAACTCAAGCCTCCATTCATTTTGTCAATACCGGCGGGGAAACCACTGTCTTAAAGGAGCGTGTTGACCTACTTGCAGGTGAAATTATCGACGCCGCCATCCTGAGTTTAGCTAGCCTGAAAGCGTTTGCTAAGCAAGAAATGGAAGACGCGAAAGCGCAAGATGTTCTTTTCTCTGTGCACCTCAAAGCCACGATGATGAAGGTCAGCGACCCCATTATTTTCGGGGCCTTTGTCGAATCGTTTTTTGAAAGTGTTTTCGCCGAACACGGTGACACATTTGAATCGTTGGGTGTCGATGTCCGCAACGGATTGGGCGACGTTTATGCGAAAATCGCCTCACTTCCTGAAGATGAACGCATGGCCATTGAAGAGGCGCTTGCTGCTTCTTTTGCCAGCCGTCCAGATTTGGCCATGGTCAATTCAGATAAGGGCATTACCAACTTGCACGTTCCTTCTGACGTCATCATCGATGCGTCCATGCCGGCTATGATTCGGAATTCGGGTCAAATGTGGGACCACGAGGGGCACTCGAAGGACACAAAAGCAGTGATACCAGACCGATCTTATGCTGGAGTCTACCAAGCTACCATTGACTTCTGCAAAGAAAACGGAGCCTTGGATCCGCGGACAATGGGCAGCGTTTCCAACATCGGTTTGATGGCGCAAAAAGCGGAAGAATATGGTTCTCATGATAAAACCTTCCAGCTCAAAGAAGCAGGCACCGTTCAAGTTGTTGACGCTACAGGCCACGTTCTTTTGGAACAAACAGGCGAAACAGGTGATATCTTCCGGATGTGTCAGGTCAAGGACGCCCCGATCCAAAACTGGGTCAAGCTTGGCGTAGAGCGCGCGCGCGTGACCGGTCATCCCGCTGTTTTCTGGCTGGATCCAAGTCGAGCACATGATGCACAAATCATCGAAAAGCTCAAGACCTATTTGCCCGAGCACAATACCCAAGGCCTGACAATTGAAATCTTATCTCCCATCGAGGCGACACGCTACTCATTGGAACGCATTGTAAAAGGTCAAGACACCATTTCGGTTACGGGCAATGTGCTGAGGGATTATCTGACCGACTTGTTTCCCATCTTAGAAGTAGGGACTTCGGCCAAAATGCTTTCCATTGTTCCGCTTATGAATGGTGGCGGTTTGTTCGAGACTGGTGCCGGAGGATCTGCCCCAAAGCACGTACAACAGTTGAACGAAGAAAACTACTTGCGCTGGGACAGCTTAGGTGAATTCCTCGCATTGGCTGTTTCACTTGATCATTTAGCGAACCACGCGAACAATCCACAGGCACGCATTCTTGGTGCTTGTTTGGATGAAGCGACCACCCGGTTTCTAGATGAGGACAAGAGTCCAACACGCAAGATCGGCGGTATCGACAACCGAGGTTCTCATTTCTACTTGGCCCTGTATTGGGCTGAGGCCATGGCAAGCCAAAAGGAAGACGCGTTGTTCAGCGAGGCCTTTACAAAACTCCATGCTTCATTGAGTGACTCAGCCACGACAATCGTGAATGAATTGAATGCGGTACAAGGACAACGGGCAGATACAGGAGGGTATTATCGCTTGAATCAAGAAAAAGCGGAACACATCATGCGCCCCTCTCCGACATTCAACAAGATCATCGGAGACTTCCACTTGTCTTGAGGAGGCAGATGATCAAAACAGATTTAAACAAAAAAGCCAGCTACTGATGTAGCTGGCTTTTCTATGCAATCAATGTTCTCAACGAATCAATTGAAGTTAAATCCAACAGACAATGTGACCCGATGTCCCGTTCCGCGTTCAATCACATTGGGTGGATCTTCACCCTTAAAATCTTCATGAAAATTGAAGATATCAAATGCCAAGTCACTCGTTCGTGTTGTTACCTTATCCGGTACAATCGAGAGATTGACGGGGAAGTTCAAGTCCCCTGAACGTACGTTGTATCCAATCGCAAAAACAAAGCTCAAACCCGAGAGTGAGAGATTGGGACCTGTTCCGAATTCGAAACCGCTCTTTCCACGAACACCGACCATTGTGGTCAATGAAGGTAAAAACATGCCCTTCTCCATTCCCGCTACCAAAGCAACCCATTCTACCAATCCTACGACGTCGCCTCCGTTGTCAGCGAAACGCTTCTCCCATTGCCACCCGTACTGCGTGGTAATCGTCGAGCCATCAGCATTCGTTGAAAACTCAGTAGAGTCCATCGAAAATTTTCGCTGCAAAATTTGAGACGTACTTCCGTCAGAAATGTACGAAACACCAAATCGTGGGCCTTCTAGTTGAACCACCTGAGCATGAATTCCTTGTAAACCCAAGACTGCTAACAAGACAAATACTATCTTCTTCTTTTTTACAGAGTTAATGATTTATAATTCAAAACTACGCAAGTTTTATTCTGAGGGAGCGGCATTCGCTGCGGCGGCCGGAGCTGAATCTGCTGTGGCGTCTGCTGTGGCGTCTGCGGCCGAGTCTGCTTCGACTGGGCTTGGCGCTGGCGCTGGCGCTGCCGTAATATCTCGCCAAATTTCCACCTTAACCGCCGCTAATCCACGAGGTCCCTGCTCGGTTTCAAACCGAACCTTATTGTTCTCTCGAACCTCTTCCTTCGTATTGTTCACGTGAACAAACACACTTTCTTGAGTCTCTAAATCACGAATGAATCCGAATCCTTTTGACTCGTTGAAGAAAGTCACAATTCCAGTACGGATTGGATCATACTCCTCCTCCTCTCTTTTTGGAATTCCAATTTCTATATCCTCAAGCTTTACCTCAACTCGGGTGCTCGGGTCTGGCGGGGTAGACGTGACTTGCCCGAATTCATCAACATAAGCAATCATATCGTCTGAATCCAAGGTCATCTTGTTTTCTTGACGCTCTAATTTCTTGATTTCCTTTTCTTTACGCTTTTTTTCCCGCTTGAGTTCGCGCTCGCGCTTACTGAATGATTGTTGAGACCTGGCCAAATGAAATGTTTTTTATGAGTCGGAAAGATACATCAAGAACAGCACCAAGCGGAGCTCCTTCCAATACTTACCCTCATGCTGTTGTCAAGGAAAAGGCATTGTCGCTGCTGCATGTGCATCTTGACTGAAGCGTGACCAACTCGTTGAAATTCAAATGAATTCCAATTCAGATCAAGGACATGAGCGTTTGCTAAGGCCTTGCACGTCTTCCCGCAAATACGGTACGGCTTATTGAAGGAGTATCTGAATCAAGCGACTTTCAGCAGCGCTTTCAATTCGCAGGAAATAACAACCCGTTGAAAGCCCCGACAAATTTAACGGTGCTTCAATCCCCTCGGCGGCCCATTCCCGCATGATCTGGCCTTGCACATTCATAATGCGAACGAAAGCAAGCGGCTGCGAAGACTCCAGGAACAAAACACCCGATGTCGGGTTCGGGAAACAGCGAGTAGACCAACCCCGTTCAGTCACATCATCAGGGTTGGATGTGGCATTGTATGTTCCCACCGGAAACGGTTCATTGCTGAAGCCGTTCGAAATCGCTCCATCCAGAGCATCCAAGCTACTCATCATCCAGTTGGGTTGAACGAACTGAAAACCATCTGGCCCGGTGCCATCTACTCGGTAAGCCCAACCGCCCGTATACTCCCATTCTGCGCC
>ERZ887851.1595-NODE-1595-length-19176-cov-13.365776_pt1 | contig 19176 bp, 11 predicted proteins | sample MGYA00521100_ERZ887851 | MGnify/ENA primary metagenome ERZ887851 (study PRJEB32303, sample SAMEA104408602) | aquatic metagenome | biome: Brackish water; feature: Pelagic; material: water | place: Baltic Sea | collected 2014-06-06T16:11:00 | depth 11,444 m ... | reverse complement strand
TACAAGTGGTTGTATTGATAATAGTAGGAGCAGAGCTGTTGTTGATGGTTAGATTCAATGTAACTAGAGAGTCACATCCATTAGCTGCTCCACTTACGATGTTGAAAGTTGCAGAATTGTTATTAGCCGTATAGGTATTTCCATCAATCCAAGTCAATGAATCGCATGCTGTTTGAGTGTCTGTTCCTGCACTCGAATTATTGATGGTAAGATCTAGCGTGACTAAGGTATCCCCACTGGCAATTTCAAAAGTAGCGGTGCTATTACTCGCTGAGTAAGTGTTTCCGTCAATCCAAGTTAGCGAATCACAAGTCGAAATGGAATCTATCAATATTCCTTCGTAAAGGCTTGTAGAAGGGCCTAGGATAATTGCCCCAGATCCTCCAGAAAAACTAGTAATTCCTGTAAGTTCGGCGTAGTTGACACTATTGGCTGTAGTACCATTAGCACCCGATAGTTGCATGCCATCATAGTCCGGAGCAGTATAGTTGGATCCTAAATTTTTAAACCAATAAAATCCTAATGGATTAGCGTATTTATAAGTGTATGCGCAAGCAGGGAACGTGGATATAAAATTCGCAGCAGCGGATTCAATTGCAGTTCTTTCAGCTGGAGTGTGGTAAAAGCGAACACTGTATGGAGGGCTAGGAGCGCCTCCGCCAAAATTGACGTCCCAACTTCGCTCCATTTCAAAACGATGTTCGCCTGGGTTCAATGAATTTGCACAATCGCCTGGGCTGTTTGGTCCCTGATTCTCTTCATAGTAAACGCCATTATCTGAAATCGTTACAAGTGGAAACCCTGGTCCAGCTCCCGATAAGTCACCTTGTATAGAGAAGATGATCTCATTACTAGCATCGAAGAAGTGATTCCATCCACTATTGTCTGTGCAATAAGTGTTAGATGTTGTTCCATCTAAAGCATATATAAACGGTCTTACATTTACGGTTACAGAATAATCGTTTGTTGTATTACAAGGGCCTTCTCTTCTCGCATAAAAAGTTTGTGTACTGTCTGCGGTAACAGCAATAATACTTCCTGTCCCTAGAGATGTTCCTGTGCCATTTGGTCCAGTATACCAGTTAATTGTTGCGCCAGGCTCGCTTACTCCACCGCTAGCAATTAGATTTACTGTTGTATTTGGACAATACACTCCGGGAACAGGCGCAATAGTAGGGGTAGTTGAAGCAGTACATGGCGCATCAAAACATATTTCTAATCCCCAAGAATCCAAGCTTCCGCCATCTTGATTAAAGCCGTCTTCGACAGTTAATACCCAAGTTCCGTTAGCATCTCCGCTATTAAAGGCTGCTAGAGATTCTTCTGGTATATAAAACCCTCCATCCGTGGGTGGACAGGGGTAGTTATTATTAGCTGCAGCATCATCAAAGTTAATATCGAAATTATTCTGACTGTTACATATTTTATCAAGTAAGATAACGGAAGTGTTACTTGGACTGCTTAGGGTGAAAATGAGGTCCCTGATGTATGTATGATCACCAGTAAGATTGATCACGTTGATATCATTAATTATCCCTATTGCTCCACTAATAAAAATATTAGAGGTAATGGTTGGTGTACCTGATCCGGAAATGGCTACGGGAATGTCTGTGCTAGTGTATATAACGCAATTAATCGTAGTAAATGAGAAGATGTTGCTTGTTACAGTGTCACATTCATTCCAGGCTTCTACTTGCCAGTAGATAGTTGTATTGGGAGGCAGGGTTCCTGAAGTATAACTTTCAGCAGTCAAGCTATCTTCTGATTCCAGTGTTGTTGACAATCCTGAATGAGTTGAAAGTACTATATCATAATAACTAAAGTCTGTAATTGTGGACCAAGTAAAATTTGTTGGGGAGCTGATTCCCGTAGCAGTGTTTGCTGGAGTCAGCGCATTAATTGTTCCAGATAAGTTTGGAAATATTTCTATGCTTGCACTGATTGTTTTCGTTCCAAATGTGCTGGTGGAAGCCAATAGGCTAAAGTTGTAAAGACCTGGATTTACTGCGTTTGTATTAGAAATTGTGAATATTGAACCATAAGCTGGCGCTTGGGAATTATTTGAAAAATTAAAAGACAATCCTGCCGGAAGACCCGTAGTACTTAGGGTTACATTGTCTGTAAAAACACCCAAGAAACCTACCGTCAGGTTATATATAGCATCATCTCCTGGACATAAACTGATGTTGGAATTAGAGCTAGTAAAAGTGAAATCATTAACAAGTGCTGTAATCGTAAAGGTATTGTTTGAAACATCGTAGAAGGTGCCGTTTGCGCATTGAACAATGACTAGCGCATCTGTTGTACTTATATTAGGAACAGAAATTAGTTGACTACCATCATTTGTTACATTATTGGCTAAGGTGTCTGGAAATGAAACGCCTCCATCATAGGAGATTAAAATATTAACGTTCGCACAACTGATAGGGGATGCATCTGTATTGGCAACGTTCCAGGTTATCGTCTCATTAGAGTTTCCTGCCCATGTTATTCCTGTGGCACTTGGATAATTTACGACAAAAGGGCCGGCTGAACCTACTACGTTAACCGTTATGTCTTCATGATCATTACATCCGCCGCCTGGATTGTTGTCTCTGACTAGTACTCTAAAGTCCATACTTCTGGTTACTGACGGAAGAACTTCCCACGCAGGCGTTACGCCTGCTATAACATCGGGTAGCCTTGGAAAATATCGAGTGGGGTTTGTGCTTGGGTCAAAACTTCTAAAAGCTGGACCGTCAGTATTTGTAGATACTGGAGGCATGGTAGCCGAGGCATTATCCATTTGTTCCCAGCAATAAGTTAGGGTATTGGCTGCATTAGGGTCTGTGGCAAAGGCCGTTAAACTAAAGGGGGTATTTGCTGGAATACTGACAGTTGTATAAGGCACACTTACGGAAGGCGCTAGATTTCCTAAGGGAGTTTTAACGGGGCAGGTATGTCCTAAACTCGTTATAAAATCACCCATTTCCTCTACGCTTATTCCGTGAAAATAATCGTCGCTATTACTTTGAACGTCAGGTGCGCAAATTCCTGCGTAGCCCATAATGGTTGATGCACTTCCAGGCTCCATAGCCGTAGCATTATTCCTATTGCAAGAATTGTTTTGCGTATGGTTAGCGCCAAATTGATGTCCCATTTCATGGGCTACGTAGTCAATGTCAAAAGGGTCACCTACCGGGGCTCCACTTCCGGTTACTCCTCTGGCTTTGTTTCCGGAACAAGGAGAGAATAACTGCGCTAAACCACCACTGTTAGTGCCGAATATGTGCCCTATGTCGTAATTAGCAGCTCCAATAACAGCATCCGTGTTAGTCTGATTCTCGTTAATCATAGCGTTTGTATTCCCATTAGTAAATGGGTCTGTTGCTGCGTTAGTATATATGATTAAATTGTTTGTAGCAATGATATTCATGTGAATAGCTACGTCTCTTTCAAATATGCCATTCACTCTATTCATGGTGGTTACTTGAGCTGCTAGAGCTTGAGCAACCGTTCCTCCATGGAAAGTCGTGTATTCCCCAGTGGCGGATACAGCTAAACGGTAAGTCCTTAATTCGCAAGAACCAAAACTCTTGTGCGTTCCATTAGAGTTGCTTGTACTTGGTAATGAAGGAAGTTTGTCATCTAAATGGCAAATTAAGGCTTCATTTTCTCGATGGAAATCCTTTTTATAGTAGGAAAAGTAATGATTGAGGTCTCCCAAGTGCATAATTGGATCAATAAAAACGGTTCCTTTATCAGTTCCGAGAATCATTCCATGAAATCCTTGCGGAGTTAAATCGAAACGAGCATACCAATTAGGGTGTTCTGAATTGTAAGCAACAAAAGTTTTGATGCCAGGAAATTTTTCAATTAGCTCCAAATCATAAACTGGAGATTCTACTAAATTAAAATGCTCAAATTCACCTGTTGGCATAGGGACCGAAATATGAATAGGCGAATTTAAAATGGACCCAATTTGATTTTCAAGAGGGGCATTAAAAATATACGATTTGATACTTTGATATTCTAGTTCGAAAGCGAGATATTTTTCGGGGAAAATAAATTGTTGCCCTTGAAGATTGAGCTCTTGAAAATTTCTTTCACTCCAAAAATTTTCTTGAGAATAGGAGAGGACAATTGTGAAAAAAAATAAACAAGACAGTATAAAATATTTCATAGTTGATACTTGGTTTTGAAAGTCAAATATAGCTAAAAGCATGATCTCCAAATCTGAGAAGAACAAGGAGGGGTTCTTAGTTATCTACATTCTTATACGAAAGTATAACAAGCATAGTTGCAATTTAGTTTTTAATTGTAATTTTGGCGTAATGAAGTATTTAAAATACTTGTTAAATCCAATTGCAAGTCGAATAACTAGGAGAATTAAAGAAAATCATAAGAATGGTGTTGAAAGTCAGATAGATACGTTGACTTACTTAATCAAAAACTCTAAGGGAACTAGTTTCGGAAAGGATCATAATTTCGATGAAATCAGCTTGTATTATGACTTTTATTGTCAAGTTAAAATTAGTGATTATGAAGGGCTAAAACCTTACATAGACAGAGTAAGGGATGGTGAAAAAAATGTACTTTGGAAAGGAAGACCTATCTATTTTGCCAAGACAAGTGGAACCACAAGCGGGTCAAAATATATACCCATCACTAAAGACTCAATTGGTCATCATATTAAAGCCGCACGAAATAGTTTATTTGCTTATGTGACTGAAAAAAAGGAAGCAATTTTCTTCTCAAGAAAAATGATTTTCCTTCAAGGTAGTCCAGAATTGACCACCGAAAATGGAATCAAAATTGGACGATTATCAGGCATCGCTTACCATCATGTTCCGAGTTGGCTTTTAGGAAATAGACTCCCTTCATATGAGACAAATTGTATTGAAGATTGGGATGAAAAGTTAAGTGCCATTGTTGAAGAAACAGCTATAGAAAAAATGTCTTTACTAAGTGGTATCCCTCCTTGGTGTATAATGTATTTCGAGCAACTCCTTCAAAAAACGGGAGCCAAAGATTTGAAAGAACTCTATCCTGATTTGCAATTATATGTTCATGGAGGAGTTAATTACCAACCGTACAAAAGCAAAATGGAAGCTTTATTAGGTAAAGGAGTAGATACCATTGAAACTTATCCGGCTTCTGAGGGTTTTTTCGCTTATCAAGATAGTCAGAAAGAAGAGGGCTTACTTTTGAATCTAGAAGGTGGAATATTCTACGAGTTTGTGAAGTCAAGTGAAATTCACGCTAAATCTCCCAATCGGGTTCATTTAGGGGGAATTCAATTAGGCGTAGATTACGTGTTAATTGTTAGTACTAATGCTGGCTTATGGGCATATAATACGGGTGACACCATTAAATTTGTCAGTGCATCTCCTTATCGTATTTTAGTTACCGGTAGAGTTAAACATTTTATCTCTGCCTTTGGTGAGCATGTTATTCAAGAAGAAGTTGAATCAGCAATCAGTCAAGCTAGTAAAGAGTTTAAAGTTCCATTTGCAGAATTTACTGTCGCACCGTTAGTTGCTAAAGAAGGCGGGAATTCTTGCCATGAATGGTTTATAGAGTTAGAAAATGGAAACGTTGCGAATTTGGATAATTTTGTTGAAAGACTGGATGAATTAGTGCAAATGCAAAATAGCTATTACAAAGACTTAAGAAAAGGTGAAATTCTAAGTCGAGCTAAATTGACCCTCATTGAAGTTGGTGGATTTGCGGCTTACTTTTCTGAACATGACAAAGCTGGTGGACAGAATAAGGTGCAACATTTGGCAAACAATCGCGAATTGGCTGATAAGCTGATGAAGTATGTGAAAAACGGTTAATTTGCTTATAAATTGGCTTATTTTTCGTAATCTTGCGCTTCAATTATAACTATGGAAACATTCATTACCGTTGTACAATTTTTTGCAGGATTATCGCTTTTGATTGTTCTTCACGAAGCAGGTCACTTTTTCGCAGCTAAATATTTTGGTGTTCGCGTAGAAAAGTTCTACCTCTTTTTCGATTTCCTTTTCCCTATGCCAGAAGTGGCAAAATTCGCTTTGTACAAGAAAAAAATTGGTGATACGGAGTATGGGATCGGTTGGTTTCCTTTTGGAGGATACGTACAGATGTCAGGTATCATGGACGAAAGCATGGATACGGATGCATTAAAGCAACCGGTTCAGGATCATGAGTTTAGATCTAAGCCAGCTTGGCAGCGTCTAATCATTCTCTTAGGCGGAATTATCGTCAATATTCTAGTGGCATTCGTTATGTATGCATTGATAGCCGGTATCTGGGGCGATAGCTACGTGAAAGTAGAAGATCAAACTCACGGTATCTATGTAGATTCTACTGGCGCCGCTTTAGGTTTGCAAAATGGAGATATTGTTACGCATGTAGATGGTAAGAAAATAAAGGATGCGAAGAAGGTGAAGCTAGAAATGTTGTTTTCACTAGCAGATAATATCACTTATTTACGTGATGGTCAAGAAGGACAGATAACAGGAATTGAAAAGACTTTTTACAAGGGTGTAATTGACGATCCGACTGTCCGATTGTTTGAAACGGCTTCTTTGAGCATCATTGATTCTGTAACGAGTAAAGTCTTAGCTGACAACGGCGTTCTAGCGGGTGACCGAATAGTAAGCTTTGAAGGCGAACCAGTGAACTTTCATCAAGACCTATTAGTATTGAAAAGTGATCATCCTGGTGAAGTAGTGGAGTTTGAAGTAGATAGAGCAGGAGAGATTTTAATTTTTAGCACCCAGTTGGATGAGAATTCAGCGATGGGATTCTTTGCTAAAAATGATTTGAAAGTTACGCATAGAGATTACACTATTCTTCAAGCACTTGTAGCAGGTCCGGTTAAATCATGGGAAACACTAGTGTTTTACGTACGTCAGTTCAAGTTAATGTTTGATCCTGTAGTTAAAGGATTTAGACAGATTGGAGGCTTTGGAACCATTGCTAAATTGTATTCGGGAGGATTCTCTTGGTATTCTTTCTTAGCTAAAACGGCTTTTCTTTCTATTATTCTAGCCTTCATGAATCTCTTACCTATTCCAGCCTTAGATGGTGGACATGCGGTATTCACGATTTATGAAATGATCTTTAGAAAACCTCCTCCAGAGAAGTTTATGTACTATGCGCAGGTAGTAGGAATGGTCTTATTGTTCTCTCTACTTATTTATGCAAATGGAAATGATTTATTTAGATGGGTTACTGGTAAATAATTCAAAACAAACTTTATATTTGCAATCCGTTAAAGCATAAGTGGATACGGAAAATGGATGTAAACATCTAAAATGCCCTGGTGGCGGAATTGGTAGACGCGCTGGATTCAAAATCCAGTTCTTTCGGGAGTGCGGGTTCGATTCCCGCCCGGGGTACTGAGAGAAAAGCCTAACATATTGATTGTTAGGCTTTTCTATTTTATAAGTAACACTATAGTAACAAAGTGGGGTATGTTAAGGGAAATTAAAGGAAAAAAATGTTTCACTTTACTTAGTGTGGATTGATTGAATATAGCTTTTTGAGCTTCAATTTCATCTACTAAACTATTGAACTTTTTTATAATCTTCTGCCTCAATTAACATCCTAGCCTCTTCTATATTTTGTCCTTGCATACCTGAGCTATTAGAAGGCATAAAAATACGGAGAATACTTTACCCATGTTTTAAATATACTTAATATTTAATGTGTTAAACTTTTGTGGTAAAACTAAGAATGGATTTTCATGACAAGCAAGATTGTTTATTGTTGTTTCATTACATGTACTTGAAGCCTTATTTGAAAAAGAATGCATAGCAGAGCAGTATACCTAAGCTCAGAAGACCTCAGATTCTTTTGCTAAAGATTAGCTCTTAAATATTCCAATATCCCGCGAGCTTCTTTTTCGCTTAAATTTTGATTGTTCATAGGTGACCCATATTCTGCTAATAAGGCTTTGGCTATTGTATCTTCTTTCACCATAAGGTCCGGATTTAATATCATATTCATAATCCACTCGGATGATCTTCTTTCTGTAACTCCCGCTAATGCTGGCCCAACCAAACGAATATCTAATTTGTGACAGGCTACACAATTCAAGTTAAAAACCTCTAAGCCATATTCAGCCAAGTCTTCATCTATTTCATCTGCTAATTCGATACTGCTAATTGGACCTATGCCTTTATAGGAAAGCGGATCTTCAATGTCTTCTACCTTGATGACGATTTCTTCGGTTTCTTCCTCAGCGTCATCGGGGATGTCAAAATCAGGTGATGTAGTTGAACCTCCTCCGCAAGAAGAGAATAATAGAAAAATCCCCAAGATTAACGTGCTTACGATTGTCTCATTTTTTTTCATGACTTATGCTTTTAATGATTTGCCGATATAAAATTACGAACTCTAAAGGATATAAGTATCTTTTTACACGCAGATTAGTGAAGAAAAGTATTACCCTAAATATAAATAATAATTGCTTAGAAGTTTTACGAATTGAGAACTATAAGATTGATCGTCTTCCTTGTAAACGATTGTGTCTGTTTTGATGGAGGGAATAGGGCGTTTTGAGGCGATTAGTATAGTTCGTTTTACCAAAGCATTTTTTGTGTCCTTAAGGGCGATGGACTTTAAATGTAGAAATCCCATAGCTGATAATTCCTTGCGATAAGCCAGGTGTACATCATTGTCTGAAAGCAATAGAACGATTATACTCGTATTGTGGGTGGTTTGAGAAAGCAGGTGTTCCCAGTTTTTAGGACCTAAACTTTCGATTTGCCTTGCCAAGTTTCTCTTCGAATTGGGGTTTTGTGAACTGTTATTATAGAATGGGGGATTACTGATAATAATATCAAACTTTTTATTGGTCTCCCAAGTACGCATATCGGCTTCTCTTATCTCTATTCGTTCACTCCATGCACTAGTTAGTACATTGTTCTTGGCTTGTTTCGCACAACAAGCATCAATTTCAATACCGGTGATCCTAATGTCGCTCTTGTGTCCTAACATTAAACTCAACAATCCGGAACCGCAACCCACATCCAATACTGAGCAGGAATTGGGAAGATATTCGTTTAACCAAGCGCCAAATACACAAGCATCCGTGCTCACTTTGTTGGCACAATTGGCTTGTTCAATTTTGAACTGTTTAAATTGGAAGTAGGTGTTTGCCATAATTTTATAAGAGATCCAAAAATCGAGTCTCGATTTCCTCAAGAACTAGATCCTTATCATCATAAGGCTCTTCGCATCTTGGACGAAAAAAGCCACAATCTCCCCCAGATTGCTGATAGTCAAAAAGGTAAACCTGCGTTTTTGTGGAATCAATGAATATTAAGGCACCTAATACGGCTGCAGATTTAGACATTTGGCCACCCGAAAGATCAATATTAAAGAACGAAGTATCTACAAGGGTACTGTCGTTAAATCGAAGGTAAACTCCATCGTTTTCAAAATTGAGACTATTGGCATTTATGAAACTATATACATCCGATTGCAAGTCGTTCACCATGTAGGCTTCATTCAGTTCTGTAAAATTTTCTTCCTGACTGGTTGCCATCATAGCAAAGGCCGCAATGCTCATTGGGATGGCTGGAGATATTCGTAGAACTGGCCAATAATCCTTTCCTTGATAAACCCAATAGGAGAGTGGTAATATAAATAAGGCCAGCAAATCAGTGTAATCTATTACTCTAGCATAGTGAACGCCTGGAACGGTATTAATGAAATCGATGAGACCAGCACTCCAAGGAGATTTCCAAAACATAAAAAACAAGCCACTTGCAAGTAGAAGTGCTTTAATTCTTTTGGGGAAAAGGACACTAAGAAAAAGCGGTAAGAAAAATAATCCGGCAAAATCGGATAGCTTCCCCGTCAACCAATTGTGATAGTATTCTTTAAGAAAGAAGTCGTTAAGTAGCAGGATTAAAACAGCTCCTATAAACCAATATGTACTAATGATTCTAAATCTAATTTTCATGGACATTGGCTAAAGTTAATAAATGTCCTAGACTTGCCAGGTCTTAGAGACCTGGCAAGTCTTTTAACAAGCAAGATTATTTGCCTATTTCCAAAATTTGAACTAAATTTACCAAACGTTTGTTTGATAAAACATAATAAGGACTAAAAAGATAGAGAATATATGGAAATAAGTACAAAAGCAAAAGCAGTTATTCCCGCTAAAGAGCGACACATCAGGAAAGCTGCCGTATTGGGTTCAGGAGTTATGGGTTCGCGAATTGCCTGTCATTTCGCAAACATCGGTTTAGAAGTAGTTCTTCTTGATATCGTTCCTTTTGATTTGAAAGAGGAAGATAAAGACAACAAAGCCAAAAGAAATAGTATTGTAGATGGCGCATTGAAATCTACGCTAAAATCTAATCCTTCACCAATTTACGATAAGTCATTTACGAACAGAATTACTACAGGTAATTTTGATGACAACATGAACCTTATTGCTGATTGTGACTGGGTAATTGAAGTAGTAATTGAGCGTTTAGACATTAAGAAACAAGTATTTGATAAGCTTGAGCAGTTTAGAAAACCAGGCACTTTAATTACTTCTAATACTTCAGGTATTCCTATCGAAATGATGACGGAAGGAAGAAGTGAAGATTTTAATAAGAATTTCTGTGGAACACACTTTTTCAATCCTCCACGTTATTTACGTTTGTTTGAAATCATTCCTTCAACAAAGACAGATCCAGAAATTGTGAAGTTCTTTGAAAACTACGCGGATCTATTTTTAGGAAAGACGCCTGTATTATGTAAAGACACACCGGCATTTATTGCAAATAGAGTAGGTGTATTCTCAATGGCTGCCATTTTTAAGTTACAAGGAGAAATGGGATTAAGCGTTGCAGATATTGACGGTTTGACGGGTTCATTAACAGGTAAACCAAAGTCAGCTACTTTTAGAACGGCAGATGTTGTTGGACTTGATACTATAATTAAAGTAGCTAAAGGTGTTTATGATAACTGTCCAAGTGACGAAATGCGTGACACTTTTGATGTCCCTGCTTACGTCTTGAAGATGGAAGAGAACAAATGGCTAGGAGATAAAACTAAGCAAGGTTTCTACAAAAAGACCAAAGATGAGAATGGCAAGAAAGTCATCTTACAATTGGATTTAGAGAAATTTGAGTACGTTCCTAGTGTAAAATCAAAATTTGCTTCGGTTGCTGCCGCAAGACAAGCACCTGATTTGAAAGGACGACTGAAAGCGATCGCTGCAGGTAAAGACAATGCAGCGGATTTCTTGAATAGACTCTCTTATATGATATTCCAATACGTTTCAAATCGTATTCCAGAAATATCTGATGAGCTATACAGAATTGATGATGCTATGCGTGCAGGTTTCGGATGGGAAATAGGTCCTTTCGAGCAATGGGAAACTGTTGGAGTTGAAAAAACTGTTGAGAAAATGAAAGCCGCTGGCTATGCACCTGCCAAATGGGTAGATGAAATGTTGGCTGCTGGAGGAACATCATTCTATAAAGTAGAAGGTGGAGAATTGAAGTACTATGATATTCCAAGTAAAAGCCTTAAAGCTGTACCTGGAAGAGAAAACTTTATTATTCTAGATAACTTAAGAGAAAAAGCACCCGTATTTAAAAATTCAGGTTGCACCGTTCACGATTTAGGTGATGGTGTTATGAACGTAGAATTTCAAACAAAAATGAATGCTATTGGTGGTGAAGTATTAGAAGGAATTAATAAAGCAATTGATATTGCAGAGAAAGACGGATGGAAAGGAATTGTTCTAGGTAATAATGCACCTAACTTTTCTGCTGGTGCAAACCTAGCAATGATCATGATGCAAGCCATTGATCAAGAATGGGATGAATTAAACTTTACCATTAAATATTTCCAAAATACAGTAATGCGTATTCGTCATAGTGCGATTCCTGTAGTGTCAGCTCCTCACGGAATGACATTGGGTGGTGGTTGTGAAATTGCTATGCATTCTGACGCAGCAATGGCTGCAGCAGAAACTTATATTGGTTTAGTAGAAGTGGGTGTGGGTTTAATTCCTGCAGGTGGTGGAACGAAAGAGTTTGCTTTAAGAGCATCTGATAGTTTCGGTCCTCAAGATACTATGGTACCTAAAATTTCAGACCGATTCACAAACATCGCTACAGCTAAAGTGGCTACTTCAGCTCACGAAGGTTTTCAAGTAGGGGTATTAGATCCAATGAAAGATTTTGTAGTAGTAAATCAAGATAGAGCAATAGCGGAAGCTAAGCAAAAAGTAATTGACTTATACGAAGCAGGTTATACTAAACCAGCGGAAAGAAACGATATCATGGTTCTAGGGAGAACAGGCTTAGCGGCTTTATATGCTGGTGTAGCTGGTTTCCAAGTTGGAAAATATGCTAGTGAGCATGATGCTTTGATTTCAAGAAAAATCGCTTACGTTCTTTGTGGAGGTGATTTAAGTCAACCGACAAAAGTATCTGAGCAATATTTATTGGATCTAGAAAGAGAAGCATTCTTATCACTTTGTGGTGAGAAGAAAACTTTGGAAAGAATCCAAAGTATTTTAACTACTGGAAGACCATTAAGAAACTAAAAGTGATTACCAAGTACCAAGTGCTTAGTATGAAGTAAACAAAATTGATCATAAGAGAGTTTTAGTACTACGTACTAAGTGCTCAATACTAAATAAAAAAACAATGGAAGCATATATAGTAAAAGGATTTAGAACTGCTGTTGGCAAAGCGGGTAGAGGTGGATTTAGATTCACAACGCCAATTGATTTAGCTGCAGAAGTAATTAACCATATTTTGGCAGATACACCAGAATTGGATCCAGCAAGAATCGATGACGTAATTGTTGGAAATGCAGTGCCAGAAGCTGAGCAAGGTCTTCAAATGGGAAGATGGGTATCAATTGCTTCAAACTTGCCAGAAAGCGTAGGTGGAGTATCTGTAAACAGATATTGTGGTTCAGGTATAGAAACTATTGCAATGGCAGTGGCTAAAATAAAAGCTGGTATGGCTGAATGTATTTTGGCTGGTGGTACAGAATCAATGAGTTTAGTGCCTACAATGGGATACAAAACAGTACCAAATTATACAGTAGCTAAAGATCATCCAGATTATTACATCGGAATGGGCTTAACAGCGGAGAACATTGCTGACAAGTATGACATTACTAGATTACAGAGTGATACATTCGCTTACGAATCGCATCAAAAAGCGTTGAAAGCTCAAGCAGCTGGTTTGTTTCAAGATGAAATCGTTCCTGTTGAAGTAGAGGAAGTATACTACAAAGATGGAAAGAAACATACAAGAACATATACCGTTAGTGCGGATGAAGGGCCAAGAGCCGATACATCAATCGAGGCCTTAGCTCGTTTACGTCCAGTATTTAAAAATGGTGGTCAAGTAACTGCAGGTAATTCTTCTCAAACTTCAGATGGAGCTTCTTTCTGCTTAGTGATGAGCGAAGCAATGGTTAAAGAATTAGGATTAGAGCCAGTTGCAAGAATGATTACAAGTGCTACCATAGGAGTTGATCCACGTTTAATGGGAATGGGTCCAGTAGCAGCTATTCCTAAAGCATTGAAGTTGGCTGGAATGAAATTGAGCGATATTGATTTAATAGAATTGAATGAAGCTTTTGCTGCACAATCTTTAGGGGTTATGCAAAATATGCCAGATTTGGATAGATCAATTGTTAATGTAAATGGAGGAGCCTTAGCTCTTGGACATCCACTAGGATGCTCTGGAACTAAGTTAACTGTTCAAGTATTGAACGAACTTCGTAGAAGAAACAAGAAGTACGGAATGGTAACAGCATGTATTGGTGGTGGACAAGGAATTGCCGGCATCTATGAGTTACTAAAATAATTAAAATTAGTACCGAGTATTAAGTATTAAGTACTCAGATTAAATATAATATTAACCAATTACTAGGTATTTGATACCTAGTACTAAATACTTAAAAAAATGACAGATCAAGAAACGAAAACAGTATTAAAAGGTGGAGAATTCTTAATTAAGGAATCTAACCCTCAAGACGTATTTATTCCAGAAGACAAGAACGAAGAGCAAGCGGCATTTTCTGCAATGGCTGCAGAATTTATTGATAAAAGAGTTGCCCCTCATTACGATGCCATTGAGCACAAAGATTTCGATAAGGTAGTGGAATTGTTACATGAAGCTGGTGAACAAGGTCTATTAGGAACAGGCATTCCTGAGCAGTATGGTGGAATGGGTGTTGATTTTAATACAGATTCATTGATTGTTGAGCATTTCGGTAGAGGTCAATCTTGGAGCGTCGCTTTTACAGCGCATATTGGAATCGGTACTTTACCTATTTTGTATTATGGTACAGAGAAGCAAAAGCAAGAATGGTTGCCTAAATTGGCTTCAGGAGAAGCAAAATCATCATATTGTTTAACAGAGCCAGGTTCTGGGTCAGACGCATTAGGAGCTAAGACTAAAGCAGTTCTAAGTGAAGATGGAACAGAATGGATCTTGACAGGTCAAAAAATGTGGATTACAAATGCAGGTTTTGCTGATTTGTTTACCGTTTTTGCGCAAGTACAAGAAGATGATCGTCTAGAAGGTACTAGTGGTTTTACAGGTTTCTTAGTAGAGAAAGGTAGAGATGGTTTACGTTTAAATGCGGAAGAGCATAAAATGGGAATTAACGGTTCATCTACTAGACAAGTATTTTTCGAAGGAGTAAGGATTCCTAGAGAAAACTTACTAGGGGATATCGGAAAAGGACACAAAATTGCATTTAACGTATTAAATATTGGTCGCTATAAATTAGGTTTATTGGCTGTTGGTGGATGTAAAGAAGGTGTTCGTGATGCCGTTAAGTATGCTAATGAGAGAGAGCAGTTTGGAATGCCAATTGCCAAATTCGGAGCAATTAAGTACAAACTAGCTGAGATGGCTATCAAAACTTTCGCTATCGAGTCTGCTGTGTACAGAACTTCAGGGTTAATTGAAGATAAAATCAATGAATTAGTTGCTGGTGGAATGGATGCTGTTGAAGCTAAATTAGCCGCAGCAGATGAATATAGCATCGAAGCAGCTATTCTTAAAGTACAGGGTTCTGAAGCAGGTGATTATACTGCAGATGAGAATGTTCAAATACACGGTGGAATGGGATTCTCTGAAGAAACTCAAGCTTGTAGAGCGTATAGAGATAGTCGTATCAATAGAATTTTTGAAGGAACAAATGAGATTAACCGTTTGCTAGCTGTAGGAACAATCCTTAAGCGCGCAATGAAAGGTAAATTAGATATCATGAAGCCAGCTATGGCTATTCAAGGTGAGTTAATGGCTATCCCTTCTTTTGGTGACGAGCCAACAGGTTTCTTAGAGAAAGAAATGATAGCAGTTAATAATGCGAAAAAAGCAATCTTAATGACTGCTGGTGCAGCTGCTCAGAAGTTTATGACTAAATTAGACAGAGAGCAAATGATCTTGATGGAATTAGCAGATATGTTAATTGAAGTATTTGCTGCTGAATCTTGTATCCTACGTACCCAAAAAATGGCTGCGATTAAAGGTGAAGAGGCAGTTTCTTTATATACGGACATGACAAGAACTTTTGTATCTGATTCAATGGAGCGTATCAATTCAAGTGGACGTCATGCATTATATGCATTCGCTGAAGGAGATACTCAAAAAATGATGCTAATGGGCTTGAAGAGATTCACTAAAACGGATCCTTACAATACTACAGCAGCTAGAAAAAGAATTGCAGCTGCAATAATTGAAGCAAACGATTACCCTTTCTAAGGATTGAATCATAAAAGCTAAAAAAGGCGAGTCATTTGACTCGCCTTTTTTATTGAGAAAAGCACGGCTTTTTACTTATATCAAGGGGAAACAAATATTCCATGAAAGATAATCTGATGCTCTTTGCTATTCCCGTATTTTTTATTCTTACCCAGTTTAGCTAAACCCTCTTTGGTATTTTCAACATTCATTGTTTTGGCTAGATTGCTTAGTTCTTTTCTTGCAACAGGTATACATAATTTCATAGGTGCAATGTTACTCGACATGTCAATGGTAATCTGTTTAAATATTTCCCTTAGCTGAGTTGCTTGAGCTGTTTCTTTTTCCTTCTGCTTTTTGTCTTAGGATTTTATTGACTGTATAAGGTCCCTATGGAAAATGAAGTAATAACTAATACTAGTAGGAACGTGATCTTAGTGGATTTAATCATTTAAAATTATGGATTACAAAATATTCGCTAATCAATAAACTATCGATGGAAGTCCAATTTCTTTGTATTTACCCAAGATAAAATGGGTAATCTCCTACAATATCTTCTATAAGGTTGAAAATTCTAAAGCCATTTTCAAATTTAGGCTTTCTAACAACTATTAAAACGAACTTAAATAGTAAGTGAATTTGACTATAATTACTGATTTATCTATGCTTATTTATTGTTTGTTCATCGCTTACTATATATTTGAAAAATTAGTTGGATTGTATTTGTTTAGATAGTTTTTATTTTTAAATTTGCACCTTATCTATAATAAGTCTAAATAAAAATAATGAAAAACAACCTATTACTTTGTTTTGTTTTGTTAACTAGTTTTGGCCAAGCACAGACCCTTAAAATAGAATTTACAAATAGCCAAGGTGAAGCTGTTCCATTTGCAACCATTACTGACAAACAAACCAATAAGTCTTGGGTGGCTGATGCAGACGGCAAATACTATCATAAACTATATTCCACTGCAGATACTTTAGAAATTCAATCTTTAGGCTTTGTTAGAAAGCAGTTTATAGTGAAAGAAGGGATGACGGCCCCATTGAAAGTAACTATGACTTCCAGCTATAATGAGTTGACCTCTGTAGAAGTTCAAGGTGTTGCTAGCCATGTATTTGGTTTTAGTAAAGAAACTATTAGCGCTTCGTCCATGCTATTAGATGAGAAAGCACTTTCTAAATTGGAAACCAATGATATTCATCAAGTATTATTAGCTGTTCCCGGAGTACAAATTCAACAGGAAGACGGATTTGGATTGCGTCCAAATATTGGGATGCGTGGAACAGGGGTAGAGCGTAGTAGCAAAATTACTTTAATGGAAGATGGGGTGTTGATTGCTCCAGCACCGTACGCAGCATCTGCAGCTTATTATTTCCCAAGTATGGACCATGTAGAATCCGTTGAAGTACTTAAAGGAAGTAGTCAAATAGCCTATGGACCTCAAACCAACGGAGGAGCAATCAACTTAATATCTGATAGAATTCCTGATGGATTTGAAGGAAAGGCTAGGGTTTCATTAGGGAGTTTCCTAACCAGAAAAGTTCAAGGATCTGTTGGTGGAAGCGAAGAGAACTTTGGCTACCTGCTAAAGGGCACTTATTTTGGTTCAAACGGATTTAAAGACCTTCCTAATGGAGAGAATACGGGCTTTGGTCGAAGCGATGTATTAGCCAAACTGAGATTTAACACCAGCGATGATGCTAAGCATTACCAAGCTTTCACGGTGAAGTTTGGCTATACTCAAGAGAACACTAATGAAACATATCTAGGCCTAACTTTAGATGATTTTAATGCTGATCCTACACGTCGTTATGCTGCTTCTGAATTAGACAATATTCAAAGTAAACATACTCAAATTCAACTGAATCACCTTATTCAACCGGCTAAAAATTTGACTATCAGTTCAACAATCTATTTGAATAAATTTTCTAGAAACTGGTTTAAGTTGGATAAAGTTTCTGCAAACGGAACTGACTATGTAGGAATATCCGGTGTTCTTTCCTCGCCTGAAGAGAATGAAGCTGAGATAGATTTAATTCGTGGTGATGATTTTACAAGCGTCAATCGTTTGGATTTAAAAAATAATAATAGAGGCTATACTTCTAAGGGAGTTCAAACTAATATTAATTATGAGTTGAAGACTGGAGAGGTCAAACACCGATTTGCTTTAGGCTTAAGACTCCATGCTGATGAAATGGATAGATTTCAATGGAAGGATAAATATACAATGACTGCAGAAGGTTTAGATTTAATAAGTGAAGGTACACCTGGAACCGAGAGTAATCGAATAGAAAGTGCTCGAGCTTTTGCAGCTTTTTTACAGTATAGTATCCAATATAAGAAGTTTACTTTGAATCCAGGTTTCCGATTTGAAACCATGAAAATCTCTAAAGACGATTATGGCAAAGTAGATACGGAGCGCTTAGGGACTGACTTGAAACTGACGAGTAATACCAGTTCAGTAATCCTACCGGGAGCAAGTTTAAACTACAAAGTAAAAGGAAGAAATCACCTTTTTATAGGCGCACATAAAGGCTTTAGTCCTGCGAATAGTAATCCTGAAACTAAACCTGAAGAGAGTTGGAACTTCGAAGCTGGAAGTAAAGGAATTGCTAAAGGTTTTGCCTATGAGATAATAGGCTTTGCCAATAGATACTCTAATTTACTGGGTTCAGACTTAAATGCAGTTGGAGGAACAGGTGGTACGGAGTTGTTTAATGGAGGTAAGGTAAATGTATATGGATTGGAAGCGATGCTTTCGTACAATGTGTTAAGAAAGTATAGCAGTGACTTAAGAATGCCAATATCCTTTAGTTACACCTATACTAATGCTAGATTTCAAAGTGAGTTTGAAAGTGCAGGACCCTGGGGGGATGTGATGAAAGGAGATTTCTTGCCTTATGTGGCTAATCATCAATTGTTCACACAATTGGGAATAGAACAGAAGCACTTTGATATTAATTTAACGGCCAAGTTAGTAGGAGCGATGAGAACTAGTCCTGGTCAAGGAGATTTTCAAGAGGAATCTGCTACTCCCTTATTCTATCAGTTAGACTTGCTTGCTCGTTATAAAATGAATAAGTATTTCGGTATGTATGTGAAGTGGAATAATCTATCTAATAACATTCAACGAGTAGCTCAACAGCCAGCGGGCTGGAGACCCAATATGCCTATGTATGTTGAAGGTGGGGTAGACGTGACGTTTTAAAAGTGAAGCACTAGTTTCTCTCAAACCAAGATGTCACCTCGACTTCAGGAGAGGTCTTCCATCTGAGGTAAGCAAAATGAGCTTTGAAATATTACTCTAGTTAAAAGCACACTTTTTATTTTTTGTTGTATTCGGAAATCAGTTTAAATATTCTAGACATAGGATTTCTCTCTCCGTTCGAAATGACATTAGCAATAGACTAGTAAACATAAAAAGCCCCATCACGAATGCATTCGGATGAGGCTTCTATATAAATA
>ERZ887851.1589-NODE-1589-length-19213-cov-9.553607_pt1 | contig 19213 bp, 8 predicted proteins | sample MGYA00521100_ERZ887851 | MGnify/ENA primary metagenome ERZ887851 (study PRJEB32303, sample SAMEA104408602) | aquatic metagenome | biome: Brackish water; feature: Pelagic; material: water | place: Baltic Sea | collected 2014-06-06T16:11:00 | depth 11,444 m ... | reverse complement strand
TATAAGCCTAATTGGAACGATAACTGTAGATCCTGACGATGATTTAGATTTAATCTCAGCAGTTGGAACTGACTCGCAAGTACTTTGTGAAAACGATCCTTTAGCAAATATTATATATGAATTTAGTGCAGGTGCTACCAGTGCTACAGTTTCGGTGCTACCATTAGGTGTCACCTCTGCAATTGTAGGTAATGAACTAACTATATCTGGAACGCCAACTGATAATATTACTACTCAGACGACATATAGCTACACAGTAACTACCATTGGTACCTGTGCAGATACAAGCCTAATTGGAACGATAACTGTAGATCCTGATGATGATTTAGATTTAATCTCAGCAGTTGGAACGGATGCGCAAGTACTTTGTGAAACAGATCCTTTAGCAAATATTGTTTATCAATTCAGCGAAGGAGCTACCAGTGCTACAGTGAGTGGTCTACCAGCAGGTGTAACCTCTGCAATTGTAGGTAATGATCTTACCATATCAGGAACGCCATCGGCAGGTATTACCACTACCCAAGTATATCCTTATACGATTACTACCATTGGTACCTGTGCTAGTGCTAGTTTAAGTGGAACGATAACCGTAGATCCAGAAGGTCGCTTAGATTTAATTTCACCAGCTGGAACCGATGCACAGATACTATGTGAAAATACTCCAATTGCACTAATAGAATATCAATTATTAGATGGACCAACAGGTGCTACAGTAACGGGATTACCTGCAGGAATAGGATTTAGTGTTCTCAACGGTATTGTAACTATTTCAGGAACCCCAATAGTAAATATAACTACTTCAACGGTTTATAGCTATACAATAGCTACTTCAGGCAGTCCTTGTAGTGGTACTACAACTGGAACCATCACTATTGATCCAGACGATGACTTGTCTTTAATCTCAGCAGCAGGAACTGATTCGCAAGTACTTTGTGAAGGGGATCCTATTGATAGTATTATTTATCAGTTTAGTGCAGGTGCTACCAGTGCAAATATTACGGGATTACCATTAGGTGTTACTTTCTCTATAATTGGGGATTTAGTAACCATATCTGGAATTCCAACAGATGATATCACTACAACACAGGTATACCCTTATACAATTACTACTATTGGCGCTTGTACCAACACAAGCTTGAGCGGAACCATTACAGTAAACGCAGAGGGTGGGTTAGTATTGACCTCTCCTACTGGTAGTGATTCGCAAATTCTATGTGAGGACACCCCTATTGCATCAATAGAATATCAGCTATTAGATGGAGCAACAGGTGCTATTGTATTTGGATTACCAGCTGGAGTAAACTTCAATATAGTTTCTAATATAGTAACCATATCAGGAACTCCAAATAATAATATTACGTTAACAACCGTTTATAACTATTCCGTAACTACTGCAGGAAGCTGTTCTAATTCAAGCTTACTTGGAACAATTACGTTGGAACCAAATGATGATTTAGAATTAATTTCTCCTGTAGGAACCGAATCGCAAGTACTCTGTGAAACAGAATCTTTAGCAGATATTGTTTATGAGTTTAGTGGCGGAGCTACCAGTGCAAATGTTACAGGCCTTCCGGCAGGTGTTAATTTCTCGATAATTAATGATTTAGTAACTATATCTGGAACGCCATCGGCAGGTATTACAACCATACAAGTATATCCCTTTACCGTGACTACTCTGGGAGGTACCTGTGATAATACAAGTTTAAATGGAACAATTACGGTGAATCCAGAAGGTGGTTTAGTATTGACCTCTCCTATTGGTACTGATGCGCAAGTGGTTTGTGAAAATTCTGATATTCTTGATATTGAATATCAGCTAGTAGACGGCGCGACAGGGGCTACAGTAACAGGATTACCGGCAGGTATAAGCTTTAGTTTTGTGTCAGATATTATTATAATGTCAGGATTTCCTACAGTTAATATTACTTCAACGACCGTTTATAACTATACCATAACTACTACAGGAACATCTTGTAGTGGTACTACAACTGGAACTATTACTGTAGATCCAGATGATGATTTAGCATTAATATCACCTGTAGGAAGCGAATCGCAGGTACTTTGTGAAGCAGAACCATTAGTAGATATTGTATATGAGTTTAGTGCAGGTGCAACTAGTGCTACAGTTTCGGGGCTACCAGCTGGAGTAAGTTTTGTGATAGCAGCTAATCAAGTAACCATATTTGGTACTCCATCGGCAGGTATTACTACTACCCAAGTATACCCATATACTGTGACTACCCTTGGAGGTAACTGTTCTGACACAAGTTTAGATGGAACGATTACGGTGAATCCAGAGGGGATTATCACTTTAACCTCTCCTATTGGTACCGATGCCCAAGTACTATGTGAAACTGAACCAATAACAGATATCACCTATCAACTATTCGATGGAGCAACCGATGCAACGGCAACGGGACTACCTGCAGGAGTAAGTTTCAGTGTTGATTTAGACATCGTAACGATATCTGGAACTCCAACTGATGATATTACATCAACAACTGTTTATGATTATATCATAACTACTTTGGGTGGATGTTCTAATACGAGTTTAAGTGGAACAATTACTGTAAATCCAGATGATGATTTAGTTATAGTATCGATTCCGGGAACAGATGAACAAATACTTTGTGAAACAGAACCCTTAGTATCTATTGTTTATGAATTTAGCGCAGGTGCTACCAGTGCAACAGTTACAGGCCTACCAGCTGGTGTTACCTTTGTGGTAGCTGGCAATGAGCTTACTATATCTGGAACGCCAACAGGGCCATTTCCTACTCAAATAATTTTCGATTATACCGTTACCACTATAGGTACTTGTTCAGTTGCAAGTTTGGATGGAAAGATTACCGTAAACCCAGAGGGTGGTTTAGTATTGACCTCACCTACTGGAACCGATGCGCAGGTATTGTGTGAAAACACTCCTATCGATGATATTACCTATCAGCTAGAAGGTGATGCTACAAATGCTACAGTAACAGGATTGCCTGCAGGAGTAAGTTTCAGTGTTCTATCTGGAAGCGTAACGATATCAGGAACGCCAACGGTGGACATTACATCAACAACCGTTTATAACTATACCATAACTACTACGGGAAGTCCTTGTAGTGGTGATACTACTGGAACAATAACCTTAGATCCAAATGATGATTTAGCTATAGTATCGACTCCGGGAACTGATGCACAAATACTTTGTGAAACAGAACCTTTAGTAGCTATTGTTTATGAATTTAGTGCAGGTGCTACCAGTGCAACAGTTACAGGCCTACCAGCAGGAGTTACTTTTGTGGTAGCTGGTAACGAGCTTACTATATCTGGAACGCCGACAGGTCCGATTCCTACTCAAACAACATTTAACTATACAGTGACTACACAGGGAGGAAATTGTTCAGCTGCAAGTTTGGATGGAACGATTACCGTAAACCCAGAAGGTGGTTTAGTATTGACCTCTCCTATTGGAAGTGATGCGCAGGTATTGTGTGAAAACACAGCGATCTTAGAAATTATTTATCAGTTAGAAGGTGATGCTACAAATGCTACAGTAACAGGATTGCCTGCTGGACTAAGTTTTAGTTTAGTTGCAAATATCATTACGATTTCAGGAACTCCAACAGATAATATTACAACAACAACTGTATTTAACTACACGATAACTACCACGGGAGCATCTTGTTCTGGTACTACAACTGGAACGATTACCTTAGATCCAGATGATGATTTAGATTTAATTTCAACAGCAGGAACTGATGAGCAAGTACTTTGTGAAGCAGAACCATTAGTGGATATTGTTTATGAATTTAGTGGTGGAGCTAGTAGCGCAACAGTTACAGGCCTACCGACAGGAGTTACTTTTGTGATAGCTGGTAATCAGCTAACTATATCTGGAACACCAACAGATCCGCTTACTACTCAAACAATTTTTAATTATACAGTGACTACACTAGGCGGTACTTGTCTAGATTCAAGCCTAAATGGAACCATTACCGTAAACCCAGAAGCTGGTTTACAATTAACTCCTGGAAGTGATGATGCTCAGGTCTTATGTGAAAACACTGCGATTTTAGATATTACCTATCAACTATTAGATGGAGCGACAGGTGCCACTGTAACAGGATTACCAGCAGGTATAAGTTTCAGTGTAGTTTCAGGAATCGCAACGATTTCAGGAACTCCTATAGATAACATTACTACAACAACTGTATATGGTTATACGATAACTACCACTGGAAGCTGTTTAAATACAAGTTTAAGTGGAACGATTACCTTAAATCCAGACGATGAATTGAACATAACATCTGCAGTAGGAACTGATGCCCAAATACTTTGTGAAACAGAACCATTAGTGGATATTGTTTATGAGTTTAGTGGTGGAGCTAGTAGTGCAACAGTTACAGGCCTTCCGTCAGGGGTTAATTTTGTGGTAGCTGGTAACGAGCTAACCATATCAGGAACGCCAACAGCTCCGATTAGCACACCACAGGTTTATCCTTACACGGTGACTACCCAAGGTGGTATTTGTGCAGCTGTGATTTTAAACGGAACTATTACCGTTGCTCCTGAAGCTGGAGTATCTCTAGGTATTGGTAGTGATGATGCACAAGTTATTTGTGAAAACACTCCAATATTACCAATTAATTATCAATTATTTGATGGAGCAACAGATGCTATCGTAACTGGATTACCAGCGGGTGTAAGTTATAGTGTAGCTTTAGGAATTGTAACGATTTCAGGAACTCCAACGGTGGATATTACTGCAACAACTGTATTTAATTATACCGTAACTACTGCAGGAAGTCCATGTAATAGTTCAACAACAGGAACAATTACCATAGACCCAGATGACGATTTAAACTTAATTTCAACGGCAGGGACCGATGCGCAAATACTCTGTGAGGGAGAACCTATAGACGATATCATATATCAATTTAGCGGGGGTGCAATTAGTGCAGTGGTTACTGGCCTCCCGGCAGGAGTTACTTTTGTGATAGCTGGTAACGATTTAACCATATCAGGAACGCCAACAGCTCCGATTAGCACACAACAGGTATATCCTTATACGGTGACTACCTCTGGGACATGTCTAAATGCAATTCTAAACGGTACGATTACTGTTGATCCTGAAGCTGGTTTATTATTAAATACTCCAGTTGGAACAGATGCACAAGTAGTTTGTGAAAATACTCCAATTCAACTGATCCAATATCAATTATTAGATGGAGCCTCAGGAGCTACGGTAACAGGTTTACCAACGGGTGTTACTTTTATTGTAACAGGAGGTGGAACCCAGTTAGAAATATCAGGAACTCCAACGGCTGATATCACTGCGCAAACAGTATATAACTATACGGTAACTTCGACTGGAAGCCCATGTAACAGTTCAACAACAGGAACAATTACTGTAGATCCAGAGGGTGATTTAGAATTAGTGTCCGCAGAAGATACCGATGCGCAAGTGCTTTGCGAGGGGGAACCTTTAAACGATATCATATATCAATTTAGCGGAGGAGCTAGTGGTGCCACTGTAACTGGATTGCCACCTGGAGTTAATTTTACGATAGTTGGAAGTCAAGTTGTTATAACTGGTACTCCTAACGGTCCATTTGTAAGTACTACTATATTTAACTATACGGTCTCTGCAGACGGTGGTAATTGTTCTGCAGCAACACCATTAAATGGAACTATCACGGTAGGACCTTCAATTGAGATTTTACTTAATCCTGGAGGAGGTTCAGATATTCAAGAAGTTTGTGAAGGAGAACCAATTCAGGATATTATTTACGATCTTAGTAACACTCCTATTGCAATTTCTGTAGAGGGCCTTCCGTTAGGAATTTTCTATACTTTTAATGGAACTCAATTAATTATTTCTGGATTTCCAACTGATGATATTTCATCGCAACAAAATTTCACTTACACTATCGAAACAATTGGTCAAGATTGTGATAATTCTGTAACTGGAGAAATTACAGTGATCCCAGATGATGAAATTGTGTTAACATCAGCTGTTGGATCGGATAATCAAATTGTTTGTGAGAATTTAGAAATCGATGATATAGTTTATGAACTGCAAGGTGGTAGTCTCGGAGCAACTGTAACTGGATTACCAACTGGTGTTTCTTACAATTTGGACGATACAACTGGAGTTTTATTATTAACAATTTCTGGGATTCCTACCATTGATCTTGGTATAAACGCTTATGTCATTACCACATTTGGTTTATGTAGTGCTATCGAAATAACAGGTACTATAGAGGTCTTACCAGCTATTACAATAACTCATGATCCAGTATCTGGACCTACTTCTCAAGTGCTATGCCAAAATACCGAAATTGAACCTGAGATAGTTTTCTCTATTGAAAATGCATTGAACGTTAATGTTACTGGTTTACCTAACGGTTGTAACTATAGTATCGTTACTGATCCTGCTACTGGAACTATTGACCTTACCATATTTGGAAGTCCAACGCAATTGGGAGTTTTCGACTATCTTATTGAAACATCAGGGCTTTTATGTGACTCAGAATTTTCAGGAACGCTAGAAATACTCGAAAATAGTGATTTAGTTCAGACCTCTGATGCAGGAACAGAATTTCAAACTCTATGTGAAGGAGAAGCTATAGAGTCAATAATTTACGAGTTCTCAGGTGCAGCCGACTCAGTTAACGTGGTTAACCTCCCAACTGGTGTTGATTTTAGTGTTGTTGGTAATCAAATTACAATTAGCGGTACTCCAACAGATGACATAACAACCACACAAACATATAATTATACTGTTTCAGCATTGGGAGGTGATTGTTCAAATCCATCACTTTCAGGAACCATTACTGTTAATCCTCAAGGAATTCTTGAATTAATTTCTGCCTCAGGTACTGAAAATCAAGTTATATGCGAGTCTACACCAATTGTGGATATTGAATATGAATTACAAAGCGGAGCTACAGGGGTTGATATATCTGGTCTTCCATCTGGTTTAAATACGAACCTAAATCCCGCAACTGGAATCTTAGTAATATTTGGTACACCAGACGTAAATATATTTACACAAACTGTTTATCCATTCGTCATAAGTACAACTGGTAGTTTATGTAATACAGATATCTCAGGTTCTATAACTATTGATCCAAACAGTGATTTAATACAAACATCTGATCTTGGAACAGAATCTCAGATACTTTGTGAAGGAGATCCACTGGTTAATATTGTTTATGAATTCAGTGCTGGTGCTACTGGTGCTAATGTATTCGATTTGCCACCAGGTGTTAATTTTGTAATTAACGGAACTCAAATTACCATCAACGGAACACCAACTGGGCCATTTACGGAAACTACTTTGTTTACCTATAGTGTCGAGACTTTAGGATCAGTTTGTGATGAATCAATATTAACTGGAACAATAACTGTTGGTCCATCAATTAATATAACATTAGAGCCTACAGGAGGACCAGACAATCAGGAATTGTGTGAAGCTGATGCATTAAATCCACTTCAACCAATTGTCTATAATTTTAGTGAAACACCAGTGTCACTATCTGTGAACGGATTGCCATTAGGTATCTCTTATGCTTTTGATACTGTGTTAAATCAATTAATAATATCAGGATTTCCAACTGAAAATATCTCAGTTACTACAAATTATATTTACACAATTACCACTATTGGTCAAGTTTGTGAAAACTCAGTATCTGGCGAAATAACAGTTAATCCAGCTGATGAGATTTCATTATTATCCGATATAGGAACCAATGATCAAATAGTTTGTGATAATTCTGAAATCATTAACATCGTATACGTATTAGAAGGGGGTAGTATTGGAGCCACTGTAACTGGTCTTCCTACTGGAGTTTCCTATAATACAGATGATTCTTCCGGATCATTATTACTTACAATATCTGGTACAGTGGTTGGACTCGGTATCTATAATTATCAAATTACTACTTTTGGCTTATGTGAAAATACCGCACTAATTGAGTTAGGAACTATAGAAGTTATCGATTCTGGTGATACTATAGTGCCGGTAAATCCGCAAGCAACCAATCAAAGTTTGTGTTTAAATAATGAAATTGATCCGATAGTATTTACTATTTCAGATGCTTTATTTGCTGATGTTAGTGGGCTTCCAAATGGTTGTACTTATACCAATGAGATTGACCCTACAACAGGAGATATCATTCTTGAAATTATAGGTGCTCCTTTAGTTGTAGGAACCTTTAATTATATAGTTGAATCATCCTTTGGCAATTGTAATTCTCAATTTCAGGGAATAATTGATGTGATAGACGGACCTTATTTTGACTTACTTTCTGATCCTTCAACAGAATTTCAAGAGGTTTGTGAAAATTCACCTATAGATATTATTTCTTATCAATTAATAGGAAACTATGACAACTTTACTTCGATTGGACTGACAGACGGATTAGAGGCTTCCTTTGATCCAATAACAGGAATCATTACTATCTCTGGTCAATATAATGGTACTGCGTTAACAAGTGCACTTGTAATCCAGTATATTTTATATGCATCCAGTCCTAACGATTGTCTAGCAGCATTAGAAGGAGAGATTATTATTTATCCAGCTGTAGCGATAGCTGATTCAATAATTGTGACGCAAATCTCACCAGATCCAGGACCAGGTGACCCTCCTTTACTAAACTCAGAAATAAAACCGGTTTATTGTTATGGTTCTGCTAATGGAGCAGTTAATTTAGTTTTGTCAGCAGGAAGTATAAGTGGTGTTTACACCTACAGCTGGTCTGGACCTAACTCTTTTTCAAGTATCAATCAGGATATTGAAAATTTACTACCAGGAACCTATATTGTTGAAATAACAGATCTAACTAATGATCAAGGATGTGGTGTTACTACAGAGTCATTTGATGTAACTGAATCTGATGAAATTATTGTTGATATAGTGGATATCATACTTCCAAGTTGTGATTCTGGAATAAATGATGGGGAAATTCAATTACAAATTACGGGTGGCGATGTCAACTTAATTGATCAAATTGAATGGTATACCTTGGATGGTAGTCAAAACTGTTTTAATTATTCAATCTCACCAATAGATCTTGATTTTGATGGAATACCTGATTATGGTGATTCTGATTTAGATGGTGATGGAACAACTGACCCTGGTTTGATTGATGCTGACAATGATGGTATAATTGATTCTGCAGATCCTGATTTAGGTTCGGGAATTGACAATAATAATGATGGTATTGATGATGATTATTTTATTACCACCTTACAATATTTTAATTGTGATTCAAATATTTTTGAGACAATTGATATATATAATTCAAGTTTTATTGGTACTGAAATTATTATCTGTGCAGGTTTAAATACACTAATTCTAGGAGACCCAACCGCATTAAACATTGAAGGGGGTATTAATTCATGTAACGCAGGTTCTTGGGAACTTTTACCTCAGTACTCAGGATTATCAACAATATTTAATTTAGCCCCAGGAATTTATAAAGTAGAAATAAATAATAATGACTTGGATGGCAATTTACTCTGCTCTAAAGAAGAAATATTTCAAATCAATAGAGATTCAATTAGCTACGATAATTTAGCAGTCGATTTTGAATTATGTGAATTAACTTCTGGATATTTGACCATTGATGTTTATTCTAATGATTCTGAACTATTCTTTTATTACGATAATCAAATAATAGATCCAGGAAACATAGAAATTATAAATAGTTTCCCAGATTTTAATACTTATGAAATATTTATTTCTAATCCTTTAACAGATGCGCCTCTAGAAATTATTAACGAATTTGGATGTGGTGTAATTGTGGATGAAGAAGAGACCAACTGGTTTGTTCCGGTTCCAGAAATTCAATTTTCAAATCCTGAATATGATCAGTTTGGATCAATTTCAATAGGTTCCTCAATAATTTTCGAATCTACATTTACTACTGGAATTGAAACTTTTACGTGGAATTTTGGAGATGGAACACCTCTAGAGTTTGGTGCAGTAGTAACCCATGCATTTAATCTAGATGGAATTTACATAGTTACTTTAGATATCTATAGTAGTGCTGGATGTACTGCTTCAGTAACTCAGGAAATAAGAATAGGTAAAGGATATACGATAATGTTACCAAATGTTTTTACTCCAAATTCAGATAATTTTAATGAACTTTTTAGACCTTTATTTACAGGTGGAATTCTTGAAATCGATTTCCAAATATTTGATCCCGATGGACATCAAATATATTATGAAAATTCAGTTACCGACTTAATTTCAAATGATTTGATTATTAATGGTTGGGATGGTGAAAATGCAAAATCAACAACTCCCTATTTTATCTATAAAGTTAAAGCTAAGTTATTAACTGGTGAGGAAGTTACAAAAACAGGATTATTTAAAATTTTAAGATAATTATGAAAAAATTTATAATCAAAATATTATTATTTTTTGTACCATTAGGCTCAATTTTTAGTCAGGGCTTTTTAATTAACGAAGCAAATAATATGCAGTTAATTAATCCAAGTTATAATGGGTTTAATTTTGAATCTAAGGCAGGTGTCATTTATAATACTATTAGTTACGATGGCATTAGAAATATTGATACAAAATATGCCTTTGCAAGCTATAGTCTAGAGAAGTTAAAATTTTCAATAGGTGTAGATTTTGTTTCACATAACGTAAAGGAATTTGGTTATTTAGAAAACCAATTAAACCTTTCATATACCTATAAAATTGATGTAGGAAGAGATCTTTATTTCTTACCTTCAATATACCTTGGAATTTTTGACCGAAAAGTTGATGCCTCAAATTATATTTTTGAAGATCAGCTATTGATTTCAGAAGGGGTAATTCTTCCTACTTCAAACGACCCGTTGATAACAACCCCTCAAACTAATAACAGTTTTGATGCGGGGATTGGAGGACTTTTATATAATGAATCATTCCTAGTAGGATTGAGTGCAAAACATATCAATCAAGCTGAAATAAGTTTTGATACTGAGGATAATGAAAAAAGAGATTTTTCTATATCGATTCAAGGGGCTTATGAAGCAGAACTTGACCCATACAATAGATCATCATTACCAAAAGATTCATATCTTTTTGCCTATGCATCTGTAACTAAAATTGGTGATATCTTAAAATTATATGCATCTCAAGAAGTTCAGTTTGCTAGTTTTAGGGGTGGTATACATCAAAAATTAACAAACTTAGAAGATTTTTCATTAGTTAATTTTGGTTTAAATTTTGGAATCGAGGCTGGCAATATAAATTTTAATACTGCTTATAGTTTTTCTATAAAGAACGATATTAGATATTCTCCTTCTATTTTCGAAGTTTCTATACAATTTAATTTTGAACCGTGGCTTTCAAGAAATAGAGGAGACTATAAAAGATTAAGAACATTTAATTTTTAAGACAGGAAAATTATATAATCGTTAATGACCTTTTGAGTAACATATTTTATTGATTAGACTCAATGACTATTTTCATATAAAATAGCCTTCATTTGTTTTTGTAAAACTTCTGCTTCGCGGGTAGCAGCTTCGGCAAAATCCAATTGATTTGAGGCATAAATGATACCCCTTGAAGAATTGATAAGTAAACCTACATCTTTATTTATTCCATATTTACAAACATCCTGCAAATTACCTCCTTGTGCCCCTACTCCAGGAACTAATAGAAAACTATTTGGAACTATGTTTCTTATTTCTTTAAAATATTCAGCTTTTGTAGCACCAACCACATACATTAATTGATCACTATGCTCCCAGGATTTTGAAGTTTTTAAAACCTTTTTATACAATTCTTCATCATCAATTAGTTGAGTTTGAAAATCGAATGCACCTTTGTTTGAGGTTAATGCCAGTAATATGGTATGCTTGTCTTTAAAAGACAAAAATGGCTCTACAGAATCTTTACCCATATAAGGAGCAACCGTAACAGCATCGAACCCTAAATCTTCTAGAAAAGCTTTAGCATACATTGCAGATGTATTACCAATATCTCCACGTTTTGCATCGGCTATGGTGAAAATTTCTGGATGATTGATATTTAAATAATTAATAGTCTTTTCTAAAGCCTTCCATCCTTTAATTCCATAGGCTTCATAAAATGCCGTATTCGGTTTATAAGCAACCACTAAATGATGAGTAGCATCAATGATTACTTTATTAAAAGCAAAAATTGGATCTTCCTCTTCTAGTAAATGTTTTGGGATTTTATTTAAATCTACATCCAAACCTATACAAAGGAAAGAATTTTTTTTTCGGATTTCGGAAATTAGAAAGTCATTTGTCATTGCTTAGATTAAAAAGTTTCTCCTGATTCCTTTAATTTTTCAGTATTGTTTACCAATTGCAATTCATCAATAATTTTTTGAATATCACCATTTATAATATTACTTAAATCATATAATGTCAGATTGATTCTATGATCAGTAACTCTACCTTGAGAATAATTATAAGTTCTAATTTTAGCACTGCGGTCTCCACTTGTTACCATAGAACCTCTTTTTATAGCATCTTCTGCTTGTTTTTTAGCTAATTCTAAATCATACAACCTTGAACGAAGTACTTTAAAAGCTTTCTCTTTATTTTTATGTTGCGATTTTTGATCTTGACACTGTGCTACTAATCCAGTTGGTGTGTGTGTTAACCGCACCGCCGAATAAGTAGTATTTACTGATTGTCCTCCTGGTCCTGATGAACAGAAATAATCAACTCTTACATCTTTCATTTCAATCTGTACATCAAACTCTTCTGCTTCTGGGAACACCATAACGGTTGCAGCACTTGTATGAACTCTACCTTGTGTTTCAGTTTGTGGAACTCTTTGAACACGGTGCACACCAGCTTCAAATTTTAATACCCCATAAACATCATCTCCATTAATTTCCAATTGAATTTCTTTAAAACCACCATTAGTTCCTTCACTAAAATCTACTACACTGGTTTTCCAACCCCTGCCTTCACAATACCTGGTGTACATTCTAAAAAGGTCTCCAGCAAAAATACTAGCTTCATCTCCTCCAGCTCCTGCCCGAATTTCCATCACTGCATTTTTAGTATCTTCCGGATCCTTAGGTATCAATAAAAATTTTATTTCTTCTTCTAATGGAGGAATTCTAATTTTAGCCTCGTCCATCTCCATTTTTGCCATTTCAACCATTTCGGCATCACTGCCATCAGAAATAATTTCTTCAGCTTCATTAATGGTATCAGTCAAGGTAATATACTCCTCACGCTTATCCATTAATAACCTTAAATCCTTATATTCTTTATTTAATTGGACATAGCGTGGTTGGTCTGTAATTATATCTGGTTGAATGATTAAATCACTTACCTCATCAAAGCGTTGTTTTACTATTTGAAGTTTTTCTAACATAAAATTTTATTGCCTTACAAATTTACAATCTTTCTAATTATTTAAGTAAACAGAATAGAAAAAACTAGGTCTTCTTTATAAAAGATGTTATTTAATAAAGAAACTCTCCAAATTCACTTTTAATAGTCAACTTTTTTATTTCTGAAGCTTCTACCCTTCCAATAATCTTTGCATCTACATTAAAAGATTTAGAAATTTCAATGATATCACCTGCTATTTCCTTAGGAACATATAATTCCATGCGATGTCCCATATTAAATACTTGGTACATTTCTTTCCAATCCGTCTTACTTTCCTCTTGTATTAATTTAAATAAAGAGGGTACTTCAAATAAATTATCTTTTATAATATGAAGGTTTTTTACAAAATGAAGAATCTTAGTTTGAGCTCCACCACTGCAATGAACCATTCCATGAATGTCTTTATTGGTATATTTTGAAAGGATATTTTTAATAATTGGAGCATAGGTTCTGGTTGGAGATAGCACTAACTTTCCAACATCCAAATCGGTATCATTAACTGAATCTGTTAATCTTTTAGATCCTGAATATACCAAGTCTTCTGGAACTTCTTGATCAAAACTCTCTGGGTATTTTTTAGCTAAATATTTGTCAAAAACATCATGGCGTGCCGAAGTAAGTCCGTTACTTCCCATACCTCCATTATATGCTGTTTCGTAAGTCGCTTGACCAAAGGACGCTAATCCAACGATTACATCTCCAGCTTTAATAGTTGCATTGTCAATAACATCACTGCGTTTTATTCGAGCTGTTACGGTAGAATCTACAATGATGGTTCTTACCAGATCTCCTACATCTGCAGTTTCTCCTCCAGTAGAATGAATAGTTACTCCAAATTCTTTTAAGTCATTTAGCAATTCTTCTGAGCCATTTATAATAGCAGAAATAACTTCACCTGGAATTTTATTTTTATTACGACCTATGGTAGAAGACAACATAATATTGTCTGTTGCGCCCACACATAATAAATCATCAATATTCATAATTAACGCATCTTGCGCTATGCCTTTCCAAACAGATAAATCTCCTGTTTCCTTCCAATACATATAAGCTAAAGAAGATTTTGTTCCTGCACCATCTGCATGCATCACTAAACAATAGTCATTATCACCCGTTAAATGATCGGGTACAATCTTACAAAATGCTTGAGGAAATAAACCTTTATCTATGTTTTTAATAGCATTATGCACATCCTCTTTTGATGCAGAGACCCCTCTTTGTGCATATCTCTTTGAATTTTCTTTGTCCATAATATCTAAATATTATTGCAAAAATAGTTAAAAAAAAGTCGCTCAATAATGATTAAGCGACTTATATAAATTCTTATTAAAGTTTATTTTAACATGATCATTTCTCGATACTTAGATAATGGCCAAAGTTCGTCATCGACTAATAATTCTAATTTATCACAATGATATCTAATTTGATCAAAATAAGGCTTAACTTTATTACAATAAGCTTCTGCACATTTTTCTGTAGAATTAATTTTATTAGCTTTTTTGCGTTCTTCAATCATATCGGTAATACCCATATTGATTTTTCCAATATGTTCAGAAATTTTTTCTATCAGTTTTAATTGTTCCACCGACAACCTCTTAAAGTCACTACCATAAATATTTTTTAAGCCTTGGACATTTTTAATTAAAATATTTTGATATTTAATTGCTGTAGGAATTACATGATTTCTTGCAATATCTCCAAGTACTCTTCCTTCTATTTGAATACGCATAGAATACTCTTCTACTTTTATTTCATAACGAGCTTCAATTTCTACTCTGCTCATGATATTTAGTTCTTCGTATAAGGCAATTGTTTTTTCGGCTACTTTTGCTTTTAATGCTTCTGGAGTACTTCTATGATTACTAAGTCCTCTCTTTTTCGCTTCTACTTCCCAAGCTTTACCATAGCCATCTCCCTCAAATCTAATACGCTTAGAATCTTTAACATACTCTCTAAGTACATTAAAAATTGCATCGTCTTTTTTCATTTTCTTTTCATCAATAAGAAAATCCACGCTTTTCTTAAATTCGATTAATTGTTTTGCAACAATAGAATTTAATACGGTCATTGGAGTGGCACAATTCGCAGTAGAACCAACAGCTCTAAACTCAAATTTATTACCCGTAAAAGCAAATGGAGATGTTCTGTTACGATCTGTATTGTCTAATAATATTTCAGGAATTTTCCCTACTACATTTAATTTAAGATCTGTCTTTTCTTCCGGAGATAATTTACCATTGGTGACTTTTTCTAATTCATCTAATGCTTTTGTAAGCTGAGTTCCAATAAATACAGAAATAATAGCCGGAGGTGCTTCATTAGCTCCTAAACGATGATCATTATTAGCACTTGCAATTGAAGAACGCATTAATTCTTCATATTCATTTACAGCCTTAATCGTATTTATAAAGTAGGTTAGGAACTGAAGATTACGCTTTGGAGTTTTACCAGGACTTAATAAATTAATCCCAGTATTGGTACTTAACGACCAATTATTATGTTTTCCACTTCCATTGATTCCTTTAAATGGTTTTTCATGAAACAGTACTTTAAAGTGATGCCTTTCTGCAACTTTTTCCATAATATCCATTAATAAGGAGTTATGATCTACTGCAAGATTAGCTTCTTCAAAAATTGGAGCTAATTCAAATTGATTTGGAGCAACTTCATTATGACGTGTTTTAACAGGGATACCTAATAACATACATTCTGTTTCTAAGTCACGCATATAATCTAAAGCTCTTGTTGGAATAGAGCCGAAATAATGATCGTCTAATTGTTGCCCTTTTGCAACTTCATGACCTAACAAAGTTCTACCTGTTAGAGTGATATCTGGTCTAGAAGATGCCATTGCCTTGTCTATAAGAAAATATTCTTGTTCCCAACCTAAGGTTGCTATTGTTTTAGTAACATTTTTATCAAAATACTTAGCTACTTTTGTTGCAGCAGAATCCAATACTTGTAATGACCTTAACAATGGTGTTTTGTTGTCTAATGCTTCTCCAGTATAGGAAACAAAAACTGTAGGTATACAAAGTGTAGTACCGTATATAAAAGCAGGTGAAGTTGGATCCCAAGCTGTATAACCTCTTGCCTCAAAAGTATTTCTAATACCACCATTTGGAAAGCTGGAGGCATCAGGTTCTTGTTGCACTAGTTGTCCACCTCCAAATTTTTCAATTGCTTGACCATCTTCTGTAGTCTCAAAAAAAGCATCATGTTTTTCCGCAGTAGAACCTGTTAAAGGCTGAAACCAGTGTGTGTAATGTGTTGCACCCTTTGTGATTGCCCATTCTTTCATTCCTGTTGAAATATGATCGGCAATATTTCGATTAATTTTTGAACCATTAACAGTGGCATCAATCACACTATTATAAGAATCTTTCGATAAAAACTGACGCATAGCCAATTCATTAAAAACATTTTTTCCAAAAATTGCAGAACGTCTTGCTGGTTCTTCTACTGGAATTGGTTTTCTATTTAATGCTTCATTGATTGCTTGAAATCTAAGAGTTGCCATATTAATACACTTTTAATTATTACTATTAAATTACAAAAATACCACTTTTATCAAAAGACCCCCTATTTTTTTAGATAGTTTTCTAATAATATTAGTATTTTTTATCAACATCCCCCGTTTTTTTGTTGATATGTTGATTGTATTTAAATAAAAAGATTTGTTAATTGAACTTTAGAAAGATTAAGCCCATAAAAATAGCATAGCCAACAAATAGAATAATTCCTTTATACCTTGTTAGAATAAAGCGTTTAGGCAGATGTGCTAATAGATATATGGCAGCAGAAAAACATATCATCCAAATAACATCTGTTAATACTAAAGGCATACTGGATTCTAAAACAGTAATTGGTTGTATGATAGCGGTAATTCCTAAAACAGATGCAATGTTAAAAATATTTGAACCAATAATGTTACCTATTAATAATGCCTTTTCATGTTTTAAGGCAGCCATTACAGATGCTGCTAATTCAGGCACACTAGTTCCAATTGCAATCATGGTCACTGCAATTACACGGTTACTAACTTCGAAGTAACGAGCAACACTAACCGCTCCTTTAACTAACAATTCACTTCCAGCCCATAATGCAGTTCCCCCTATTAATATCCAACTAACTATTTTAAAATTAGAGGCTACTTCTACATTGATTTCAATAGGATTTTTCGCTATTTTAATCTTTCTATTTTTTTGAGCTTTTCTAATTAACATCCATAAATAAACAGCTAAGGCAAGTATTAATCCAATTCCTTCAGTTCTTCCTATACCATTTCCGAATTTTAAAATAAAATACAAGGCCACAGAAAACAACATCATTACGGGCCAATTAAATTTATAAAAATCTCTATCTAAAAATAATGGAGAGATTATAGCAGTTACCCCTAAAACCAAACCAATATTTGCAATATTGGATCCAACTACATTTCCTAAGGCTATAAAAGGATAACCATCTAAGGCAGCTTGAACACTTACAAATAATTCTGGTGCAGAAGTAGCAAATGAAACTACTGTTAATCCAATTACCATTCTTGATAAATGAAATTTCAATGAAATCGCAACAGACGAACGAACCAAAAACTCACCTCCTACTACCAACAAAGTCAATCCAAATAGGATAAAAACAATATTCATATATACTAGTATTAAGTCACGAAGATACTATTTAAAACACATTTTAAGAATTCAGCAAATACTAATCACTACTAAAAAGAGATAAAAAAAACCAAATTAAAAAAAATCCATTTTATTGTATTAGAAAGAGACTTCTTTTATTTGTATTTTTATAGCATGAAAAAAACTTTTTTTAAATTACTTGCTAAAATTAATAAGATGCTACTACCCAGTTTTACTAAACAAGGACTGGATTTAGCAAAAGTAAAAAAATGGCAATTAGCTTTATTTGGTTATCGGCTATGGGTCACAAAAAGAGCTTTAAATTTTAAATAAAATAATTTTAATTTTCTAAAAAAATAATTCAACCTATGATTAAAAATTTAATACTACTATCTATAACGATACTTCTATTTGGATGTAAGCAAAATGAAGAAAAATCAACTAGTATTGACACTGGAACTTCCAATAATAAATCAATAACTTCAAATGATTCTATTTCTCCAAATAAAAAATATAATAAAGATGAAATTATTCAAATTAATAAGTTAATGTATCAAAAAACAGATTCAACGTTAATTACAGGAGAGCTATTACTTTATTATGAAACGGGAGAAATTCAACAACTGCAAACCTTTAAAGATGGGATATTAAATGGACCACGTAAAGGATGGCATACAAATGGTCAATTAAGACAAGAAGGTGCATATGATAATGGAAAAATAATTGGGTATAGAAGGGTTTGGTATGACAATGGTCAATTAAGAGCTGAGGGAACCTATAAGAATGGAAAATTAGAAGGAATCCGTAAAAAATGGTGGGAAAATGGTCAATTAAAACAAGAAATTTCTTATGTACAAAACAAATTTGATGGCCCTTTTAGGAAATACACAAAGGATGGGGAATTAGAGGAAGAAAAAATATATAAAGACGGTAGACTTATTAACTAATAGTTTTTTCAGATTTAAAAACTAAATAAAAAAAGGAGTTACATAAATGTAACTCCTTTTTAATTATAGTGACCACGGCAAGATTGACTATGTCCTTCTTGACAAAGCTCCGCTTTGAAAATTAAAAACCCATACTCAAAAATTCAAGCGAGCCTGATTTTAGGTACGGGTTTTTAATTTATTCGTGACCACGGCAAGATTGGCTATGTCCTTCTTGACAAAGCTCCGCTTTGAAAATTAAAAACCCATACTCAAAAA
>ERZ887851.1588-NODE-1588-length-19228-cov-26.113962_pt1 | contig 19228 bp, 20 predicted proteins | sample MGYA00521100_ERZ887851 | MGnify/ENA primary metagenome ERZ887851 (study PRJEB32303, sample SAMEA104408602) | aquatic metagenome | biome: Brackish water; feature: Pelagic; material: water | place: Baltic Sea | collected 2014-06-06T16:11:00 | depth 11,444 m ... | reverse complement strand
AACTTGAGGCAGTGGAGCAGCGATGACTCCCATATTGGGCGCTGTAGCAAGCCCTTGTTTGGCAATGTCTTCTAAATTAACCCAAAGCGCTTCAGCGCTGGAGATGCTGCCGTTGATGGCGGCAATACCAATGTCAGCAGCTTGCGCAGCTGCTCGCCGCTTGAGATGTTGACGATGATGCCGTGGGTCGATGGAGATAGGGAGCCTTCGCTGGCTATTAAAACTGCGCCGCTGAGCAGCTGTTTACTGACATGCTCGACGCCTGCTGTGTCTTCCGCGTGTATCGCGAGAGCGCAGCTTGTTATCCCTCTACGCTTTGCTCGTCAAATATGACTTTGAGCCGCATCAATCATATCCGACCGAGATTGTAAGAGCTTGCCAGTGTATTGCCTCAGCGCCATGATGCGCGCAGGAGGGTTGGCTGGGGCGGCGCTGTCTGGATTTTCCCGTTTCATAGCTCACCAAAATTACTGCAGGCTGATGGTGTCGCCTGCGGGGTTGATATGCCAGTCCCTTGTTTTATAGTTTGTTTCTTGGAACATGCAGGGATACACCGTTGATAAAATCGACACAATTTAGCGAATCTAAATCTCCCCTCCCGCCCGAGTGGTCCAAAACCCTAGGTGAGTGCCTTGCGGGGCCCCAGATGCAAGGGCTGTCCCACTTTCTACGTGATGAAAAGGCCTCGGGAAAAATTATTTACCCCCCCGGATCTGAAATTTTTAGCGCATTGGAGCTAACGCGACCAGAGGCTGTTCGGGTTGTCATTTTGGGGCAGGATCCTTATCACGGCCCCGATCAGGCACATGGACTCAGTTTCTCGGTACGGAAGGGGGTTGCCATTCCTCCCTCGTTACGCAATATTTTTAAAGAATTGCAACGTGATCTCCATATTGAAAGACCTTCTCACGGCTGTCTTAACCACTGGGCTAGTCAGGGGGTGCTGCTGCTAAATGCTGTGCTTACCGTCGAGGCGGGGCGTGCGGGTTCACACCAAAATCGTGGTTGGGAAGACTTTACTGACCGCATTGTCGCCACCGTGAGGGACGTCGGTAAGCCAACCGTATTCATGCTTTGGGGTGCTCAGGCGCGTAAAAAGTTCGGTGCTCTTGAGGGCTTGGCGAATTGTGTTTTAACCGCCCCCCATCCATCACCGTTGTCAGCGCATCGCGGTTTCTTGGGGTGTGGGCACTTCTCACAGGCCAATGCCTTTTTAGAGCGCCATGGGCGTGGGGTTATCGATTGGGCACTGCCTGATTAATGTCGGCCGCTACTTTGGCATCAGAAGCTGCCGTTACGCATCTCGTCTCTGCTGCTTCGCGTTCTCTCAGTCGCTTAAGTATTCCTGATTTAGGTGTTCCAGACTAAGGTATTCCAGACTTAGGTGTTCTTGGCATAGGGGATGGGCGCATCACCAATACTGATCTCTTGACCGGTCTCCTCTATCAACACATGTTGGCCAGCTGCACTTTCGGTGGCTTCTACCAAAAATAGGCTGCCGGTCTGATAGTCAGCGCTATTTACGATGCTACCCACCGCACGGTTATCGGTTTTGCTCAATAATTTTGCCCCCTCGGTCGAGCACCTAACCAGTGCGGTCCCGTGATAAAGGCGTCTCTTGGGCGTTCCCCGCCAATGCAGTCGCGCAATAATCTCTTGTCCGGTATAGCAACCTTTGTCAAAGCTTACCCAACCCGCCAAATCGTAACTCAGGTCCTGAGGTAGATATTTCCCCGTTGTGGTTGAAGTGACTCTAGCCTCTCCTCGCAGGCAGCCAAGGGCACGCCAGGCCGCCGTAAAGTTCTCAAGAGATTCATTGTTGAGGTTGGCTTCTATCACGGCGGAATCGTTGGCGACCAATAAAGAGGTCTGGTCAGCCAAAGGAATTAGCCAGCCTTGGGCCAGGGCTATAGCTCGATGGGCACTAAGGGCGGTGCTATCAAACCCAAAGTGGGCATGTGCTTCAGTTCCAGTGAGGCCCCAAGGGTGTTCTAGTGTTTGGGTAAGGTCTGCCTTACTGAACATCAAATACTTAGTGAGATGGATTAATAGCGAATTAGCTAGGCTCTCATTGACACAGAGAATGATATCGTCGGGACTGACAACCAGGGCACGAAAATCGGCGATGACTCTGCCTTTAACATCACAAAAAGCACCGGGTATGACGTCGAGGGACTGCGCTTTTGCAAAGTCAGCAGTGGTCTGCCCCTGAAGAAATTTACACGCATCCTGTCCTTGCAGGCGCAGCAATGCCTCATGGGTTAAGGGGGCCCATCCGTTCAATAGATCGCCCGCAGTATCTGTAGGATTAAATGGGGTATTTGTCATCGGTTACGGCCTTAGGCTCGGTATCGGCCTGCATTGTATGTTAATTTTGCGTAATTCCAACGTGCTTTACTTACCAGGATGCGACAGCAACTTGCGCGATTACAGGTCTTGCCCGTTGGTGGGCGTGCCTGTTTGTCCGCTATCAGATACCCCATACACTATTGACCTAGTCCAAGCCGCGAGGGTGGAGAGCCCATGACCCAGAATGAACAAACTAATCGAATGCGTTGGGCCAGTAGGCGCGGTTTGCTCGAGCTTGATTTATTGCTTGGACCGTTTATGGATTCGTGCTTCGCGGAACTTGAGCCATCCCTGAAGGATGATTATCAGCAACTCATGGGTCACGAGGATCAGGATATCCTGAATTGGATCCTCGGTAGAGAAACTCTAGTCGATGAAAGCCTGGTCGCTATTACCGATAAGATCAGAGCACATAATTTGTCCAAGCTGCGTTAGTGGCTGTCATCCACGATGGGCGCCGTGTAGCTGGGCAGCTCTAAATCTGTGCCCTGAGGATTTTCAAAGGCCGGATGCTCTGGCGGTATCAAAATAGAGTCGCGGGTGTTGGTACTGACCTCAGGATAGTCTCGGTTGAAATGAAGCCCTCTAGATTCACGTCTGGCTGCGGCACAGCGCACAGTCAGCGCGGCGACCTCAGCGAGATTTCTCAGCTCAAGTAATGGCCTTGTGATCAGAAACTGGCCGTAGTGATTCGCAATCTCCAACTGCATGAGTTCGATCGCATTGGCGGCAAAAGCCAGTCTGCGATCACTTCTCACAATGCCCACGTAATCCCACATAAGCCGTCTCAGGGCCTGCCAGTGATAGGGAATGATAACGCCCTCGTCGGATATGCGAACACGGCTGTCATCCCAATTGGGCAGTTTCTGAGGAACGGGAAGATCCGTGTCAGCGATGTGGCGGGCGGCAGATGCAGCATAGACAAAACATTCGAGAAGTGAGTTGCTGGCCATGCGATTAGCGCCGTGTAAGCCACTGCAAGCGGTCTCACCGATGACATAAAGGCCGGGCAGGTCGCTAGCGCCAAATTGATTAACGACAACACCCCCGCAGGTGTAGTGGGCTGCGGGCACGACAGGAATTCGATCTTTGCAAATGTCGATACCTAGAGACAGGCAGCGTTCGTAGACCGTGGGAAAATGACTGCGTAAAAATCCTGGGGAGCGGTGAGTAATATCCAAATACACGCAGTCAAGCCCAAGCCGTTTCATTTCATGGTCAATCGCACGGGCAACAATATCCCGAGGTGCGAGTTCACCGCGAGGGTCGAAGCGAGTCATAAAGGCCTCGCCGTTGGGCAGCAATAGCTTAGCCCCCTCGCCCCGGAGTGCTTCGGTGATTAAAAATGACTTGGCTTTAGGGTGGTAAAGGCAAGTAGGGTGGAATTGATTGAACTCCATATTGGCGACCCGACAGCCCGCGCGCCAGGCTATCGCAATACCGTCACCGCTCGCGCCGTCAGGGTTTGAAGTATATTGATAGGCTTTGCTGGCACCACCCGTAGCAAGAACAACAGCCCTTGCCGCTATTGTTTTGACGACATGACTGCGGGTGTCTAGTACGTGTGCACCGACGCAACGACCATCGACTCTGATTAGGTCCACCGCGTAGCAGTCGGGTAGTAAGGTAATGTTATCGGCTGCTGCGGCATTTTGCGTGAGTACGTCTGAAATGGCGCGTCCCGTTCGATCCGCTGCATGAATAATTCTGCGGTGACTATGCCCGCCTTCCATCGTGAGATGAAATTCTCTGAACTCTGCATCGGGCTGATCCGAGCGATAGTCAAAAGCAACGCCCTGGCCAATAAGCCAGTCGACCACGGAGCGGCTTTGGCTGACACAGAATTGGACTGCAGGCTCGTGGCATAATCCGGCCCCAGCGTCCACGGTATCGGCCTCGTGGGCGTCGAAAGAATCGCGGTCGTGCAGAACGGCGGCCATGCCCCCTTGGGCCCAAAACGTTGAGCCTGCTGCCATGTGGGCTTTTGACAGCACCCCGCATCGATAGCTGGACGGGAGTTGCAGCGCAAGGGATAAGCCTGCAGCGCCACTTCCAATAATTAAAACGTCGTAGTTTTCATTGTCTGTCATAGCGTCAACGGCTGGTCAGGGTCTCTTTTGTCTTACAATACGGAAATAATTCACTATTTGGTGCGCGCAACGGGAACTCTTGCGCGATACTGTAGTCTCAGCAAGCGATGGATATTACGATGAATTTTGTCGCGGCTGGCCAAAAATCTTCAGAAGGCGGTTACGTGACAGCTCGGGAAACCGATCAGCAACTGGTAGTCAGGGCGCAGCGGGGGGACACGCGGGCCTTCGATCTGCTGGTGCTCAAGTACCAGGGACGTATAGCAACGCTCGTTGCCCGGTTTGTTAACGACGCCACTGAAGTGGAAGATGTGACCCAAGAGGCGTTTATCAAAGCCTTCAGTGCCCTCCCAAAATTCCGAGGTGAGAGCGCTTTTTATACTTGGCTTTACCGTATAGCCTCAAATGCTGCCAAGAATTACCTAGTGGCAAGAGGCAGAAGACCTGCTACAACAACGGATGTACAGGATGCGGAATATTTTGAAGAGGGTGATGCGCTCCGTGAGATAGAGACGCCAGAAAACGCTTACTTTGGTAGTGAGCTGGCCAAGACGGTGCAAGGGGCATTAGAAGGCCTACCTGACGAACTGCGTGCAGCACTGAGTTTAAGAGAATTTGATGGCCTGAGTTATGAGGAAATAGCCGACGTTATGGCGTGTCCAGTCGGTACGGTGCGTTCAAGAATATTTAGAGCGCGTGAGGTGGTGGACAGCCGCGTTCGAGCGCAATTATCAGGCGAATAAATAGTTTTGGAGTCGGATAAAAGGTCCGTACGGCCAATATTGAAGGAGAGAAGGGTATGACAGTAGCTGACGCGATCAAGGAATCGATGTCTGCAGTAATAGACGGTGAGGGGTCTGACTTAGACATCGCACGCGTACTAAAAGCTGTTGAGGAAAACCCTGAGGCGAGGGTGCACTGGCAACGAATTCAGCAGGCTAGGGGGTTGCTACGTACTGGGCAGCTCGAGCGCAATATTGATGTCAGTCACGCTGTCAGAGAGTCTCTTAAGAGTCAGCCTAGGCGACGGCAGTTGGGACCTCTAGGCTCCCTCGCTGTTGCCGCATCTGTCACATTCGCCATGGTCCTGGGCGGCCAGACACTGCTGGGTCAGTCGCCCCTTGGGTCGGCAGCGAATCCTATTGCTACTGCGGTGCCCGGTGGCGTTGTTCCTATTCCTGGTGCGGCTCCCGTGCAGGCGCGATTTGGTGCGCCCAACCCGGCAGATTTATCACGAGCACCGATTACAAAGGCGGCCGATTCAGGTTCATCGGCGATTTATGATCAGTTAGCCCGAGAGCGTTTCGAGCGCTATGCTCAGGCCCATGCTCGCTCGACCGCCAATTTGCAGCCGAATGTCGTGGTGCCCTTCGCGCGGGTTCCCGAGAACGCTGCCTCACAGTAATACCAAGCCATGAAGTTCTGGGTGCTCGCCTTGCTGGCCTCGTGGGCAATACTTACGACCTCGACCGCAACAGCCAATCCCGAGCCGAAGGTCGCTTCGTCTTGTGCGATGTCTGAAGCGCTGAAAACCGCGGTTGATGGTTTTCTGGGAGCGGCATCATCGGTCGGTTACCGAGGCACCATGCTCGTTGAGTACGGTGGTGATCGGGAGTTTATTGAGGTTCATGTAGACCCCGGGTCTGGGAAAAACGGACTCAAAAGACTGAATAAGTCAGGGGGGGCTGCCCCTAGGCGCGTCGCATCGCTACGTCATGGCCGTCGCGGACCTTGTGAGTTAGCTCGTTATTACGGATTGGCGATCGAGCCGGGACCCGCCGTTGCAGGCCGCGCTACCTACCGATTGTCAGCTCGACCCCGCGATACTTTGCGCCTCGCCTATGTCATGGACATTGACGCAGAATTTCACGTGCCGCTTCGCGTCTTGGCAGCGAGTCCTGAGGGAAAGATTCTTGAGCGATATGAATTTGCCAATATTGCTTTAGAAGCACAGGCTGCTCCGGTCAACGCCGATATTGGCGGCGCAGCAACAGAATCCTCAAAATATTATTTAGCGGCGGTGCCACCTGGATTCACAGTGGTCGACCAAGGGCGACAGCCGGTAGATTTTCTGGTGTTGAGTGATGGGCTCGCCAGCGTTTCCATTTTCGTGGAAAATCAGCCTAAGACCTTGCCAAGCGGCGAGGGTTTTGCCCTTAGAGGTGCCTCGCTTTCGTATACGCGAGGTATGGCTCAGAGAAAGCTAGTAACTGTATTTGGGGAAGTGCCGATAACCACGGCTAGGCTGTTAGCCGAAGCCATTCGTCAGCGAGATGAGACGCGTTAAATGCTGCGTGAAATTGGACGTGTTGTTGCTGTTGAGACAGCCTCGGTATGGGTGGAAACCATTCCGAGTTCGTTGTGTGGCAAATGCGCTGCGCGAGCCGGGTGTGGACAAGGTATTGTCAGCCGTACCACTGGCCATCGAGGACTCGTGCAGGCCCTTGAGACAGAAGCGGTTCGGGCACAAGACTGTAAAGTCGATGACGAGGTCGAAATTGAGCTGCCAGAGTCCGCCGTATTGAAGGGTTCGCTTCTGGTCTATCTTGCCCCATTGTTGTTCGGTATTACTGCGGTGTTATTTGCCCAGCCATACGGTGAGTTTGCTACCGTTGTGGCATTCCTTCTGGGGCTGCTGATCGGATTCGGATGTGTGAGACTCGCTACGCATTGGGTGTTTCCCAGACAGATCTTCGAACCGCGTCTGTCATCAGTGATCTCCGCATCGTCTATCGGAATGAGTTCTACTGTTATCGCGCGTCAGTAAAAGGATGTTGTGGCCTGTTAAAGGTCTGAATTCAAGGAGAAGAACGATGTACAAACTAGTCCTCGTGGCTTTATTCGCCCTAATGCCCTGGTCAACGCAAGCAGCGTTGCCCGATTTTCAGCCCATTGTGGAAGCTGCTGCCCCTGCCGTCGTGAAAATCCTTGTTGAGTCCGAGGCACAGGCCATGCCTAGTCCCGACGAACTTGAAGAGTTGCCAGAGTACTTGCGCCGTTTTTTTGAATTTCGAGGGCGCGCACCGCAGCAGCAGCGGCAGAATACGGGGTCTGGATTTATTATTTCTGAGGATGGCTACGTCGTTACCAACCACCATGTGGTAGAGGGCGCGACGTCGGTCACCGTGCGACTGTTAGATCGGCGTGAGTTTGAGGCTGAAATTGTTGGCACCGACGTCCGTTCAGATTTGGCGTTGTTAAAGATAGAATCTGAAGGACTCGCAGTTTTGACAATAGCGGAAGACGATGTGTCGGTGGGAGAGTGGGTGCTGGCCATTGGCTCGCCGTTTGGTCTTGATTTCTCGGTTACCGCGGGCATTGTTAGTGCCAAGGGGCGCAGTCTGCCTACCGAGGCTGGCGAAAACTACGTACCTTTTATTCAAACTGATGTGGCCATTAATCCGGGCAATTCGGGCGGCCCGCTCTTTGATCTGCAGGGTGAAGTCGTAGGGGTAAATTCGCAAATATTTACGCGCTCGGGAGGGTCAATCGGCCTGTCCTTTGCCATTCCCGCGGTGGTCGTACAAAACGTGGTTATGCAGCTTAAAACTTCTGGAGAGGTCACTCGAGGGTGGCTGGGCGTTAGTATTCAAGACGTGGACCGCGATCTTGCTGAGTCCTTTGGCCTCGATCGCCCACGGGGTGCCTTAATCGCACAGGTGGGGGCAAACTCTCCGGCCCAGAACGCGGACTTGCAAAGTGGTGACATTATCCTTGAATTTGATGGGCAGCCCATTAACACCTCCTCGGACCTTCCTCACGTAGTCGGTCTTATTGCTCCGGGCAGTAAAGTCGAGGCAGTGGTGCGCAGAGATGGTCGTAATGAAACTATGGAGGTTGTCGTTGGTGGGCTCGATGCAGGAGAGCGTCCCTCTGTGAGCGGACGCATGCCGGATGCGCCTGATAGTGACGCTATTTTTGGCATGATTCTGGAGACCGCGGACGAGGAAATGATGGCCGAATTGGGCCTCAGTGGCGGTGTGTTGGTGCTGGAAGTGGCCCCGGAGTCCTCTGCAGCCATGGCGGGTATTGTCGGTGGCGATGTGGTCACTCGCTTAGGGAGTAGCGCGATTCAGTCGATCAATGACTTCGAGGATGCAGTAAGCCGGTTGCAGCCTGGGCAGTCGGTAGCGATTCGGCTGATTCGGCAAGGCGCGCCCCTGTTTTTGGCGATTCGCGTGCCCCAAGCAGAGCAATAATTTGCGGTCGCACCGACGGCAAATGCATCCTGTAGCCCGGTGGGTTAGAATGCCGCGCCTTCTGGGCCGATCCCGGCCCGGCATTATCGGGAACTCAGCGCGTGACTGAACTAAGTCATATCCGCAATTTTTCAATTATTGCGCACATCGATCACGGCAAATCGACGCTAGCCGATCGTTTTATACAGCACTGTGGCGGCCTATCTGATCGTGAAATGGAGTCTCAGGTACTGGACTCCATGGAGTTGGAGCGCGAGCGAGGCATTACGATAAAGGCGCAAAGCGTGACGTTGAAGTATCAGGCGCACAACGGTGAAGAGTATCAGCTCAACTTTATTGATACGCCAGGACACGTCGATTTTTCCTATGAAGTGTCACGATCCTTATCCGCTTGTGAGGGCGCATTGCTCGTGGTTGATGCTGCGCAGGGGGTTGAAGCCCAGTCAGTTGCCAATTGCTACACCGCGATAGAGCAGGGGCTAGAGGTACTGCCGCTTCTCAACAAAATGGACCTACCTCAGGCCGATCCGGACACCGTGAAGCTGGAAATCGAGGAGATTATAGGTATTGAGGCCCAGGAGGCTTGCCCCGTTAGTGCCAAAACAGGGCTAGGTATCGAGGATGCTCTGGAATACCTCATAAAAAATATCCCAGCGCCCGAAGGTGACCGAGCAGCGCCACTTCAAGCGCTCATCATCGATTCCTGGTTTGATAACTATTTGGGCGTCGTTTCCTTAGTCAGAGTGACTCAGGGGACGTTGCGTAAGCGCGATAAGTTCATTGTTAAATCTAGCGGGAAACAACATCAGGCCGACATGGTCGGTGTGTTTACGCCGCGAAGAACCGAGACTGGCGCTCTAGCTGCTGGCGAAGTGGGGTTCATCGTTGCCGGGATTAAAGACATTAAAGGTGCGCCGGTTGGTGACACTTTAATTTCTGTTGCGCATCCGGACACCCCAGCACTGCCTGGCTTTAAAAAAGCGAAGCCCCAGGTGTATGCGGGTATATTTACGGTCTCTTCAGACGATTACGAAGACTTTCGAGATGCATTGGGAAAACTCACCTTAAACGATGCGTCCTTGTTCTATGAGCCTGAAACCTCTGATGCTTTGGGATTTGGCTTTCGCTGTGGCTTTTTGGGCATGCTCCACATGGAGATTATTCAGGAAAGGTTAGAGCGCGAATACAATCTAGATTTGATCACCACGGCGCCCACGGTGATTTATGAGATCGTTACGAAAGATGACAGTGTCATCAACGTTGATAACCCTTCTAAACTCCCTGATGTGGGCGAAATTCAGGAAATGCGTGAGCCGATAGCCCGTTGCACGATCCTGACGCCCCAGGAATTTCTGGGCAATATCATTACGCTTTGTATCGATAAACGGGGGTCGCAAGTGGATCTGCAGTACTTAGGCAAGCAAGTACAGCTGATTTACGACATTCCTATGGCGGAAGTCGTTCTCGATTTTTTTGATCGTTTGAAGTCAGTGAGTCGCGGTTACGCCTCTTTGGATTATGGGTTTCACTGTTTTCAAGCAGCACCTCTGTCGAGGCTTGATGTGTTGATTAATGGTGACCGGGTTGATGCGCTGGCGGTCATTGTGCATAGAGATTACATTCAGGGCCGCGGCCGGGTGTTGACCGAAAAAATGAAAGAGTTGATTCCTCGCCAGATGTTCGATGTGGCTATTCAGGCGGCAGTCGGTGGCAAGATCGTGGCGCGGCAAACGGTCAAAGCCTTACGGAAAAATGTGACTGCCAAATGTTATGGTGGCGACGCTACGCGCAAGAAAAAGCTGTTAGAAAAGCAAAAAGCCGGAAAGAAGCGAATGAAGCAGGTGGGTAACGTTGAAATCCCACAGTCCGCGTTTCTGGCGGTTCTGCAGGTCGATAGTTGAATAACCCCATTGTCATGGAGCTGATGTGAACATCGATTTCCCCCTTATCCTTTTAATACTGGTGTCTGGTAGTGGTCTCATTTGGGCGTTGGATGCGCTTTTTGCGGCGGGGCCTAGGCGGGCGAGGATCGCAGATCTCCAGCGTCGATATCCAAAGTGGGAGCAGGACGATGCTGGGGACGCCAAAAAATACAGGTCGTCCTTTGCTGAAACGGCCTCTGAGCCCGTTATTGTCGAGTACGCCCGTTCGTTTTTTCCCCTGTTAGCTTTTGTTTTTGTACTTCGCTCCTTTCTTTTTGAGCCGTTTCAGATTCCCTCATCTTCCATGGTGCCAACACTGGAAGTGGGAGATTTTATCTTGGTTAATAAATTTAATTACGGCCTCAGGCTCCCCGTGGCGCGCTCACAGGTAGTGCCTATTGGCAAGCCTGAGCGGGGTGATGTGATGGTTTTTTTCCCTCCTCACCAGAACGATACCTACTACATTAAACGGGTAATAGGGATTCCGGGTGATCGAATTGAGTATCGTGGTAAGGCCATAACAGTCAATGGTGAGCCTGTTCCTAGGGAGTGGTTGGCCACGGTTCCCGAGGGTCGATCACGTTATGACGTGGGTCTTGAGTCTGTTGGATCAGATCGCTACCTTATGCAAATAGACCAGCGGCGGCCTTCACGGGATTTTTCTGCCACGGTAAAGGCAGGCCACTACTTCATGATGGGCGATAATCGTGATAACTCCAGCGACAGTCGAGTGTGGGGGCAGGTGCCAGAGCGAGATATTGTCGGGCAAGCCGTGGCTATCTGGATGCATTGGGAGTCGTTGTTTTCGATCCCTTCTTTCGGTCGTGCCGGTTCGATCGACTGACAGTTAGAGGTACTCATGAATAGATCGCGAATAGTCAGCGCACATCAAGGGGGCTTCACTTTTTGGACCTTGCTTGTGTATCTGTTGGTTTTTGGTGGCGTCCTAATACTGTCGCTGAGAATTGCTCCATCTTATTTAGAGTATTTGACGGTAAAAGATATCGTTGAGCGAGCGGTTGACGATTTTGACCCCCAAACCCAAAGTTCTACTGAAATTCGAACGCGTATTCGCAAATTGCTGCACACCTCACAGGTCGATGTCATTGACGCTAACGATATTGAGATTTACCGGGAGCGACGTAAGATCGTGATAGATGCGAATTACGAGGTGCGCTTCCCTCTTTTCTGGATCGTCGACGGCGTTATGAATTTTGAAGATTTAATCTTTAAAGTGGATGGGAATTGAGTCCGTCCAGCCAGTCACCTCAACTCCTGAGTCTGCAAGCTCGTCTCGGATATAGTTTTCAGGACCTGCAAAACCTCAAACTTGCACTCACCCATCGAAGTGCGGGGCGCAGCAACAATGAGCGGCTTGAGTTCCTTGGGGATTCTTTCGTCAATCATGTCATAGCGCAGCGTTTGTACACCCAGTTTCCGAAGGCAAGCGAAGGTCAGTTGACTCGACTCCGTTCAAATTTGGTGCGTGGCACGTTTTTAGCAACACTGGGCGAAAAATATGCGCTAGGAGAGTGCCTGACACTGGGAGTGGGTGAGCGCAAAAGTGGTGGCCGACATCGGGCGAGTATTCTCGCTGATACGGTAGAGGCTGTTGCCGGGGCCATTTTGCTGGATGCCGGCTACGAAGTTGCGGCCGCGGTCATTTTAAAATGGTTCGACGGGGCATTAGGTGAGCTTCAGTTAGATGGCGACAAAGACAGTAAAACATTGCTTCAAGAATGGTTACAGGCACGGAGCTTGCCGTTACCTAACTATGAGTTGGTGGCTATCGAAGGGCCAGATCATGCGCAGGAATTCGAGGTGCTCTGTCATATTAAGGGTCAAAAAAACACGTTCTCGGGGCGGGGTTCGAGCCGTCGCAGTGCCGAGCAGAAAGCTGCCTCTGTGGCCATGGGAGAACTAACTGATGACTGACGGAAGCGAGCGCTGCGGTTACGCGGCCATTGTAGGTCGACCCAACGTGGGCAAGTCCACGCTGCTAAATTATGCGCTGGGTCAAAAAATCAGTATCACTTCAAGAAAACCTCAAACGACTCGTCATCAAGTTATGGGTATTTACACCGATAGTGGTGACCAGGTTGTATTTGTCGATACCCCCGGCATGCATTTGGAGCAGGGCAAGGCCATTAACCGATACATGAACCGTGCCGCCAGTAGCGCCTTAGCCGATGTGGACCTAGTGCTCTTTGTCGTAGATAGAAATCGATGGACCTCAGAGGACGATTTGGTGCTGGAGGCACTGCGACATACCGAAACCCCAGTGGCCCTAATTATTAATAAAATTGATCGGCTCGAAGATCCAGGTGTTCTACTGCCTTGGACGGAGTCTGTGCGATTAAAATACGGGTTCGACGCGATCTTTCCAATCTCAGCTCTCCGGCAGTCCAACCTGCCGGCTCTGATGACCTACATCCGCGATAAAATGCCCGCGGGAGCCCACTTCTTTCCAGAAGACCAGGTGACGAACCGATCTGAACGTTTTCTTGCAGCTGAATTAATCCGGGAAAAAATAGTTCGGCAATTAGGCGATGAAATGCCGTATACCACTGCCGTAGAAATCGAGAGTTTCAAGCTGGATGGTAAATTACTGCGTATTGACGCGCTGATCTATGTTGAACGTCAGGGGCAGAAAAAAATTGTCATTGGCGAAGGAGGGAGCCGCTTGCGCTCAATAGGTACTGAAGCCAGAAAAGATATGGAAATGGCCTTCTCTGGCAAGGTCATGCTCAAGCTTTGGGTAAAGGTGAAGTCAGGCTGGTCCGATGATGAGCGTGCACTTCGGAGCTTGGGATTCGAGGACGGCATCTGAACAATGGCCAGCGAGCTGGAGCCTGCCTGGTTGTTACATCGGCGCAACTATGGCGATGGCGGATTTCTTGTTGATGTGTTGGGACTCAATTCCGGACGTATATCTGCGGTTGTAAGAGGTGCTAGACGTAAGGCGAGGGGCGGAAGTCACGCAGGTGTTCTTCAGCCTTTTATTCCTTTGCTGGTCGCGACGAGCGGACGGGGTGAGTTAAAAACGCTGAACAGGCTCGAAGTCGCAAGCGCCACCGTTGAATTAACGGGAGAGCGAATTTTCAGTGGTTTCTACCTCAATGAGTTGTTGGTTCGTTTGTTGCCGAAATTCGTCAGCTGTCCAACGCTATTTGCACGCTACGGTGGGACTATTGAGGCACTGATGCTGACAGAGGCTGAGCTGGATTTACGGAAGTTCGAGCTCACGCTTCTTGAGGAGCTGGGTTACGGGCTTCGCTTTGATGCTGATGCGAATAATGATGCCGTTGAGGCGACTAAGTCTTATTTTTACGACCCTGCTAAAGGGTTTTTACCCCGCGTTTTTACGTCTGGAGATCTTGGCAACGGCGAAGGTGTGTTGCGCGGTGATCAGTTGTTGAATATAGCGGACTGGTTATTTAATGGTGATGGTCTAGAGCTGTCCAACTGGCAGAGCTTAAAAGAGCTGACCCGTGTAGCATTGCAGTTACAGCTGGGCGATCGGCCTCTGAAAAGTCGCGAATTATTAAAGGCCTTCAGGTGGCGTGAAGAACCCGTTGCAAAACCAGAACAATGCTCAACGCCATGAACGCTTATCTGCCAGTGCGAACAGGACGGAAAAGGACGTTAGATGAACTCCTCTGAAGATTCCTACCCTACGATTGAAAGTGTTGTGGGAGAGACTCCGCTAGTGCGCTTGCAGAGATTGGCGAGGGGCTCTAATAACCATGTGCTTTGTAAACTCGAAGGTAACAACCCAGCAGGTTCGGTAAAGGATAGACCTGCTCTAAGCATGATTGCTGAGGCCGAAGCTAGAGGTGACATTCGACCTGGTGACACCTTGATTGAGGCCACCAGTGGCAACACCGGTATCGCCTTGGCGATGGCCGCCGCGATACGCGGTTATCGCCTTCGTCTGATTATGCCCGCCCACATGAGCTCAGAAAGAAAGTTGGCAATGGCCGCCTATGGTGCCGAGCTGATTCAGGTAAGTCGAGAGGAGGGCATGGAAGGTGCTAGAGACTTGGCCGAAGCCATGCAAAGCCGCGGCGAAGGCACGGTTCTAAACCAGTTTGGGAATTTTGATAATCCGCTGGCCCACTATCGGGGTACCGGGCCTGAAATATGGCGCCAAACCCGGGGCGAGGTGACGCACTTTATTAGCTCGATGGGTACCACAGGAACGATCATGGGAGTGTCAGCTTTTTTAAAGGAAAAAAATCCTGAGATTCAGATTATTGGGCTGCAGCCTAAAGATGGTTCTCAAATTCCGGGCATTAGACGTTGGTCAGAAGCCTATCGCCCCACTATTTTTCAGTCGGCCAAGGTTGATCGAACCATTGATATTTCTCAGTCGGAGTCCGAACGCATGATGCGCCGGCTTGCCGTTGAAGAAGGAATCTTTGCGGGGGTATCGTCGGGCGGATCTGTCAGTGCAGCATTACAAGTGAACCAGGAAGTTGAGGGCGCCACTATTGTGGCGATCGTTTGTGATCGTGGCGATCGCTATCTCTCAACGGGTGTTTACGGAACTTGAGGACGCTTTGCCATGGTGCAAGTCAGAGCTTTACTTGAAACCGCAAGTTTAGATCAGGATAGTTTTGCGAACTGGCTGACAGGTCTTGCTATACCCCTGGATGCGCTTGATCAAACAAGACTGATTGATGCTTTTGCGCTGCTGCGTGAGCAGGGGTCGGCGCAGTCTCAGGGTACACTGGATTGGGCCGGTGATGCCGATGTGTTGTCAGTGGGTCTCGAGACGGTGCAAATTCTCGCCGAGCTGAGGCTGGGTCCAGACGCATTAATAGCCGGCTTTCTTTACCGCTCGGTTCGCCAGCAGGTCATCTCTATCGATAGCCTCAGGCAGCGCTTTGGTGACAAAGTCGCGAGCCTTCTTGACGGCGTCTTGCGTATGGCCGCGGTGAGTGACCTCACTGATTTAAGCGATGTTCCTGTGCTGGGGCAGTCTGCTGCACCCAATATCAATATCAGACGCATGCTGGTAGCCATCGTGGACGACGTGCGTGTGGCATTAATCAAGCTGGCGGAGCGCACAGTTGCGATGCGGGTTTTAAAAGGAGCCGATGAACATCGGCAGCAGCGCATTGCATGGGAGGTTTTTAATGTTTATGCACCGCTGGCGCATCGGTTGGGTGTTGGTCACTTGAAATGGGAGTTGGAAGATCTTTCTTTCCGCTACACCAATAAAGAGGCCTACCACAGAATTGCGAATTTACTCGATGGGCGGCGTCAGGATAGAGACAGTTTTATTTCGCGGGTTAACGCGCAATTAACGAAAACGCTGACCCAATCGGAGCTGTCTTTTGAAATTACAGGCCGGGCAAAACATATTTACAGCATTTGGCGAAAAATGCAGCGTAAAGGCATTGGCTTTTCCCAGGTGCACGATATTCGGGCTTTACGCATACTCGTGAGCGATGTAGCCGCTTGTTATCAAACTCTGGGTGTCGTGCACGGCATGTGGCGAAATATACCGAATGAGTTCGATGATTATATCGCCAGCCCCAAAGAAAATGGTTATCGGTCGCTGCATACGGCGGTTATTGGGCCTGAAGGAAAGATTTTAGAAGTTCAGATCCGCACTGAGGAGATGCACGAGGAAGCTGAGTTGGGTGTCTGTGCGCACTGGCGATACAAAGCCAGTGATAGCCATGGGGCTGGCCCTGATACCTACGAGGAAAAGCTCAGTTGGCTTAGACAGGTTCTCGAATGGCACGAAACAGTGGGTGACGATGAAGTGACTGCAGAGCAGTTTACCTTCGACTCTGCACAAGACCGTGTTTATGTTTTTACCCCCAAGGGCGATGTCGTGAGTTTAGTTCAAGGGGCAACCCCCTTGGACTTTGCCTATCATGTTCACACCGAGGTTGGGCATCGATGCAGGGGCGCTCGAGTAAACGGCACGTTGGTGCCTCTTACCTATGTTTTAGGTACGGGAGATCGCGTCGAGATATTAACCGCAAACACAGTACAGCCGCGCCGAGATTGGCTACTGTCGTCCTCAGGATTTTTGCGGACGGCACGGGCACGCAATTGCGTGCAGCAATGGTTTAAGGCTCAAAATCGCGACGACAATGTGGCGGCAGGACGTGAGCTGGTCGAGCGGGAGTGTGCTCGATTGGCGCTTACCTCACTGGATTACAAGGCAATGTCCGTGGCGCTTAGTCTGAACGCCGTAGATGATATGTTTGCTGCGGTGGGCTCAGGTGAACTTACCTCAAAACAAGTTGTTCGCGTCGCGAAAACTGTGACGCACTCTGAAGGTGATGAGCATCCAGAATGGGCTGTTCATCAAGAGCAAACTGCACCAGAGAGCGTTGACAGGGTAGATGGTGTTGGCAACTTGCTGACCCAGTTTGCTGGCTGCTGTATGCCGGTGCCGGGGGATAGTATTGAGGGCTATATCACGCGCTCTCGGGGAGTTACCGTTCACAGGGCAGACTGTGCTCGACTACTGACGCTCCACAACGAACACCCCGAGCAGATTATCGCGGTGAAGTGGGGCAGTGCTGAGGTCGATTTATTCCCTGTGGATATTGAGTTAACAGCCTATGACAGGCAGGGTCTGTTGGCAGATGTCACATCAGTTTTGGCGCAGGCTTCGGCTAACGTAACCTCGATCAACACCCAGAGCCACCCTGACGACAATACGGCGCATATGCGCCTTCGCGCCGAGGTGCCCACTATTGATGCTCTCATGGAGCTGTTGGCAAGGCTTAATCATCTGGATAACGTCATTTCGGCAAGGAGGGTTGTTCTCTAATGAAGGCTGTTTCCGACACGAAATCTGTCCGTCAATTCGATATCCCAGATTTACTGAGAATTATGGAGCGTCTCAGAGACCCGTCAGATGGATGTCCTTGGGACAAAAAGCAAACCCTCGCCAGCGTTATCCCGCATACCCTGGAAGAATGCTACGAGCTGGTGGATGCTATTGAGCAGGGTGATTTGCCCCATGTTGCCGAGGAGCTCGGAGATGTGTTGTTTCAAGTGATCTTCTACAGTGAGCTGGGACGGGAGTTAGGCGCCTTTGACTTTAACGCTGTGGTCGACGGCATAGCGCGTAAGCTTTTGAGGCGTCATCCCCATGTGTTTGCTGACGGCGCCATCGAGGGTCGGGTGCTGACTTCGATAACGACCGAAGAGGTTAAAGTAAACTGGGAGTCGATAAAGCGCAAAGAGCGAGGGCCGCAAAATTCTCTAGGTAGTCTGGCCGATGTTCCAAAGGCGCTCCCGGCATTGAGCCGAGCGCAAAAGCTACAAAAAAGAGCCGCTACGGTTGGCTTCGATTGGCAGGATATTGATTCTGTTGTGGAGAAACTTGAAGAAGAGCTGTCCGAGTTTCAACAGGCTGCTTCGCAGAGTTCCAAAGAAGGTATGGCAGAGGAGCTCGGTGATCTTATTTTTAGTGCCGTTAACGTTGCGCGCCACCTCGAGTTTGATGCAGAAAAACTATTGCGACGTGCTAACGAAAAATTTGAGGCTCGCTTCAATCACATGGAGACGGCTGCATTAGCGGAGGGTAGCTCATTGAAAGAGGAGTCGACTGCACAAATGGAAGCACGTTGGCAGTCGGCTAAAACGAAGGATTAGCGCTTGTAACCCATGCGCTAGCTGTGTACTTTTGGCGCTCCCATTGAGGGTAGGGATGACGATCGTGGGGCGGTCGTTGAACCGAAACCGACACTTGCATAAAAAAAGGGAAGTCCCCATGCGAATTATTCTTCTAGGTGCGCCCGGCGCAGGAAAGGGTACTCAAGCAAAGTTCCTCTGTGAGCAGTTTGGCGTTCCTCAAATTTCTACGGGTGATATGCTGCGTGCTGCCGTTGCAGCGGGCACCGAATTAGGACTGCAAGCCAAGAGCATTATGGATTCTGGTGGCTTGGTTTCTGATGAACTGATCATAGGATTAGTCAAAGACCGTCTCGAGCAGCCCGACTGTGCATCTGGATGCCTTTTCGATGGTTTTCCTCGAACCATTCCTCAAGCACAGGCCATGGTCGATGCGGACATTAGTGTCGATCACGTCATAGAAATAGCAGTCGATAATGAAGAAATTGTTGGACGCCTTAGTGGGCGACGAGTGCATCCGCAAAGCGGCCGTATTTATCATGTTGTGCACAATCCACCCGCGGTCGATGGTTTAGATGATGCGACGGGTGAGGCACTAATTCAGCGCGATGATGATAAAGAGGAAACTGTTCGCAAGCGCCTCGATGTTTATCAGCAGCAGACTAGGCCGTTGGTTGATTTTTATCAGGAGCTAGAAGGGCCCGCTTATCATCGGATTCATGGCGTTGGTAACGTCGAAAATATTTCAGCGGAAATCAAAAAACTGTTAGAGATCTGAGTTTTTTCTTACACCAATGACTTGTCATTAAAAATAAACATTGGTAGGTTGCAAACGTACTTACTACTACAAAGGTGGAGACCAGCATGGCAGCAGCAAAGAAAGCACCAGCTAAAAAGAAAGCGGCGTCAAAAAAAGCCCCAGCTAAGAAGAAAGCAGTAGCTAAAAAAGCGGTGGCTAAAAAAGCACCTGCTAAAAAAGCCGCTGCTAAAAAAGCACCCGCAAAGAAAAAAGCAGTAGCCAAGAAAGCACCTGCCAAGAAAAAAGCAGTAGCCAAGA
>ERZ887851.1585-NODE-1585-length-19244-cov-30.396477_pt1 | contig 19244 bp, 18 predicted proteins | sample MGYA00521100_ERZ887851 | MGnify/ENA primary metagenome ERZ887851 (study PRJEB32303, sample SAMEA104408602) | aquatic metagenome | biome: Brackish water; feature: Pelagic; material: water | place: Baltic Sea | collected 2014-06-06T16:11:00 | depth 11,444 m ... | reverse complement strand
TTTCAGACGCCATTGGCAACAACAAAGAATGGCTTCCCGGACACGCTGCTAGCCGAAGGAGCCTGTTTCTATGGAAAGCCAGTTTTCCAAAAGCGTTACAGTATTCACACGCTGCTGGGCGATGTCTGACACACTTTCGCCGATTTTCTTCCCGGAATGCGAAAGGTACCCGGCGAAGTCTGGCGCTGTGGCTGTAATCAGTCGCAGCGGGAACATTCCTTACTGCCGGCGACGGATCTTCCGAATTGCCGATTTTTTTTGCGAATCCTGAGGCGGCTGATTGACGGCGATGGCGTCACTCAGCTGCCTTGAATTCAGGTTGAAAGATGGACGGCGGATCCGCGGATTGTCACCCACGGCTAAACGCAACACCGTGAAGAGCATTTTTATATCTGTGCCTGTTTGCGGGATAGGTACGCCACCGTTTAGGCGCCAAACTACTATAGAAACAGGCAGTCCTGCTGACGCTTGGCCGAGGATTCTGAGCCAACTCTGCTCCGCCCCTGGGGCGGAGGAACTCAGACTTGCACGCTACAGCAAGGCCCTCTCACCAACTCCGTGTTGTTCAGGCTGTGCAAAGTTGGGAATGGCCATGCCGTAGCCAGCAAGTCGGTGCTCCAACCGACGCAAGGTCGGTGGCGGCAACTCTGCAGCGTTTTCAGGGTGGATGGCCCAGCGGCTTCTCCATCCCAGCGGTTTGCTCGCCCAGCGGTTTGTTCGGTTTGCAAGGCCCTTAAAGTCTTACTTAATTTTAGTCAACTCTCCTCCGACCTTGTGTCGGCGGAAGTCAGACTTTCCAGCTACAGCAAGGCACTCCCACCAATTCCCTGTTGTTCGGGCTGACTCGCCGATGGCGAGTCAGCCCGAACAACACAGACTGTGCAAAGTAGCGAATGGCCATGCCGTATAGCCAGCAAGTCAGTGCTCCAACCGACGCAAGGTCGGTGGTGGCAACTCTGCAGGACGGAAGCCCCCTCGCGGACGACGATCTACATGATGCCGCCCAAAATACCGTCCCGTAGCCAGCAAGTCGGTGCTCCAGCCGACGCAAGGTCGGCGGCGGCAACTCTGCAGGACGTCAGCAGGCAATCCTGCTGACGTTCATCGCCCGCCGAGGCGTCTCGGCCGTCCCGCCTATTTTGTGGGGTAGGGGGTGAGGCCGGATTCTGTGGCGACGGGTCTTGTGGTGAGCGTGATTGTTTTGGTGGTTTCGTCGACGATGATCACCAGCGTGCCTTTGTAGTCGGGGTTGGACAACATGGCGTCGATGGCGGCCAGAGCGGGCACTTCTCCCAGGTTGTAGGTTTGAGGCATGTTTTGCGTCATGCCTGCCAGCTTTAGCGCATCCCCATTAATGGTGATGGTGGTCTTGATTTCGTCGGCGATATAGGCGAAAGCTTCCTGAAGCGGCATCCGGCGGAAGTCGACGATGACCGGCATCTTCAGACGGTCGGCAATCTTATCCGGCATGGATGGCCCCTTATTGACAACCGGGGCTGGACCGGTAAAGTCGGTAACGACCGACTGGTTCCAGGTGTACAACGAAGCGGCAGCAATGTTGGCGGCGGCTTTGTCGGGAAGCAGCGTCGTGAGTCTCACAAAGGATGGCCCCACATTACTGCTCGTGCCAAGCACAAACGCCTGCATCATGGCGGGGAAACGACCGATCATGGCTTTGTAGCCTTGATTGGCGGGCTTCATAAATCGAGCGGCAGATTGCAGAGTGCCCGGCAGTTCCTGAAAACGCTGCTTCATGTGCCGTTGAACTCGCATTGCAGAACTTGTGCTGCTGGGATGCAACAGGGTTTCCATGAACAGTTCGGTTCCCAAATGCATGCTCCAGCTAAGCGTTTGAATGTCTTTCCCAAACCACAGCACAAACTGGTCAGCAAACGGGACCATGTCCGGTTCAAAAATGTATTCTCGATGAGTGTCAATATTGATGACGTCAAACATCAGCGACATCTGACGAGTCCGATCGGATTCAGCGATCAGTGCTTCCAGATCAACGGGCGGCTGACGTCCGTGAGTTTTCGCGTCCATTAAAAGGTCCGACACAGAGTTGGAAGCGACGACAAACGTTTTGCTGTCCAACAGCAGGTAGGCGTAGGTTTCGCCTTCAAAAAGTCGAACGTTGGGGTCCGGGTGAGGAGTGCCTTCGAAGCGTTTCAGCTGGAAGTCGGAATCGGTGTGAGCGGTTTTTAAACGGACAACAGCAGCGACGTCCGGCGGCGACGATCGAGGTCCGAAGTTGACGACAAAGGTCAGTTCTTCAATTTCCTGCGGCTCAAACTTTGTCATGCCGCTAATAGTGTTTTGCAACCAGGTTCCCACACTTCCCAGCGTTGCCACAAATTCTTTGTTGGTGCGATCGGCCGCCCAGATTTCTGACGGACGCAGATGGCAGACAAGGTGAGGCGTGAAAGGCAGGAACTCCATCGGAATGGGGCCACCCTTTGTGGGGCTCAGTGTTTTTGCATCCTCATCGGAGGCGGCCTGGTCGACCTTTTCCGCTTCCCAGTCGACGTTTTTCTGAAGTTGCTTTCCGGCATTTTGATCTGCAACAACCGGCTGGCTGTTGTTCTGCTGCCACCACAGTCCCAACATGCAAAACGCCAGCAGCGCGGTGCCGATTCCAATGGCCACAGGGCCTCCACGACGTTTTTTCGGACGCCGACGAATTCGACCAGCCACACTTCCCTGAGCCGCACCGGCGGCGGAACCTGCCAGGTTTGAATCGCCGGTAACGCCGCCATCTGCGGCATTGATTGGTGCAGCAGGAGGCGTCGTGGTGGAGGCATCCAGTGCAGAGAAGTCGAATACATCAGCGGCGGGAGCGGCGGCTGTAAACGCGGGAACGGCACTTGCCGCAGTGGGCCGTACCGCTGGTTGGTCGGGCACCCATTTGGCGGACATCCCCACCTTAGGAGCGTCACTTAATGAGACGCCGGGCGCGGGGTCGGGTTCTGCCAGTTCCAGCTGAACTTCGTCTGGTTCTTCCAACACAAACTTGTGTTCGCATTTGGGGCACTTGCCCTTGCGTCCGAGCATGCTGCGATTGGGCAGCTTTAATCCAGAACCACATTTGGGGCAGTTAATGGTGACCGATGACATTTCTGAACCCACGCTGAGGTTAGTTCGACGGCAAACTGAAAGCGAGACGTTTGCGACTTTCGCCACGTCTGTTTAATACGACTACTTGATAATAGCAGTTTTCAAAACCGCCAAGGTCGCAGAGGAACGCAGAGTTCTGTCTGACACCACTCTGCGTTCCTCTGCGCACTCTGCGGTTAAACTACGCTAGCCAATGGCTAAACACAGTGTACCACGCAGATTACAGCTTGAGAATCGTTAGTCTGCGATGAAGGCAGCTGAGGGGCGGACGAGCAGGGGAGGTTCGGGCAGGAGTCGAATTTTGGGTGCTTCGTGATATCTGCTTCCTTGCATGGAACTTCAATGGACGGCGAAGATCGGCCATTCAATCTGCAAGCATCGTTTCAGCGCAGCGAAGACGTTCGGTGAGAAACGCCGATACCGGAATCCTTCGCAAGCACGGCCAGCAGTGCTTCGGCCATGTTGAAGTCGTCTTTGGTGGTGATTTTAATATTGATCGGCCAGCCTTCGTGAACGAAAACCGGATGACCGGCGGCTTCAACCAGTGACGCTTCATCGGTGAAGACGCTGGAATCGGCCACCTGCTGATAGGCGTTTTCCAGCAAAGTGCGGCGGAACACCTGAGGCGTTTGAGCCAGCCTTAGGGGAGTTCTGTCGATGGTGGATTCGATCCTGCCGTCTGCGGCGACCGACTTTACGGTGCTGCTAACGGAGACTCCGGGGATGACGGCCTGCTTTTCTATGGCGGCGGCAAAAATTTCGCTCACCCAGGTACGGGTCAGCAGCGGGCGAGCGGCGTCGTGAACGGCGATGTATTCGGCCGGTTTTCTTAACGCTCGAATGCCCTTCATTACACTTTCAGAACGGCACGCTCCGCCTTCGGTAATACGAAAGTTTCTGGGCGGCAGGTCGGCTTCGAAACGTTCCTGAAATTCTTCGATGTCGGTGCGAGCCAAAACCAACACGACTTCGGAAACATCAGGCCGGTTCACAAAGTGATCGACGGTGCGCAGCCAAATAGGGCGCCCCTTCAGTTCGACAAAAGGCTTCTTCTGACGAAAGCCCTTAAAACGAGAACTATCGCCCGCTGCCGGAATGATGACCGCAAAACTGGACATTCTAAAACCCTACAAGGGCTTCGCCCTTGACCTGGTGGCGTGGCACGCAGAAAGACGTGGAACGCTGAAATCGCCGAGCCGCTCCGTTGTCGCTACGGCCAACATGCACGCACCGTGCGCGCAAAAAAAAATCAGGTAAGAATAAACCAAGGGCATGCCCCTTGTGACGTTTTTAACTTCGTCGCTCCGTGACTAGACCGCACGCGGTATAACTTGACCGTTTGACCCGACTCGTAGAGGAGGCCTACTGCAATGCACCAAAGTCCTCCTCTGCGAGTCGGTTCAAACGGAAAGCACATCATTTTCCGCCGCGCAACGTATAACCACCGCTTCGCCGCTACGACATTGCCTTGAAAATCCTGAATCAATGTGAAAATGTTCGCTGCAATATGAAGCCTGAACCATGGCTGCCGTGTGGAACACCACGACAACAAAGCCCAACATCTATATGCCGCTTGGTGCGTAGATTGCATTGCAGCTCAAAAGTCGTCAACTGCAAGTCGCCACTACGCCACCCAGCCTGCCTGAATTCTCACCCGTGATTGTGAAGGCAGCCGCGAATTGAATTCCGAAAACGTTCCTCCTACGGCCAATGCCCTGCTCGACAACCTTCGCTGATTGCTTTGCGTAGTGTGGTTAGAAGCGACACAAACCTCGCCAGGAACACAGATGAAATGCAAGCCCACAGGTAAAACAGTAGGGCTGCCAGGCCATCCAAATCTTGTAATGGCGAGTTGAAAACAAAAAACCTGAACCACAACATGCCCAGAACCAGCAAGCACGTCAGCCACCTCAGGGACACTGTTGCCATGTGAGCTTGCGCCGCTAGAAGCGTCAGGCCAGTTTCTGCTATCAGTTGCTGCACAAATACGGAAAAGCAGATCGTGGAAATGGCAGACAGGCAGACTGTGACAGGTAAAGTTATCCCTGCAAGCGGAATGACCCAGCGTCCCAAAACAAGAATTGGAAACACCCTCCAAAGCCATGGTATTGCGAGTAAAGCAATGCTTGCGACCAATTGAGTTCTACCGCGACGTGAAACGGGTGCCCACAAACATTCCAATCCGCCAGCAATGGGCAGGGCGGTGATTCCAAAATGCAGGATTGCCAGAAGCAGGTTCCACAATAGGTTTTGGTCGCCTTGCCCAATTCGAAGATTTGGTATCTGATGCAAAGATGGCAGTATCCAGGCAGGTATGGTTAACGCCAGCCCCCATGACATAAGCCGCAATCCCATTTTCGCATCAGAAAAGTCCAGCCAGTTCACGTCCATGTTGGACGGCAACTGAGGTGGGTCAACAACCAGCGATTCCGGTGCAGCAAATGGATTGTGGTTGGTCATGTGTTAAACAATGGAGTTTGAAATTTGATTGCTTCCGTTACCGAGGTTGAATTCAATGGTTTGCTGATCCTCAGTTATACTGGATCTCAGATTTCCGGAAAGCGTGTTGTATGATTTGACGGGTGAAACTCGCTTCTTCCCTGGAAGCCCCTGCAGTAGATCAACTACAGAATACACCGAACAAGCAAACAATGAACACAAAGCCTTGCGCTGCCATTCCTGCTGTTTATGCGATTTGCCCCCGTGTTGCTTGCGGCAAAAAATTCACCACAAATCTCTGCTCGCCAATCCCGAAATGAACGCGGCGAGTTGACATCTTCGATGTGCGTGAAACAATCACAGGCCAACTCATGGCACTTAGCTGGACAGAGACAGTTTTTTCAATCACACGTCAGTATTTCTGTTAACTACATCAGCCGCAGGGCGTTAGCCCCGGTTTGTGCGGGGCATGAAAAACGGGGCCAACGCCCGGCGGCTGATTTAGACTTGACGCTGTCCACTTAGAGTCTTATCTGAAGACAATGCGCGGTGCGCATGATTTATCGTAGCGACAACGGAGCGGCTCGGCGATTTTAGCCTTCTAAGTCTTCCTGCTCGCCACGCCAATGGGTCAAGGGCGAAGCCCTTGTTGTTGATGGAAATTGGACCTGTATGAAAATTTTGATCGTGGGTGGAGCGGGTATGGTGGGCCAGAAACTGGCTGCTCGCCTGGCTGTTGATGGACGTCTGGGGAACCAGGATATTTCTGAATTGACGTTGTTCGATGTCGTGCCCGCCGATCAGCCAGCAGCTGGCTTTCGCATCAACGTGGCCACCGGTGACATTTCAGAAATGTCAACCTCCGCTGAATTAGTGGCGTCGCAACCTGACGTCATTTTTCATCTGGCGGCCATCGTCTCCGGCGAAGCAGAAGCGGATTTCGACAAGGGCTATCGGATCAATCTGGATGGCACTCGCCACCTGTTCGACGCCGTTCGAGTCATCCCCAACTATGTTCCTCGCATCGTTTTCACCAGTTCCATCGCGGTGTTTGGAGCTCCTTTTCCGGACAGCATTCCGGACGATTTTCACAACACTCCACTCACCAGTTACGGGACTCAGAAGACGATCGGCGAACTGCTGCTGAACGACTTCACTCGCCGAGGCACGATGGATGGCATCAGCATCCGACTTCCCACAATCTGCGTGCGGCCGGGCAGACCCAACAAAGCGGCGTCCGGATTCTTTTCCAACATCATTCGAGAACCATTGGCCGGTCATGAAGCCGTGCTTCCGGTGGATGACAGCGTGCGACACTGGCACGCGTCGCCGCGAGCCGCCGTGGAATTTCTGCGACACGCAGCCACGATTGATGGAGCTGAATTGGGAAATCGCCGCAGCCTGACGTTGCCCGGAATCTCGGTAACCGTCGGCGAACAAATCGAAGCTTTGCGCCGAATTGCCGGTGACAAAGTTGTCGCCAGAATCCGCCGACAGCCAGATGAAGCGATCACCCAGATGGTAAGTGGGTGGCCCCAACGCTTTAATGCAACTCGCGCTCAGGCGTTGGGGTTCAAGGCCGAGCAGTCTTTCGATGAGATCATCAAAGTGCATCTGGAAGACGAACTGAAAGGCATCATTCGTTGACGAGCAGATTCCGACAGGAACGGTTCAGCCAGAATCGTCGGGAATCCTTGTCGAAATCAATACATGATGGATGGCCGGGATTGGAGCAAGGTACGAACGAAACCAAGGCCACCCGCGCCGTTTTCGGGGTGGTGTCTGAACACAGATAGCGTACACTCTAAAGCTCCAGTTTGAATCAATTTCCGTTCTTCGTTTCCTGCAGTCATCATCCAGCCATGTCAAATTCTGTCGCACTCATTGAAGCGTCCAAAGTGGCCGTTGGCGGTTCTGCGGAGGTAGTCGCGGAAGGCAAGATTTTTGCGGTCTTCAATGTCGACGGCGATTTTCATGTGCTCGACGGCATCTGCCCGCACGCCGGAGGCCCGCTTGGCAAGGGCATGTTGAATGGCAAAGTGGTGACGTGTCCATGGCATGGCTGGCAGTTTGATGTCACCACCGGGCAACACTGTTTAAACAATTTGCTGTGCCAACCCGGCTACCAGACGAAGGTCGTGGACGGCATCGTGACGGTGGAGCTGGGTTAAATTGACCGCGGTTAATACGTTGCGCGGCGCGAAATGATGTGCTTCGAATTCAGCCACCGGCTTTAGCCGGTGGATACGTTCTGAGTCCGATGCCGCAAGCCGGCTTTAGCCGGACTTCATTCATGGCTTCAGCCCTTGCAGTCCCTGGTTAAAACCATGACGAGAAGTCCGGCTAAAGCCGGCTCATGTTGTTTGCTGCGGCTCGTTCCACCGGCTAAAGCCGGTGGCTGAGAAACCCCGGTCAACAGGATTAAGCCCGAAAGAGGGGCGGCCGCGTTCCAATAACTTCACATGAATTCAAAACTCAGAGCGGCAGCTCAATTGTAGCCATCACACTCCGCCGTCATGAGCCGCTCTGTTCTCACTAGCTTCAAACGGGGCCGCGTATTCGGACGCGTGCCGGAAATGGCCCATCCAGCTATTAACCGCCTGCACTATTCAACTCGCAGAATTCGGTTGCCGGTCAGCACCTGTCCATTCGGATTGGTGGCTCGCACCTGAATGTCGTACGTTCCGGCGGTCAGTGATTCAGGAACAGGAACCTTCCACAGATGCGGGCTGTTCATGGGTTTTGTGAGAGCTCGCCACGGCAACGATTTTGATTCCACCAGAGGCTGCTCTTCTTCCCAACGCTTCTTGAACAACGGATCGTGTTCGACGGTTTTCTCCATCGGCAACCACTTGTCTGACTTGTTGGTCTTCCATTCGACAACAGCTTCCGGCATCGCGTTGAAGACGTTGGCGTAAATCAGTTCCTGTTCTGTGGCTCCGGCTTTCACCAGTTCCGGGGCTGTGATGCGGATCTGGAAGTCTGGATTGCTGCGAGCTGCTCGATATTCCAGCAGGTACTTCTGTCCGTCAAAGTGCATCACTGTATGTCCGTTGGGAGTTCCATCCGCACACATGGTGTGAGGAATATCGTTTTCGTCCGGACGCCCCGACCACCAGGAACCGCACACAGTCACGTTGATAATGTGGTGATGTGGCTTAGGATTTTTCCAGCCGTCTGCTTTGTCAATCATCACGTGTTCGTGGTGATGAGTATGACCGGAAAGTGAAATACAGTGTTCTCGAGTTTCCAGAATGCGGAACAGCCGATCGCGTTTGGGTTCGATCCAGGGAGTCGACTTCACCAGTGGGATGTGCATCATGACGACCACCAACTGATCCTGTGGCACCGTCTTCAAATCGTTTTCGATGAAGTCCAGTTGAGCGTCACTCAGGCCGGATCGATAGAACTTGCGTTTGCCGTCGGTCATCCAGTGAACGTCGTCAACGACCACGAAATGGATTCCGCCGTAATTGAACGAGTAGTAAGCTGGCCCGTAAACTCGTTCGAAAGTTTCGTCGCTCAGTTCGTCGTTGTCGACCGCGTAGTTGATGTCATGGTTCCCAATGACGTTGTACCACGGAATTCCGATCTTGGCGATCCCGCGATTCATGTTCTCAAACAGACTCAGGTCGTCGAACAGAATGTCGCCCAAGGTGACTCCAAAAGCGGCCCCGGATCCAATCAGCTCTTCGACGACATCGTGAGCGATGTAGTCCAGTTCCTGCTGATTGCGAGGTTGCGGGTCGCCAAAAAACAGCACGTCAAACTGAGCTGGTTCGTCCTGCTTGAACAGCGGAAAATTGATTTCGGCGGGCAGCGGTCCGGTTGGATCGACTCCGGGAAACTTCAGAATCTTTGGCGACCCTTCCGGCTTGTGGATGTAATAGAACCGCGGAAGTTGGTTTTCGTCCACGTGAGTTTTGAAACCGTTGGGCTTAACGACAAACACAATGCTGTCGTTGGACACGCTGATTCGGTACTTGCCGGCCGCATCCGTTTGCACCACGTCTCGCCCATTGGACACGTTGACGTTTGCCAAAGGACGTTCGTCCGGGTCGTGCTTTCCGTTTTTGTTCGCATCCACAAACACGGTGCCTGTGGCGAATTGTTCGTCGGCGTTGACCGTCGAAACAAGATTGCCGGCAGCGACAACGGCCAGCGTCAGCAGTAGGCGGGAGATGAGTGAAAGCATTTTGTGAGGTCCGATGTTTGGCGGAAGGATGGCGGCAGGGCACACAGTGTTAACAGCCTGAGCCAAAATTTCCAGGCAGCAGGGCGGAATAGCCGTGAGATCCGGTGTACAGGAATCGCCCGCCGCTTACCACATCGCGGCGATCATCTGCACAAAAACTTCACGCAATGTTTCACGTGGAACGGTGTGACGGTCAGGTGTCTTAGTATCGAAGTGGCGGAGCGTGATGGCTACTTTGGGTACAGCAACGCGACAACGGGTGGCCACGGTTAAGATGACCGCGGTTAATACGCCGGACGTTGCGTTTCAAATTCAGCCACCGGCTTTAGCCGGTGGACCCGTTCCGAGTCCGATGCCACCAGCCGGCTTTAGCCGGACTTCATTCATGGCTTCAGCCCTTGCAGTCCCTGGTTAAACCACGACGAGAAGTCCGGCTAAAGCCGGCTCATGTTGTTTGCTGCGACCCGGTCCACCGGCTAAAGCCGGTGGCTGAGAAAACCCGGCCGGACTTCACTCACGGCTTCAGCCCTTAGCGGTTTCGCGCACTCGGCGAGAAACGCCCCTTCAACATATCCCGTCGCGCCTAAGCCATCGCCCGCCGGGGCGCCCCGGCCGTTTCACGTGGAACGGCCCGACTGCCGGATGTCTTAGCCTCGGACTGGCGTGCCGCGGTCCAACGCAATCCTGCTTCGGGTTGGTGGGCTGGTCCGTCCGCTATCGCCGAGGGCAGAGAGCTGTCGCCACTTCGTGGCTTAATCGCAGGTGGCTGTGTTTCACGTGGAACGATGGGTGGCTATACTTTGCGGCGTGTTGTTTTAAGATCGCGGGAGCAACCGGTGGCTGGCCTGGTCCTGCGGGCTGTTTGTACTGAAAGCTAGTTTGTAAATGACAACTCGAACTTCCAGGCAGGAACTGGTGCTGGTCGCCATGGCGTGGGTGCTGGGTGCCTTGCTTCGGTGTCTGCATTCCGACAGCCTTGCGGTGGAACACTTTGACGAAGGAGTTTACAGCTCAGCAACCTGGTACGATTCTGTGGCCGGCGAACCGTGGCCAATGCGGTTTTTGTATGCTCCACCGCTGCTGCCGAAATCGATTCAGGTGCTGGACAGCGTTCCGGGGCTGAAAAACGTCGCTCCATTTCTTCCGGCGATGGTGCTTGGCAGCCTGACCGTTCTGGCGATGTGGTGGCTGGCGAGAATTCTGTTCGGGCAATCCGCCGGACTGTTCGGCGCGTTCATTGTGTCGTTAAGCGACTTCCACATTCAGTTTTCCCGAATGGCTTTAACGGACGCTCCCGCGCTGTTCTGGATCATTCTTTCAGTGACCGTGGCGGTGAAGGGAATTTCCAGCGGCTCAATTCGAAGCATGATGCTGGCAGGCTTCCTGTGTGGAATCGCGTGGTGGACCAAGTACACCGGCTGGCTGCCGTTGGCAATTGTGATCAGCGGAACAGCTGGCTGGTGGCTGCATTCGGGCCGAAGAACTCAACCACTGCTGCCGCTGATCAAGCTGCTGACAGTGATGGTGCTGGTCGCCATTGTGACCTGGGCACCGTGGCTGTGGATGCTGCAGGACGTGGGAGGATACTCAGCGGTCGCGGCAAATCACAAAGGATACTTCGTCGGCTTGAACGGCTGGCAGAACCGATTGGCTCACCACCTGTTCTATCACTTTCGGCTGGACAGCTGGTTGGGCGCCGCCGCTCTGGGATTGGGCCTGCTGGTTGCGGGCACTCGCCGCTGGATTGAAGAACGGCGTTCCACGTGGAACAGCGCGAGACTAAATTCCGGAACTGCCGCAGCCTCGGCAGGTGAAGCGTCGGACCAACAGGCTGTCGGTGATCGCGATTTTCCAACACCACGTGTCCTTGCCAAATTCGTCGGCGCGGCCATCGTGATGACGGTGCTGGCCAACGGCGTGGGTGGAACCGTGCTGCTGACATGTATCGGAATCGCCGGACTGCTCGGAATGTTTCTGACACCGTCTGCCGCCACCACTGCAACTTGTTCAACAACCATCGCCGGCAACACCGACCAACTGCCAGCAACGACGTCTCGCTTAGCAACTGTCGATCCGCGGCTGTCCGCCTTCATTGCTCTGGCATGGTTCGCGGGCATGTTGCTGACAACGCCGATGTACCAGGCTTATCCGCGATTGTCGCTCACGCTACTCGCCAGCATCTGGTTGGCGGCAGCTGGAGGCATCGCGTGGTGGTTTGAAGCCACAATCATCAGCGACCGATCAGCGTCAATCACACCACCGTCCGCGCGATCACGTTTTCTGAAAAGCGCCGTCAAGGGACTGGTCGGCGCTGCGGTGGTGCTGGCATTGTTTCAGTCAAGCGAACCAAGTCAACCGTTTGTCTGGCAATCTCGCACATCACTTCAAGACGCATCCTGGCAATTGGCAGACATTGTTCTGAAACATTCCGTTGGAGATTTCTCCGTCACCGCCGCTCCACCAGTCACCGACGACAACGGCCTCATCACGCCCGAACCCGAATGGGACCAACGAGACGCCGACGGCAAGTTGCTTCCAGAACCGACTGAGTTTGAACGACTGCTCGAAAAGGTCGCTCCCGCAGCGGACACTTCCACGCCTCTCACAACCGCCAGTGTAGCCACGTGCGTCGTCTATGGTTTTGGAGAACCGTCCGTTCTTCGCCACCTGAACGCCGCGGGACTTGTCGTCACCCCGGTTCAAGACGTCAAGTTCGGCCCCGCATCGCTGGCCGGAAAGCCGCTGCCAACCTACCTCGTCATCGGCCCCAACGCACTGCGAACGCCCGGATTCCTGTACGACTGGTGCGACCAACAATCACGCTTCGAACACATAACCGACGTCTGGTTCTACAGCAGCGACATCGTTCTCTTTAACCTCTTCCCACCCTCCTGGATCGCTCAACACCCCGAATGCCAAGTCCAAAAACTAGAACTCTACATCTGCCGGGAAGGCCGGGACGCCCCGGCGGGCGATGGCGGCCGAGACGCCTCGGCGGGCGGTGGCGTAGGCGCGACGGGATATGTTGAAGAACCCGCATCTCGCCGAGTGCGCAAGTGAGCAAGAGGCGGTCGGGACGCCCGTTGCAGCATAGCCCTGGAGAGGCGATGGGGTTCAAGTCGTGGATGGCAACCCACGGAACGGGGGTCCACTTTCAACCTAAAAACAGGGCGACCGAGTGGCGGCGATATCGCCATTCGGTCGCCTCTGGAATCGTTGAAGAACGGAAATCCGGGGACCACGTCCTTAGCAGGAAGCTGTCGTCCCGCCGAGGTCGCGAATCAATTATTTGGAGTGCTTCGACTTGTCGAAGCTTTCTTTTTGTTGGCGTTCACAAGACAGAAAAACATCGCACTTTTTGAAATGCGGCAGCTAACGAAAAGCGGTGACAAGTCACCGCACTCCATAGATTCACAGACTCGCCGGGAGTAAGCACAACCAAATCAGCCTGCAACATTGGCTCTTCTGAAGCGTCTTACACGAAGCAGCCCGAACCAAGCGAACCGCCAAAATGCCGGAGCAGCGTTTGCTGCGGCCATGGCATCGAAGCATTCAGCGATCAAATCATTCCAGTGCAGGTTCTCGCCGTTCCGGCGTGCGTCGCCAGCTTGATCCGCCTAACTTGATTTCGGTGTCCGACGATGGGCTGATGTAGCCTGCATAACTGAAACAACCGGAGGTGTTCCGAGAATGTGTTTGGCAATTTCGTTGTTCGAAAAATTGCCACGCACAAAACGCGACTTAGCTTCTCAGAGTCCACGGACAGGTTTTGACAAGCGAGCCAGCGAGACAGTCAGCCAGAGTTTTCTACCGTTACACCGTGATGTGTTTAGCCTTTCTTTCGTGACTCAGCAAAAGCGCTAAGTCAGTTCACAATGGAAGCTGCCAGGACTGTTCTGCAATGCTTGAATTAAAAGGTGCCTGAAATTGCGCGAACGAAAAAAGCTGTTGATCAATTGGTCTGTTCAAGGACCTCTGGTGATTCGTTTGGCAATTCACATCATCACGTTCACCGCCGCATTGGCGTCGCTATTATGCATTATCTGGATGATGCAATCGGGCGATATGCCAGCCGCATACGGCAGTGACGTCAAATCGGTGAACATGTTTTGGTTTCGGTTTATGCCGTTCGCAACCGCCTGTGCCGTATTAATTCCGCTCATCATCTGGGACATTTTTCGCATTACAAATCGGCTGGCCGGACCGCTGTATCGCTTTGAAGAAGTGATGTCAGAATTCGAAGCGACGGGAATTCTGCCCGAAGCAAAGCTGCGAGATAACGATCTGCTGGATCACTTCTGCACTCGCTTCAACCGCTTCGTTGCCACGATGCACGAACGCTATCCAGAATGCCGACCGGAACAGCCATCCCAAAAATCAACAACGGATCGCTCAACTGTGAACTCAAAAACGGAACTGGAAACAGTTGGCGTGTGATCTGCGCTGCTGCTTTCGTTTAACCCGACGCTAACGGCCAGGCTTCCTGGACCGACATTAACGGGGCCCACCTAATGGCGCCACCCACCTCAACTACGCGTTCAGAAACTTTCGCGATTCGTTCAGCAGTTCGTCGTACGCGTCTTCAAAGATGTAATGCCCGGCGTTGGCAATCGGGTGCTTGATCGCGTTCGGAAATCGTTCACAGAATTCTGTGTAGAACGCCGGAGTGAAGCACCAGTCTTTCATCCCCCAGATCAGCAGCATTGGCGAGTTCTTAAACTTCGCCAGACCGGCTTCGACGTCCTTTAAGGTGGCGTAACTTCGGTGAGTTGATTTCAACGGAATGTCGTGTACGAACTCTCGGACAGCTCGGCGATTGGCCCAGTTGTTATAAGGTGCAATCAGCCCGCGTTTGGCTTCGCTGGACAGCGGTTTTTCAGCCGCCATTTTTAGAGCTGCCACTGAAAACAGATTCAGCCCCTGCATGCCGATTGTGCCCAGCAGCGGAATTCGACAAACGGCGATCCGCAAGGGAATGGCCGTGCTGCGGAACGCTCCCGTATTCATCAACACAAATCGGCTGAAGCGTTCAGGCACACGGCCCGCGCAGCCCATCCCGATGGCTCCGCCCCAATCGTGAGCGAACAAAGTCACGTCGTTCAGGTCCAGACATTCCACCAAAGCGACCAGTCGGCTGATGTGCTGGTCCAGAGCATAAACGTCTTCCTGAGGTTTCTCTGAGAAGCCGCAGCCCAGGTGATCAATCGCGATCACTCGATATTGGTTGCTAAGGTCTTTCACCAGTTTTCGCCATGCGAAGCTCCAGGTGGGGTTGCCGTGAACCATCAGCAAGACCGGCCCGCTGCCTTCGTCGATGTAATGCATTGTTCGCCCGTCGACCTGTATCCAGCGAGATTCGAACGGGTATTCCGATTCGAAACCTGTTCGGTTGGAGGCGGTTTGGCGCAAAGATTCGGCGACTTCCTGAGGAAGCAGTGTGCGAGCTGTGGACACGAGAATTCAGATTCGCTGTTGAGAAAACGTGCAGACCAGGTGACGAACAAACAACTTTCGTCCAGCGTATTTCAGCTGCGACAGCGTGCAGGGTAGAGAAACCTGGCCGCACGGGCTACCGTCTGCCCAAATCGCAAAACAGACTTCTCACACATAGTCACGGACATCGACGCCAGTCCGGCTTTTTGGCGTCAAACATCATCCGTGCCGCTTGCCAGGCGAACTGCAAAATGACTTCTTATAACGTTTTCTACCACTGCTATTCGCGCGAAGTTTCCGCAGAAGCAGATGACAATGCGACCATGTCGGCCGCCGAAATTGTGGCTCAGTTTCCCGAAATCCTGCTGAAGCCCGACGACTTCTTCGGCATCGTCGACGCCAACGGGGTGACTCTGCAGTTTATGAGAAACCGCGTGGAACGAGTTTGGATGGAGATTCCCTGCCCGGAAAAAGAAGGCAGCTACGGAAATCACACCAACCTGCAGGCAGCCCTGGAAGTGCTTAAGCAGCTTCCCGAATCCTTTGAAGAATTGAAAAACGGCCTGGTGTTCCAGTCGTGGGAAGGCGACAACGACGAGAAGCTTTATGCCGTGCCGGAAGACGAAGCGAAGAAGCTGGTGGACGATCATGGAGTTGCTTTTGCCACCGACCTGGTCACCTGCCAGGACCTCGGCGTCGGCTATATGTACAGAGAAACTCCCGACTTTGAAGAAGACAGCGGCTGGAGATTTTTGTCCGGCGAAGAAGATCAGGACTACATGAACGTGTCCGGAAATTCGGGCATTTACGACGTCAACCTGATTGCCAATTACGACCCAGACATCATCCCCTTTTTGAACGCACCTGTAGGTTCCGCCTTCGCCAGAAACGACGACGACGTCTTCGTACCAGCCGAAGAACTGGATGATGAAGATAACGACCTTAATGATGACGTGTAGCCGTTTTGTAGGCCGGATCGAGCGTGCGACGCGTGCCGGAACGGCGCGAACCTGCACTGGAATGTCTTAGTCGATTAACGCTTCGATGCAATCGAAGCAGCACGCGCTGCTCCGGCAGATTAGCGGTTCACTTGGTCCGGCCTACTGACTTCTCTGAGGCAGAAAAATGGCGGCCGATGCGTAGGCCGAATCGAGCGTACGACGCGTGCCGGAACGGCTCGAACCTGCGCTGGTATGTCTTAGTCGCTTAACGCTTCGATGCAATCGCGGCAGCACGCGCTGCTCCGGCAGATTAGCGGTTCACTTGGTCCGGCCGAGGCGACCGGGCTAAATGTTTTGGGGCGTCCCGGCCTGACTCGGCGGAACACGCTCACTTCAACATATCCCGCCGAACCTACGCCACCGCCCGCCGGGGCGTCCCGGCCTGACTCGGCGGAACACGCTAACTTCAACATATCCCGCCGAACCTACGCTACCGCCCGCCGGGGCGTCCCGGCGGTCCCGGCTTTTGGATTTTTGGCGAGAAATTCTGAGGAACGAAAATCCGGCGTTAGACGCAACAACTGGATAAGGCAGGGTAGGCACGAGAAGTTTGAGGCCACATTTGGGGGCCCTAAAGTCTTCGTCAACTGCCTTGTTTAAGGCGTGGTTTGGCGGCAGAAGGGCTGAAACCGGGGCGTCGAAGGAGCACTCGTTGACATGTTTTTGTGGCAGGGGTAGATTCCTGCATCGCCCATCAAAGTTTGCATCGGTTGCGAAGAATGGAGTTCTGGCACAAAAGTTCGGTTATAGCAATTTTTAGGTTTTAATCCGGTGGTTCAGGCAGCGTCTGTTTTTCTGATTGTGCTAGGAATTTCGGCTGCAGCCATATCTGCGGACGAGTACACATCAGAAGCATGCGACTGTGTTCGAACGGGAAAAGTAGTGCTGGCGTTAAGTCATCCAGTAGCTAGGCTGGATCGGTTTGAAAGTAAAACAGGCAATCAAGCCGCGCTCAACTGGGTTCCCACGGCAGATGAACGCAAGTGGGTGTATCTGGTCATTCATCATTCAGCGACGAATTCCGGAAGTGTTGATGCAATTCATTCAGAACACAGGAAGCGAAAAGACAGCCTTGGAAATCCCTGGCTGGGCATCGGCTATCATTTTGTGATCGGCAACGGTTCCGGAATGGAAGACGGAGAGGTGGAAGCCACTTTTCGCTGGAAGAATCAAATTCATGGAGCTCATTCAGGCAGTGCGGTACACAATGCAAATGGCATTGGCATTTGCCTGATCGGAAATTTTCAAGACAAACAACCAACATCGAAACAACTGAAAGCGGTCACAAATCTGGTGGCTCAACTTTCAAAAAGATATCAGATACCCGCCAGACTGGTCATCGGGCACAACACTGTTAAGCCCACTGCGTGTCCAGGAAGGCATTTCCCGTTACAGGATGTGATACGGGATTCTGTGACGGATGGAAAACTAAACAGCTAGCGTTTGGCTGCCAGGAATTTCATTCGTAAACCTGTTCTGCATGAATGGCAGAACAATTTAACTCCCCCCTGAAAACTCCCTGCATCACGGAAGTGTTTTTATGTTCAATCGCGTCCAGGCCAAATCCCACATTCAGGACGACCTCTCGTTTTTGATTCCAGACAATCACATTAACTGCATGCCTGTTGAGCTGCAGGAATTGTGCGAAGTCTATAATTCTGAATGCAAGAACAATATAGATGATCAGGATGCAGCAGCCATGTCTGACTGGCCGGTGTCGCTGTTCGTGCCGACTCAGTACGAAGAAAATTACGCGTATCCGCTGATCATCTGGTTCCACGATGAAAGCAGTAGCGAAAACGAACTTGATCTGGTAATGAGTGCTATTGGCAACCAGAACTATTGCGGGCTGGCGTTGCGAGGAAACCAGATTCTGGACGGCAACGATTCGTACGGTTGGAACAGCGACGGATTGAAATTTGGCCAGGTTCCATTGAACAAGCTGGTCAACATTACAGCTCGCCGACTTCGCCGTGCGTTCCACATTCACAGCGAACGCATTTTTGCAGCCGGTTCGGGCAGTGGAGCCGATGTTGCCATGAGATTGTTTGCGGAATGTCCGGAATGGTTTGCAGGTGCCGTATTGCTGGATCCAGCTTGCGAAACGCCGCTAACGCTGGGCAAGACGGCAGATCTTCGAGGCAAAAACATTCTGCAAACCGTTTCACGATCCACAACCAACGAAGTATTGGCTCGCAACCTGGAATCTGTTCGCCTGCTGCGATCAGTAGGAGTCGAAGTGGACATTCGAGTGACCGAAGAGCCGCTCGACCCATGCTGCAATGATGCTCGCTTTATCGACAGCTGGTTGATGTCGCGGCTAAACTGCGAGACCTATGTATAACGCGTAACGACAGAAATTCTCGAAGACTGATTTCGATAGGTTCGAAAAAAAGGTTCGCTGCACAGCGGGCCTTTTTTATGCGCCGATTTTGGAGAACTTCAGGGCATGAAATTCAGCGCAATAAAATGCCTCAATCGTCCTGCGTCCTGGGCAGGCCAATCGAGGCCAGGCAATTCACTTCGGCTTAAGATCTTTCAGACTTACGACACGCCGCGAAGAATCAGCAGTGTGGCGGTGCTGAACAATCCCAAAACTGCCGCGCCCGTGATAAGTGCGACACGTAAACGAGCTCGCTGCCGTTGATCTCGCAAATTCAAAACGGCTTCCAATTGAGCAACTCGTTCATATCTTAGCGCCGACGTGATAGACGGGCTGTCCGCTTGCTCGTGTGAGACGTTCATGGTCCTTCCTTATATTCAGCAACAGACGATTCAGGGGAGTAAAAGCTGTTTCAGCTTCCTACAGCTGTCGTTCGTTCAAACACCGGATTGCTTACAACGGATCAAACAATTCTGAAAAAGAAATGTTTTCGGCGGAAATCGCTCACCGCTTAAGTAGGGTGTCGATTTAGCCTGGAACAAGCCCCAGTCGAATTAGCCGCAGGGCGTTAGCCCCGTTTTTTTAGCATGCTAAACCGGGGCTAACGCCCTGCGGCTGATTAAATCGACAGTCTGCAAGCAGGGTGGGCACCGCCCACCAATTTACCTGGTTGCCAATT
>ERZ887851.1582-NODE-1582-length-19283-cov-9.633659_pt1 | contig 19283 bp, 17 predicted proteins | sample MGYA00521100_ERZ887851 | MGnify/ENA primary metagenome ERZ887851 (study PRJEB32303, sample SAMEA104408602) | aquatic metagenome | biome: Brackish water; feature: Pelagic; material: water | place: Baltic Sea | collected 2014-06-06T16:11:00 | depth 11,444 m ... | reverse complement strand
TTAACCCACAAAAAAGAAAAGAAAACACCATACATTTTACTTTTAAATGTTAAATAGTAAAAAGTTAATGCTCTTTGATCTGAATATTTCTAATTTTTTTGAATAAATCTGATGAATAAACAAAATCTGTTACATCTTTATTATCAGTTTTAAAAATTTCTTGATTTGACCCTTGCCATACTAATGTTCCATTTTTAAGAAAAACAATTTTTTCTCCAATCTCCATTACTGAGTTCATATCATGGGTAACAACAATAGTTGTGATGTTGTTTTCTTTAGTGATGTCTTGAATTAACTGATCAATTACTGTTGCTGTTTTTGGATCTAAACCTGAATTTGGCTCGTCACAAAAAAGATACTTTGGGTTATTTACTATTGCTCTAGCAATAGATACTCTTTTTTTCATTCCTCCTGATATTTCCGAGGGGAATTTATGATTTACATTTTCTAAATCAACTCGTTTTAAAACTTCATTAACCCTCTTAAGCATTTCAGGTCTTTTGTTATTCGAAAACATTCTTAGTGGAAACATAACATTTTCTTCGATATTCATAGAATCAAATAAAGCACCGCCTTGAAAGAGCATCCCAATATCTTCTCTTAAAGTCCTTTGAGCGACTGTATCCATTTTGCTGATGGCTTGATCTTCGAAAAATATTTCTCCAAAATTTGGACTAAAAAGGCCTATCATACATTTTAGCATTACCGTTTTACCACTTCCACTTCTTCCTATAATAAGATTGGTTTTTCCTTTTTCAAAAGTAGCTGAAATACCTTTTAATACCTCATCTTCACCAAAACTTTTTGTAATATTGTCTACTCTTATCATTAACTTAATAGTAATTGTGTGATAATATAATTGGTTAATATTATTATTATGCTGGTCCAAACAAATGAATTGGTACTTGCTTTACCAACTTCTAAAGCACCACCTTTCATATAATATCCTTGCCAAGAAGGAACGGTTGCTAATATCATTCCAAAAAAGAATGTTTTTATAAAAGCATATACTAAATGAAATGGATAAAAGGTGTCTTGAAGTCCAATCGTAAAATCTGCTGCTGTTGTAAAACCACCGTAAACTCCAGCTAGGAAGCCTCCAAAAATACCCAAGAACATTGCAATAGCAATGATAAAGGGATAAAATAGCATTGCTATTATTTTTGGAAAAACCAAATAATTTAAGGAGTTAATGCCCATCACTTCTAATGCATCAATTTGTTCTGTTACCCTCATTGAACCAATACTTGAGGTAATAAATGAACCTACTTTTCCTGCCATAATTATGGACATAAAAGTGGGTGCAAACTCTAAAATAATAGATTGTCTAGTAGCAAAACCAATTAAGGATTTTGGAATTAATGGATTTTCAAGATTTAGTGCTGTTTGTATGGATATTACTCCTCCAACGAAAAAAGATATAAATGCTACAATCCCTAAAGAACTATTGATTAGATCATCAATTTCTTTCATAATCAATTCTTTCATTACCGACTTCTTCGTAGGGCTTTTAAAAACTTTCCCTAACATTAAAAAGTAAGAGCCTATATCATATATGTACTTAATGGTTTTTTTCACTTATGCTAAGGTATCAAATATATTGTTAAGATTTAATTATTGTTATTTTCAAAAAATAAAGATTTTATCTTATTATAAATAGCAGTGTTTTCATAAATGCCTCCAAAATCTTCAGCATTTGGACCTTTAGCAAATACAGGAATCATAGCAGCAGAATGACCACCAGTTGAAAATACAGGCTTGATTTTATTATAATCTCCATTGTCTTCTGCTAATGTAAATCCTCCAGTTTCATGATCTGCTGTAACAATAACTAAAGTTTCTCCATTTAATTTTGCAAAGTCTAAAACAACTCCAATGGTATTATCAAAATCTATTAACTCACTGATAAGATAATCTGCGTCATTATCATGACCACCCCAATCTATTTGAGCCCCTTCAATCATTAAAAAGAAACCTTCTTCATTACCGGAAAGACTTTCTATTGCTAATTTAGTAGCATTTTTTAAAAACTCACCCCTTCCATCTAACATTTTTGGCATTCCATTAGAAGCTAATAAATAGCCTTGTTTTTTGTTAAGAACTGGTTTGGTATTTTTTGGCAATGACTCCGTGTTAATTGAAAAACCTTTTTTTTCTAATTCTAAAATTAAATTTCTTTTGTCTTTTCGGTCATTAAAATAGTTGATTCCTCCACCGGCAAAAAAATCAATATCCGAACTTACTAACTGAGCAGCAATATCTTCATACATACTTCTTTTTTTAGTATGTGTGTAAAAGGCAGCAGGAGTAGCATGGACTATGGAAGAGGTGGAAATAATTCCTGTGGAAATTCCAATTTTAGAAATTTCTTCAACAATTGTTTTAACCGCAAGTGTATCTGAATTTACTCCCAAAGCTCCATTGTATGTTTTTATTCCACTAGCAAATGCAGTAGCTGCTGCTGCTGAATCGGTGATTAAATCACTAGTAGAAGATGTCTTAGTTAATCCAATAACAGGAAAGCGTTCAAAGTTTGAAGTTTTTTTATTATAAAACTGACTCGCTGAAACTTGACTTAATCCCATGCCATCTCCAATAAGTAATATGATGTTTTTTATTTTTTTTGTAGGAGTACTTACTTTATTAGTGGTAGTTTTTAAAACCGCTAACTCTTGTTCTGTATTGCAAGAAATAAGGAAGATTGAAATAAAGAAAACTATTATGTGTTTTTTCAGGAAGAAGTTCATGTTATAAATTTTTAAAAATCAAAAATACACATAAAGTGTTTATTATAATTGAGTGTGATCTAAAGTTTTTAGAATACATATATCAATGATTAAAATAATTTTTTCTTGATGCCTTTCCATCTTAAATTGCGAATAAATACACCTTCTTTTTTGGAAACGATAAACGCTAAGTTCTTATTATAAGCATTTAAAAATCCAAAGATAGTATTTGAAAAAAAAGAAAAGCTTCTTTTGTTGAAAGCTAATTTTGCTGAAGCAATAAAACTTAATAATAAGCCGTACCTCATTTTATAAAAAGCTTCGCCTTGCTTATATTTAGCTTGTTTAGAATAGTTAGCGCCTGTAGGTTTTAAATGTTTAACATGTAAATTCTCATCTGTTTTAATTTCCCATCCATGATATTGAGCTAACAATTCGTCTATAGTATCCCAGCCCATCGTGTTTTTTAGACCTCCTATTTGATTAAAACACTCAGATTTATATGCTTTTATTGCCCCTCTAATATGGTTTTTATTAGTCAGGTTTTCTAAAACCCATGTGCTATCCTTTTTTATATAACAAAATCCTCCAGCCATTCCGCAAGTTGGATTGTTTTTAAAAATAGCAATAATTGATTCAAAATAATTTGATGGAAATATTAAATCGGCATCCATTTTACAAATGAGATCATACTCTTTATCAATCAATTCTAATCCTTTGTTAAAAGCGTTAATAACTTTACTGCCTGGCAGATGAATAGCTTCAGATTTAGTTATTATACTTTTAATAAACGAATGCTTTTTAGAAAAAGAATCAATTATACTGTGGGTATTATCTTTAGAGTTATCATTAACCACCACTATTTCCTTTATTGGATAGGTTTGACTCACTAAAGACTGTAGTGTATTAGCTATATGATCTTCTTCATTGTAGGCCGGTATGATGATGCAGATGTTCATATTAAAATATTAATTTACAAAAATATATTTATTTATTTTGCTTTAAATTAATAAGCCTAATTTTTAATTCTTTCAGCATAAACCAAATAAAAACGAGGAGTAAATAGCCTTAGTATTGGACGAAATCCTATTTTTTTTACGGGACTTGTAAACTGAATACTTTTCTTAACTTCCCAACCAGATTTTTCTAATAACCAATTAAATTGCCAATCTTCAAATTCATGGAAATGACGATCCCATTTATCAGTTTTACTCCTGTAGGCTGAAGAAAACCATAATTTTAAAGGAACGGAGGCTATTAATTTAGTTGCTTTAGCATCGTTTAATACGTTAAAAGGAACAATCATATGTTCAAAAATTTGAAAAGCGGTAACAACATCAAAATCATCCTTTTTAACAATGGTGGTATCAAGGTCTAAATCTTCTCCCTCTGTACTGGTAACATTAAATCCCTCTTTTAGTAAAATATCTGAAAACGGATTAATGATGCCTAAATCTAAAATACGATCATCTTTAGAGACAAATTGCTTTAAAAACTCTAAAGTGATTCGAAATCGTTTTTTTGGAAAATTATTCTCGTACAATTATTTGAAGGTTGAAGTTATACTTGATATACCATCGCATTAATATTCATGCCAGCACCAACACTTGCAAATATAATTACATCTCCAGTAAGAAAATGATGATCACCTAAATTGCCTTTAAGTATTAAATCATATAATGTGGGTACGGTAGCAACGCTAGTATTCCCTAATTTGTTTATGGTCATAGGCATAATGTTTTCAGGCATTTCCATCCCATAAAGCTTATAGAATCTTTTTATGATTGCTTCATCCATTTTTTCATTAGCCTGGTGAATCAATATTTTTTTAACAGTTGTAATATCTACTTTTGATTTATCTAGACATACTTTCATTGCTGAAGGGACATTAATTAAAGCAAATTCGTAAATTTTACGACCCAACATTTTTATATATTTATTTTTACTGGAGTCATTTGGTTTAAATGATTCTCCGAAAAATATATAATTTGCTTCTTCAAGAGCGTAGGTTGCAGATTCGTGAGCAATAATACCTCCAGTATCTTTTGATTGTTCTAAAATAACTGCAGCAGCGCCGTCGCTAAAAATCATTGAATCCCTATCGTTTTTATCTGTAACTCGAGATAAAGTCTCTGTTCCAATGATCAAGCATTTTTTAGCAATTCCTGCTTTGATAAAAGCATTTGCTTGTATCATTCCTTCAATCCAACCTGGACATCCAAAAAGGATATCGTAAGCAATACAACTTGGGTTCTTTATCTTTAATTTTTGCTTGATTCTAGAAGCAATGCTTGGAACCGCATCACTTTGTCTTGAGTCAAAACTAATGTCACCATAATTATGAGCAACTATAATATAATCTATAGTTTCTGGATCGATTTTGGAGTCTTCTATTGCAATTTCAGAAGCAAAAGCACCTATATCTGAATTGTTTAATTTGTCTTCAACATATCGCCTTTCAGCAATACCAGTGATGGATTTAAATTTTTCAATGATGATTTTGTTTTCAGCATTAAACCGAGTACCATCTGCATTATAAAAATCATTCTTTTCGAATGATGTATTTGGAATTATTAATTTAGGAATATAACTTCCAACACCGGTTATTTTTATAGCCATAAGCTATTTATTTTGTTGTGATTTGTAAAAATAGAAAAGCTTTTCCGAAGAAAAGCTTTTTATTTATTTTATTTTGAAAATTTTACTCTGTCATAAAATCTTCAATAGGTGTACAGGTACAAATTAAATTACGATCTCCAAAAGTTTCATTTACTCTTCTTACGCTTGGCCAGAACTTATTTTCTTTTACATAAGCTAATGGAAACGCTGCTTTCTTTCTTGAGTATGGAAATCCCCAGGAGTCACTGGTAACCATCTCTTGGGTATGTGGTGAATTCTTTAAGGCATTATTTGGCTCCTCTAAGGTAGATTCATCAATCTCTTTTCTTATTGATATCATGGCATCACAAAAACGATCTAACTCTTCTAAGCTTTCACTTTCTGTAGGTTCTATCATTAAAGTTCCAGCTACAGGAAAGGATAAAGTTGGTGCATGGAAACCATAATCCATTAAACGTTTTGCGATATCGGTAACCTCAATTCCATTTGTTTTAAACGTTCTGCAATCTATAATCATCTCGTGAGCAGCACGGCCATTTTCTCCAGAATATAAAACTTCATAGGATCCGTGTAACCTTTCTTTTATATAATTGGCATTTAAAATTGCAAATTCAGTAGATTTTTTTAATCCTTTTTCCCCTAGCATGCAGATGTATGCATAAGAGATTAAGCAAACCAATGCAGAGCCCCAAGGAGCCGCAGAAATTGCTGTAATTCCTTGTTCTCCTCCAGTTTTAATAATTGGATTACTTGGCAAAAAAGGTGCTAATTGTTCTGCAACACAAATTGGGCCTACTCCAGGTCCTCCTCCTCCATGAGGAATTGCAAATGTTTTATGTAAATTTAAATGACAAACATCAGCACCAATGGCACCAGGGTTTGTAAGTGCAACTTGTGCATTCATATTGGCACCATCCATATATACTTGCCCACCGTTTTCGTGAATGATACTTGTAATTTCAATAATTGATGCCTCATATACTCCGTGTGTTGAGGGGTATGTAATCATTAGTGCTGAAAGATTATCTTTGTGTAAAATTGCTTTTTCACGTAAGTCATCAACATCGATATTACCTTCTTCTGTAGCTTTAGTAACTACAACTTTCATTCCAGCCATTACTGCACTTGCTGGATTTGTTCCGTGTGCAGAAGATGGAATTAAACAGATGTTTCTATGATGATCATCTCTAGATTCATGATATGCTTTAATTACCATCAAGCCGGCAAATTCTCCTTGAGCGCCTGAATTTGGTTGAAGTGAAGTTGCTGCAAAACCCGTAATTTCAGTTAATTGATTTTCTAGATTGGTTAACATTTCTTGGTATCCTTGTGCTTGTTCTACAGGAACAAAAGGATGAACACTTGACCAGTTTGGATTGCTTAAAGGAAGCATTTCAGAAGCTGCATTCAATTTCATAGTGCAAGACCCTAAAGGAATCATTGAGTGATTTAATGATAAATCCTTACGTTCTAATTTTTTAATATATCGCATCATTTCAGTTTCAGAATGATAAGAATTAAAAACATCATTTGTTAAGAAGGGTGTTTTTCTTTCTAATTCTGAAGATATAATAGAGGAATCTAATAAAGAATCAATTGATAAAGAATTACCGTTAATTGCTTCATCAAAAACAGCAATAATTGCATTTAGATCTTTTAGTGTAGTTGTTTCATTTAAGGAAATACTAATAGTTTGGTTGTCTATATAATAAAAGTTAATTTCATGTTTTTCGGCAATAGGCTTAATAACTTTTTTGTCAGCTTTTATGACAATGGTGTCGAAAAAAGCAGTATTTAATTGTGAATACCCACTATTTTCTAGAGCTACTGCTAAAGTTGCTGCAGTGTTATGAACATTATTTGCAATATGCTTTAATCCTTCAGGGCCATGGTATACTGCATACATACCAGCCATTACTGCTAATAAAACTTGAGCCGTACAAATGTTAGATGTTGCCCTATCTCTTTTAATATGCTGCTCTCTTGTTTGAAGAGCCATGCGATACGACATGTTATTGTCCATATCCTTTGTAATACCGATAATACGTCCTGGAATATTACGTTTGTATTCGCTTTTGGTAGCAAAGTATCCAGCGTGAGGTCCACCATAACCTAATGGTATTCCAAAACGTTGTGTGCTCCCTACTACTACATCTACTCCAAAATTGCCTGGAGATTCCAAAATTACTAAACTCAATATATCTGCAGCGACTGCTACTTTAATTAAGGATTTTTTTGCTTTTTCCACAAAAGATTGATAGTTATAAATTTGTCCAAATTTCCCTGGGTATTGGAGTAATACTCCAAAGTATTCAGAGGAAAAGTCAAATTCTTGATGGTTGCCTATTACCAATTCTATTCCTAAAGGAATCGATCTCGTTTTTAATAACGATATGGTTTGAGGTAATACTTCCTCAGAAACAAAAAATTTACCAATATTCTTTTTTTTCTGAGCACGATCTCTTAAGGCATAAAGTAAGGACATTGCCTCAGCCGCAGCTGTAGCTTCATCTAATAAAGAAGCGTTGGCTAATTCCATACCTGTTAAATCGCACACCATGGTTTGAAAATTTATCAAAGCCTCTAATCTCCCTTGGGCAATTTCGGCTTGATATGGCGAGTAAGCTGAATACCATCCTGGATTTTCAAGAATATTTCTTTGTATTACTGGTGGTAAAAAACTATTGTGATATCCTAAACCAATGTAGGTTTTAAATAATTTATTTTTTACACTAAGAAGATTGTTGTGTTCTTGATACTCTTGCTCAGACATTGCCTTGTTGAGCGACAGCCTTTCTTTTAATAAAATATCTTCTGGAATAGTTTGATTTATTAGTTCCTCCATAGAGTTTAAACCAATCGTTTTCAACATTTTATTTAGGTCACTTTTTCTAGGACCAATATGCCTTTGAGCAAAAGAATTTGTATTCATCTTTCTTAGTTAGAAAATTTAAAAAGCAAATTTACAATTTTTAACAATAGCCGAGAATTTTTTACTATAAAAACTAATTGATTTTTAAAGAAAAATTGTGATTGATAATACATTGATTATTTTTGTTTGATGAAAACGCTTAGTTTATGGTTTAATAGGTATGTTGATAGCAGTGTGCATGTGGCTTTTGCCGTTTGTTCACTAGTAGGAATTACTTGTTTACAATTTGATATTAACAGTACAATAAGCCTTTTAGGTTTTGTTTTTTTCGCAACAGTTACTGGATATAATTTTGTGAAATATGCTGCCGTTTTTATAAAAAATTATCGTGATTTATATTTTTATTTAAAAGTCACTCAACTGGTTTCAGTAATTGCAATGCTTTATTTTTCATTTCAACTTTCTTGGACTGTTTTAGCATTCGTCGGAAGTTTTGCGATACTCACTTTTTTATATGCAATTCCGCTACACAAGAATAAAAATTTAAGAAACTTCACAGGAATTAAAATGACGATCGTTGCTTTTGTGTGGGCAGGAGTTACAGTTTTGATGCCGATTGTAAATGAAGGTGTATTATTAGATGCTGTTATTTACCTAACTTTTTTTCAAAGGTTTCTTTTGGTATTTGTATTAACCCTTCCATTTGAAATACGAGATTTACAATATGACGATTCAACCTTAGAAACATTACCTCAAAGAGTTGGTGTTAAAAAAACTAAGATTATAGGTGCAGTAATACTGGTTTTAGTTCTTTTAATAGAACTATTTAAAGATTCATCAACACTCAATTATCTAGTAAGCTTAGGAATTATTAGTGTCGTTTTATTGGTCTTTTTATTAAATGCTAAGAAAAAACAATCTAAGTATTTTTCTTCTTTTTGGGTAGAAAGCATTCCTATTCTCTGGTTTGTAATCTTCTTATTATTGAAGACTTATTTCGCTATTTCTTGATGTATTGTTTCTTTTAAATCCTTTTTGTCGTTTAATGACATTGTTTTAATATTCGATTTTTTAAAAACGTTTGAGAGTTTAATATTATTTTTTGTGTACGCTCTGCAAACGCTACAATATAATAAGTGAATGTTTAACTTAAGCCTTTCCCAAAAGGAAGCTTCTTTATATTGACTTTTGTCACATACATGAACAGCTTCTTCACATTTCATACTTTATTTTTAAAACCAGTTTTCATTTAAACAATCTACCATCTCTTTTCTTGCGCGATGTATAATTACCCATAAATTAGACGGAGAAATGTCAAATTCTTTACAAATTGCTTCTGTATCAAAATTGTCTATAGTTTTCATCTTAAAAATGAGTGCATGTTTTTCGTTTAAATGGTCTAAACAATTATATATAGCAGTTCCTAATTCAGAATTTAGAATTAAATCTTCAGCATTTTTTTCATAAGGATCACTTACGCTTTCCTCGAGCCAATCCCCTTCAGATTCTTCATCAGAATAAGTAATGCGGACCTCTGCTTTACCTTTATTTGAATTTATTTTTCGATAATAATCAATTATTTTTCTTTTAAGAATTGAAATTAGCCAAGTACGCTCACTGGCCTCTCCTTTAAAATTATCTTTAGATTTTAATCCAGCTAAAAATGTTTCAGAAATTAAATCTTTAGCTATTTCACTATCATTTACTCTAACAATAGTGAAATTGAACAAATAATCGGAATATTTATCCACCCATAAATTAGGATTAAGTTGATTATTTGACATAATGGTTTTTATACTAAAATAGGAAAGATTTTCAAATTCTTAATTTTCTATTATTTCATTAAACCGGCTCTCTTTAATAAAGCCTCTGGATTTGGCTTTTTCCCTCTAAATTTAATATATAAATCTAATGGGTCTAAAGTTCCTCCTAGAGATAGTATGTTGTCTTTAAACTTGCTAGCAATTTTCTTATTAAAAATACCATTTTCTTTGAAATGTGCGAATGCATCAGCATCTAATACTTCTGCCCATTTATAGCTGTAATATCCTGAAGAATAACCACCTTGAAAAATATGAGAAAAAGCGGTACTCATACAATTTTCTTTCACATCTGGATAAAGTTGTGTGTTTGAAAAGGATTGAGATTCAAATTCTTTAACATCGATGACCTCCGAAGGATTATTTCCGTGCCAAGCCATGTCTAATAAGCCAAAACTTAATTGGCGCAGCGTTCGCATTCCTTCATGAAAAGTAGCTGAAGCTTTAATTTTTTCAATCAACTCCATCGGGATTACTTCACCTGTTTTATAATGTTTTGCAAAAAGCTCTAATGCTTCTTTTTCATAACACCAGTTTTCTAGTACTTGACTGGGTAATTCCACAAAATCCCAAGAAACATTGGTTCCCGACAAACCTTTATAGGTAGTATTTGCAAGCATTCCATGTAATCCATGTCCAAACTCGTGGAATAAAGTAGTTACTTCACTAAATGACAATAAGGAAGGTTTACTTTTAGTTGGTTTGGTGAAATTACAAACATTAGAAATGTGTGGACGTACATTTTCATTTTCATTTTTATATTGAGGTTTAAAAGAAGTCATCCAAGCACCACCACGTTTACCGGGCCGGGGATGAAAATCGGCATAAAAAAGAGCAATTAAATTATGGTCTTTATCAGTGACTCTATAAGTTTTAACGTCTTCTTGATATTTGTCAATGTTAAAAACTTCTTTAAAGTTAAGTTCGTAAAGCTTTTCAGCAATATTAAAAACGCCTTCTATCACGTTATCTAATTTAAAATAGGGTTTTAATTGTTCATCATCTAAATCAAAAAGTTTTTGTTTTAATTTTTCTGAATAATAAGCGCCATCCCATTTTTCAAGTTTTTTTAAACCATCTAATTCATTAGCAAATGCTTTTAGTTTATCAAATTCATTTTTAGCAGCAGGCTTTGCTTTTTCAAGTAATTCATTTAAAAAATCAAACACTTTTTCGGGTGTTTTTGCCATTCGCTCTTCTAATACAAAATGAGCATGAGACTTATAACCAAGTAATTGAGCTCTTTTATAACGGAGTTTTACTATTTCTAAAATAGTTGTTTGATTATCAAATTCATTGTTTTTAAAAGCTCTTTTTCCAAAAGCAATGGTAATTTTTTTGCGAAGTTCACGGTCATGGGCATAGGTCACAAATGGAAGATAACTTGGATGGTCTAATGTAAAAACCCATCCATCTAATTTTTGTTCTTTAGCAGTCTGAGCAGCCATTTCGATGCTACCTTCAGGCAAACCTGATAATTTTTCTTTATCGGTAATTTGCATCTGATAATCATTCGTTTCTGCTAATATATTTTCTCCAAATTTTAATTTAAGTTGCGAAAGTTGGCTGTCAATTTCACGAAGTGTTTCTTGATCAGTATCAGATAAATTAGCACCATTTCTTGAGAATCCTTTATACTGTTTTTCAAGTAACATTTTTTGCTCTTCATTCAACAATAGTGAACCTCTATGGTCATAAACTTGTTTTACCCTTTTAAAAAGATTTTCGTTTAAGAGTAAATCGTTTTTAAAATCTGAAAGTAATGGAGATACTTCTTGAGCGATTTTTTGAATTTCATCATTGGTTTCAGCACTATTTAGATTAAAAAAAATGCTACTAACTCGATCCAATTCCTTTCCAGTAGCATCTAGTGCTACAATGGTATTATTGAAAGTAGGATCTTGATTGTTAGAAGTAATGTTATCAATTTCAGATTTAGTTACTTTAATAAAATGCTTTATGGCTGGAGAAAAATGCTTGTTTTTAATTTTTGAAAATGGAGCGGTATCAAAAGTTACTAATAAAGGGTTGTTCATAGGTATTCCTTAACTATTAAAAGACTTGTTTTATTTTATTGGGAAAGATTTTTTTAAGAAGAAGCTATTTAATGCTTTTTGCACTTTCTTCAACTTTTATTTTTAATCCTTCTTTGTAGATGATTATTTTGTCTAAAACACGCGCATCGCTTGTGCCAATTATTTGAGCAGCTAAAATACCTGCGTTTTTAGCTCCATCTAATGCAACTGTTGCTACAGGTACTCCTCCAGGCATTTGTAAAATAGATAAGACAGAATCCCATCCATCAATTGAGTTTCTCGATTTAACGGGTACTCCAATAACTGGTAAAGGAGAGAGCGAAGCTACCATTCCAGGAAGGTGAGCTGCGCCACCTGCACCTGCAATAATTACAGAAAACCCTCTAGTATGAGCATTTTTAGCATAATCAAATAATTTTTCTGGAGTTCGATGAGCAGAAACAATGTCCAGCTCAATTTCAATATCAAATCCTTTTAAAATGTCTATTGCTTCTTGCATAACAGGAAGGTCACTGCTGCTTCCCATAATTATTCCTACTTTATTCATAATCTATTATTTTAAATTCAACTTTGGATTCAATATTAATTTTTAATTACTGATAACTTTAATGGTCTTTTTAACCATTTCAGCAATTTTATGAGCTTTGTATATGTCTTTATTTACGATGGTAACATGTCCCATTTTTCTAAAAGGTCTTGTTTGTTTTTTACCATAAATATGTGGGCTTACACCCTCTAGACTTAAAATGTTCTCCATGTTTTTATATTGAACATGTCCAGTATATCCTTCTTCTCCTACCAAATTTACCATTATTGCAGCAATTTTGCTATTGGTTTCTCCCAATGGGAGATTTAAAATAGCACGTAAATGCTGTTCAAATTGATTGGTTATACTGCCTTCAATACTATAATGGCCACTATTATGTGGTCTGGGAGCTACTTCGTTTACAATGATTTCGTCGTCTTCAGTTTGAAATAACTCAACCGCCAAAAGCCCCACGTGTTCAAATGCTTCTGAAACTTTTACCGCAATAGCTCTAGCTTTTTCAGCTACCTTGTTGTCTATTCGCGCAGGGCAAATAACATATTCTACCTGATTAGCTTCAGGATGAAATTCCATTTCTACCACCGGATAGGTTTTAATTTCACCTTTTGGATTGCGAGCTACAATAACTGCTAATTCGTTTTTAAAAGTAATTAATTTCTCCGCAATACACGGAACGTTTCTTAATTGATTAAGGTCTTCTTTCTTTCTGATGATACTAACTCCCATACCATCATATCCACCTTTACTTTGTTTCCAAACAAAAGGAAAATCTAAATCTTGATCAGAAATTGCTTGTAATAAATTATTCTTTGAATTAAAAACTTGAAATGGAGAAGTAGGTATTTGATGTGTGTGATAAAATTGTTTTTGGGTTATTTTATCGTTGATGTTTCTTAAGGTCTTCGATGAAGGATAAACAATAATACCCTCGTTTTCTAATTTTTCTAAAGCTTCTATGTTTACAAGTTCAATTTCAAAAGTAAGAACATCTACTTTTTTTCCGAAATTATAAACAGTGTCAAAATCCATTAAGTCACCAATCTCAAAATGATCACAAGCGATCTTACAAGGCGCTTCCTTACTTGGATCTATTACGTTGGTTTTAATATCGAATTTTCGAGTTTCGTATAAAAGCATCTTTCCTAATTGACCGCCACCTAAAATGCCTAAAGTAAATTCTGAAGAGAAATAATGAGTCATAGGTTTGTAATTAAATGCAAAAATAAATCATTCTAATCAGATAGAGAAGTTTACAAGAAATAATAAGTTAATATGTATCTTTGCATCTTTATTTGCCAGTGCTAATTTTTCTGGCTAGTTATTATGAAAATTAGATTCTAAAATGATTCAATTAGACGATTTATTCTTCAAAAAATTTATTTCAAAAATACAGATTAATCAAGCAGTTAATGGTGTTATAGTTAAAATAAATGATGATTATAAAGAGAAGACTCCGGTTTTTTTAATTGTATTAAATGGTGCTTTCTTTTTTGCTGCAGATATCATTAAAAAATTCAATGGAGATTGTGAAATGAGCTTTATAAAAGTTGCTTCCTACGAAGGAACACAATCAACAGGAAATGTATCTACCGTTATGGGAGTAGATCCTTCTTTAAAAGGACGTGATGTAATTATTATCGAAGATATTGTAGATTCTGGTAATACGATAGCAGCTATTTTAAAAATACTTGAAAAAGAAGAAGTTAAAAGCTATAAAATTGCTACCATGTTTTATAAACCTCTTGCATTTACAAAATCGTATAAGGTTGATTATATAGGTATGGAAATTGAAAATGATTTTATTGTTGGATATGGATTGGATTATAATGGTTTAGGAAGAAATTTGAATACTATTTATAAGTTAAAACCTCGAAAAATGAAAAATATCGTTTTATTTGGTCCTCCAGGTGCGGGAAAAGGAACTCAAGCAGAATATTTAAAAGTTAAATACAATCTGATACATATTTCTACTGGTGATGTATTTAGATACAATATAAAGAATAAAACTGAATTGGGAATATTAGCCAAATCTTATATGGATAAGGGCGATTTAGTTCCAGATGAGCTAACCATAGATATGCTTAAAGCTGAAGTAGACAAAAATACAGATGCTAAAGGTTTTGTTTTTGATGGATTTCCAAGAACTCATTCTCAAGCTGCAGCATTAGATGCTTTTTTAGCTGAAAAGGGAGAGGGAATTAATGCTATGGTTGCTTTAGAAGTAGTTGAAGATTTATTAGTTGCTCGTTTGTTAAAAAGAGGAGAGACAAGTGGGAGATCAGATGATCAAGACGAGCGTAAAATTAGAAACCGTTTTATTGAGTACAAAACAAAAACTGCGGTATTAAAAGATTATTACCAAGATCAAGACAAGTATTTTGGAGTTGATGGAATAGGTAGTATTAAAGATATTACAGAAAGGTTATGTAAAGTTATTGATAAACTTTAGTAACTAATATAAATAGATTATAGTAAAATTCACGTTATTAATTATGACGGAAGGAAATTTTGTAGATTATGTAAAAATGCACCTTACTTCTGGTAAAGGAGGACAAGGTAGTGCGCATTTACGACGTGAAAAATATATTCCAAAAGGCGGGCCTGATGGAGGTGATGGAGGTCGTGGAGGTCATATAATTTTAAGGGGCAATCCCAATCTTTGGACACTTTATCATTTAAAATTTAAAAGACATTATAAAGCGGGTTATGGAGGGGCTGGAAGCAAACAAACAAGTACTGGTGCCGATGGAGAGGATGTGATTGTTGAAGTACCATTAGGAACTGTAGTTAGAGACTCCGAAACTCAACATATAATTCTTGAAATTACTGAAGATGGTCAAGAATTTATTATTGCTAGAGGTGGTAAAGGAGGATTGGGAAATGATCATTTTAAAAGTTCAACGAATCAAACTCCTCGTTATGCTCAACCTGGATTAGATGGAGTAGAAGTAGATATCACTTTAGAATTAAAGGTGTTAGCAGATGTTGGCTTAGTAGGTTTTCCTAATGCAGGAAAATCGACTTTGCTTTCAGTTGTTACTGCAGCAAAACCAAAAATCGCGAATTACGAGTTTACAACTTTGAAGCCAAATCTTGGTATTGTAAAATACCGTGATCATCAAACGTTTGTGATGGCAGATATTCCTGGAATTATTGAAGGAGCAGCAGAAGGAAAAGGTTTGGGGCATTATTTTTTAAGACATATTGAACGTAATTCTACCCTGTTATTTTTAATTCCTGCTGATGCGGATGATATTAAAAAACAATACGATATTTTATTGGATGAGTTAAGACGTTACAATCCAGAAATGCTTGATAAGGATCGATTGATAGCTATTTCTAAATGTGATATGTTGGATGAAGAATTGCAAGCTGAAATGAAGCAAGAACTGGATGTTGATTTTAAAGGAATCCCCTATCTGTTTTTCTCTTCAGTTGCTCAACAAGGTTTAATGGAGCTTAAAGATAAGCTATGGGGAATGTTAAATGATTAATGTTCTTATAGCTAAACATTTAATAGTCAATATAACCTCCATCTGAATCAAGGTAGAAAATCTATTTACATGGTGACAACAATAACTTTTACAGAGAAATTGTTGCATTTTCCCACTCTATATTAATTTTAATATCAAATTTTATTAGGAAATTAAAGTTCAATTATAGAAGCTATTTTAGTTTTCTAGATACACCTAAAGAGGAAAAATTAATATAGAAAATGTGATTTAAATAAATCAATCTGTATCTTTACTATCGTTTACTTAAAGTAGTTCTAACTTAAAAATCCTCCTTCTTAGGAAACTTATTTATGAATATACATTTTATTGCTATTGGTGGTGCTGCCATGCATAATTTAGCGTTGGCGCTACATTTAAAAGGAGATGCCATTACCGGAAGTGATGATGAAATATTTGACCCTTCAAAAAGCAGGTTAAGTGCAAGCGGAATATTACCAAAAGTATTTGGATGGTTTCCGGAAAAGATCACAACTCAATTAGATGCAATAGTTTTAGGAATGCATGCAAAAGCAGACAATCCAGAATTGTTAAAAGCACAAGAACTAGGATTGAAAATTTACTCGTATCCAGAATTTTTATATAAACAATCCAAATTTAAAACACGTGTGGTGATTGGTGGAAGTCATGGGAAAACTACGATTACTTCTATGATTCTTCATGTGATGCATTATTTTAACCGAGAGGTCGATTATATGGTAGGTGCCCAATTAGAAGGATTTGACGTGATGGTTAAACTTACCGATCACAATGATTTTATAATTCTAGAAGGTGACGAATATTTGAGTTCTCCAATAGATAGACGGCCAAAATTTCATCTTTACAAGCCAAATATTGCTTTGTTAAGTGGAATCGCTTGGGATCACATTAATGTATTTCCTACTTGGGAAAATTATGTTGAACAGTTTAGCATTTTTGTAGATTCTATAGTAGAAGGAGGCAGTATTACTTATAATATAGAAGATGCTGAGGTGAAAAAAGTTGTGGAGAGTTCAGAAAACACCATTAGAAAATTTCCATATCAAACTCCAAATTATAAAGTACAAGACGGTACTACGCTTTTAGAAACAGAAGAAGGGCCGATGCCCGTTGAAATATTTGGTAAGCATAACTTAAATAATTTAGCAGGAGCCAAATGGATTTGTCAGCAAATGGGAATTGATGAAAACGATTTTTATGAAGCAATTTCTACATTTCAAGGTGCGAGTAAACGATTAGAGAAAATTGCAGAAACTAAAAAAAGCATTGCTTATAAAGATTTCGCACATTCTCCATCAAAAGTATTGGCAACAACTAATGCTTTAAAAAATCAATATCCACATAGAAAATTGATTGCTTGTTTAGAGTTGCATACCTATAGTAGTTTAAATCCTGAGTTTTTAAAAGAATATAAAGGTGCTTTAGATGCTGCAGATGTAGCTGTTGTTTTTTACTCACCTCATGCAGTAGAAATTAAAAAACTAAAAGCTATTAGCAGTGAGCAAATAGCGAATGCTTTTCAAAGAGAAGATTTAATTATCTATACCAATCCAGATGAGTTTAAAACGTTTTTGTTTTCTCAAGAATTTAATGATGCTTCACTGTTGCTAATGAGTAGTGGGGATTATGGAGGGCTGGATTTTAAAGAAATAAAGAATTTGATAGCCTCATGTGATTAATTTATAAATACATTTCATCAATAAATCAAGTAATGTCTTTACTGGATTTTTTTATAAGTTCTTGTTTAGTATTTTCTTGATCTGTTGTTTTTTATCCTGAGAGAGTTTAAACTTTCTTTCCCAATCGTAAACCTCAATTTCAAAAGCTATTGATGATGCTTTGGCGGATACATTTTAATGAAAATATTTTTCAGTTTAAAGATACATCATTATCTTTAATAGCTCCCCGGTAAAAAAAATCATTCATATTGAAATATTCCAAACCCTCTTTTTCCATAAAGCAATGGAGTGAAGATGACCGTCCAAGAGAGAAATTATTGCTAAAAGGCAAAAATGCATTAAGCCACGCAGAACTAATCGCCATACTAATTAACTCTGGTAATAGAGAAGAAAGTGCAGTAGCCTTGAGCCAACGAATACTAGCTTCTGTAGCTATCAATTTAAATGAACTGGGTAAATTAACGGTAAAAGACCTAATGAAATTTAAAGGTATTGGTGAAGCAAAAGCTATCACCATCCTAGCAGCATTAGAATTAGGAAGAAGGCGTAGGGGAGAAGAAGCATTAGAAAAGAAAAAAATAACATCCAGTTTTTCAGTTTTTGAATTAATGCAACCTATTATTGGTGAATTACCTCACGAGGAATTTTGGATTGTTTATTTAAATAATTCAAATAAAGTATTGCAAAAAATACAGTTAAGCAAAGGAGGCATCACAGGCACATTAGTTGATATTAGGTTAGTGTTAAAAACTGCTTTGCAAATTGGAGCAGTTGGTCTCATTTTAACTCATAATCACCCCTCTGGCACGCTCGTGCCAAGCCAAGCAGATAAAAATATTACTAAAAAATTAAAAATTGGAAGTGAAAGTATAGACATAAAAGTGTTGGATCATCTAATTATTACTGAAAAAGCGTATTTTAGCTTTGCTGATGAAAACCTGCTATAGTACTGTTTATGTTATTAATTTACTCTCTTAAAACGACGCAACGAATTACCTATATTTTTAAGCATATTTGCTTTAGAATTTTAGGTGTTGAAGTAAAGTTTACCTCTACAATAGAAGAGTTTATAGCTTACTCTGGCCCAAAATTATCGTATGGTAAGAAAGAATTAGGGAACGAATTATTTATTCAAAGTTCCGAATTATTAATGCAGGAAGGGTTTGAAAGTATCGATATTAATGTTAAAGATTGGGAAGACACAAAATGTTTCTTTGCTGTAGGAAAGAATAGCTCCTTGCCATTTGATATTTTTTCTGCCAGTTTCTATCTATTATCTAGATATGAAGAGTATTTACCACAGGTTAAAGATGAAAAAGGACGTTTTTTAGCTTCAGAAAGTATCGCTTTTAAAGCTGGTTTTTTACAAGATCCTGTAGTTGATATTTGGGCTTATAAGTTCAAGGATTTATTACTGGAAAATTTTCCCGATATTAAATTCTCCATAAGGAAGCCTATTATTCATACTATTGTCAATGCAAACCAGCCATCAT
>ERZ887851.1580-NODE-1580-length-19297-cov-28.446783_pt1 | contig 19297 bp, 31 predicted proteins | sample MGYA00521100_ERZ887851 | MGnify/ENA primary metagenome ERZ887851 (study PRJEB32303, sample SAMEA104408602) | aquatic metagenome | biome: Brackish water; feature: Pelagic; material: water | place: Baltic Sea | collected 2014-06-06T16:11:00 | depth 11,444 m ... | reverse complement strand
CCCGAACCAACAGGAGCATCCACAAGCTCTAAAGCTGTTCCTTCAGTATTTACTTTGAGATACTTATCGGCAGTAAGTTCTGTCGGGGTGTCAGTAAGTGCTGCGAAGGTTGAAGAACCATTACTTGAAGAACCACCAGTATATATAGCTTTACCTGCATCTATGTAACCCTGAATTGAAGTATCCGTACTCCATGCGTCAGCATCCACGTTCGTGGACGCGTAGAGTGTTCCGGATGGAACGTTGTTAAAGGTCAGGTAAACATTTGAGTTGGTGTTTGTTACCCGATATACCACGTGGGACGACGAAATGTGGTTAAGGTATGCTATTGATAACCCAACTACTGCGCTATCCACATATAATGCATCTGGAAGGTCAACCGCAAAATTGCTAACGTCTTTGATAGCCTGAGCTGATCCAATCCCGCCACTTAAAGATGAGCCTCCACCAGAAGAACCACCACTTGAAGAACCAGCATCAAAATCGGCTCCGGTTTTCATGAAGACTAAATTTGCTCCAACCCCTGCAATCGCAGTGGTCATATAAGAACGGACCGAACTAGTCAACTCCCACCTTATTGTCATCTTCTTACCACTAGCGTAAAGATCTCCACTAGAGGCATCTGATTTTACAAGAACTCCTTCAAGATAACCATCGGACGTATTTACCGCGGAGGAAACCATAATTGGTGGCTCTGTGAAAATACCGTCCTTGAATGTTATATCATAGTTATTCGTATTACCCACCATGGTGATCGACTCAATAAAATCAGATGTTTGTGATTTGATTGCTAACGTCCCTTGTGTCAAAAATATATTCGCTCCATAAAAGTTGGAAGATCCACCAGTTGATGATGAACCACCACTTGAAGAACTTGATTCTGGAATTGCATAATACGAATAATTGCTTCCAGAGTGATTCAGGCCAGAATTATTAACGGCACCAATGACTTTAAATCCCGTGTCTGTTATTTCTATCAAGTTTCCCAAAGCCTGAGATCCTGTACCCGATGATTGTGACGTATAGTAATATTTATTTGGGCTACCCATTCCGTCTATTTGCGTTTGGTTACCATAATAAGGAGCAGATGTGCATTGAATATGAACCACTGCTGGGCGAAATCCTAATTCAATGGTTTGTGGATCTTCACCATTCCCTGTATAATTTCCTGTTACGATACTAGAACCACCAGTTGTACCGCCAACTATCTCACCATCCATCACGATCTCACCAGCTAATAACGACCATGGATTGACCATCTCTACTGGATATGTCGCAGCAACGCGTATATTGTAAAAAGATCCAGTAGAATACGAAGAATCCCCCGGACGGATTCCAAAGTATATAGAATTACCCGTGGGTGTTATGTATCCAGATATCTTTCCGGAAGCTTCAAAAAAGTTATGATCTGCTTCATGTGTATTACTACCAGCGCCCCAACTACCGGCTTGATAGTCAATAACTAATAACCCTGGACCGTTAGTACTATCTACATCTGCCGTAACATAATATCTCGTCCCTGGTACCACCGTAATAAACCTATTCACATAAGCACTAGCAACATTTGGAGTTCCAGTGACATACAATTTATCGTCTATCAAATTTAGCGAAGACCCGGAGCGGATTGTCCACTCATTATCAAGAACCGTACCGTCGTTTTCATAAGCACTAGCTCCATATCCTTCTGGGTCGATCACTCCAGGAGTGGAAGATGTTGCTACATATGACTTACCATTAAACGTAACGACATCATTTAAAACATAATTTGTACCGGAAGCGAACGCACCTTTGTATGATAATGTGCTGGATGTAGCACCACCAGAAGAACCTCCGGTACCTACCTGATCGTACAGTTCAGTGAAGTTGTCATTGATCGCTTCACGAGCAGCACTCATGAGTTGTTGGTTTTCTACTATTTTCTTGGCCATATCTATAAATTATTTAATCAATTTCATGTAGTACATTTGTTATATTATTCACAAAGTGTAGTAGGAGTTGATGCCTCGAGTGTTGTGGGTGTTGATAACTCAAAGTCACCGGTTCCTAACACGTTCCAGTCCGCAGAGTAGTCTGTAGCATAATATTTTAATATCTTTCCATCACTTGACAGTAACCACCTTCTTTTAAGCCGGGCATCCAACCCTTCTGTCCAGGGCACAATACTAGCTTTAAATCCATTTACATTCTCAGGAACTTCAGTTGTTGCAGGAAACCAAAAGTCACTTGTGTCTATTACCGTTTGACCTTCTATAAATACCATTGATTTCTGTATACTATTAACACTTGCTTGAATCTTTTCATTGTTACCATTGTATGCAGACCAGAATAGAAACCCTTTTGTTGGATCTGTGTGAGGTTCAGCTATCCATTGACCGTTTCCAATATAAGAATTCGCGGATGTACCTCGTGAGGTTAATTGTATGATGTGATAAAGTTGAGAACTGGAGGGAAAATTCCCGGGAGCGAAGGGCGCGTAAGAATTGTGAAAAACAGTAGAATTAAACGTCACAGTGGTATAAATTGTCGAGTGAATTGCTCTATAAGGTAATTTCCCATATTGTTCCTTTTTTCTCTGCCAATATGACGCTGCATCGCCGTTGCCCCTAAAATTGCTAGTCAGGCCAGCAGGGTAGTTTAGACCGGACCAGCTATTCCCGTTATAATTCCAGCTGGAATGACCTCCCTGTGGAGCAGGAACAAACGGAGATTCAATTACCACAAAGTTACTTTCTGTTCCTTGGAATATCTTTGGCGCTGTACTTGATATACACGATAATGTCTCATCACTCCACGTATCCTCATCGTCCCACTCTTCAGTATCATCCCAAAGAGCATCCTCCACCACCGGAGGATCATCACCAGTTGAAATTTTAACTATGTTCTTCCATGGAGCACTGTAATAATGATTGTTATCAATTGTTTTGATGAAAGGTAATGATACCTCCTCTTCAACAATACCATCATATTCACCAGCGTATGTGAGTGTTACTACTAATGGATTATCAGTGCTTGTCACCTCATCTTCTGACATGACAATAAAGAACACCTTGACACTGCTGATTTCCACGCCACTATCGACGGTTATCAATTCTTCAGAGGATGTTAAGATCTGCATGGTCATGTAAATATACTTATTCTATCAACAGTGTATCCAAACAGAAAAGGCTTTGACGTGTTGTACTTCACAGAGTGTTCGTAATCTATAAATGTCTCCGGGAAGTTTGATATATACTTCTTGTACTCTTCACTACCATTCCAGTCTTCATCACGAGTCACACGAGATTTAAAGTATTGTTGAAGATCTGGCTTGACAAACTTAAAGTGAGCGATCAACTGAACATCATCATAACGTATACATCCATCATACTGATCCCACCTATCGAATGTCCAATCCGTAAATTCATATGGTAACAACCAATGCATACCAATGCTCACACTATGCGTTTCATAAAAATCATACTTGAAGAAGCTTTTCTTAACCAGACAGCAAGATGAATTACTAGCTTTACCCTCACCGAACACTCTCTCACGTACACCTCCCTTGACAATTGTACATCCATCCGGGCCAGTGTCAGTAAATATCGTACCATCACTCGCGAACATATCATGATAACATGAATGCTCGAATGGATCTCCAGTGTATTGTTTATCTAAGATCTCTGGATACATGTCCACTAACAACATCTGAGACACATTCAAGTTTCTCTCACTCATGTATGACCTGTACTGATTCAAATCATCATGATCTCTGAGCACTATATACTCATCTACATCCACCACAACACACCACACATCTTTGCAACAATCTAACAACTCTTCATGCACCCATGTCATACCAAATTGATTATCACCATAACTATCCTCAGTCCTTACTACCCTCAGCTCAACTGAAACATCACGCTTTATTATATCTATACTATCATCAATAGAATTATTGTCAATGAAAATAAAGTGAGTGGCTCCCATTTTCTCATAATGCTTGATGAATGATGATAGCAACTGAGCTTCATCTCTAATCACACACGTCACAACAATTGAATCACAATCCGGAGTGACATTAAAATCATGCATAACGTCTCTATGCTTAATCCACTTCTTATATTTTCTGGAGAGAATTGATTGCATGAATTCTGAGTTGTTCATCTGCCAGTATCCTTTTGTACCGGAGAAAATGTCTGACTCTGTATCATTTAAATTGATAGTTGGTACACATCCAATATTCAACCTAACATCATCACCAAGCCCAGGTGTCGAACACATTCCTATAAATTTATCAACAGCAGCACATATCGAACTGGTACACGACCAGTCAAAAATTTCATCTTTTAATAACGGAAACAGCTCAGTTGTGATTTTCTTTCTGTCTAGACCTTTCAATCCTGGTTGGTTGAGCCATATATGAGATGGCGTAGGGTTCACTATACCATTGAAGCATGAATGATCGTGAGTGAGATTGAACAGCTTGTTCGCGCCTGTGTTGGTGATTAGAAACGATTCAGTACCATCAAACCCTGAGCTTAATGTATTCTTATCATCAGGAAACAAACTGCAATGTAATGTCAACTCTCTATTGTTTACTTGTACTAGATCGAACCCACCACACAATTCAGCCAAAGATTGAGATTTCAAGAGTGTTTTGATGTCATTCACATTTGCGTCATCCTCTATGGCGAATCCATAATCTACTTCATTATCAATCATATCCTTCCAGATTAGATAGTGACTCAAATAACAACCGACTGCACCATTACCTACTGAAAAGTATGACTCCGCTAATATTCCGACAGGGTTGAGTGACAAACCATACTCCTCACATTTCATTATGTTGTGTCTCGTATCGACTGCTGCCAATCGATGCAACTCATATCCCATCTCATCACAAACCGGTTCAATTATATCCTTGAACTCACTCCACCTCTCAACACAATCATCCAAGTTAACAAAATACAATCTAACTCTCATATAGTTACTTATTCGAACACAAAAAAACATCAGTTGATGTGTAACACGACGTGGATATAATTAGTAATTGGGTCCCGCGGGTTGTGACATACAACTGATGTTTTTAAAGTGAGGGGGCGCCCGCTACGCAGTTACCACCCTATAAAATGGTTGGGGAGAGGCTACTCTTCAGTCTTCTCTCAACACGTCTCTAGTTACCGCCAGAATGTCTCTGCAACTTGATAGCCGATTAAGCCGCTCGCAATCACTTGATCGTTGAGCCTCTACTACAGAGATCTTGTTCGCACTACGCTCCTAGATTCGTTGTTATGCGACTAAGGAAGGCCTTGAATTTTACTTCTCACCTCCAGGAGACATACCTATAGTTTAAGTATAGGGGTTGGCAGACGTGTACCACATGGCGAGTTGTTAACTCGATAGACTTTCCTTGGTCTAGCCTCAATCACTTGATCGTTGACCCCTTGCCGCAGCAAGGACATGTGTGCCAGTGTCGCTAAGGTAGCGACTTCTACTGGCGTCCCACCATGACGACCGTCGAAGTCATGGTATTAAAATTTAAATGTAAAAGAACGATTTGCCGACTCATCGGCGGTATATTTATATTATAGTGACTATCGCCACTGTAGGCAACTATTGTTTTTCTTTCTCTTCTTCTGGTACAATGTAGCTAGCGATTGTGGTTAACACATCCTCCAACTTGAGGACAGAGTCAGCTAGACTGTTGATTGTGTCTTCTAAGATCTGCACTCTACTCTCAAGTTCGATGATTTTACTGCTAGTTGGATCGTGACTCATTATCGTGACCTGGTGCGTGAGTGATAATTACGATTGTGATTATGAACGCGACGACGGTTCCGGTTTTTGTAATGATGCTCAATCAATAGAGACACTTCATCGCGATGCATGTTACGCTTGGTGATAATCTTAGGCGTCTCAGCATTTCTACCTGACGTGTCTGTGATCTCAATCAAGAAGTTCTCAACACCATCAGCTTGTTGTCCGGTGTTACCACCAGTCACTGTGATGTTGTAACCTGAACTCAATGTACCTTGAGCAATACATCCTGTGTTGGGTACCACCATTGGGTGAAATACGAGATTGGCGAAAGAGGCGATTTGATCCTGATTTTTGTTCATAGTGTGTTTGTTAGGTGTCTAGTTATTAATGCTAAGTCTTCAATCTCTTTATTGAATCTTGTTAAATTGTGTGTTGTTGCGTAGAAGATGGCTGACTTGAATCGTAACAACACGTCGTTCATCAACTCATCGCTAGGTTTGTCATCATTCTTTACAGCGTCATCGCAAATGGCATCCCATAGATCACTAGCAAAGAAATCAGTTACATCTGTCCAGTTTTGGTCGTCTTTATTCATGTGTTGTGTTATTTAGCGATTACTACGAAGGCGTCTAAGACGAACTCTAAGATGGCCCATCCGATAAACATGCAAAGCCCGCCGACTGCCATCACTCTGGCTTGAGCTGGGAAGAGAAAAAACCCTCCGATTAACATGCAGCTCGCGATGAATATCGCTAAGACTACACCCATTGATCCTATTTCTATTTCTGGTGGCATAATATGTAATTATTTAATGTTATTGTCGTTGTTAAAATTTAATTATAATCTATTCTAGCTGATCAGGCAACTAATAGATGTTCAACCGCTACTCGTTTGGCTCGAGCCTGCATGCCTGATCCTAGATTGCTGATAAACTTACGGGCAGATGGGTTCTTGCTACTCTTGGCATGATGATCAAGATACTCTGTGACTGCATTCATCATGTCATAGCGTGTCTTCCCTTCATTTCCCATGCCCTCTTTGAAGAGACCATACAGATCATCTACTCGATTGCTCATCATGGTCTTGCTTCTGTCTGACCGGAAAACGTTAGCCTTCTTAACTGCTTCCGGTGCGCGGAAATCATTAAAGAAGCTCCGAGCGAATGCTTTAGCTTGTCCGTCGCTCATGTTCACCTTGTACAATTTACTTGCGATATGTTGAAACTCTTTGATTTGTCCTACACTCCTGCTGAACGCATCACGAGCCTGAGTCAAGTTGTCCTCCCATGTGGTTGAATGTCTCACACCGAACCCTCTATCCTTGCTAGCCGACGTCAATGAGGCCATCATGTTGTTACAGACGATTCTGTTGTTGTATGACAGGAATGAGTTGCGTCTCATACCATCATGATACACTATCATGACCACTCGTTGTTCAAATTTATCATCTTTGTTGTCTGCAGCTCTAAAGTTCTCTGGAAGTTTAGCGCTGACCCAACAGGTCTTTCCGTGATTAACAATTCCGGCGGATTCATAAACCGCCCCGGCGTCTTTGACTGTCTCATCAAATGGCGCGAACATGTCTTCATTGTCAACGATGTTGTAACGATCACTACATGTACCTAACACGAAATGATTGTCCTCACGACGCAACAGATACTTACCAGACACTTCATCACCTTCAGGTGTGTGCATTGGTACTTTCTCCATTTTGAAGTTGAGTTGGCTCCTCTCAAGGACGTTACTAAAGTCGATTTCACCGGTCAAGTCTGTGCCGGTTTTCTTATCTAAGCTGGTTAATTGACTGATCATATTTATATTATAATGTATATTGTATTGATGGGCAACTATTACATGCCCCATTCGTTAGTTACTTTAAGTTCGAACTTGGTCATCACCACATCATCTGACACTTGATCAGTGTGAGAGCAAGTGTATCCCCATGGTTCCAATCGTGTCAACATATATGAAAGGTATCTTTCTCTATGCTTGACTAGATATGAGTACTCTCTCTCGATTATAACCTCCATCAGACTGATGCTAAATTCTTCTAATATCGACCTGACCGGCTTCCGTACCATTTAGTCAACAGTTGCTTCAGCGAAAGCTTCTGCTTGAGTCTTTACCAAGATTGTCTCATAATGCGATATCATGTGTTCTAAAGCATCCTCCACAAACTCACGTTGACTCATGGAGCTAGCCTCCACTACATTTTTCAATCGATCCTTGTAAGAACTGTTGACGATCAACGAGAAATAACGGTCATGTGTTTTCTTGACACTTTTTCTCCTCAATCCATTGAACAAAGATTCATCTGCATCAACCTTCTTGATAGCTTCAATCGCTGGCTTGTCAAGTTTAGTGTGTGACCAACCTCGAGTACCGGACCGCTCAACAGTCAATCCGAATCGCTCGGCAGCTGTCTTGAACTTCTTATTATGGTACTGACCTCCACTGCAATCACTCACCTTCTCCACACATGCGTTCCACAGATGAGCCATCTCATGTAACAATGTTTCTAACAAGCATGAGGCACCTCTAGAGAGATATTCAGCACTCAAATTGATCTCAGGAACACTGTCACCTACTAAGTTGTCTTTCCAGAAACCATTTCCAAACCACCCGTAGGCATTGCGACGACCACTCTCCTGAATGGTTATGACTACATTGGGTAGTTTGTTCTCTGCGAACGTCGCGTTAAAAATGTCAAATGCACGATACAGCTCAGAATACAATTGCTGGCTTCGTGATGCGGGACTAGAGATATACCTTCCGGTTTTTTGATCTCTATATTTGGTTTTCTGTTTCATGTCTTTATTATATACTATTGAATTGTGTTGTGCAACTTAAAGTTTAATATCCCCAATCGAATCCATCACGTCGGAATAGATTGATCTTACCATCATGAGATTTATACTCCTTGATGTATTGCTTTGCGTTATTCTCTTTTGCTTTAGTGTGTCGCTTGAGCACTCTGTCTCTCTCAGCATCTCTTTTCTTCATTACCTTGGGGTCGTCATATTGATTACCCAGGCGATACTCTTGGGAACCACAGGACGATAGAAACAATACAGAAGTTATTAATAGTGCTTTCATTTTGTCATGATATAGCAATCCTCTTTGCTTTTGTCAATTCCAAGGCATGGATAAATCTTACGGTCATCTCCTAGAACAGTATATGTTGCATGACCGTTATTCTCGAACGTAAGCTCCGTTACTGTTCCCTTGCGGTAAGACCCGGCATGATAAAACCACACCCTGTCTTTGATCTTTCTTTTGTGTCTCTTAGGAAATGTCTTTTTCTTCATGTCCTGGTAATTCTCTCGCGTATGATTCTATCAAAGTTATACATGATTGAGCTAGCGCTTCAACTGACGGTGCCATGATATCAACTGGCTTGGGTTTGCCATTCTTTCCTGGTTTGCTTATCTCTAGTCTCTCTTTGCTCAACTCGATCAAGTTCCTGATTGCGATTGATTGCTTGAGTGTTGGAGATGTATCAGACATTATGATGTCATTTATACCGAATGGATGCCGGCAGCTAAACCAAAACGCTTTCATTTCATCTTTGAACCAGCTCATCTCTTTTTGTATCGGTTCCTCTTGATGTTGTTTGCTACAAATTCTTCTGCCATTTTGACTCTCTTGTCTAGAGACTTGCCTTTAGGCCATCCTTTGGTGAACAGTATGCTATCTAATCCTGTGCTCAACATGTTCTCATATTCAAACACATCTCCCTTTTTGATTATCATGACAGTTATGCCATCGTCAAAGTGTACCGAATATCGAGCAGCTGCTTCACCTCCGCCATTGTACAATGAGCTTATGATCTTCATAATATACAACTAACGACAAATCCTACTGTCTTCATAAATTTTAATTCTGGTAATTGAGCGAAGCTGTAGAAGCGTTTCCATAAATCTTTTCTGAAAAGCCACTCCCTCCCTCTCGTGTATTGTGTTTTAATGCTCTTCATAATATAATTATAATGTGGTGTGTTGATAAGCGCAACTACTTTAACTCCCATGGAAACACAACCCATTGATCATCATCAACGCATCTGTAATAGTAGTCCGGAGTGTATGTTGTATTTCGTTTGGTGAATATAGTTGCAGTCTGAATAGGGTTACCGAATGCCTCTTTCACATGATTCACAACATGCTTTAATGTATGGCCTTTATCAGATATATCATCTACAATCAAAACCGGTTGTCCCTTGGACAGCCCCGGGCAATTGATTGGTAAGCGTTGATATGTACGTATGGAACTTTGTTGGTCCTCAACTCCTAATCCTATACCGGAATCATAACTCGCAACTCCCATGCTATACACCTCTCTGACTCCCATCATGTTTGCAAATGTCACAGCTGGTACCCAACCTCCTCGGCTCAATCCGATGATCACTTGTGGTGGTGGAGGGTGATATGTCTTGACTATCTCCTTACAAGCGCGTTCTATATACTTCCAGTTATAGTGCCTCTTTTTACTCGTCCACTTGCGAATCCAGCTCATCGTTTAATTCAGTAAGGTTTTCGATTGCGTCATTGAGACTTTCGAGAGTATCACCAGGTTCGATTGTGCAAGCATAAGCGTCGAGCGAGTATTCAAGTTTTTTGTATAAGTCATCTAATGTTGTTATATACTTCGCAAGATCTTTAGGCATAAACTTATTTATGCTCCTCCTGATCCAAAGTCGAGAAAAGTTCCAATTGATCTTTATTTTCTGTATTCAATGTTACGTTAGTGTCCCATATCTCTGTAACAATCTCATTAGCTAACTCTTCTTGAGCTCCGAAGCTACTCAGATTCACTTGACCTTCGTACTTGTCACTGAACCGCTTGATGGTGGTTGTAATTTTGTTTTTAATATCGTTTAACATAAAGTTATTTGTTTTGTGCTGCGAAAGCTAGGATGTTATCTTCTCTTGACTCAAGCTCTTCAGCTGATAAAGTCCAAACGCCGGCAGTACCACGACCGTCTTTATTAGCTTTACCAATAGTAACTAACTCTCTTAACAAGTTATAAGCACGATTCACGTTATCTTCTAGAAGTTTAGAAGCCTCGCTGATGTTGATACCGGTTGGTGACTTGCTCATAGCGTCAAGTAACGCTTCACGGTCAGCAGCTTTACGGTCAGCCTTACTACTAACTTTAGTAGTGCTTTCCTCATCACGGATAACAACCGCATCGAAGTCATAACCGTGAGGACCGATAACAGTCTCAAGCTCATTACAAGGACCGAATCGATTCTTCTCAAAATACACAACCCGAGCACCGTCATTGTCAACATCGTCGATACGATCGATCTTGAGGTTAGAGTCAACAGTATGAGGAACAATTGTACCGCCCTTGAGCTCACCGCTCTTGGTCAAGTGCATGATGAATACTACAGTACATTCTGTATCTTTAGCGCGTTTAGTCAAAGTCTGTACAGCATATTTCTCAAGCTGACGACTGTTCATTTTAGTCTTGCTAGTAAGAGCTTGAAATGAATCGATAACAATAAAGTCAAGATCAGTCATGTACTCACAAATCTCATCAATATCAGTCATGTTGGCGATTTGTACTCTCTTAGCATTAACTCGATTAGCAGTAAATGCTAACTGATAAATGCTCTCTTCACCAGAGAAATAACCAGTCTTGTAACCGTTACGATCCATGCCGTCTAACAACTGCAACATGAACGTAGTCTTACCACAACCAGCTTTTGCCGTCAAAGTCAAAGCACTACCAGGTAGAATGCCTTCATCGAACAACGCATCAATCTTCGTGATGCCAGTTTTGAGGCGACGATTAAAGATGTCAGGGATAGTGATATCACATACCCTGGTGAGTTTGGTTGTTGTTAAGTCTAGATCCATTTTATTATATGTTAAGTGTTGTTATCTTGTTATACTATAATTATAACGTATTTGAGTAGTATGCGCAACTTTATTATTTGTCATCTGCTGTGTCTGGTTCGCAGCATTCTTCTGCGAAATAGGTGCTTTTGATCTCAGTGGAAAGTTTCTGTTCATTTGACTGGCGGATCGCGCCCATCATGACTTCACTCTGTTCCCTATGAATATAATCATCAGTCCCTTTGCTGAATATATCATCGAAGTTATCTCCATATTGCGTTATGTTGTAAGGTCTTGGTTTGCTTCCTTTGCTCATATGTATATTATAACCTCACTCTTCAGAATGTTCAACTTCTTTCTCCTGTTGTATCAACTCACGAGATACTTTCTCGGCTCTGACTACAATTTCTGGATGTGCATCATCGATCCACCAGTCAACAATTTGTCTCTTGTATAAAGCGATCTTGTCATCCTCAGTGAAATCTATAGTGTATTTGTTTATTTTGACCTCGTCCATATATAAATAATAACATAATGAAGACGTTTAAGCAACATTTTAGTTCAGTATTAGCAGAGATGACCCGTCCAGGTCTAGCCAGATACTTCAAGACATCAGAGAGAACAGGAGAGACTAAGTTTAAGAGTCGTCAATACGAAGATGATACTAATGATCTTCTACGCAGAGCCCAACGCACAGTGAGCAAGCTCGATCAAGGAGACAAGGAGTCCATAAGGAGTGAGATAGCCGAACTGTTGTTCAAGATCGACATGATGTATGATGCATCCGGAGACGAGAGAACTGATGCAAAAGGTGACCTGGCTCGTAAGCGTACAGAAATCATCAAGAGAGCCAGACAAATGAACGCCATGCCTACTTACGGAGAGGCAGTTCAATTTGCTAGAGATTTAAAGATAATACTGAGAGGTTAATGAACCTCGTTATTGACGGTAACTTGGTTTACCCTCCTAGCGAACTGTCTTGTATTAGAGACATAACATTGTATAGCTCTATCTACAGTGACCTCACAATCGTTGTTCAGATTTGGCCTGAGTTGAAAGATGATGTCTGGTTCAGATTGAAAGCAGCCGGAGCCATGGATTATGTGTATGAGATAACTGATCCAGAGATCGATGGTATTGTCATAAGCGATGCTAAAGGCAGTAACATCAGGGTTGATGAGATAACTTGTGAAAACTTGAGTAGTATTCTAAATCGATTGAGACCTTGGATTGATCTGCCTATTTAGTGTTGCTTTTCTTTTCAGCTACATTCTTACGACTCTTACGTACCTGCTCCATATACTCGCGATGCTTCTCTAGTCGCTTCTGAGCTTCATTAGCTTTATCCCAGGCAGCCATTACTGATGGATCCTTGATAGGTGATTTATCAGAGCCGTACAATGTATGCTTCTCGTCTTTGACAGCCTTGTTAGCATCTCCATCCAATTGTTGTAATTTATCAATTGCCTCGTAGTTGTAAGGCAACCCGGACGGTCGATGTTTAGGTGAAGATGGTGAAGACGACATACCGTTGTCTAACTTATAAACATAAAACATACCATTACCTACCTTCTTGATACCTGGTCGGTTTTGCGACAGATCCTTTGGTGCTTGTAACTTCTTTAAGAAATTCCCAATCATGCTCTCACCGTTAGTTGTGATTGGTAATAACAATGTTATTAATGTTAAGGTGCGTATGTATTTGTTCATGTCAGTATTCAGTTTGATATTAGTCCTCGCGACGTCTTGGCAACACTTCAATCCGATCCATCTTACCGAGAGCTCGTTCATATCTCTTCTCGTAATCGATGATCGCATTTGCTCGACTAGCGGCTTCCATATTTTCAGCTTGCGTTCTAGCAACATCTGCTTCTGCTTGCAATGTTCTTTCTCTGGCTGCTAGCACATCAAACTCATCAATCGATTGACCGAACATGATACTCTCACGAGACACATATCGACTGCTCTCACGACGTTTGATGTTTCTGTCTAGGTCACGATCGCGAGCCTGCTCACGAGCTTCTAAAATCTCATTGCGTTCAGCGATGATGTTCTTAGCATCACGACCAGTCGCGTAGTCTCCGGTGCTAGGATCATAGACAATGGTCTTCGATCGACATCCTACATTGAAGAGGATGGTCAGTGTTGCAGCGAGTTTCACTAATTTTAGTTTGTTTTTCATAATCTTGTTTAATATGGTTATCGTTGGCGTATATCTAAGTATACGTCTATTTTCTCAAAGCGCAACTTATTTAAATATGCATCCGCTTTGTGATCGTCACTCCAGTCTGAACATACAAGAACGCTAGCGATCAACGCTAACGTTCCTAATACGGCATATAAAGTGATACCTTTGTTGTTTTTGTTCATTCTATGATTATAGTGATATAATCATAGACAGGCAACTAATTATCAATCATCCCATGGGTCGTCGTCTATCTCTTGATTACAATCAAGTGAGTCTTCTACCGAAAAGACAACGTCATGCTCTGATGCTCCAGTGGAGAGTATTTTGGTCATGTTCTCCAGTTCGTCTGATGTGAGATACAGAGCACCGGTGTTGTTCTCGTCAATTTCTAAAGTCGCATGAACCGATCCAGATTCAGATCGTGATGAGATCATCAATTTAATCACCTGCATTACCTTACGCGGGCTCTGGTACCGGTTGCTCCTTTGCCGGAGCTTCGGCTTGTGCTTGAGCAACTTGTGCTTGCTGAACAGCCTCAACGAATGCTGTCTTGATCTCTTTGAGCTTAGCTTCATCAGCTTGTTCAACGATGGTTCCAGCGTCTCTGATTGAAACTTGCTGTACCAATGTGACAACCTGATTCAACGTGATACTGTTGAGGATGTTGTTTGCTACGAAATTGACAAGTTCTTCCTTGTTCTCAATCTCGGGCTTTGCGTTAGATTCTTCTGTTTTACTCGTACTTTTTTTCTTGGCCATGTAATTATATATTGGGTTAAAGGGTTAAATCAACTGATTCTAGTCCTTCTCGACTAGATATGTTCCTAAATTCTCTGATAAAACTTCGCATGCTGCTATGATGGAGGCTTTGACCTCAGGGTCTTCCTCACCTATGCTAGTCTCATACACATCTAATATGAAGTCATGAGTGATCTGTTGCTTCACCTCTCCTGTATCCATGTCGTGTATCTCTTTATTGTTTTTGTTACTCATAGTTCTTCAGTTAGAGTCTCGATTTTTTGCTCGATCTTCTCTATCTTAATATCTAGTATAGATACTTTGCTAGCCAATTTCAACCTTTTTTGTTGAACATCGATAACATCCACATGAACGTCAGTGATAGCTTCTATGTTATCAATTTTTGTTCCTAATTTATTCTTGTCAATTGCTTCTAGTTTAGCCAATTGCACTCTGAGAGACTTCTCTTTGGTTAACTGAGTCAACATCTCTCTGTTGGTACGGGATCGCTCTCTCTGCAGATCGTCTCGATCTTCCTCTAGCTTGCTGATCTCATGAATCTTTTTAGTATTATCCAGATCATCACTCAAATCATCCACTCTTCCTCTGTCCTTAGTGTTTACCTGTGCATAGAGTGCATCAGTACTTGAGGAGCTTGATCCTGTAGGTATCATACTCTTAGCACGGTCGTATGCATTGCTCATTGAGGACGTGCATCCAATGTTCAGTGACATTGCTGCAGCTAGAAGGGAGTATATATAGATCTTGGTCTTTCTCATGGTAGTAATAATATTGGTTTACGAATAATAATGATTCGCTAATTATACTATGATCTATACTTAACGGCAACTTCTTATCGATACTTGCTCATGTCGATACCCTGAGCGAGGGCTTTTGCTCGTGCAAAACCAGTCAACTTGTCCGGATCCGGTGCTACTCTGTCTGGTTCATCCTGATGTTCCTCTGGATCTCCTTCGACTTCAGCCTTTTTGACCAAGTCTCCTACTCTGGCCTTGGCTTGTTTCTCGATGTTGCGGTATCTTTCTGCACTCATTGGTGGTTTGCCTGTGGTGAATGCACCAATTGCTTCAAAATATCGCTTGATATCGTCTAAATTGTACTCATCTCCTGCCATTCTGCTTTCTAGCTGTGCTAGTTCTCTAATTGACAGGTCGGCTAGTTCTTTTTTGCTCATTGGTCTTCCAGCTTCATCAGCATCGTCCCATTGAACCAGCACTCGTTCAGCAGCTTGTTCCATTGCTTGTAGTTTTCTGTTTTTAGTCTCTCTGAATTCAGATCCATCACCCTCTGGCAGGATGTTTACTTGACGCTTGATACCGGTCATTTTCTCATATGGGCTGCTGAAGTATGCTTCTTTTAAGATCTTGTCTACTGATTCATCGAAATTCATATAGTTATTTATACATCAGCTCCGTAAAATCACATTCTTTATGGTATTAATAGTTGTATCACTTAGTGTATGCATCCGATCACACCCTGAGCAAACCTTCAAGCATGACCTCTCACCGATGATATGCTGATCTCTATATCTCTTGAGAGATGGTGATGTATTTACATACTCCTCAATCGTTTCATCATATATATTTGACATTACTAATTGCTCCTTCCAGTCATCACAACATAAATTATAATCCCCATTCCAGTTTATAAATATCTTCTGAAATACAAACGCACACGGGTTTTGTTTGATGTTGTTTTGTATTTGGCCTAGGTAGCCACCACGATTGCTAAATTTTGTATTTATTTGTTTATTGTGGGTAAAGTATGACTCGTTCAGATCTGGTTTGTGTAGTACTCGTACGTTGCTAAATTTCTCCCACTTTTCTCTTACTCTTGTATACACAGTGGTGCTCTTATCGTAAACGTCTACATATACTCGCCAAAATCTAGGTATTAGATCTGATACTTCATCTAATTTCTTTCCATTAGTATACATGTAACATTTATATCTAGCGTTTTCTAGAATAATCATCAACAATTCGCGGAAGTTTTTAGTTAACGTTGGTTCACCACGACCGGTTATCGATACTAATTTTGAGTAACTACAATCATCTAGATGTCTTTTAATCTGTGCGCAGGTCTCCAGGCTCATATGTAAATCCTTATTAGGGTATCCGTGACCTCTAGGACAGAAGCTACAACTCAAGTTGCATATTTCTGTAGGGTTTAATTCAATTCGTTCAATATACTGTAGGTAATCCGTATTCATACTGTTTTATAATTTGTTGTTTTATGTTGATGAGTGGTTGAACATCTAGATGGTCGCTCCAGCATGAGCTCAGACTCCGATCTAGAGTACTATCAACGATACTACCTTCAATATTTGTAGTCTCATGAGCAGTTAGCTTAATATCCAGCCCGTATATGTCGATTATATACCTACATAGGTCATACTTCGTTATTGTTTTAGATGTAAATACATGACGAACACCAGACCAGAATATATTATTGGTTATCATAGTTTCGATCGATTCACATAATTGTAGACATGTGATGCCGTTCCACATACAATTGACATATCCCTTGACTGTGCTTCCTGATGGTTGTCGTAACAGCCAGTTTATCAATCCGCAATGATCAGTTTTCATTGAAGTACCCACAAATGATGTTCGTATTGTTGTTCCGGTGTTACGAGTTGATTTTGATATTGCATATATATCCTCGCCATCCGGTATGTCTGACTCGACATATGATCCTCTATTCCCAGAGAACACACAATCACTACATATATGTATGAGCTTTGCGCCTTTTATATAGCACGTGTACGCTAATATATTTGGTAGTATCGAGTTGATTGTAAATGCAGTCATGATATCATTCTCATTGATCATCGGCTTCAGTAAACCTATACAATTAATCAATACATCGTCTTGAGATATCATATCACGTATATCCGATTCAAATGAATCGGTCATGACATCTATATCCTTACGCTCTAAACCTATAACATCACACTTACCGGTGAAGTACCTATAGGCATAATTTCCTAGTAATCCTCTACTACCTAATATTATTAATTTCATTCGTAAAACTTAACTTATCCTTATTAACACCATCTCCAGACCACATATGCGAATCCTGTAAGTGTTGCTTACACTTGTAAGATTTTGGTAGTGTTTTGACTCTTAAGGAAGACCGGTCATAAACTGATTGTAGTGCACGGGAGTCGGCATCCCAATCAGTGAACGTATCATCACTAAAAATAACATCATGCACGTCAGTAAAGAACGACCTAGTCCTCCGGGTGTTGTTCAATAGTATGAGACCTTCATTCATGAATAAATGCTCTTCCCCAGAGAGGTTTTCAGATATGACCCCTATATCAAAATCTACTTGCTTAAATAACTCAGATATATCCCTACGTACAATGGTATCAACATCAAGTGATAAAATATTATCACAATCACTATCAAGTAAGTGTATTATATTTTTAAATCTACTATGACATGTATACGCGGCTTGCTCGCTATACATCAAGCTAGCTGTGTTACGAATACCGGTTAGAGTTTTTAAATCTGCACTAAACGTATGCGAGTGCGCTCCTCCTTGATTTTTTATAAATTTTCTCTCAGTTGATAATTTCGTATTATCTATTATATACTCAACGTTTTTATAATCTGGAGGCCTGCTGATTACATTTACCAGTCTACAAAATATTGTATAATTCGAATTGAATCTCTGTATTGATCTCAAGAATGATACAAGGTAGTGTATGTATACTTCATCTGTACTTACGCATATTAACTGCTTATTGGTATTGAATTGCATATGTAGATTATTATAGTAAATAATGACACTATTTGCAACTTAATACCACAACAAACCAAGGCTTTGATTGAGAGTCTGTTGGTGCTCATGTATAAACATGAAGCTCACCATAGTAATATTATTGTTGACGGTGAGTGTCATCCCTTTAAAGAGTTTATTGAGCGAGAGTATAAATGCAAGATAAACTGCGTTGCATATATAGAACCATATCATGTTAGGAACGCTGAATCAGATAACTCTAGATGGAAGCTCAGACAACCACAATTTCAATCTATTGAGAACATCAACACAATAAATATTTTAAATCAACTCAAACGTAATACACATCCTTATTATAAAAAGATTTATACACGTCACAATGATTTATGTATCAAGATATATAGTACAGAGTTTGGTAAAAACGCCGCGATTAAGAACAATACTAAAAACTGGGGCAATATGCTTGATATATTGAGTAAAGGAAAGGTCATCCCGGAGATTATAGAATGGTTACCGGAATTTAGAGATGATGTACATGTACTTATATACAAGCACGTTGATGGTACTGCGTTAGACGTAAAATATGGTAATATATGCAAGAAGTGGGACACAGGTCATCCAGACTCTATCGCCGGGATTTTACCACCATACTGGGCCACAATTACCGCTGTGAATTACAAACATATTGCTAAGGTGAAGAGACAAATCCTGGATCTGTTCAAAAGACAATATGAAATCTCATGTAATACAAATTTATCTCATTATAATTATCAGTTGCTAGATAGAGAGGGTGAATGGGAGAATATGTGGAGATATGGAGATGATAGAAAGATTATAAACATTGATGACTGGAGGTTACAAAATATCATTGAGCTACAGTCCGGAGACTGTATTGTGCATAAATTTGATAGAATTATTTTATCTGATTATACAAATGCATTTTACAGATTGAAAGCCGATCTACGCAACCAATCCAATATAGAAATAACTGAAGATGATGCTCATATAGAGTTGAAAATATAGC
>ERZ887851.1577-NODE-1577-length-19351-cov-7.219579_pt1 | contig 19351 bp, 15 predicted proteins | sample MGYA00521100_ERZ887851 | MGnify/ENA primary metagenome ERZ887851 (study PRJEB32303, sample SAMEA104408602) | aquatic metagenome | biome: Brackish water; feature: Pelagic; material: water | place: Baltic Sea | collected 2014-06-06T16:11:00 | depth 11,444 m ... | reverse complement strand
GATGAATGGCTTGTCTGAGAGCTCAAGTTCCATGATGGCTTCTTCCTTAAGTAGGGTGCGCAAGCGGTATGCCTCACGGTGAATGATCATGGGTTCTGGATCAGCCTCTGGCTCTTCCGCTGACGAAACTTTATCAAGAACATCGGAAGCAAAAACCTTTTCGTCAAGATGGCGAATCGTGTCTTTTCTTCTGTTGGGCCTGTGCTTTCTGAGTAAGCGAGTTTTGTGCTTACGCATGCGGCGGGCTATTTTGGCGATAGTCTCATCAATAGCAGCATACATGTCTTTGCTCTCAGTCGAGGCGTCGATGACGATGTGGTTAGCGCAGAAGAGAATGATTTCAGCGTGATGTCTGTTTTTGTGAGCATCGAGGATGGCTTTGGCCTCGATAATTTTCGGGTAATCTAGGTGTAGACCCTGGATTTTCTTGGTTGCGTAATCGCGCAGGGCATCGGTGACTTCTTCGTGACGTACGGTAATAGTAATTTGCGTATTAGCATTAGCTGATTGCATCTTTGTTTTTTCCTTTCTTGTTTGTGTTATGCAGCACTTAGCTGCGAAATAAATGAGTATCTAAAATTGAACTGTGATGAGTGGTATGATGATTAAAGCACAAAATCCTCACCCAAGTAATGTTTTCGAGCGAGCGGGTTAGCGGCAATGTCTTTGGCTTCGCCTTCGAGGATGAGCTGCCCCTCATGCAGTAAATAAGCATGGTCGGTAATGTGCAGGGTTTCACGCACATTGTGATCGGTAATTAAGATGGAAAGCCCATCTTGCTCACGTAAGTCTCGTACGATGGTTTGGATGTCACCCACAGCGATCGGGTCAACGCCACTAAATGGCTCATCGAGCATGAGTAGAGTGGGGTCTGTGCAAAGAGATCGTGCGATGGTGAGGCGGCGCTTTTCACCTCCTGAAAGTGAGAGGGCTTCAGAATCTCGCAGCTTGGAAATATTAAAGCGCTCAAGTAATTGGTCAGCTCGGTGATGGCGCTCCTTGCGGCTGAGATCTTTACGGGTCTCGAGCACGGCGAGGAGGTTGTCGAGCACGCTGAGGTGACGGAAGATGGATTCTTCTTGGGGCAGGTAGCCCATGCCCAGTCTGGCGCGTTTGTGCATGGGTAGCGTTGAAATATCATTGCCTGAGAAGCTGACCACTCCGGCATCAGCGGGGATGAGGCCGGCGATCATATAAAAGCTGGTGGTTTTACCAGCTCCATTGGGACCCAGGAGGCCAACAATTTCACCTTCTCGCACACTCAGATTGACATTATTGACGACGGTGCGGCCAGCATAGGTTTTCATCAAACCGCGAGCTTCTAGTAGTGTTGGTGAGCTTCGGCGCGTCCCTGTATCCAGATGCAGAGTCGTGTGATCTGATGGTGGGGCGAGAGCTGGCTGCTGCTCAGTTGTTGAAGCGTCTGTTGTGGTTTCTGGCATCGTTGTTCGTGTAGCTAGATTCTTTTTTAGCGAGATTCTTTTTGGGTGATGGCTTGCATTACCCACTTTCCCTGGCTGGTGATAATGCTTTCGATATCCTTGTCTTTCATTTGTATCCTAATCCATTGACCATCCTCCCCGGCCTGAAGGTATTCATTGGCGCTCTGTTGAAGTGTGGGGCGCCCTCCTTTAAGAATCATTTCGCCAGTTTTTGCATTGTAGCTGGCTATGTTGCCGGAAGCGAGAAAGGGTTGGCCGTCACTGTTTTTGCCAAGGATCTTGACGCTTCCTGTGGCGATGATTTCTTGGAGATCTCCGAGTTCCGAAAAGCTGCTGTCTTTTTGCTCTGGTATTGGCTCTGTTTTTTGAGGCTCGGATCCCTTGGGTGCATTGTTCTTTTTTTCCTCCTTGGGGCTGTTGTCGAATAAGATTTTGAGTTCATCACTACACCTTAATTTGAAGTCAGAGTTAGACTCATCAAGCCTGATGTTTTTGAGATAGGCGAGTATTCCTTCTTCGTTGTCAAAATAGATGCCGCCATCACACTCTATCTTAATAGTGCTGAGCTCTTTTTCTTTATTTGCCGTCTTTTTATCAGGCTCGGCCTGATTGTCCGCTTGTACTGGCCCTGTTGCTGGCTCGGTTGGTATATTTTGTTCGAGCTTTTTGTCCTGGCCGCTGTGTTTGAGGAAGGCTTGTATTTTTTGGTCAGCCGCAGCAGAGCGCGCATCACTATGCAGAATGGCTTTTTTTGATTTTTGCTGAAGCGCTTCATTATTTCCAGCGATGGGCACAGCATGCTTGTCGATTGCATCCAGTTTTGCCGTGGATGGTGGCTTGGGCGGTGCTGCTGTAAGCACGCAGCTCAGCACCATTGACAGCGCAGCAGTTACCACCGTGGCGGATGGCCAGCGGGCATTTTTAGTCATGTGGTTAGGCTGCATGGTTTGGTATGGATTGAGTATCGGGCAAGGGGACTTAGGGCTTAGGATCTGAAGCCTTAAGCGCTTTAAGATAAAATAAGGATGAAGCAGGACCAGTGATGAAGCCTTGTCCGGTGTTGATGTCATAGACCATGCCTGTTCCAGAGGCCTTGAAGTCTTCGCCGCTAATATAGATCGCTTCTTCTGCTTTAAGAATAGCGTCGTTTTCATGGTAGATGGCACGCCTGACCTTGGTGCGTGCCTGGACGCTACCGTCTTGATCGTAAAGCTCCAGCGAGACGTCGCGTGCCTCAATGGTCTCGCCCCCGATCACTTCCATTCTTTCTGCATGGAGTAGAGAGAGAGGGTTAAAATTCTCATCGTATCGAGGTAGTCTTACCTGCCTTAAAATCGTATCGTTATGGAGTTGTCCTAGCAGGGCGATGTTGGATTTCTTTTTGGCGTCTTTTTGTTCAGACGATGCGGCGAGACCCTTCACTGGTTTTTTGATTTTTTCTGACTCTTGAAGATCCTTGGTTTGAAGGTTCTTTGCTTTTTTGTCGTCCGTGCATGCGGTGAGCAAGACGCTCATCATGCCAATGACACAGCATGACAGCAGGGCGAGCCGGCTTGTATCTGTGTAATGATGGAAGATTCTAGTGATGGTGACTTCTGGAGTTTGGAATCTTAAATTTAATCGGTGCTGTGCGCTGCATGGTGGACGGCAAGCAAACGGGTAAGGACGGCTTCTATATCGGAAAGAGGAATTTGGTTGGGACCGTCTGAAAACGCTTTTTTAGGGTCTAAGTGAGTTTCCATGAAAACGCCATCTACTCCGGTGGCGATGGCGGCTCTTGCTAGAACGGGGGCAAGCTCGCCGTCTCCGCCGGTTGTGCCACCCTCTCCACCGGGGCGTTGCACAGAGTGGGTAGCGTCAAAGATTACTTTCATGCCCATGTCACGCATCCAATAAAGGGAGCGCATGTCTGCTACGAGATTGTTGTATCCGAAGGTGGACCCGCGTTCAGTGATGTAGAAATTCTCACAGTTGAATTCTTTCATTTTTCCGGCGATAGGTTTTACATCCCAAGGAGCGAGAAACTGTCCTTTTTTGATATTCACAGGACGTCCCGTTTTAGCACAGGCCTCTAGTAAGTCGGTTTGGCGACAGAGGAAGGCGGGGATCTGCAAGAAGTCGACGGTCTCTGCTGCGATGGCAGCTTCCGCAGGTGTATGGATGTCTGTGGTTACAGGCAGACCGAGTTCCTTGCCTATTTCGCCGAGGATGCGGCAACCTTCGACGACACCAGGGCCACGGAAGGAGTCTACTGAAGTGCGGTTGGCCTTATCATAGGAGGCCTTAAAAATAAACTGGATGCCAGTGCGCTCAGCGATCTCTTTGAGAGAGCGCGCCATTTGCCACGCAAATTCTTCGGATTCAAGTGCGCACGGGCCGAGGATGAAAAACGGGGCGGAAGGATCGAGGGTAAGATTGCCGATTTGACTCATGATAAATTGAAAAGGTCCATTTAAGTTAAGCATGAACATGCCAAATGGCACGTTAAAACTGTGGCCACCTTGCTTTTTTAATCTGTCTTGCTCGCTTCCTCGCGCGCTAGGGTGGCAGCCCCTATGATTCCCGCATCATTACTAAATTGAGCGGGGATGATTTCTAGCCCATTGAGAAAAGCCGGGGCCAGTTGTTTTTGGATACTATCCTTAAGTGGGTCAAAGAGAAGATGGGCAGCTTTAGCAACACCTCCACCGATGATAATAGCGGCAGGATTGAGAAGCCAGCAGGCGTTGACGACGGTGCATGCGAGTTTTTGGGCAATGCCTTGCCAGATTTCTACTGCGACTTGATCGCCCTGAGCTGCAGCTTGGGAGAGCGCTGCAGGTGTGCATTCTGTGATGCTTTTATCAATGTTATGCTTGGCGTAGGTTTGGCGAGCGTCAGCGGCGATCTCGTTGTTACCGATGTAATCTTCGAGGGAGCCGAGGTTGCCGTAAGCGCCCTCCCGCCCAGAGTAATCAATCGATGTCTGGCCAAGCTCTCCTGCGACGGAATGAGCACCTCGGAGCATGTGGCCATGCGTGATGATGCCGCCGCCCACACCCGTGCCCAGCGTGATGCAGACTAAGTGGTCCTTGCCCATGCCTGCTCCTACTTTCCACTCGGCATAGGCCATGCAATTGGCATCGTTTTCGACAGCCACGGGAAGCTTGGTGCGATCTTGTAAAATATCTCGCAGGGCAATATTGGTCCAGCCTTTGACATTGGTGAGGTTGTGGATATTGCCGGTCTCGAAATCAACAAATCCTGGCACGCCTACTCCAATGGCGCAAATTTCAGGGTGGTGGGCACGTAGATCCTCGATGACATAGACGATGGCATCGATCAAAGGTTGAGCTTCATTAAAATCCTCGGTGGCGATGGCCGGCGCCTGGGCGATCACTTCATGTCCCTGGACAACTCCAAATTTGACACTTGTGCCACCAAAATCGATGCCGAGAGATAGGGGTAGGGCTGTTTGGTTCATGGCTATGATATATTCAGGTGGGCGATGATTTTTAATCCTTCGAGGGTGAGGTCTGGAGCGAGATGAGCGATTTCATCCAAGCCACGAGTAATGAGTGGGGCGTCTCCGCCAGTGGCGATAACTAGCGGGTCGTTAGCAAATTCCTTGTTGAGATTGTGCAGAATTTCACGCACCAAACCACGGTATCCATAGACGGCTCCGGCCAGCATGGCCTGCTCGGTTGATTTGCCAATAGCGCATTCAGGTTCTTGCAGTGTGATGTGGGGGAGCAGGGCGGTGCGATTTGCCAGCCCCTCTGTCATTGATGCAAGGCCAGGGGCGATAACGCCTCCTTGGTAGGAGGGGTGGTTTGAAGCTTGCACTTCTTTGCAGTCGTTCGCTGGGGCTTGCACTCCTCCCGCCCGCTGCGCGGACGCACCGTCGTTCGCTGGGGCTTGCGCTCCTCCCGGCCGCTGCGCGGACGCGCCGTCGTTCGCTGGGGCTTGCACTTCATTGGGTGCGTTCGCTGGGGCGATGACGTCGAAGGTTACGGCGGTGCCGAAGTCGAGCACGATGCAGGGACTGCCGTAGAGGGTGTGGGCACCGACGGCGTTTGCCAGGCGATCGGCACCGATTTGCTCGGGCTTGGGGTAGTTGATGCCGATAGGAAGTTTGCTAAGGTGACTGAGCTGATGGCAGGGTTTGTCGCCGAGCCATGATACGAGGATGGCTGCTTTTTGGGGAACCACAGAACTGATAATGGAAACGTCCCAGTTGATCTCAGCGAGGCACTCCTCTAATGATTTCGGGGAGATTTCCGGAGTGGGGATGATCGCACGCCATGGATCGAGCTGATCACCATCAGCCAAGGCAAACTTCGTCCGTGTGTTGGAGTTGTCGACGATTAGGATGCGCATAAAGAAAAGGTGATCATTCAGTAACTGGAGGGACTATAGAGTGCGCTATGGGGTGATGGAAAGTACTGGATAGATAAAAAAGGACATAAAAAAAGCCGGAGGAGCGATGCTCCCCCGGCTAGTGGTTGTTATGATGAGGAATTAATCGTTGTAGGCTGGTGAACCGTGTTCAGCAATGTCCAGTCCCTCATGCTCTTCTTTTTCGTCTACCCGCACACCGATGGTGAGCTTGATGATAGAGAATACGATGATTGAGAAGATGAATGCGGCAGCGGCTACGGCGAGCACTCCTACGAGCTGCCCTCCGATGGTGAATCCACTCTCAGTAGTATCGAAGAGTGCGCAAGCAAGGATGCCCCATACACCGCAGATACCGTGAACGGAGATAGCTCCAACTGGGTCGTCGATCTTGATCTTGTCGAAGAACAGGATAGAGAAGACTACGATGACACCTGCGATGACTCCAATGAGCATAGCGCCGTTGGTCGATACGATGTCGGCATTAGCCGTGATACCTACGAGCCCAGCAAGGAATCCGTTCAGAGCCATAGAGAGGTCAGGCTTTTTGAGGACGATCCATGAAGTGAGCATTGATCCGAGAGCACCTGTGCAGGCGGCCAGCGTTGTTGTAGTGAACACAAGACCAAGAGGTCCAGGAGCTGCTGAGAGAACAGAACCGCCGTTGAATCCGAACCATCCGAAGAAGAGTAGGAATACGCCGATGGTGGCGAGTGGTAGGTTGGATGGCAGGATGGGCTTCATGCCATTCTTAGTATACTTGCCCTTCCGAGGTCCTAGCACGATTACACATGCGAGAGCTGCAAAGCCACCGAAGGCGTGAACGACAGCAGAACCAGCAAAGTCCTTGAAGCCAGCACCGCCATTAAGGCTTCCCATCCAGCCGCCGCCCCAGTGCCAGGAACCAACGATTGGATAAGCAAGACCTACGAGCACAGTGGCGAAGATCATGAAGCTAGGCAGCTTAATGCGTTCAGCGACAGCGCCAGACACGATGGTGGCAGCGGTAGCGGCAAACATAGCCTGGAAAATGAAGTCACCGTAGCCAGTCATAGCAAGGCCTACGCCTCCGTAGCCAAAGGTGTCGTCGATATTGCCTTCACCGAAGGGGCCACCGATACTAAACCAGCCGTTGAAGTCACCCGGGTAGTGAGTGTTGAAGCCGACAAGGCAGTAAGTGACGATGCCGATTGCGATGATGAAGCAGTTTTTGAACAGGATATTTACCGTGTTCTTCTTCTGCGTGAGGCCAGCCTCGAGGGAGGCAAAACCGAGGTGCATCAGAAACACGAGAGCTGCGGCGATACAGGTCCAGAGCATGGATGTGGTGAAGAAGTCGAAGGCGTAGGCGTAATCACCTTGGCCTGCGACCAGCTCATCGTAGCCAGCTTTTGTTTCAGCATCGTCTGCGAGCAATGATCCTGTTCCTAATGCGAGGAAGGATAAGGGTAATATTGATTTAGTAATCATGGGTAGGTTGGTTGTTGTTTGGTAGTATGAAAAAGCAACTACAGCATGAGGTGTGCCAAAACTGGAAACGGGTAGGCTGAAAATATAATTTGAGGTGTTGGCACGCATATTGCTTTAATTTCACACGCGCGCGTCAACTACGTCGCTAACCAGTAAATATTTTTCTTAATTGGCCACGTAACATTGCGGCTAGCTCATTAACACAAACCAAATAATAACTATGAAACTACTAAAAACCTACATCATGCCATTGTTCCTATTGGCACTGACTACGTCGAACGCCTTTGCCGGGGATGATGCCCTCGATTCTGGTGATACTGCATGGATGCTCACATCGACTGTACTTGTGCTCATGATGTGTTTGCCCGGCCTCGCTTTATTTTATGGCGGTTTAGTCCGTGCCAAAAACGTGCTCAGTATCTTTGTGCAATGTTTTGCCTTGGCTGGGGTTATGTCGATCCTGTGGGTGGCTTTCGGTTACGCAGTCGCTGCAGGCGGCGGTGGTAATGCCTACTTTGGCTGGGACCAATCACTGCTCTTTCTCAACCACATTACTGAAGATACACTCAGTGGAACGATTCCCGAGAGTGTCTGGGTTACCTTTCAAATGACATTCATCATCATTAGCCCAGCCATTATTGTTGGTGCCTTTGCCGAGCGAATGAAGTTTTCTGCGATCTTAATTTTCACGGTCGTCTGGACTATTCTCTCCTACTTGCCGATGTGGCACATGGCGTGGGGAGGTGGTCTGTTCCATCACTGGGGTGCTATTGACTTTGCCGGAGGCAATGTGGTTCATATCAATGCTGGTATTGCTGGATTGGTAGCCTGTATTTTCCTAGGTAAGCGCAAAGGATATCCTGGCCCTGCGCTCGTTCCTCACAACGTGCCGTATGTTCTGGTGGGTGCGGCCTTGCTTTGGGTCGGCTGGTTTGGCTTTAACGCAGGGTCTGCGGGAGGTGCCAGTGGAAGTGCTGGTATGGCCATGCTCACTACGCAGGTTGCCACAGCGGCTGCTATCGTGGTTTGGATGGTTCTGGAGTGGGTCATTGCCAAGAAGCCTACAGCAGTTGGTGTCGCCACCGGTGCTGTAGCTGGTTTGGTGGCAATCACGCCTGCTGCTGGTTCGGCCGGTGTCGGTGGCGCGATGGCCATCGGTGCAATCTCTAGCCTGTTATGCTATTTGGCAGTCACCAAGCTGAAGCATGCCTTTGATTATGATGATAGTCTCGACGTATTCGGTGTCCACGGTGTCGGAGGCATCGTCGGTGCTCTTCTTACTGGTTGGTTTATCCGAGGAGAGGACGGCGGCAGTATTGCTCAGGTTATCATTCAGGCAAAAAGTGTCGGGGTGACCATTGTCTGGAGCGCGGCAGCCGCGCTGATAGGACTTTACGCCGCAAAAATTCTTTGTGGAGGAATACGCGTTGAAGAAGATACAGAGCATGGGGGTCTTGACCGTGATGAACACGGGGAGGAGGCCTATAACTGGGAGGCGTAAACCACAGCTAAATCTTCAAGCCGAGGCCCCCCTAGGGTCTCGGCTTTTTTGTGCCTTCAGTTGCATGTTGAAAGGTTGGCACGCCAACTGCTGAGAGCGATGGTGATTATGAAAACAACAATCAAGTCACTATTGATAGGCGGCAGTTTGCTAACAGCAACTTCCGCATTCGCAGAAATTGAAGCAGAACTTTACACAGGTTATCATTCCATCTACGAATTTCGTGGAGTTGACCTCGGAGACGATCTAGTCGATCTTGGTCTTGATCTCAATTACGAACTCGCCGAGGGTCTTTCGCTTAACGGTGGAGCTTGGTACGCAAGCTGGGATTCAGGCGGAGCTGCTGATGAACTCGACCTCTACATTGGTTTGACCAAGACACTTGGTGCTGTAGACCTTAGTATTGGATACACCTATTACATGTTCCCGGGTGCCAGTGATGACAACACGGAAGAGGTATTTTTCGGTTTGTCAACCGAGCTTGGTTGTGGTCTCGGTCTTGCCCTGACCTACTATGAGGACATCGATCAGTACAGCGGAGGTTACTTTGAGTTCGAAGCGGCCAAGAGCTTTGAGTTATCTGAGTGCATTGTGGTTGATGTCGCGGCCGGTGTAGCTTGGTGTGATGATTACGAACTAAACACAGAGGTTGATGGAAGCAACATGGATGGGTTTAATCACTGGTATATCTCAGCATCAGTGCCATTCGAGCTCAAGGAGGATGTCTCACTGACTCCCTACATCAAATACGTAGGCACTGCGAGCGAACTTGATACGGATTTTGTCAGTGACGTTGAAGGAAACGATGATCTCTTCTATGGCGGTGTGACTCTCTCCATAGCATTTTAAAAATTTAACTGAATTAATTCATAGTTCAGTTTGTCTGGAGAATGAGGGTCTGCATTGCAGGCCCTCATTTTTTTTGTGGCCAGATTTGAAGGCCAAATGCTCATGTAGCTATGGCTACTTGATATCGCTTTTGGTTTTGAGTAAATCAAAAGAGGTTCCGCAGTACATGCATCGCCATCGCTGAATGACGGCCGCATTGAGGACCGCGGTGGTGCCATAGTTGAATGGCTTAACTCGATATGCCTTGTCGTGTTTGCGGGCCAGATTATCAAGAAAAGGAGTCGACTTACACAGTGGGCAGAGTGTGCCCCTGCGTTTCATGTAAGCGATAAGCCATGAGAGCATACAGAAGCCTAAGCTGGCCACGATCAACTCTGCCGAACGTTTTTTAAACTCGGGAGCAACGTAGAAAAAGGCTACCACAGAGGTGATCAAGGCGACGATGCCTAGATAGAAAAGGAGGGTGAAGAATACAGCTACGACGAACTTTTTCTTGTAGGGCACAGATCGCGCCCTTTGGTCTAACGAGGGCTTATGCTCTTTATGATTGGCACCATGGTGTGTGTGTTGCGAATCTGGCATAAAGCGTTCGTTGAGCTCTGAGCATTTTTACAAGAGAGGAGCAATGACAAGGCTGACAATGGCCATCACGTTGATGAGGATATTCATCGATGGGCCAGAAGTGTCCTTGAAGGGGTCGCCAACGGTGTCGCCGACGACGCAGCCTTTGTGCGTCTCAGAGTTTTTACCGCCGTGGTGACCTTCCTCGACGTATTTCTTGGCATTGTCCCAGGCACCGCCTGCGTTGGACATGAAGAGCGCCATGAGAATGCATCCGAGTAGGGCACCGCAGAGGGTGCCGGTGAGGGCGATCGCTCCGATGCCTCCAACCATGTTGAAGCCAAAGCCGACAGCGAGGGGGGTTCCGACAGCCAGTAGGGCAGGGAGGATCATTCGCTTAGTAGCTGCGCGGGTTGCGATATCAATACACTTCTCGGAATCTGGCTTGCCAGTGCCTTCAAGTAGGCCTGGGATTTCACGGAACTGTCGGCGAATTTCATTGATCATTTCAAAAGCGGCACTGCCTACAGCTTCCATAGTAATGGCACCATTGAGGAAGGGTACAACGCCACCGATGAAGAGGCCAACAAAGAAGGTGCGAAGCACTGCCTCGTCCTTGAAGTCGAAGTTTACGATGTGGGCTTTCTGAATGAACGCGGTGATCAGCGCAAGAGCAGCGAGACCAGCAGCACCGATGGCAAAGCCTTTGCCGATAGCGGCTGTTGTGTTGCCCACGGCATCGAGGCCGTCTGTGATCTTGCGGGTTTCAGGCCCCATGGCGCTCATCTCAGCGATGCCGCCTGCGTTGTCAGCAACGGGTCCGTAGGCATCGATGGCCATGGTGATGCCGACAGTTCCGAGCATGCCAACTGCAGCTAGGCCAACGCCAAGCAGGCCGGCGAACTCGTAAGAAACAAAGATAATGGCCGCGAGAGTGAGCATTGGAATGGCGACGGATTTTAGTCCGACGGAGAGGCCAGTGATCATGACGGTGGCCACACCGGTTTCTCCGGACTTGGCGATGTCGCGAACGGGCTTTCCACCGGTGTAATATTCTGTGACTAGGCCGATGGCGATACCACCGACGGCACCGCAGAGCACGGCCGCTGCGATATTGCTGCTAACGCCTAGCATATTGCACAGTCCAAATGATCCGACAATAAAGATGACAGCAGCGCCAATGGTGCCGAAACGCAGGGCGCTGGCGGGGTCCTTGGCGGACATAACTTTAACCAAGAGAATACCAAGAATGGAGCAAGCTAGTCCCATGGTCGTCAGTGCAAGAGGCATGTGCATCAAGGTCTCCTTGCTTGCACCATGTGCAACGATGGCAGTGGGATCAGAAATATGGAGCTTGGCGGCCATGGCAGCGACGATGGCTACGCAGGCGATTTGAGCTCCGCAGTAGGATTCAAAGATATCAGATCCCATGCCGGCAACGTCGCCTACGTTGTCACCCACGTTGTCTGCTATCACACCAGGGTTACGCGGGTCGTCCTCGGGAATGCCGGCTTCGACTTTTCCGACGAGGTCTGCACCAACATCAGCAGCCTTGGTGAAGATGCCGCCACCAACACGGTAGAAGAGGGCAACAAGGGAAGCACCCATCGCAAAACCCTCCATGATTTCGGCAACCGCGTGGCTGTCTTTGTAAAAGTAGTAAACTCCTCCTAGTCCAATAAGGCCCATTGAGGCGACGGTGAGACCCATCACGGAGCCACCGAAGAATGCCACACTGAGTGCGTCGGCTTGGCCGTTGTCCCTTGCGGCCAAGGTGGTGCGCACGTTGGATTTGGTCGCAGTAAACATGCCAACGAATCCGGAAAACGAGGAAGCTAAGCAGCCGAGGAAAAAGGCCAGTGACTGTTGTTTGCCGTATTCAGCTTTCTGGAAAAAAAACAGTAGGCCGCCGATGATAATAGCGAACAGGGAAATCAGCACAAACTCTCTGCGCATGAAGATCATTGCACCTTTGTGAATCTGGTCGGCAATCTCTTTCACTTTGCCTTCACCCCCTGGGCGTTTCAAAATAGTGGCAAGGATGAGGAATGCTACTACGAGACCTGCTAGGCCGGCAAAAGGAGTGATGATAGGATTCATGGTTTGTCGGTTGTTTTCGTTGTTGGGTGTTCGGTCTCTTTGAGATGCTGATGCAAATAAAAAAGCGAGGAATGAAAACCCCGCTCGGACTGAGGCGTGAGCATAGGAATTGAACACGCTCTGGCAAGAAAAAGATACATATTATGGCTCGTTTTTGCGCCTTGGAGGCAATTTTTCGAGCGCTTCTTGAATTTTGCGTATGTTTTCTTGTTTTTTGTCACGCGAATCAGTCGGTTTGCCGAGAAGACGCCGGACTTGATCACGAGGGTTTTCATCACGAGGGTTTTCAGCTTGGTTGCCTGAGTCTGTTGCCCCACGATTATTGAGCTGTGCATGCACATGACTCATGGCCTGCGGTGTTCTGGCAAGTAGCTTTTGGATCGTGCTCGTTGGTATGATGTAGGTTTTGATCCGGCTTCCGCGGGCGATAGCGATGCCTGCGATCTTGCCGTCAAGGTCGGTAATGGGGGCGCCGGCATCGGATGGTGCTATAGGCATATCAGACTGTATAACACTGGGGAAATTCGTCCGAGTATCACTGGGGGTAGCACCCATGTTTTCCATGATATTCATGCGTTCTTGGGGAATACGGCGATTGGTCGAATTTTCAGAGAGGGAGCCGAGTTCTACTGTGGTTTTTTTGCGAACGTTGCCCCGTTTGTATGTGACGATGATTTCTGATCCTGGCTGGAGTCTCTGGAGCAGCGTTCTCATTTCCATGAATCCCGTCAGATTTTCTTGATCCACAGCTAAAATAATATCGCCTGCTTGCAGCCCGGCTTTGGCGGCTGCAGAACCAGGCATGATTTTCTGAAGCGCAATGCCCCCTTGCTCATTGCTAAAGTCCATCATGACGCCCAGATATGCTTTGTCCCCATCTCGAAGACTGCGAGATTCAACACTGACAACCCCGAGGCTCTCGACGTTGCCGTCAGGGTTTGCCATGAGAATAAAGCTGCCCAGAGGCAGCGGAGCTGCTTGGGAAAGATCGAGCGGAGTTAGCTCGGCATCGCTCACGTCATAATCCAGTAGTGCAAGATCGTGATCTGGATAAACGCCCGCAAGGTTAGCGGCAAATGCTTTGCCTTCTGAGGTCATCACAACGAGCCGGTTACTGGCCTTTTTGATTTCACTCCATTTGGTGAGAATCGAAGGCTGCTGGCTCGATCCGCTCATTATAACGGTGCCGTAGCAGATTCTGCCACCCTGGTGATAAATGCTCACCGTGCTTTTTGCCGCTTCGGCGATCACTGGCTTGGAAGCACTAAAGAAGCCGGAGGCCTGATTTTTCAGTTCCCTTTTTTCATGCCACGAGAGACCAGCAAGAGGATCGGGTAACCTCACAGAATACTGCGCGATTCCTTGGCAAGACAAGCAGATCCATCCCGCAGCTACTAGTAGTGATTGAATTTTCATGATTGTCTGTGTGATGGTCTATCGGTGATTCCTTGACGGTTAGCGTTTTTCATCGGGGATGATGTCGCCACGGCGACCCAGGGTGAGCTTTCGGGTGAGTCGATCTTGGCCACGAATAAGGCGAATGGTGATGGTTTCGCCCGGTTCATGCTGCGCGATGACGATGTGGAGGGTGCGAAGATCGGGAACGTTTTTATCATTGATGTTATTAATGATGTCTCCTGCCCGTAGCCCAGCCTTGCTTGCTGGCCCGCCCTCAAAAACGTGTCTGATGCTAATACCGGATTTACTTGGTCGGCCTGTGATGATGCCAATGACCGGAGCATCGGGGTTGTCCAACAGTGAGCTTCCCCCAAGGCGTCCCCAGGTTTCCCCTTTTTCGAGTTTCTTCCAGTCTTGCAGAACACCAGTGATGCCAGCGTGGTTGTTGGATGAGAGAGATTCTCCAATCGATGAGTGGATACCTACGACGCTTCCATTTAAGTCAAAGAGTGGGCCTCCACTATCACCACCGATGAGCGTGCAATCTGTGCTGAGGAAATGATCTTGCCCTTGGGCGATCACTCGGCCGAAGCGCACAGGCGGAGTGCGCACCGGGTCATATCCTCCGGCGTGACCTAGTGCGATGACGAGATCTCCGCTATCAAGTTTCCGCGATTTTCCAATGCCCGCATGCGGCCAGCCGAAAGTAGGTTTGGGATCCATAATTTGTATCATGGCGGTGTCTCGTGTGTAGTTAGCGCCGAGCACTTTCCCTGTTGCTTGTTTTCCATTGGGAAAAACAACCGTCATTTCATCGGAGCCTCGAACGACGTGACCAGCGGTAAGAATAAGGCCGTCCTTGCTGACGACAACACCACTGCCAGAGGCTCCGCTTTTCGTCGAGAACAGCGATATGGTGGCAGGGAGCACTTTTTGCACAACTCCGGTAACTTTCTGTTCCAGTGATTTGAGCTGAGAGATGTTCTGAGGGCTGGGTGCTGCCGCCAGTGGCTGAATCGCCAGTATGGCTATGGCAAATATTGTGGCAAACATTGTGGCAAACATTGTGGCAAACATCATTGGCTTGGTGAAATGCGTTCTCATGAATAGAGTGTTATGATGCATTGATAGACTTTTATTGTGCAATTACACCATGAGAAGCGTTGCATAAATTGAGGTTTGTGCCACAAATTTCCGCGTCACGCTAGCTTGTGGGAAGCTGTTGAGGTATGATACACCTGTTGGCAGACGCAGGAGCTCTGGGCTGAAGATGATTTCAGTTGGGAGAGACAATACACCATGGCAGCAAAAAAATCCAATTCAGGATCTCGTTCAGGTCGCAAGCGCTCTCCTGCGGCGAAGTCTGGGCGTAAAAAGGCGGCGCCAAGACGCCGCGCCACCAAGAAGGCCGCTAATCGTCGTCGTCAATCTGCGGCGAGTAAGCGAGGCTGTTTGATGATGGTCTGGAGCTGGCCCTTCGGCCTCGTCGACCGCTTTACTCAAGATTGGAACCTATTGATGAAATGGCCAGCTAGAGCAGCTGGTTATATGGCGGTTTTGATGATCGGTTTCTTCATGGTGCTGGCTCTTTTTTACGGCGCCAGAGCAATGCAGTATAATCTCGATAAGGTTGCTGAGATGCCGGCAAGAACAGTCGTTTATGCAAGAGACGGTCGCAGTGAGCTGGGCCGACTGCATGGAGACAACCGCTACCTGGTCCGCTATGATCAAGTGGCAAAAGAGTTTCGCGATGCGCTGATATCACGGGAAGATGCCCGTTTTTACAGTCACTTCGGTGTTGATATTAAGGGGGTGATTCGGGCAACGGTAGAAAACATTAAACGCCGCCGCTTTGCCCAAGGTGCCTCTACGATCAGTATTCAGCTCGCTGAAAATACCTGGTTTCCACCTGACTCCGGCAAGAAAAAATCATCGGCACAGCTCATTGATCAGAAATTACTGGAGATGGCGTTGGCCTGGAGAATTGAGAGGAATTACGACAAGTCGAAGATCCTTGAGCATTATATGAACCGTATATTCTGGGGCCACTCGATTCGCGGAGTGGAATCAGCTTCACGAACCTACTTCGAGAAACCGGCAAGTCGCTTGAGCCTCTCCGAGTCAGCGATGCTGGCGGGTATTATCCGAGGGCCGAACGCCTTTTCTCCCTTTAAAAATATCGAAGCTGCTACTCGTGAGCGTGATGTCACCTTGGGAAGAATGGTCAATTATGACCATATTACGGAGCAGCAGGCCGAGTGGGCAAAAAAACAAAAACTCATTGTCCGACCTAAATATCGACGGGTGGTGATGGATACCTACGTCATGGACGCAGTGCGCCGTGAGTTGGATCGTATTCTTGAGGAACACAACATTGAGTATGGTGGGCTCACCGTCATCACCACGGTTGACCATACCATCCAGCGTGCGGCCGAGCTCTCAGTGGAGCGTAATCTTGCTAAGGTGGAACAAACACCCGGGTATTGGCACCAAACACGTAAGAAGTGGCAAAGCCTATCAGCAGAGAAGCGGGGCCGACCAGCATACGTGCAAGGTGCCTGTGTGGTGATCGAAAACGGCACCGGGGCGGTGCTCACCGTGGTTGGTGGGCGAGATGCCAATGAATCAAAATACAACCGAGCCATTCAGGCAGAGCGTCAAATAGGATCTCTGTTCAAACCCTTTGTTTATCTTGCAGCCTTTAACCGAGGTTTGATGCCCCAGACATGGATACCTGATGGCGCGATCAGGCCTGGTGAGATTGACGGTGCACCGAGATCTTGGTCGCCAGCGAACTCGGATGGAAAGTTTGGCGATTTTATTACCGCAGAGGATGCACTGGTAAGATCACGCAACACTTCCTCAGTGAGGGTGGGGAACTTTGCTGGGCTTGAAGGTGTGAACCAGACGGCGATGGATGTTGGGTTTATTCAGGGCATACCAAAAAATCCATCGAGCTACTTGGGCACTTGGGAAGCGACTCCTTGGCAGGTTGCGAGTGCGTATACTGTTTTTCCTAATAATGGCGATTGGTATAGGCCATATATCATTCAAGAAATACGCAATGCCTCTGGGGAGCGTGTCTACCCTGGTAAGGGTGATTCTGGCAAACTCGTTATCAGTGCGGCAGTTCCCGGTGCTACCTGGAGTATTTCCAATACCTTGCAGCAAGTGGTTGATCGAGGTACGGGAAATCGAGTCAGAACGCTCGGTTACAAGGCACCTTGTGCCGGCAAGACGGGAACGACGGATGACTACAAAGACGCTTGGTTTGCGGGTTATACAGGCACGCTGACTTGCGCGGTGTGGGTGGGCATGGATCGCCCTGAAAAAATCATTAACCGTGGTTATGGCTCGACCTTGGCAGCTCCCATCTGGACAGATGTGATGAAGACGGCGGGTCAGCTTGGTTATGCCACACCTGAGTTCAAGCCATTTCAGCTCAAGCGAGCCCAGCTATGCCGGTGGTCGGCGAAGCGGGCGACCCGGGGGTGTGATTATCATCGATCATCCTACACAGCGGATATTCCTGCTGACATGCTGCCTGCTGAAAACGATTTCTGCGCGGTTCATCCGCTTCGAGCCGTTGCGCCCAACTCTTCTAACAGATTCAATCGCTTTAATCGATAATGACCTGATGCGTGTCAGCGTATACAGGTTCAAAAACAGCTTACATTCCTCGGCTTCTATTTAGTAACAATGATTGACGTTCTTATCCATTCACCATTTCCCCAAGAGACAGGGCAGGGGAATGCAATGACGGCTGATCGTACTGAATTGATTTTACGTGCTGCCGGTTTCGATGTGCAGGTGGAGGCTGAAACCTATCAAGGTGCGGATGCTCGATGCCTAGTTGCACTGAATGCCTGGCGTAGTGCCGGCGTAGTGGCTGAGTTTGACCGCCAAAATCGAGGGCGTCAGGTGGTGGTGGTGGTGACAGGTTCCGATATTAACCATCCTGAGATGGAAGACGAAGGCTCTGAAACGAGGCAGACCATGGAGCGAGCCGACGCATTAGTCACACTGCATGAGGCAGATCTGAAGGTGCTTCCTGAGAGGCTGCAGCACAAAGCCGTGTGTATTTTTCCGAGTGTTCGCTTGGCTGCAGGAATCACACACCTCGCCGCCAGCGGTGATCGTTTCGAAGTAGTGATGGCGGGTAATCTACGTGCTGTGAAAAACCCACAACTTGCCGTTGAAGTGGGCGCTTTACTGCCGGGTGATTCGCCCATTTTCATCAATAGCTATGGTGATGCATCTGACCAGTTAGCTGCTGAGATGACCCATGCCAGTGCAGAGGTGGAGCATTTCAACTGGTGCGGGAAATTAGCTCACGCCACATTGATTGAAAAAATGGCACGTGCGCATGTATTGCTCAATACCTCTACGGTTGAAGGTGGAGCCAATGCGATCTGTGAGGCGGTGACCATGGGCTTGCCTGTGATTGCTAGTGATATCAGGGGCAATGTGGGCATGCTGGGAGAGAATTATCTGGGCCTTTTCCCGAATGGAGATGCTCAAGCTGCAGTCGGCCTGCTCCAGCGTTGCATTACAGAGCTGTCTTTTTATCAGGAGTTAAAGAAGCAGGTTGCCCAGCGAGCGCCCTTGTTTGACTTTGCTACGGAATCATCTACCTGGCTCGATTTGATCCGCTCACGGCTAGCACATTAACGCCTCTGAGCTTTACTTGGCGGTGATCTTCCCGTATCGACACCCCCCAGTGGAGTTCATTCACTATTCACTATTAAAAATTCACTATTTTTCAGATGACCGCTTCCGAGATCCGTCAGAGCTTCCTCGATTTTTTTAAGGAAAAGCAACACAGCATCGTGCCCTCGGCTTCATTGATGCCGCAAAGTCCAGGTTTGCTTTTTACCAATGCGGGCATGAACCAGTTCGTGCCTTATTTCCTCGGAACAGATAAGGCGCCCTATGATCCTCCACGTGCGACGGATACCCAGAAGTGCATTCGTGCAGGTGGTAAGCACAACGACCTCGAGGATGTCGGCTACGATACCTACCACCACACCATGTTTGAGATGTTGGGGAACTGGTCATTTGGTGATTACTTTAAGAAAGAAGCCATCGATTGGGCCTGGGAACTAGTTGTCGAGCGCTGGGGCTTTCCGCCAGAGCGACTTTACGCCACGGTTTACATGCCGGGTGAGGGGGATCCTGGGCAGTTTGACCAAGAAGCTTATGATTTATGGGCGGCACTTTTTCTAGCAAAGGGACTCGATCCGCAAAGGCAGATTGTTAACGGCAACGTGAAAGATAACTTCTGGATGATGGGCGAAACTGGCCCGTGTGGTCCTTGCTCTGAACTGCATGTTGACCTGACGCCAAACGGCGACACTGATGGCAAGCTCGTCAATATGGATTCCGACCTCTGCATTGAGATCTGGAACCTCGTTTTTATTCAATACAACGCCGAAGCTGATGGCTCGTTCCGTGACCTGCCGGCCAAGCATGTGGATACAGGCATGGGCTTTGAACGTGCGGTTTCAATCTATCAGGGCACGGACGGATTCAAGGACTTTTCCAAGAAGCCGACCAACTACGCCACTGACGTCTTTCAGCCGATCTTCCGCAAACTGGAGGAGCTGAGTGGCAAAACCTATCATGATATCTACCCCGATTCGGTCGATGCGGA
>ERZ887851.1575-NODE-1575-length-19352-cov-30.432606_pt1 | contig 19352 bp, 11 predicted proteins | sample MGYA00521100_ERZ887851 | MGnify/ENA primary metagenome ERZ887851 (study PRJEB32303, sample SAMEA104408602) | aquatic metagenome | biome: Brackish water; feature: Pelagic; material: water | place: Baltic Sea | collected 2014-06-06T16:11:00 | depth 11,444 m ... | reverse complement strand
AGTGGTAATAGTGATAATACGGTATTGTTTATGGGTCATAGTTTAGTTGGACGTAACGAGATCCAATTTTCACATGAGAATGCGGACTGGTCGAATAATATAAACAAATACAGATTTATACACGAGAACAATACGTTCAAACTTCAAAGTGGTTACGGCAGCAGTGGCACTGATGTATTATCATTTGATGTCAGTTCTACCAGAACCCCCGCCGTACAGTGTAATATTAGTGGCGACTTACATGTAAATGGCAATATTCATACCGACATTTTTTATGTAAATAAAATCACACAAAACGAAATTATGGACGGAAGTTCTATTCTGCTTTCCACAGATGGAACCGATGGTTATATAAAGTTCACTGCTCCAGGTGGGAATGGAACACGAATATTCTTGACTGAATCCGATAATAAAATAGACATTCAAGGAAATAATACCGAATACATTGTTCCGCTTGACGCAAGACACATGTTCAAAAGTGGCAATGATGTTGTTACCGAAATTACCGCGAGTTCAAACGGTAATAGTAAACATGTTTCTATAGGTGGAAGTATACCCGCAACTATATCTAATAGTGGAAATAGATTAATTGTAATGGATAATACTACATATCAAACCGATAGTGGAACATATGGAACCGACCTTGATTTATGTGGCAATGGTCTTGCAAATACATCGGGGACAATCACGCTTATAAATGAAAGCGGAACACAGATGGGTCCGATTGTAAACTTCGTAATGAAGACAAACGGAGGCGAACATAATGTTGTTGGCGCAATTGCTGCAAGAGCCACGGACGACGTATCTCAAAATCATGGACTTCTTTTTTATACTGGTGATTACACTAGCACAAGTGGTGACAAATTGAAATGCCGCATGGTTCTTGACAGTGATGGTAGATTGAGTATTGGTCACAATGCGGCCATACCTGCATCACTTGCAGATTCTTCTTGTCGGTTGAACGTAGATGGCAGTCTTAATGTTACGGGGACCAGCAATTTCCGAGCAAATATAACAACTACCACAATGGTAGCCACGGGTCAAATAAACGCATTATCATTTAACGCGACATCTGATGTGATTTTCAAAGAGAATATTGTCACTATACCAAATGCACTCGATAAAGTAAATGCAATGCGTGGTGTATATTATGATATGAAGTGTGAACCAGGTTGTCGTCGTGTCGGGGTAATTGCACAAGAAATAGAAGAAATATTCCCAGAAGTGGTTTATGAAACTACCGATGCTACCAAAACCGTAGCGTATGGTAACATTGTTGGACCTCTTATTGAGAGTATAAAAGAGCTTTCCAGCAAGAACGATGCACTTGAAACTGAAATGGAAGACGTGAAAAAGAAAAACGCTGATTTAGAAACAACCGTTCAAAATATGCAGCAACAAATAGCATGTATACTGCAATCATTTAAACAAAACGGCATGACGGTCGTTCATAGAATATAAAAATGCTATAACAAAAAATATTTATAATACTGTATATTATTATAAATAAAATGACACTGGTAATATATAATGCCGGCGATTGCAAATACACTAATTGTTGATAATACATTTACAATAGATAACAATACAATTAATGTAAGTCAAGCAGATCTAACATTTTCAATAGATGCAGGTCATATTGTAGATGTTAGTGGGACAGGTGCACTTAGGATTCCTGTTGGAACTACTAGTGAGCGTCCGGTCATAACAGGAAGCCGTAGTGATTATATAGGTTGTATTCGTTACAATACCAGTGAAGATAGTTCGGGTGCAGAAATATACGATAAGAACCTACAATGGGTGCCATTAGGGAGTGGTGGTGGTGGTGGTGGTGGTGGTGGTGGTGGTGGGATAAATGAAGACATACAAACGGTTGATTTTGACTTAGACTTTGATAATAAAGATAAAGGATTTATCAACATATATACCAAAGCACCTAAATATAAAACTGTAAGCTTTTTGGAAAATGTCGACATATTAAGCGGTGACATTACAAGTTATATCATTTCCAATGATGGCAGTAGTAATAATAAAATCAAACTAACATTTGGAGAACCAGTAGCACCATTGTGGATTAAGGGCGGAGGAACGACCGAAATGGCTCATTCCGTAGATGGAATTAATTGGAACAGTGTTTCGGTTACAAATGCACCACTTACTCGATCGTATACGATTATGTGGAATGGATTTATATGGGTTGCGGGTGGTACGGGTACTTCGTATAGTATCGCATGGTCTGAAGATGGTACCAACTGGACTGGGGCATCTCATAGTATGTCCACCGTGAAGAAAGTGGAATGGAACGGTTCAAGATGGGTTGCAGTTGGTGAACCTAATAATAATAAAATTACCATTCAATATTCTGATGATGGAAAAACCTGGAACGATGTAGCAAATAGCACAAATAATTTTAGCAACTATGGAATTACGGTGGTGTGGATAGATTATGCATCTACCTGGATTGCCGGAGGTAAAGGTGATATTCAAATAGCAATTTCAACTGACGGAGAATCATGGACGAATAAACCAGGCGTTATGGGCAGTGGTACGAATAAGTATTGTAGTGACATTGGTTGGAATGACAATATAATAATTGCAGGTGGAGGTTATGATAACAATGTGATTGCTTATTCACAAGACAATGGTTCTAATTGGACTATTGTAACCAATATAGTTGGTAACCCACAGGCGATTAATTCACCACCTATTTGGAATGGTAACGTGTGGACTGCCGCAGCCACGAAATTTTCTGGTGAAGAACGATTAGCTTATTCATATGACGGGATAATTTGGAACACCATATCCAGTAGTTTCGTTAATCATGGATATACTACTAGCTGGAATGGAGATAGATGGGTTGCTGGTGGCGCAAACGCATTCCTCCAAGCAAGTGCGAATGGATCATCGTGGACAAGTGGGCACGGAACTGGCATATTCACTTTTTGTTATTACATTCAATGGACTGGAAAACTTTTCATAGCTAGTGTCTACGGCGACAATGATATGGCTTATTCATATGACGGGATAGCATGGACTGGATCAGGCAGCTTCAATACATCATACGAGGATGCATTCGCATTCAATACGGCAAGAGCCAATCAGATAACATTTGATTCCAATGGAGATCCAACTGTAACCATACATAAACCTTTAACAAACGTTTCTACATTAGAGTTTGCGTTAGAGTATGAAAACCAACCCGCGGTATCCAATGTAAATGTTACAATTAAGGTACCAGTGAGTGGCGGTGGCGGTGGTGGTGGCGGCGATATAGGAGACTTTATATTTGATGGTAGTATGGTTTATATTCCGAGTGGTTCTATGAATATCAACGCTCCAGATGGTAATATTAATCTTGAAGCAAATGATAATATTACTATACGCGCGAATAACAACAGTGCAATAGATTTATCTGCCGATAACGTTTACGGAGGAATCCCAATAGGTGGTATTATTTTATGGAGTGGTAAGCAAAGTGCATCTCCAAACGTCCCAAACGTCCCAGACGGCTGGTGGTTGTGTGATGGCACGAATAATACACCCGATTTGAGAGGACGGTTTGTTGTAGGATTCAACTATGATGACCCATCTTTTAAAGCAATTGACGCGAGTGGTGGCGAAAAGGAGCATACCTTAACTGTAGATGAAATGCCTTCACATGGACATAGTATAACAGATCCTGGACACGTTCATAATGAAACTATGAGTACCGCTACAGTTGACCACGTCAATCAAGGTGGTATATATCTCACATATGGTGGTAATAAACAGTCCTCAGGCGTGACGACCCAATCGGCGACGACAGGTATAACCATAGATCCATCCGGTGGGGGTCAACCTCATAATAACTTACCGCCATACTATGTATTAGCCTACATCATGCGTATTCGTTAAATATATTCTTTTCACTAAAAACGCATTGAGAACCTAGAGCAAAAACTTTAAAAAACACAATCCTTCATTTCGGGACAATTGCCCAACTTCTTCAAATAATCCAATTCTCGTTGGCGACGTGCCGCATAAAGAGGATGCGACGGGTCTTTCAACACTTTCCATCCAAATGGCGATTGGCGGATATTCGAATGACAGTCGAAGACAAAGGCTGGGTCGGGTGTAGGACGATTAGGCCGCGAGCTTGTTCCCGCACAAATAATAAATGGTGCACATCCAGCCGTTTGGCGTTCCATATCAAAAATGAGTTGTTTGTCCCCAGGAACCAATTGCGAATAACGCAACTTTTCCATATTGTCAACAGACATTTCTATATTATTAATGGTCGCAAACTCTTTATACGCTTGTAATTGTCCCGACGAAAATACCACTGGAACACTCTCTTTGGGCGCATTGGGCTCATTATATTCACGCAAATTCACCGCGATTTTCTTTCTTTTTATATAATCACTTTGCGACATTTATACGTATTATATTCCTTATAATATGTATTGCGATTTTATTCTACTCCGTCGTCTATTCCATCTAAACGTGTTTCGTGTTTCCAATTTTTATACCAATATCTGGTTGTTAAATATGTAATATATCCCATAACTATACCAATAGAATATCCCACAACAATTTGCATAACCGTATGACAGCGGTATTTCCATCGTTGATATGCAGTAATGAGAGAACCCAATACCAAAAACAACACAATATAATCGTTATTTTGCACCCAATACAAGAAACTCGTCGTATAACCCATGATTTGCGAATGTCCCGACGGCATTCCGTATGATTCTACGCCTTCATATGTCTCCCCGTTTATGCATATTGTTCCGTCTGGACGAGGTTCTCTTACTATTTGTTTTATTATTTTATTTATCCAAATACCGATTCCGTAGAAAACACCATAAAACGCTATATACGGTGGTCGCAAATAAAATAAATATGCTACTAAAATCCAAATATAGAACGGTAAAAAGAACCCAATACTGTCAATTATTTCAATCATGGTTCTCGTTGATATAATTGAATAATATAAAATTATTACAATTATGCTTCCAATCGGTTCAATTGTTCACAAAGCAACGAGAATGACCAGTTTGCACTATTCAAATCAATAAGCGAACCCGTATCTGTGTATAACTTAATATTCATACGCTGAACGTTCACTGGTCCAAAATAACTGCGTTCTTGATTCTGCAATGTTCCACCGAACTCTACATATACATCTCCCGATTTTAAATTACTAACTTTCAACGGGATAAGTCCAAATATATTGGTAACACTTATTCCCTGTTCGTAAGCCTTTGTGCTAACCGACGACCCTAAAGCGTTTGATTGGTATTGTGCGTTGGCTGCTTCTTGTGCTGCATATATTTGTTTCTCGGTTAATCCTACTCCCGTAAATACCTTTTCACCAGTAACGGGGTCGCACTTGAAATCTGAACGAGATGCATATGACGGTAATGGAAAATTAGTTTCGTTTGGGACATTTGTTATAATTCCATCGTTCAACCGATTTTGATTGAAATCGTCTATACATAGGACTGCATGTTTATATAACGTAGTACTTACGCCCGTATCACCTATAACTTGTATTGTAATTTCATCGGCTAACTGAATAATTGGTTCATTTCCATCATTATCCGTCACGCCAAACGCGTTGAGTGCATATACTGTATATAGTCTAAACCCCAGCATCCATCCTAACGTGGCATTCCATTTTGCACCAATTACACCAACTCCAGGTTGACATTCAGCGAAACTATCTATATCATAAAACACCAAACTATAATCTGCTGCTGTATATTTACGTATTATATCACCTATGAAATACACTCTAGAATCTATCGTACCATTTTCTTCAGTATAGTCTTCAACTACAACTTCGGTGCCACTCAGATTAAGTGGCCCCGAATATAACTGTATTCGGTTATTTATTTCGCGGATTAATGTGCTGCGTGTATATTTGCCAGGTGTGATTTCTAAATTAATATCGTTTGCATTTTCTCCTGTTGTCGTCGAAACCCCACTCTCATAAGCAGTTATATTAATTATATTGTTGTTGTTATTGTTTGTTATATCAATAGTATTTTCAGTTGGAACATCTTTAATACCAATCAATGTAATATTACTAGACGAGTCGATTGAAGCATATGGTGCAATATCTTCCACTTCCAATAATTCTGTAGGAGATCCGAGTGGCACCTGATCTACATGGGCATTGAAGTCTTCTCCCGACAAGTCTGTTAATTTTGTGCTGAATTGAAACAAATCTTCCGTCCATATTTGCGTTAAATTACCATTATTACTACCAGTATCTGTTAATAATATTTGATAATTAATTGGTGTAATTCGCTTATTAATCTTTACTTTGAGTTTTGTTTCTACTCGAGCAGAATTAAGTGGGTCCGTTCGTATAATTATTTCTATACCCGCAAAAATAGGCTGGTTCGTCGTGGGATCTCGGTAAGTATATGACTTATTACCACTGAAAATGTCGTTCATTATTTGTCCCATTATTTCTGGCCTGAATATTTGAACTCCGTTATTTACTATACGAAAGTCCGAGTCATTTTTGTAGTCTTGTTTGATTGCGCTTACGTCTTCTGCATCTATTACTATAGTCTGAACATCTTGTATTCCAGTTATAGCCGTTAGCTTACATATAGTAAATCCAGCGTTTGGTATGTTAACAACAAAGAGTTCATTATTGGATTTCGGAATATATGCAGTATATTGCTTGGTAAAATCAACCAATATTTGGTTGTTTGTTTCCACTGTAGTGTCTTTTATTTGAAAAAAATCGTATAATATACTATTTGATAAATCCATTTCATAGTTATTTTCATCAAATGTTTTATCAAAATCTAGTTGCAAGTGTAGTTTGTTATTTTTCTTATATGCAAATGTTCCACTCGGTAGAATATCATCGTCTTCGTTGTATGTGTAATTTACTGGTGGGACTCTGATTACAATCGATTTATCGGTTTGAATATCATCCTTTGAATCGACTATTGTGTTGTTTATTTCGGTGATCAATTTATCTACCTCATATGTGAGATCACCTGTTGTGTTTGGTATTGCTATTTCAAAATTATTACTGTTATCGATAAATCCCGGAGTTTTACAAGTAAATACTATTCTTGGACTGTTTTCAACGGTTGTTGCTCCCGCCTGTGCAACTGGACGAACTTCTCCTCCTATACGGCTTAATTCGTGATAGCCCGAAATATCATCAAACTTGAAACATGATTGTTTTCCTGTCCATAATGGTAATGTTGTGTTACCTGTGCTATCTACAGCATTCAAAGTCAACATATAACTTCCTGCAAACAGTTTTGTAGCCGTCGGTGTGCTTTCGTTTGTATTCAATCTGAACGCACCATTTATATATGTTTCATTGCGACTAGTAAGTGTATAATTAATTTTAATATCACCATTCGAGTCATTCTGTATTTCTTCAATTCCAGAGGTTACTTTATACACAATTATATTTGACAAATCAATCCCTAACGAATACGAACCATTTGGAATGTCAAATGCAACTCGTTTTATTTCATTATAAACTACTTCATATGAGATCGTTATTGGGGACGCATTATATGAATTGTCAACTAGACCATTGTACAGAGGCGCATTTCCACTTAACTCATACGTTACATAGGTAGTTGAATTGGTTGAAACAATAATAGTATATTGAGTTGTTGTTAACAATGACGATAATGGTGTATCAAATATATTACCACCAGAATTGAATGAAATATCCTTTACTAGACTACTAGTCCCGTCGTATATTTTCAGGTTCACTTCTCCATCAGTCGACGCATTCATTGTTGTTATTTCATCACCCGAAAGTGTGATTCTAAAAATATTTGGAATTGTATTTTTTATTGTTCCAGACAATGTCAACATATTAAAAATGTCAATGTTTTTGGTTTCTATCGGGCGTTGATTTATTTCAATTACATACTCTGATACGTTTTGATTTCCAGATGCATCCAAAATTAGTTCGTAGCTAATATCATTTAATGTGTTGATAGATGCGTCAAATAGTGTAATACCACTAGCGTCAAACGACCCCGATACTGTAATACCGCTGGAAAGATGCAAACTATAATTGATCTTATCCTGTAGATTAATATTAAGATTGGTTACAGCAATACTTGCAAGAAAATAGTCTGGATCTATTTGAAATCGGATTCCATCAATATCAGTTCCTTCTATTTTGTTCTCAAATGTGATGAGATTATTTGAAAAACTTATATCTTGTAGATCTGCATAGTCAAATATACGAGTGCCCGTTATAGTTGTATTTGTATTAACGATTAATTGATAAGTCCCTGCACTTAAGTCGCTAACCGTAATCGGTGTCGCGCGTATGTCGGTCCCTTTTATTATTCTATAGGCCGACGATAAATCGGTAAGAGAATATCCATTCCCCAAAATTATTTCATAAATAGACGGGGTAATCGTTACACTGATATTCAATTCATCGTTGATAAAGGACGTATCTTGTATACTACGCTGACTACCTTCCAATTTATAATACGTGCTATTTATCATAGAAGGCGGTGCTTCTAGTTGCAATGTATATGTTCCAGAAGGCAAAAATAAATTATCGGATAGCAACGACTGATCATCTGCAGTTATAATACCACTTATGTCAATTGTTTCTCCACTATTTGTGAGTCGATAATTCAACGATACGTCTGCAGTATCAATATTTGATATATCTATGGTATTTAATTCATAAACATATCTCTTCTCTGGAACAATGAACCGTATTCTATCTATAAAGTCTACTTGCGTTATTTCATTTTCTATTGTAACGATATCATTTACAAATGATACGTCGGTAACGGATATGTCGGTTGTCGTTCCGGTATAGTCTTGTAAACGTATACCACTCACATCATATGATGTGGCTGTGCTCGCATTGTTCGTTATTTGCAAATAATAAGTAGTATATATGGTTGGTCGCAACGGGGTGATTGCTTTTATATTTGCAGAATACGGGGTGATTGCTTTTATATTTGCAGAATATAATGAAAATGATATATCGGTCGTAGGGCTCGTATTCAATGAACGGATCACATCATTCGCAGACAAATCGAATGACACTACTCGTGTAGTATACGCCGATAGATCACCAGATACATTCAAATTGTTTGACGCGTCATAAAATATTGGTTCTATGTCTTTTGTTACGATATCATAATAATAATCTATACTGGAATATCCTTGAATCTCTGTTTGTATACGAGTGTTTTTAATAACTGTTTCCGAAGTATTTATTATTCCCGAGTAAATGGAGCTATTTCCACCATAAGTATCTACTATATCAATTATTGTGCTCGCTGCATATTCTGTTTCGTTATTAGTTGTTATAGTTAATGTTGTATTGTTGGCTTCGTAATCGGTATGACGAACGAGCTCTTTCAATATAAACTGTTCTACATATGTGTATGGATTTATACTTAAAAATAGGGTGCGGGTTGCAGACTGAGAACCGGAATCTCGCGTTATCGTATCATAAACACGAGTATGGTGGTCAATTGGATAATATAATAATGGTTCATCACTCAAAACAATTTCCGTATTCAATGCTCTTACCGTATAAGAAACATCTTCGACCACATCGCCAGACACGGATATATATAGTTTATATGGTAATGTATTTGTCAGAGTTTCATTTTCTAGTATATTAAATGACGTATCACTGCTTTCGCTATTACCACTTAAATCAATCATTGAATTATCAGTTAATCGCCAGTATATCTCGTTTTCTGACGTTTGTTCTATTATGATGTCACTAACGTCTACAGATAAACTGTATAAATCAAAATTGTATGCCTTTATTGTTCCGGTTCTCTCGTATATTGTTGAAATACCCAGACTAATATCTTGAATGGTGCGTTTTACAGCAGACAACTTATAATCAATTGGGTAAGAACTAACAACATTTGACGACGATAAATCTAATTTATATGAACCAGCAGATAAGTCTTCGGCGATGGGGAGCGTCTTGTTATTTATGTCAATATAACCGCTTGCAAAACTTATATCCTGACCGTCTATTATCGAAAATAAAACATATTCCATTGATACGTCAACGTCGCCATTATATGAGAAATCAGACACTTCTAGTGACGGAACGTATTCACCAACACTTACATCAAAACTTATAATATCTTGGTCTGAATTGTATATTGTATTGATAACAGTAAGTTCATCATCTACAAACGTTATATATTCACCAATCTTGTCGTAGTCGGGTATTTTTTCAATAATAACCGTATGAATAACTTGTGCAGATGAACCGGTTGATAAGCGTAATAAATATTGCGTATTGTCAGTAGTTGGTTTTATAACTGGCTGTGGTGTTATTATTGTATTTACATCGGTAGTTGAACCGTCTATATGTACGGTCTCAGTATCGCGACTTGTCAGACGATATTCAATTGTCTCGCTATTTGTTGAATCTTGTTTTATAATAGTAATATTTTTCAATCGGTCACCTGCATCAAGTGAAAACACGATAATATTATCATCAAACACGGTCTCGGCAACAAGGATTTCCAATATATTACTGATATCAAACACATCTGGAGCAAAGTCCTTTTGCTTGATTTCAATCTCGTATTCTATTTCATTTGCTGCATTTCCAGATAGTTCCAATGTGTAATTTCCAGACAAAATGGAAGTCTTATTTCCTAATAATGTGGTATCAAAGTTTATTATAGACGATGACACGTCGGCATTGCTGATATCTCCAGATATAACTAGACCGGTTTCATTGGTTATTCTGTAATGTATTTTATCAGTTGACTGGTTATCACTGTTATGTTTGCGTATCATAAATGCACTCAAAAAATTATTTGGTTCTATGTTAAAACTTATGTCATCTACATCAGTAGAAGATGTATTATTTTGAAATATGAGACTGTTCCCTGCATTTGTATTATTAGCATAATCAACATACGTTAATCCATTCAATGATATATTTACACCAATATTACTAGTATTTTTTAAGAACAATGTAAAATGTGTATCTATAGAAGGGTTCACATTCAATTGTCGGGAGGCAATTATATTACCTATATTGCCAATTGATGTAAGTAGATTGTTTGAACTATCATATATATCCTTTGTTATGGCGGCGGCGGATTCTTCTGTTGTGTTTACCCTTAGTTCTCGTAGTGACTGAGAACTTGTCATAATGATACGATATGCCTTTGTTGAACCGGATTGTAATATTTCCGTTGTTGTTGACAATGTTCCATAAATATTTTGAGAAATATCTACTACACTATCATATTCCGTGTTCAACGCATATTCAACATTATATAGATCTTCTTCTGGGAACTTAATCGCCAACTTACTATCAGATGCATGATTGTATGTTTTTCTATCCAGTTTTACAGTCATATTGTACAAAGATGCAGACGCTATAGTATCGTTTCCGGAGTCAATTGGGTCCAAATTTATAGTTGAATCGCCAATAAACAATTTATCATTTAATCGCAATGCATTATACAACTGAATTGTTATTGCTGATCGGGTTAGTAATTCGCTACTTACCGTTAATGCCACATCAAAAGATAGGTCAACCGTAGAAACATTATGCTCGTATTCAGTTGTTCCGCTATATTTTATTACTTCAAAACTCTTATTGAGTTGTGTTATAGAAAACAGTTCGTTGTTATAAAAACTGGATTCGCTTTCTTCAAACCGCCAATCATATCGGCTCTTTATTGTATTGAACTTATATGTCCTTTCAATAAACCCCAAAAACTCAGGAATAGATTCATTTCGCGTCTTGTCCCCGGTATTGACAAATGGTATAGGTGACGTCCAATACGGGAAACTTAATTGATAACTACTTTCATTGTAAATGTCCTTTACTTTCACATTCATTTTATTCAATGATGTATTCGAATTATATTCAATCCGCGACCCAGATATGTCTGGAATTACGAGTTCGTTGTTATATATATCGTCTATTGATGCATTTACGGTAGACGCCAGTTGTTCTGGAGTATAGTTACCTGGGTCTATTTCAAACTTGATATCAAAGGCGTCATCTGTTATACCATCGGCTCGTCCCTTGAAAATTAAAAAATTGCTTCCAAATAACTTCCCAATAGTATACCATGTATTCGGTATTTGCACTGAATATAGTTTCAACGATACCACATCTCTTAATGGTTCAGATAAATTAAATGTGAAATCAGATGCAGTCGTATTTTTATTTGGGCGGTATTGACTATCAATACTAATAACACGTGTGGTAGTTTGCTTCAATAATGGGTTTAATATACCTTTCGAATACTCAAATGGTCGTGTATATCCTATCGAACTTTCTTGTTCGGGTTGTGTAACTTGTTGTTCAGTCTTCGCAAATGGACTATTTTTGGATCGTAATGAACTAAGTTGTGCTTCAGATAAAAATGTATCGTCAACGCCATCATTGGATGCTGGAACGGGATCTGTTACAATTGCCGTATCTGACTCACGTGTGATTTCATCGGTTCCTTCATTTACATTAAAAAAATGTTCATATACATCTTCAAAGAACTTCACGAGTTTTTCACTTGATTCGCTTTCAAAACTGTTGTATTTATGTATTTGCATTAATATTTTGGCTTCCAACTCTCGGTCGGTTGGATTTGTCAAATCCAATACATCATACAGTTCAGCATCAGTATAATCATCTATCTCAAATGTCATAGTATTTGGTGATGATTTTGTCGGTATTTATATTATCTTCCTATAACATTTATATACTTCAATTGCAATTATTTTTTTTACATTCAATGCGCCGTTTGAACATTTTACTTATAAATCCGACTAAATCTATTTCACGACTGCAGTTGTAAAGTATTTCTGTGGGAAACGATTTGATACCTTGTCCACGTTTCATATGTTTATTGCCCTTGAAGCACAATATGTCAAATGCACAAAATACTTGTTCTTCTTCCTCATTTAAAACACTGCGGTCTATGCGGTGTGAACCCGAGTAAATATACCGATTATAGTTATTGTCACTGTAAATAGCATATTTCTTGATATAAGCATGGTTGCGGACCATTCCTACTCCCATAATGCGATTAGTGTCGTTATTCATTTCCAATACGAATAAGACGGTTTCCATCGGTATAGTGCTGCTAATTGGATCCGGTGCGCAATATACACAGCCGTTTTGTTTATTGTTTGCTTCTCGGAAGTGCTCATTCTGTGTCCATGTACTATTATTAAACCGACTTGTCATCAAATAATGGCGTTGTGTTTTCTTGAAATTATTTATCACCTTTCGCGAAATACGTTTTTTAGTTGGAACATCGGTTGTCGACATCAAATAATATATATACGTTGTATTTGTGCGATTATATGCAATCAATTTTTTGTCTATATACTAAAATGCAGGAGCAGGGCGATGCAGATACGTCATCCAGTTCTTCACAATCTAGTCCCGATAGAGAACCTATACGCATATTCAATTATGAAAATGCTTCTATTATACAATCGGCTGAACTACATGCAGACGATGAAGACAATCTCGCTGAATATACTGGAAAACATTTTACACAGCAAGCATTGGAAGATTTAATGAAACTGCAACGCATGGAAGAAGGTAATACTCGAATCGACCATAGGTGTGATAGTCCGATTACATTGTCTAATTATGGCAGCCTTACTGGTAGTTGCAATAACAGTGATATAGATGACTGTGACATAAATAATCCAGATACGGGATTTCAAACGACCGTATTCGATGTATCTTTTTTGGAAGTGTCCAAACAACTTACCACCATTCCCCGGAAAAAAAGAGCGGAAGGACATGACCATTGTAAATATATACGTTTGAATGAAGCAGAACGGACGCTTGACAAGTATTATTATCCCGATCAGGACAACAAATACTCCACCGAAATAGACATTTTGATTACATATATGAAGGGACAAAAGAACATATATACACAAGCAAAACATTTGAACCAATGGAGACTCAATTGTTTAATGGTGCCGTCAATATTTATTACCGCGGCGATTTCGCTGTTAACGCCCACGTTAGAATGCAGCATCATTGAAAAATGTGTCATGGCCAGTCTCAATGCATTTGTCGGGTTATTGATTACATTGTCCAAATATTTGAAGTTGGAATCTTCTACTGAAAACTACTTACAAGTTGCGAACCAGTATGATAAACTGGAAACCGCATTGGATATTGTCAATAGTAAGTTGGTCATATTGGATAAGCGCGAAGAACGGCGTAAATTAGTATTGGGTCAAATACAAATGACAGAAGAAAAGCTCCGCGATATTAAAGAGTCCGCGCACACATTGTTACCCGAAGAAATAAAGTTATTGTTTCCGTCTATTTGTCACATAAACGTGTTTTCATTCATCAAAAAAGTGGAAAATCACCGTAAAATGCTGGTATCGCGGTTCAAAGATGTTCAAAATGAAATACGTTACATTCAATATAAGCACCAAACCGCCAAAATCAAGGAAAACGATGGTGGTAGTAATGTCAATTTATATGAGTTTGACCGCGACCAGAAAAGGCTATCGTTTTTGGTTACAGTCAAAGATAGTATCAAAAAGGAACTCATACATTGTAAAAATGCATATGGTAATATTGACGACATATTTTCAAAAGAAATACAAGATGTAGAACGACGCACTGCAAACTGGTGTGTGTATTATTTATGCGATTGGGTTCATCAAAATAAAAAACCATGTTTGAGTGAAAATCCGATTATTGATAAATATGTAAATGTTGTTAACGGTGTTGCGTAATTGTTATTTTCCAGTACCAAGGCATATCATATACGACTTTCAATGACCCGTCTGGCTTTGATAACAATTCCTTAAGTTGTATATAGGAACTGCTTTTCGTATTCCAACAAAACTTGAATAATATACGCTTTTGGGTTGTATCGTTCCGCAAAGGCGTTTCGTATATTCGTTGGACATATCCGATATTCAGGCTATTTAGCTTTTCCTTTATAAACGACAAAGAGGTTCCCGCATCTACACGTGGGATACACAAGTCTATTGTGCTTTTCTGGTATTGCTTTTTTTGATATGGTCTAGGATCCCATATTTCTTGATGCTGGGTATTAAAGTTGAATGCCCGAGGTGTTTCGACTAACATATGTATGTATGTATGTATGTATGTATGTGTGTTTTGGTGCAATAATATAGCAGTGACTATTGCAATCAATTTTCTTATCATATCATATCAACTACTACTGATATGATAAAACGGTTTCCATACCGTTGTATGGATGGAGGGTTATCCCTTGCTGTCTCGGTTATGTGAATATTAACAGATTTATATACCTACTTTAATGTGTACTTGGATAAATACTTTTTTTTTATGGGGTTTGTCTTTTAGATATACTTACCAAATAAAAATCTATGCTGTTCCGAGACATTCTAATTAACGGGTTCTCTTTATATGTATTTGTGTTCAAAAAGCAATATGATAATATATTTATTTTATATGCAAGAATCCGATAATAATTCAGAAACCGATACGGTTTCGACTGGTAGTTCATATGTGGATACAGACGACGAATTAGATATGTCTTGGAAAACGAGTCACGAAAAATTACAATCTATAGAGCGAGAACCTGTATTAGAAACTATGGATTCGATTACGTGTCACTGTATTTACATGAACGATGAAAATTGTTTGGCACATATTGATAGTTGTAGCATTGATTTGGAGAAAAAAGACGGCGATTTATATGCAGGTTCTCACATTTACAAAGAAACTCTTTTGAAAATAATAGAAGAACATAAGCGGGTCAAGGCGTATCGTGGTAAATACAAATTGTTTGATATTTTGCTCTTTCATATTGGAACAAAACCAGAAGACATTCAAGCCTTTGCGCAGTCCAAAGACATTTCGGGACAATATCTAAGCACACTCTCCGTGATGAACGACGTTTTTATTCCGCCTTCCATATTTCCATTTCATGAAATCAACACATTGTATTTCATTTTCAAAGAATCATCTATATATAAGGGGAATCGCCAAACGAAACGAATAAAATCTATATTGAAAACCGAAAATAGTAAGGACATTAGAGAACATGGTTCTCAAAATGCGACGAAAAAGGTCCGCATTTCCGCGATAAATACGTATCATTCTCCAAAAAACCGTCATAAGAAATATCGTTTTACGCGTCGTCGAAGATAAATACGGTTATTTTATTGTTATTTACAATCAGGTTCTCAACATTATAAAAATACTTTACAAAATAATTATCCATATCCATATCACCCAGCATAAATGATATAAACATAGTTTCGTTTATACATTAACATGTTTCCGCCATTTATTCATGATGCCGGTATGGAGACGCACCGCATAATTATTCGCAATATTAATACACTACGTTTCAATTTACGATGTAAAGACAATACCGACCGCCTGTATACAATTTGTGTGGATACATTGCGGCTCATAAAATCTCACCACGTGGAAGGTGACGATGCGCACATTTATTTGAAAAGTATGATAGAATTGATTGTTTATTGTCGCGATTATAAATATGGATTAGGACAATATACTACTTATTACGCACTCATATTTGCGCTATACAATGTATATCCCACTATAGCGATTTATGTTGTTCGTAATATGATGCCCGTATGCAACACAGCACACGACGTTGGTGGTTCGTGGAAAGACATCAAATTATTGTGTGATCATATACGAAGACATTTTGCAAACGAGAGTTGTCCGAGAGAAGACCACCCTTTCATTGATACATGCATTGAAATGATGAACGCCCAACTTGTAAAAGACAGCAAAACCGTGAACCGCGATATTTTTGCCATATCAAATGTTGCAAAGTGGATACCCCGAGAAAACAAAAAATACGGTTGGCTGCATGAAAAAATGGTATTTGCGTGGGCGGTTACATATGCTTCGCATATATTGGCGAGTGCGAATGACGATGTGAAATACGAACTGGCCTACAATAAATGCAGAGGCATGTATCGTAAAATGTGCTCTTACCTGAATCGCTGTATCGATACGCCAGAAATAAACCATTGCGACCAAACCGCGGACCAAATCGCCCCGCGCACAATCCCGCGCACGAGCCTATATAAACACATGCATAACGGTTACAAATCATATAATGACCGTCTCACATTGGATTTAATAACCCCACCGCGTGTTTACGTGCAATCCAAGTATTCTATATACAATATGCTTACCATTAATGAAATGATCAAAAACGCATACTATTTATATGAGAACCGCGAAGCAGAACCAGATAGTGTCAATATAAAATGGTTGAACCATCAATGGAACAAGTTCATAGAATACATGAAAAAACACCATCGTCCAAAGGGAGAATACATTATGCCCATATTAGACGTGTCGTACGATATGAAAACACATTTGAGAGACTTCCATTCGGCAATTGGTATTGCACTGACATTCGCACAACTCGGACACATGCGTATAATGGCGGTCGGACATAAAACGTGTTGGATAGAACTACATGACAGTGGGTTCGTGCAAAATGTATTCTCTATTATGGAACAGATCAAGCCCATACAGAATACGTCATTCAACGTTGCGGGATTATATAATACTATGAATGAAACATTACTACTATCCGAGTCAACCACTCGTTTTATCCGCCACATGCACGCGGTTGTATTGAGTTGCTTTGCTATGAACGAGTACACATATGATTTACGGAACTCATTCACTACAAAATGCTTACCGAATATGATCTTTTGGAACACGTCTTCTCATATAATGCACGATCTGACGTCAAACTTGTCAGAAAGATGCATTTTCACGTGCGGTGACACACCGAGTGTGATATCACATATATATGAAGAAATCGTGTATTTTGCCAAATATGAGAAATACACTGATATGCTGTGTCCGGAAAATGACGTTATTGGAGAATATTTGAATAATGTGATGGCATGATTATCGCAACAACAACCTACCTATCATACGTTTCTCCAACGCCGCGGTTGTTACTTTTGTTTTGGCATATTCCGTTTTTACGTCACCCATATCTGGGAATGTTTGCGGGCGTTTGGCTACCCTTTTCGGGACTTGAGCAACATTCTTTTTCTGTTTAAATGTATTCAACATTTCAGTTGCGTCCAAATGTTCGTCGGGCGCGGCCATTGCTTGTATTTTTAAGAACTGTATATGTTCTAACATAGGTTCAAATGAAGTCTCTATTGTATTTAATTTGAGGTCCCTTGCCATTTTCAAATATATTATATTCATTGCATACGTGTCCCATTTTGTCTTATTTTTTATCACAATATCTACAATGGTTTTTCGTGTAGGACTAGATTGCGATGTATGTAATCGTTTCACATAATCTTTTAATACATTGGTATATCCAATCTTGTCTTTCACATCAAAAACGCCCGTATCGTCTGCGCCCATTCCGCTCCAATTATATTTGATAAATTGAAGCACTGTGTTCTCTAACTCTAATAAAGTTATCTTTTTATCAAACCAAGTTTCTTGATTTTGTATATTTTCATTTACCAAATATGCAATCAATTGTATATCAAAACACCACGGTGAATAATCAAACGCCGACGTGAAAAACGTTTTTCTATACAAAGATTCATTGTCACTCGTTACTTCTGTGATCTTTGACAAATCGGCCGATAGACCAAAATCGATGACAATCGGCATACCAGTCTTGTCTCTGCACATTATGTTGTTTTCCTTTAAATCCATGTGTAAAATGTTGTTATCAGATAAGAGCGCCATTGCTTTCAATAAATGGGAATAATTTTTGGACCATTTTTTGAAAAACGTCACATTGTTCGGTTTGTTATTATCCATATATTGGATATGCCAATCTTCTAATGTGTATTCTCCTACATATCGCACCTTGCTTGTTTGAAACTCCATTGGTTTCGTTGATTTCGCTTGTTTGGAGAAAAGCTCGCACTTGGCATAATCACTTTCATGCTTTCGCATAGCTTGGATGTCTACATCGCACGCACTTTCGATTGGTGCGAAATATCGGGCGTATTTCGGTATATTTTGTATTATATCACCAAAAATTACTTCATTGCTGCCTTCTTTCGCATCGCGTTTTATTTGGAGCTTGGATATATATCGGGCACTAGAGTCTTTTCCGCCATCGCATGAAAACCCCGGTTTGAAAATACATCCATACGTTCCTTGCCCAATGATTTTTCCTCCCGATTGAGTATTATTTATAAATTGTATCATATATAATACTATTACAAACTATTTGTTGTCATAATACACAATGCTACGTAGAAAATTGATTACTTTTCTCGTTATTAGTTCCATTCATACTAACTAAACCATGGGTCATTTCCGAACTATCCAAAAGCTTCGCTCTACTGCAAATGCCGAA
>ERZ887851.1573-NODE-1573-length-19370-cov-25.387574_pt1 | contig 19370 bp, 13 predicted proteins | sample MGYA00521100_ERZ887851 | MGnify/ENA primary metagenome ERZ887851 (study PRJEB32303, sample SAMEA104408602) | aquatic metagenome | biome: Brackish water; feature: Pelagic; material: water | place: Baltic Sea | collected 2014-06-06T16:11:00 | depth 11,444 m ... | reverse complement strand
CAAAGCTCAAAGCTCAAAGCTCAAAGCTCAAAGCTCAAAGCTCAAAGCTCAAAGCTCAAAGTCTTAGGTTTCCTGTGGTGCGGATTATCGACGTGCTATTTACTGAGGGTAAATAAGCGCCAAGAAAAGGCCATTGTTACGCTGAAGGTTGTTTGCTCAAGAAGCTCGGCTTTTTTTTCACGGTGTCCGCCAAACGCAAATGGCGTTGCGGTGACTAAAGCTTGTAGCTGTGCGTTATTCAATTGTTTGTCGTAACAGACTTCACCGTCTTGGGCGAGCGTACAGCCCTCTATGGAGCGTCTTAATTCACCGTGCTCACGGGGCTGGTCGTAAAGCGCAGCTTTGAGCTGCCACAAGTGGCGACGTGCGGGTCCGACCTCTAAATAGTGGCCCCCATTTCTCAGCACTCGAGCAACCTCCTGATCTGTTGAAGGAGAAAAAATACACAGGGCTAAGTCAATACTAGACGTTGCCACTGGCAGATGGCGAGCACCCGCCACGGCAAAATTCTGATTGCGGTATTTTTTGGCCGCCAACTTGACCGCCGATTTTGAGATATCAACCCCATACATAGTAATTTCAGGAACTGATTTGGCGATAAGGCCACCGTAGTAGCCTTCCCCACTACCAATATCAAGCATAGTGCAGGTGTGCTTACACTCCACAACCACATTCGTTAAGGCCTCAGCCAAAGGCTGATACAGGTGTGCTTCATGAATAGTCCGGCGGCCCAGCACCATCTCAAGATTGTCTCCTGGATTTTTACTGCGTTTTTGGTGGGCTGGCAGTAAATTGACATAGCCTTCTTTGGCTTGGTCAAAGCTGTGCTGGTTGTCGCAAGACCAGCCCTTCGGGTTTTTCTCAAGACCTAGCTCGCAAATAGGGCATATCCAAACCATGATGGGGCTCTACACTTCTGTCGTTGATAATCTCGTGTGGCAGTTGAAACCCCTGTTATTGTACTTTCTTACACGAAACAGGGCGGTGTCTCACTGGGGCACCACCATAGCATTGATAGCAGCAAGGGGATGGGCCAATAAAAGCACCGATTGACATTACACGGCACTGGATTCAGACGTTTGTTGTTGATCTGAATCTATGCCCTTTTGCCAAGCGAGAGGTCGCCCGAGGCTCTATCGACTTTCGAGTTTATGAGGGTGTCGAGCCCGAAGACATTCTCGCTGCGCTGCGAGAGGCTATGATGACTTTAGATGAACATGAAGATGTCGAAACCGGCTTCTTGATTCTGCCGTCGGCGTTTCCCGATTTTAGGGATTTTCATGATTTCCAAGATGTCACTCAGGAGTTGCTCAAGCTCATGGATAGGGAAGGCACCTATCAGTTGGTGGGCTTTCACCCACGGTATCAATTTGCTGGAACAACTGTCGAAGATGCCGAGAATTACACCAACCGTTCGCCTTTTCCTATGCTGCACATACTGCGCGAGTCGAGTGTCGACCGCGCAGTAGAATCGTCTGCTGACGCCGCACAAATTACCGATCAGAATATAACCACCTTGAATCGATTAGGCGCTAAAGAACTTGTTGCACGCTGGGAGGCATGTTTTGAGTGATTGGCATAGTGAGGTGCGGCCAGTTAAGCCTTGAAGAGATGTTGCTACTTGGCGTGACGGGTGGCAGTCCTTGCGCGCTCTAGCTGCTTGACGTTTTCGGGCGTTTATTGAGGGTTTTATGAGTTATTACTACTATGGCGAACAGATGGTAGAGCTGGGATGCAAAGCATGATGAAAGCCGTTGGTGTACTTTTCTTGCTGCTGATTATGGGCTGCAGCGCCGAAGAAGCGGATTTTTCCGCTTCCTCGGCGGCACTGACGGTGTCGGTTGAGCAGGGTCTCGTCGAGGGTATTCAGTCGCCTTTCAAGCACTCATCAGGCCTTCCGGTTACGGTTTTTCGAGGCCTCCCATACGCTCAACCTCCCGTCGGTGACTTACGCTGGCGGCCACCCGTTGCCCCAGCCTCCTGGCAAGGTGCGCGTAAAGCCGACACCTTTGCTAACAGTTGTTATCAGCCACAACACACCTCGACATTTGTGTGGCGCAGAGAGGCCTTTGCCGTCTCTGAAGACTGTCTCTATCTCAATATTTGGACTGCGGACACGACAAAAAAACAACCGGTTATGGTTTGGTTTCATGGTGGAGCCCATACCAGTGGACAGGGCCATTCCCTCATTTTCGACGGCACGGAATTGGCTGGGCAGGGTGTTGTGCTCATTACCATTAATTACCGGCTGGGTCCTTTTGGCTTTCTCGCGCACCCACTTTTAGCCGGTGAGTCAAACCATGGCAGTGCCGGAAATTACGGGCTTTTGGATAAAATTGCGGCGCTACAATGGATAAGAAGCAATGCTGAGGCCTTTGGGGGCGACCCCACCAACGTGACTATTTATGGTCAATCGGCAGGTTCACAAAGCGTTTGCGCGCTAATGGCGTCGCCTTTGGCACGAGATCTGTTTCATAAAGCCATTGGTCAGTCGGCGGCCTGCGTTAATACCATTCCAACTCAAGACATGGATGGCTATGAACGCGGCACGAAATTGGTGAATGCCCTTGAGGCCAACACGCTTGGAGCCTTGCGCGGGGCCAGCCCCAAAGCGATATTGGCAGCATCAGAGCTCACCCATTGGGCTGACGAAAGCCGCATCACAGTCGACGGTTGGGTGCTGCCCGAATTGCCGGCCAACACCTTTAGGGCAGGACGGCAGGCACCAGTTCCACTGTTACTGGGCTTTCTTGCTGATGAGGGGGTCGAGTTGTTTCCGGTTGATACTGCCCTAACTGAGGACGAATTGAACAACTTCTTGTCGATGCTGGGGGGGGAGGACGTGCAGGAGCTTAAAGGGCTTTATGCGATCCCTGGAGCGACTCCAGGGGAGGTCCAGCATGCGGTCGCCACAGATTACTTCATGGCTTTTGGTATGCGCCGTTGGGCACAATATCAGCAGGCCATTGATCAGCCGACGTTCCTCTATTTTATGAACCATATTCCACCTGCATTTCACTTGTACATGCCCGAGCCGCCGGAGCTAAGCCTGCCCGGGGGGCCACGCAGTGGCGGCGCTTATCACTCGGGTGATCTCGCATTGGTATTTGGCAATACCGATAAAGTAGGCTTCGACTGGACAGAGATTGATCGGAAGGTCTCTCAAAATATGATGCGCTATTGGATCAACTTTGCGATGTCAGGCAATCCCAATGGCGATCAGGTGCCGCCATGGCCCGCATTCGACACCACATTACAAAACACGCAAGTCATTAATGAAGCCCCGACTACGGTGCAGGGCGTGCGCAGGCGGCAGCTTGATATTATGGCGATGCCCAAGTCCTCCTCACGAGAGAGAATGGAATAAGATACAGCCTGCTTAGAAAAAAGGCGGTGACCTACGCTGGCCTTTGCGCGGAGGATAGGGTGCTTTGTGAGGTGGCGGCATTAAAACGCTGGTCCATTTAATCGAAGTGGCGAACTACACTGGATTGATTGGTTGGCCGTTATCATTATGGTTTCATCGGGTTTTTGACGTGGCTGCTTGTCATTATCGGGTGGAGCAGGAAAGTAAAATCCTAGTAGAAGTTGCTATGGCGAATAGCTACAGGTTTCCTGATACTTCCGACAGATCCCAGAGTCCGTTTCTGTGGAGGTCATTTTTTCGGGTGAAGAGAGCCCTCAGCATTTGGAGTTGTTTACTATGAAACTCGCGGTATTCACCACGGGCGGCACTATCGACAAAGTGTACTTTGATAAAAAAAGTGACTACGAGATAGGCGATGCCATCGTGGGTCCGCTTCTCGACAGTATGGGCGTGGGTTTCGATTTTGTGGTTGAGGAGCTCATGAAAGTTGATAGTCTCGATATGACCGACAAAGATCGACGCCATATCGTTGAACGTGTTCGGGCGACATCCTGCGACCGTGTCCTTATTACCCATGGCACTGACGGTATGATTGAGACCGCTAAGGCGTTGTCAGTGATTCGAGATAAGACCATTGTTTTAACCGGTGCTTTGCAGCCCGCAGCTTTTGCTCACAACGATGCGGTGTTTAATATTGGCGGTTCAGTTGCTGCGGTTCAGAGCCTGCCAAACGGGTGCTATATTGTTATGAATGGACGCGTATTTACGCCCGAAAACGTGACTAAGAACCTTGAAAAAAACCGTTTCGAGGTTCTGTCGAACTGAAGTGTATTCAACCTCGGCCACCCCAGCGTAAAGGGTTACTTCACGGTTGGTATCATGCCCCAAGCGTCTCAGGCCGGCTTCACTAACAGGGTGTTGTGCAGAGCATTCCAAGTGCTGTCGGTAGAACAATGGTAAAAGAGATGTTGGCTCTGAATGTTCGTTATCGTGGTGGCGTCAGATGAGGGTGTGTGGCTATCAGTTTGCTGCAATGAATTTTTTGAGGGGTAGTCTTCGTGCAGTGGGATGAGTTTTCCGAATGGGGGAGAAAAATTACTGAATGGGCGGCCGATTATCACCGCAACATTCGTGATCTCCCGGTGCGTGCTCAAACAGAGCCTGGTGCTGTCAGGGCGCAGTTGCCAACCGCTCCTCCCGAAAATAGCGAAGATATGAATACCATTATGGGCGACTTTGAGCGGATCGTTATGCCCGGTATGACGCACTGGCAGCATCCAAGATTCTTTGCCTATTTTCCAGCCAACGCAGCGCCCCCTTCGATGCTGGCCGAGATGCTGGTCTCTACCATTGCGGCCCAGTGCATGCTCTGGCAAACATCGCCTGCCGCGACTGAAATGGAGCAGGTGATGGTAGATTGGTTGCGGCAAGCTCTCGGCCTGTCTAGTGGTTACACCGGAGTTATTCAGGACAGTGCGTCCTCCGCGACGCTATCTGCCGTACTGACCATGCGCGAACGCGCGACGGGTTTTAGTGGCAATGCACAGGGCCTCTCGGAGCAGGGAAAAATTCGTATTTATTGCTCTGATCAGGTGCACTCATCCATTGATCGTGCGTGCTGGATTGCGGGTATTGGTCAGGACAACCTTGTAAAAATCCCCACCCAAGGTCCAGTACACAGTTTGGACGGTGAGCTGCTGCGCAGGGCTATCAGTAGTGATCGATTGGCGGGGTACCACCCGGCAGGCATTATTGCCGTCACCGGGGGCACGAGTATCGGGGCCTGCGACAATCTTGAGGTCATCGTCAACATTGCCAAAGACGAGAGCCTATATACGCATTTAGATGCCGCATGGGCGGGGGCAGCCATGATATGCCCCGAATTACGTCTTGGATTGTGGGAGGGTGTAAGTGGTTTTGATAGCGTCGTTTTTAATCCGCACAAATGGCTGGGAGCCCAGTTCGACTGTTCAGTGCAGTTTTTAAGGGACGCCCAGGCACAGATTGATACATTGAAAATACAGCCTGAATATCTCACCACTAGCCAAGAGGACATTACTAATTTTTCGGAGTGGACTATTCCCTTAGGGCGCAGATTTCGTGCGCTAAAGCTCTGGTTTTTAATTCGCTCCTATGGCTTAGAAGGGCTGCGAACGCGTATCAGAAATCACGTGAATTGGGCGCAGGAACTGTGCGAGCGCATAAGGGAGACCCCGGGGTTTGTTATTACGAGTGAACCCGTACTCAGCCTGTTTTCTTTTCGGTGCGCGGGAGACGACAAAACGCAGCAGCAGTTGGTCGATGCCATCAATGATGATGGCCGTATTTATTTGACGCAGGGTGTTTGGCAGGATCAAAAAGTGATTCGCTTTCAGGTGGGGCAGTTTGATACCACCCACGAAGACGTCTCGTTGGCGCACGCCGTGATTAAGGAAGTCTACGCCACCATGCCCTAACGTTGCTTAGTGGTGCAGCGTGCCAACGCGAATTAGTTCTGGTTTGTTTTTTTATCGAGTTTATAAACGGTTTCACCTGCAAAGATGGTTTCAAGTACAACCGTGTCAGAAATCTCATAGGGCGTTAGCTCAAAAAGGTTGTGATCAAGGATCACCAGGTCAGCACGTTTGTCTACCTCGAGACTACCCTGTTGTTGGTCAAGCCCCATCGTATAGGCGCCGTTGAGCGTATAGGCTTTGATCATGGTGGCGAGGTCTACGCGTTCGTCAGCATTTAAGGGATCGCCACTGTCGGTGTAGGGATCTTGCCGTGTCATGGCGACTTCGATGGCCAGTAACGGGTTCATATCGGTCACGAAGTAGTCGCTGGCCCCATTGATGCGGCCCCCGCTTCGGTACACGCTGCCAATGGGATACATATTGTGCGTGCGTTCGGCGCCAATCGCGGGAATGTCGAGTTCAATCGCAGCAGGGTCGTAATAGGCCCACAAGGGCTGAAATGTTGCACCCACATCATATTGGGCAAAGCGGGGCACATCCTCATCGGCGATAAGCTGTAAATGGGTTATGTGGTGACGGTTGTTCGAAGGTCCATTACTCGCCTGAGCTGCCTCATAGCCGTTGAGGGCAATCCGCACTCCGGCATCACCGATTGCATGGACATGAATTTGCAGGCCCATGGCGTCAAAGTGGGTGAAGTAGCGATTAACTTGCGCCTGACTGTAAAAGCGTGGGCCTGTTTCATGGTCTGAGCCTTCATAGGGTTCTAGTAAGGCTCCCGTATAGCTTTCGATCACGCCATCCATATAAATTTTCACGGAATCGACGCCGATATTGGGACGACGCCATTGATGCCGCTGTTCCAGTAGGTCAAAAATCGCATCGTCAAAGACACCGGGTTGCCAGTTAATTGTGGAGAGGGAGGTCAGCGCTCTTATTTTTAGCTCGCCCCGATCAGCTAAAGTTACCAAGGGGGCCAACAGGTCCGCATCGACACCGGGTTCAATGACCGCGGTTACACCCAGCTTATGGGCCATGGTGAGGGCGGCACGGATACTGTCCAGCCGATGCTCCTCTGTCATTTCCGGAAGGAAATTCTTTACGAGCAGCATCGCGGCGTCGTGCAAGGTGCCCGTCGGCTCGCCGGTCTTTGGATCTAGCACAATAACCCCATCGGCACCGGGGTCGGTGTCAGCCGTGATGTCTAAGAGCTCCATCGCCTTACTGTTGACCCAAGCAGAATGACCAAAGCTTGATGACAGGTACACGGGGCGGTCTGGAAACAACCTATCAAGCAACGCTTTATTCGGCTCTGATTTAGGCCAAAGATAGGGTGCCCAGCCTGAACCAATGATCCACTTGGCATCGCCAAATCCGGCAAGCCCCTGACACTGAGTGAGTTTTGCTTCGACTTCAGCGACGCTCTCAAGCCTTATAAGGTCACATTCCGTATCGGTAGCGACGCCGATAAGCAGATGAGCGTGGGAGTCGTGAAACCCTGGGATCACCATCTGCTGCTTGAGTATCGTCACTTGAGTGTCTTCACCGATCCAGCGGCGGCTCTCTGACTCGTTACCCACATGAACGATAACGCCATCTTTTAGGGCAAGCCCTTCCGCCCAAGGCTGCTTCTCATTGACGGTATAAATGGTACCCAGAATAACGCGATCGGCCGTTTGATGGCCTTCACTGGCGAGGGTTTGCAGCGACAAGCAAACAGCAGCAAACAATGACAAAACCGCAAGAGACCGTTGCATATTGAGCGCCCAGTTGGTGATTAAACGAATGCCCTTGTGGGTGGAGCTTACAGGTATTTGGGAAGAGGGGCCCCTGTCATCGAAGTGACGTTAAGCAGCGGTTGATCGAGATCAAAGCGGTTCTTGCAGGTTTGGGCTGTTTGACCATTTGGAGTACCTAATTGGTGACAGCGCAAGGGGCCGCTGCCGACAGCGACTCTTAAAAAATATTGAGCTAATTGGGAGGCAGCATGGCAAGCCTCGGAGAAGGGCCCGAGATCGTCTTTCTGTGCGTTATTGTGGTGCGCCAGTGGATCTAGACTCAGCCTGGCTGGTCATTTGATGGCTAAGGAGCGCGCAACTGATGACGATACCCAGCAGCCCCGCAATCAGCAGAAGTCCCTCAGCCATGCTCAGCCCGAACGGCATTTCCGGGGTAAAAGAGCACAAATTTCGCACCTCAAATAACGAGGGAAACCACTGATCAATGGCAAACCAATCGGGCATACCAAGCTGGAACTCGCAGCTGCCATTGCCGATGCCATTTTCTAATTGGTACAGAAACCAAGCGCGCTCGCCCAGCCCGACGGTGCAGGTCAGCGCCAAAAGGTTGCCGGAGAGCCTCAAGTGACGATTTTCTGGGAGTGTAGCTATAGCCATGCTGAGCAACAGTAAAGCAAACACCCAGAGGCGAGCCTGAATACACACCTGGCAGGGCTCCTCGCCGAGGGCGTATTGATAAAACAGAGCAATACCCAGCATAGCCACACTCAATGCGGCCAGAAGCAGCCAGTAGCGCTTGGAGTTAAGAAAGTTTGAGACGCTGTGCATGCTTTCCCTCAAATTTCATGTGCGGAGTTAAGTTAGGCCTTATCACTTCAGAACCACTCGATGCCTGCGCAGCGGACTATGAAGTATAGCACTGGGCTATAAGTGATTAAGACTGTCGCGATATGAGCAGCGATATGACCGCGTTTTGGCCGAAAATTGGATATTTGTTCGTCATTTGCACATATACTGATACCTTTTTACAATAGTTTATCTTTCAGTTTACCAAGGGACTCAAATGCGCGGTATCTTTTTAGTTGGCACGATCCTCTTCAGTTTAGTTCTCTCACTTACTATGCCGGCTCAAGCCCAAAAAAAGGGCCAAAGTGCGACCGTTCAGTACGGTAAGGTCGTGCAAAAAGAGTCGGTGAATCTCAACAGCGGTGCGGTTCCTCGTGGTGCTGTTGTCGGCGGCGCTTTGGGGCTGGCAAGTGCTGGCGGTAAGAGCAACAAGAAAAAGGCGCGCAACGCTCTAGTGGGCGCGGCAGCGGGAGGTGCGATTGCCAAAAGTTCTCAAGGCAGTACTCAGGGCATGTTGTACACCATTGATCTCGGGTCTATGGGTATGGCGCAGGTGGTAACTGATCAAACCGAGATTGTGAGGGGCGACTGTGTGGCCTTAGAGAAAGCGGGAGAGACGGCAAATGTGCGACGTATCTCTGCAGGCTACTGCGACTCAATGAATGCGGCGGCTGTTGCTGCAGTAGCAGAGGAAACTGCTGAGGAGGCTGATGAGTGCCTTCAAGCCAAAGAGCTGGTCGTTAATGCGACGAACGCTCAGGAATTTGAATTTGCCAAGGCCAAAATGTCACTGCTTTGTGACGCCTAACAGCAGAATTGATTTTCCTAAGCACAGTAGGCCCACAGCGCTAATCCTCGTAGCCTGGGGGCGGCACAAATACTAGGCCTTCCTCTTCGAGGAGTGTGGCAACACGAAGTACCTTCAGGTCGCCAAATTCGGGGCCAATAATCTGCACCCCCACGGGAAGCCCGTTACCCAGCGTTCCGGTGGGAACGATCGTGGCGGGTAGATAACTGTTAATGGCGAGCCCTGCCCAAAACAACTGTTCAAAGTAAGGTCGCTGGGTACCATCAACCTCAATGAGGCGCTGCCCAAAGGGCTGGTGATCGTGCTTAAAAGCCGGTGTCGCCATGATCGGTGTAATCATTACGTCATACTGCTGAAAGAATCGATGCCACGCCCAGCGCTGATGGGTTCTCGATTCATTGGCGGTACTGTAATCGCGGTATGTGGCGGACCGTGCTCTGAGGTTTTGTGCTCTCGCCGATCGATCATCAGGGGCCAGCGCTGAAACCTCCAAAGACAGTTCCTGATACGTGGCGGCATCTGAGCGGGAGGCCATGACCGCCCACAGTAAATTTTGGTAAATCTCATGCCCTTCGGCCAAATCAAATTCAGGCCTGGCGTCGTAGCTTATTTGCCCTCCGGCACCGCGGATAATCTCTAAAACGCCTTCGACCCGAGATTCACAAATTTGTGAGACGGGGGCGAGCGCGCTGTTGACCATGGCGGCGACGCGTAATTGCTTTAAGTCTGAAAAGCTAGGCTGGGACAAATCCAAACGATAACCACCAGCCATGATTTCGTCGGGCCCTGCTTCTACCAGGAGGAGCGCTTCTAAATCGGCAGCGCTGCGCGCGATGGGGCCAATTACGGCCAGATCAGACGGTGCTAACACCCCAGGTGCAGCATGACCTCTTGGCGGTAGCAGCCCCCAGGTGGGCTTGTGACCGAAAACCCCGCAGTAATGTGCCGGGTTTCGAATCGAGCCACCAATATCCGAACCATTTTCAATGCCCGATAGCCCCGCGGCCATCGCCGCTGCTGAGCCTCCAGAGGACCCACCGGGGGTGCGCCCGATGTCCCAAGGGTTATTCGTGGTGCCGTAAATTGCGTTGTAAGATTGAAAGTCAGCGAGGTCCAGTGGCACGTTGGTTTTACCAAAGATATTGGCACCGGCTTTTCGAAGCCGTGACACAGCGAGGGCATCGGTTGCAGCAATATGGTCTTTAAACGCTGGGTTTCCGCGAGTGGTATGCATTCCCGCCACATCGAAGCTTTCTTTAATCGTCATGGGTACGCCATGGAAGGGCCCGAGGGGATTCCCATGCTCACGAGCTAGGGCCTTATCGGCGGCGATGGCCCGGGCTCGAGCTTCCTCCTCTTGTAGCTCTATGATTGCGTTTAGTTCCGGGTTAAAACGACCCACTCTGCCTAGAAAGTAGTCCAGCAACTCCAGTGCGCTAAGGTCACCCGTATTCAGGCGTTTGGCCAACTGAAGACCGCTTTCGTGGGCAAGGGTCGTCATATTTTGCACCTTTCCTAATAATCGTGGCTGACACGCTAGATCAGGTGGTGAGGGCTGGCAAGTTTTGTGACTCAGTTGTCCTATGGCACAAAGGGCTCGCCGGGCAAGCAGCGCGGGCACAGGAAGCATTGTGAGGGGCTAGTAGCGCCCCAGAAAAGAGTAATTCTCGGGGAGAAGAAAATGATGAGATTAAGGGTGGAGATGGAGGTAATGGCCACAGTTCTTTCATCATGAGCGGCGGGGGCCCTGGGGGATAAAAAAACGCCAAAAAGGGCTAATTCTTCAAAGAAAACCGTATTTTTTCCGCTTTGCCCATCTTAAATAGCAGCTGCCCCTTCAGCTCAAACTCCGGATGTGGTACATAGCGCACCACAAATTGCACAAGTGCCAGCGGCCAGCCGTTGATACAACTCTGCGATGACGTCTACGGACCCTTCTTGGTGACTTTATCGCGAAAGCGTTGCTGATGTGCTCCTACATCAAGCGAAGCACCGTATCAGTGGTTTGGGCGTAGGCAATCAAGAACAAATTCCGACTGGGTGACAAAAACCATGACCGACTTAGCCATGTACCGAAATATTGGCATCTTTGCGCACGTTGATGCCGGTAAGACAACCACTACCGAGCGAATCCTCAAGCTGACGGGTAAAATCCACAAGACGGGTGAGGTCCATGACGGGGCAGCCACCACGGATTTCATGGAGCAGGAGCAGGAACGTGGTATCACCATCCAATCTGCGGCTACCACCTGCTTTTGGGATGATCATCGCTTAAATATCATCGATACACCGGGACACGTTGATTTTACGGTTGAAGTTTACCGCTCACTGAAAGTTCTTGATGGTGGCGTTGGTGTGTTCTGCGGATCAGGAGGCGTTGAGCCTCAGTCAGAGACCAACTGGCGCTACGCCAACGACTCTGAGGTCTCTCGCCTTATCTTTGTCAATAAACTTGACCGGATCGGCGCCGACTTTTACCGCGTTGTAGATCAGGTACGAAATGTACTGGGTGCAAACCCATTAGTGATGACCCTACCTATCGGTACTGAGGACGAGTTCACCGGTGTGGTCGATGTTCTTACGCAGAAGGCATACATCTGGGACGATTCGGGCCTGCCTGAGAACTACGAAGTCACCGATATTCCCGCCGATTTGGTCGATGAGGCCGCCATGTATCGCGAGCAGCTCATCGAGGCTGCCGTAGAGATGGACGACGATGTCATGATGTCGTACATGGAAGGTGAAGAGCCCTCCTTGGACGACATCAAGCGCTGTATTCGTGAAGGTACGCGCAGGCTGCACTTTTTCCCCACCTACTGCGGTTCAGCTTTCAAGAACAAGGGTATTCAGCTGGTGCTTAATGCGGTTGTTGATTACTTGCCAAGTCCTACTGAAGTGGATCCTCAGGATCTGACCGACGAAGAGGGTAACCCCACGGGTGAGAAGGCGGTAGTTTCTACGGAAGAGCCTTTCCGAGCGCTGGCGTTCAAGATTATGGATGATCGCTTTGGCGCCCTCACCTTTATCCGCGTTTACTCGGGCCAGATTAAGAAAGGCGACACCATTCTGAATTCTGCGACTGGAAAAACCGAGCGCGTTGGTCGTATGGTTGAGATGCACGCCGATGAGCGTAACGAGATTGACAGGGCTCAGGCGGGCGATATCTTTGCCTGTGTGGGCATGAAGAACGTCCAGACCGGTCACACCCTGTGTAGCACTGTAAAGCCTTGCACCCTCGAGGCCATGGTGTTTCCTGAGCCGGTTATTTCCATTGCCGTTGCTCCCAAGGACAAAGCCGGCACCGAAAAAATGGGTGTAGCGATTGGTAAGATGATTGCTGAAGATCCCTCTTTCCGAGTGGAAACCGATGAGGATTCTGGCGAGACCATTCTTAAAGGCATGGGCGAGCTGCACCTCGATATCAAGGTCGATATTTTGAAGCGCACTTACGGTGTTGAGCTAGATGTCGGTCAGCCACAGGTGGCGTACCGCGAGACCATTACCAGCGCGATAGAAGATTCCTACACGCACAAGAAGCAATCAGGTGGCTCTGGTCAATTTGGTAAAATCGACTATAAAATCATGCCCGGTGAGCCGGGCAGTGGCTACCAGTTTACTTCGACGGTTGTGGGCGGAAACGTACCCAAAGAATTTTTCCCAGCCATTGAAAAAGGCTTCCGGGTCATGATGGAAGAGGGCCCTCTTGCTGGCTTCCCAGTGCTCGATGTGGCCATTGAGCTCAATGATGGAGGTTTCCACGCGGTAGACTCCTCGGCGATTGCCTTTGAGCTGGCTGCGAAGGGCGCTTACCGTCAGTCAATGCCCAAGGCGAGTCCTCAACTCATCGAACCGGTGATGAAAGTGGATGTGTTTGCTCCTGAAGATAACGTGGGCGACGTGATCGGCGATTTGAATCGACGTCGAGGCATGATCAAGGATCAGGATTCCACACCAACCGGCATCCGCATTAAGGCCGACGTTCCGCTAGCAGAAATGTTTGGCTACATTGGGCACCTCAGAACGATTACCTCTGGGCGCGGTCAGTTTTCTATGGAGTTCTCTCACTACCTTCCCTGTCCGGCGTCTGTTTCCGAGAAGGTGATTGTGGAAGAGAAGGAACGGCGAGCCGCAAAAGCGAATTAATGCTACTAGGCTCATGACCCGGCCCTGCTCGGGCTGTGCTGGAGAAACCCTGCGATGCATGTCGCGGGGTTTTTTTATGGCTGAAATCCAGTGATGATGTTGCACTGGGTGGGTTCAAGCTAGCCACCTCATGTCGTCTGCAAGGGTGTGCTGAAATTATAGAGGATAAAACTTTGGATGATCATGACTACATGGCGCTTGCCCTTGCGGCGGCAACTAGCGCCAGGGCTGAGGGCGAGGTGCCCGTGGGTGCAGTATTGGTCGCTGAGTCTGGCGAGGTCGTGGCTGTTGCCGGCAATGCCCAGATGAGTTCTTGCGATCCAACAGCCCATGCCGAAGTGCTGGCGCTTAGAGCGGCTGGTCAAAAGTTGAGTAATTATCGACTGCCAGGCTGTACGCTCTATGTGACGTTGGAGCCGTGCACTATGTGCTGTGGCGCCCTCATTCATGCTCGAGTGAAGCGATTGGTGTTTGCCGCGCGCGAGCCCAAAGCGGGTGCTGTGGTTAGCACTAGCTCCACCTTGAGTAATGCTGCGCTGAACCATCACGTAGAGTGGAGCGAGGGTGTCGCAGCCGAGGCATCAGCAAGCTTACTTCGGCAGTTTTTTAGTGATCGGCGCAGCGGGCGTATCAGTAAACCGGTGGGTTAGCCAACGCCGGTGCCTCAATAGCCCTCTGTTTGGAAAGTCTCTAAACGGTCTCGAGCTTTATGGCGTGGTCTTAGCGCCCGCAACGGAGTAACAACGTTATTCGCGGGTCTTGGGCATTAAAAAAATCGGCAATAGACATTGCCAATGCTGCGCCTTGGGGGCAGTCTTGATCGATTATTAATTGCCTTAACTGAGGACTGCAGCTTGTGACACGTGTCGCTAATTATCGACTCACTGATGCTCATATTGTGAAAGCACTCAAGGCTGCTGCAGATCTTGACGAGCGCGTGGCGACAGCCCTAGAGGTTATAGGATTGCCGGCCGCACGAAAGCGAACTCACGGCTTTGAGTCTCTGTCTAAAATTGTGGTGGGTCAGCAGGTCTCGACCCGAGCGGCAGAAGCCATCACGCTGCGGCTGGTGGAATCACTCAACGGTCAGCTTGAGCCAGAAATGCTTTTGTCCCGTGACGACGAGACCTTGCGTGCTGCGGGGTTATCCCGCCAAAAAGTTTCCTACCTTCGTAGCTTGGCCACAGCCGTCGTCGAGGGTGAATTACCACTCAAAGAGATGCCAAAAATGTCTGACGAGGAGGTTTTGCAGCGCATCACAGCGATTCGAGGCTTCGGTACTTGGTCGGCGCAAATGTACCTCATGTTCTCTTTGGGACGCACCGATGTTTGGCCCAGTGGCGACCTTGCGGTACGGGTTGGATTCGGGCGTCTGCTGGGCCTTACTGAAAGGCCAACCCCCAAAGAAACCGACCAGCTTGCCAGCCCCTTTACGCCCTACAGAAGTGCACTCGCTTTACTGTGCTGGCACTATTATTCGAGCGTGCCCCATGAGCAATAATCACGGTTAAATGCAGGTTGGGTGCTGGCTGTGGCGCTTTACAGCGCGGTAGGCAGTGCAATGGCCGAGTCTTTTTGGCCCATTTCAGCCACATTGATCGGCGGTTGAATGCGCTCGTCGGCCAAGGCCATTAACTGGAGTGCGGAATAGTATTGGCGAATATTGTCGACGTATGTGACGGCTTCGTTACCCCGGGCAAAGCCAAATCGAGTGGTCGGATAGATGTCTGGGTTCTGGAGTTTGGGTAATTGAGAGCGCACATCGGACCAGAGGTGGGGGTTGAGACCGTTCTTTTCGGCGATAACCCGTGCGTCTTCAAGATGGCCAAGGCCAATGTTGTAGGCGGCCAGCGCCATCCAGAGCCGATTGGGTTGCTCTATATCGGCCGGTAGACGTCTTAGCAGATCTCGAATAAAGCGCGCGCCGCCGCGAAGGCTTTGTCTCGGATCTGTTCGGTCATCTACGTTCAACTCTTTTGCCGTAATGCGGGTCAGCATCATCATACCTTCCACCCCTGTTCGGGATCTGGCGGTGGGGTTCCAGTGTGACTCCTGATAGGAAACAGCGGCGAGCAAACGCCAATCCATTTGATATTCGATGGCCACCGTCTCTATAAGAGGCTGCCACTTGGGAAGCACACTTTCTACGCGCCGGTTAAAGGTAAACGCCCCCATTCTTGAAGAGAATCGCGCAGCGCCAAAATGCTGTTCACGGAGCTTATCCAGAAGCCCTGACTGGCGCGCTTCAGCCAAAAATTGATTGATATCGGTGCGTAAGGCATCGGCACCTTCAATCTTGGGAAGGTACCAGGCGATAGATTCTGCTGTTTCGAGGTCAAGTGCTGCCACTAGCCGTGGGTAAAGTTGCTGCTGAAGCCTAAACTCGTCGGCGCCCAACACGGCGAGTTCGGCTCGCTCTTTCGTGATCAGGTGCATCAGTTCTAGGGTGTCACCCACTTGCACCTCTCGCCATGTAAGTGCGGGTATCTGGGCGCTGAGACTCTCGAGTAGCTCACTATGGCTGCTGCCGCTCAGTACGATCAGATCTCTTTGGGCAAGATCAGCAAGGCGGCGAGGCCGGCGCTTGCCGCTCTTATAGATGACGACAGGGCTTTGTTCTAGGTAGGGTGCAGTAATCAAGAATTTTTGAGCGTGCTCACTGGTGACAGCCATTCCAGCCGCGCCAAGGTGCACTTTCCCCTGCTCGAGTTGGCGAATAAGTTCTTCTAGGGTAAATGCGACTTCAATGCGCAGGGTGTACCCGCGGGCGGCGGCAAAGGCTTGCAGCAGGTCGTATTCGAAGCCCGCGGCCTGATCGCCGTCAAAATAATAGGTCGTCGGGCTGTTGCGTGTCACGACAACGAGTTCGCGGTCGGCTATTAGCTCTTTGAAAATATCATCTTCACTGCAAGCGCCTAGGGCGAGCAAAATAAGCGAAATGGCTATGATTTTTAAAAAATCCATAGCCCTAGTGTAGCGTGTGTGAATAACAAGCGTCTGATGTGTTGATGCCTCGCCGCCACAGGTATACTGCGGCCTACTCAAGCTGGAGGTACATCATGTTTATTCTTCCCGGATCTTCCGCACTGACGTCGCCACGGTTTCAGGCATTGGCGGACGCTTTGCGGGCTCTTGATTCCGGACTCCGGCTTGAGGATGCCTATTTTCTTTACGCGATCGAACATGCAGGCGACGTCAATCGAGAAGCACTGGCGCAATTGCTGCAACCTAGTACTTCAGAGATGGCACGGGAAACCTTGCCCGATGATCAGCACTGCCTGATCGTTGTGCCTCGGGTGGGCACCATTTCTCCTTGGTCCAGTAAAGCCACAGATATCGCGCATAACTGCGGGTTTGCGAGTATTGAGCGCATCGAGCGCGGTGTCTGCTACGTGATTGAGGGTTTGTCTGCCCTAGACCCGGCACAGGGTAAAGAGCTTCATAGCTTGCTGCATGACAGAATGGTGGAGTCTGTCCTAGCCAATGCTGCCGGACTGGCGCAGCTTTTTCAAAATGCCGAGCCAGCGCATTTTAATCGAGTAGCAATTCTTGAACGTGGGCATGGGGCGTTACGTCATGCGAACGAGCAATTAGGCCTGGCGCTGGCAGATGATGAAATTGATTATCTTGTCACTGCTTTTCAAGAACTGAATCGTGACCCGAGTGATATTGAGCTGATGATGTTCGCTCAGGCCAATTCTGAGCACTGTCGTCATAAAATTTTCAACGCGAGCTGGACCATCGATGGTGCCGAGTGCGAGCACTCCTTATTTGGCATGATTCGAAACACCCATCATGTTGGCGGGGAAGGTGTGCTCTCTGCTTACTCAGACAATGCGGCTGTGGTGTCTGGTCATAACGGTGGCCGCTGGTTTCCCGACCCCGACAGCGGCGAATATGCCTATCACGAGGAGCCCATCCACCTCTTGATGAAAGTGGAGACGCATAATCACCCGACGGCCATTGCACCCTTTGCTGGGGCAGCAACAGGGTCGGGGGGAGAAATTCGTGATGAGGGCGCGGTGGGACGTGGTTCAAAGCCCAAAGCAGGCCTCGCCGGCTTTACGGTTTCTCATCTTGAGCTACCCGATAAGCCACAACCCTGGGAGCTGGGCTATGGGCGTCCCGGACGCATTGTCTCACCTTTGCAAATCATGCTGGATGGGCCAATCGGCGCGGCTGCCTTCAACAATGAGTTTGGTCGACCCAACCTTACCGGATATTTTCGAACCTTCGAGGTGGCCACCAACGAGGGGGTCAGGGGTTATCACAAGCCCATTATGATTGCCGGTGGGTTTGGCAATATTCGTGAGGAACACGTTCAGAAAGGGGGATTTGAACCCGGTGCTCACTTGGTGGTGTTGGGTGGACCGGCCATGCTCATTGGGTTGGGCGGTGGCGCAGCGTCCTCAATGGCGAGCGGTGATAGCGATGAGGCTCTCGATTTTGCCTCGGTACAGCGCCACAACCCAGAGATGGAGCGGCGTTGTCAGGAGGTCATTGATCGCTGCTGGGCGCTGGGTGAGGATAGTCCTATTGCCTTTATTCACGATGTTGGAGCTGGCGGGCTCAGTAATGCCTTGCCGGAGCTGGTGAAGGATGGGGGTCGGGGTGGCAGGATCGATCTGCGAAGTATTCCCAGCGATGAGCCGGGTATGAGCCCCTTGGAAATTTGGTGTAACGAGGCGCAGGAGCGCTACGTGCTGGCCATAGAGCCTGCGCACATTGCTCGCTTCGAGGCCATCTGTGAGCGCGAGCGCTGTCCTTACGCGGTTGTTGGCCAGGCTACTGAAGCCCTGCATTTAGAGGTGGCAGACAGTCAATTTGAAGATAGCCCCGTTGATTTGCCTATGGCGTTGCTATTTGGCAAGCCGCCAAAGATGCATCGAGAGGCACACCGTGGCACTTTTTGCGGTGATGATTTTGTGGCGGATTTGCGTCCTGCTGAAGCTCTGGAGCGGGTACTGCAATTTCCTGCCGTGGGGTCAAAAAGCTTTTTAATTACCATTGGCGATCGCTCGGTGACGGGCTTGGTTGCCCGAGATCAAATGGTGGGCCCTTGGCAGGTTCCGGTCGCAGATTGTGCTGTGACAACCGTATCCATGGATTCCCACCTGGGTGAGGCCATGAGCATGGGAGAGCGTACGCCGGTAGCTCTGCTTAGTGGTCCTGCCTCCGCCCGACTATCGATTGCGGAAGCCATCACCAACATCCTCGCGTCCCCCGTGGCACAGCTCGCCGATATTCGTTTATCAGCCAATTGGATGTGCGCTGCCGGCCACGATGATAACGACGCCATATTGTTCGATACCGTGAGGACTGTGGGGTTGGAGTTTTGTCCAGATCTGGGTATTACCGTCCCTGTAGGTAAAGACTCTATGTCAATGCGCACCAGCTGGCAGGAACAGGGTGAGGACAAGTCAGTGACGGCTCCAGTCTCTCTCATCGTCTCTGCCTTTGCGCCCGTCGGCGATGTGAGAGCAACGCTCACCCCTGAGCTGGTGATCAATGACGATACCGAACTGCTGCTTATTGATCTGGGTCATGGCCAAAATCGGCTGGGTGGTTCGGTGCTTGCGCAGTGTTGGGGTGCTTTGGGCTCTGAGGTACCTGATGTTGCTGCGACAGACCTGAAGGCGCTGTTTGAGTTGGTTTGTCAGCTAAAGTCTCATGATCTGATTCTTGCTTACCACGATCGGTCTGATGGCGGCTTATTGGTCACGCTGTTGGAGATGGCTTTTGCTGCGCGGGTTGGACTTAATGTCACTGTCAGTGATGAAGGCCCCGCCGCTTTGGCCGCTTTATTCAGTGAGGAAGTTGGGGTCGTATTGCAAGTTCACAGCGCCGACGTACACCAAATTGAAGCCTTGGCGATTGAAGTGGGCTTGAGTGGCTGTGTACGCCGTGTCGCCACGCTCCGCACGGATCAGCGCGTCGTGGTTAATTCACCCCGGTTTGAGTTGATAGACAGTCAACGTGGGGCGCTACAGCAGCTCTGGAGCTCTACAAGC
>ERZ887851.1565-NODE-1565-length-19419-cov-38.882359_pt1 | contig 19419 bp, 19 predicted proteins | sample MGYA00521100_ERZ887851 | MGnify/ENA primary metagenome ERZ887851 (study PRJEB32303, sample SAMEA104408602) | aquatic metagenome | biome: Brackish water; feature: Pelagic; material: water | place: Baltic Sea | collected 2014-06-06T16:11:00 | depth 11,444 m ... | reverse complement strand
TCGATTTTGAAAAGGAGGTGTTTCCTTTGTTTGAAGAAAGGTGTATTGAGTGCCATCAGGCACCTCACGAAAAAAATGGCCGATTAATCAAACCGAAGGCAGGTTTGCGAATGGACGGGTTGGCCCATTTAATGTTCGGTTCAGATGATGGGCCGGTACTAGTTCCCAATTACCCGAGTAAGAGTCCGCTTTATAATCGGGTCAATTTGCCCTCGGATGACGATGACCGTATGCCCCCCAAAGGAGACCCGCTGACTGTCGATCAGAAAGATTTAATCCGACGCTGGATTGGGCAGGGAGCCGATTTTGGGAGTTGGCAGGGAGCCACCGATGGAATCGAGGATTTGATAAGGGAGGATGCGTTTGCTCCGGAAAAAGTTCCCGAATTTGTAACTTTCTATTTAAACCTGGGAAAAGGGCTAATGCCGGTGAATCAAAAGGTTTTAGAAAAGGCCAGAGAGCAAAGTGGTCTGCACATCCGTACCATCGGTCAGGATAGTCCTTTGTTGGAGGCCCGTTCAGTCACTCAGTTTAAAAAAGTGACCGATGAAAAAGTGGCGGCCTTGCTTCCCCTGGCTGATAACCTTGTACACCTGGACCTGCGCAACACTGCACTTACTTCCGCTGGTTGCGAAACTATTTCCACGCTAACCAAGTTGGTTCACCTTAACTTGCGTGGATGCCCCATTGAGGATTCTGGCGTCCAGCAACTCACCACCTTACAAAATTTGCGAAGCCTGAACCTTGGACAAACACGCGTTACTTCACAAGGGCTGGTTGGGTTGATTAAATTGCCTGCTCTTGCCCGTTTAAACCTTTGGGAATCAAAGGCCCTCGCTCCTGAGCTGGTCCGTTTGGTCAAAGCTCGTCCAGATTTGGAAATCATTAAGTAAATCTGTCTGCTTTTCGGTTCGCTCCGTCAGTCGAGCCTTGTTACTTCTAAAGGTCAGATGAAAAAGGAAATTCCATCAACCCAACGAGCCCTGCAATACCTTGAGCACGGAAAGCCCGAGGAGGTCTTGTCTTTAGTTGAAATCCCCGTGGCCAGCCCAGGGTCGGGCGAGGTGTTAATTGAAATGCAGGCCAGCCCCGTTCATCCCTCTGACTTTGGCTTAATTCAGGGGTCGTATGGCCGATTGAAGTCCCTCCCTGCTATTGCCGGTCGTGAAGGAGTGGGCACCGTGGTCGCAGTCGGGCAGGGGGTGGATGAAAAAGTAATCGGCCGTCCGGTCTCTCTTTTGGAAGAAGGGGGAGTTTGGCAGGAGTACCAATTGGCCAGGGCGGATGATTTAATTCTCTTTCCGGCCCTTGTTCCCTTTGAGCAATTAGCCGTCTCCCTGGTTAATCCCCTTACGGCCTGGCGTTTGTTGAATGATTTTGAATATTTAAACCCGGGCGATGTCATTATTCAAAACGCGGGAAATTCTGCCGTTGGTCAGGCGGTGGTCCAATTTGCCCGTAAAATGGATTTGCGCTGCCTTAGCTTGGTGCGCAACCAAGCGAGTGTAGAGCCTTTAAAAGCACTTGGGTCAACAGAGGTATGGACCGATGATGATGAAGCTCCCAACCGGGTAAAGATTTTCACAGAGGGGAAGGGCTGCAAGTTGGCTCTCAATTCAGTGGGCGGGCAAAGTGCCCTGCGTCTGGCCAGGAGTCTGGGCTCGGGTGGAGTGCATGTCACCTTTGGGGCGATGGATGGATCAACTGTACGTTTTCCTACCCGCAATTTAATTTTTGATGATATTCGCATGGTTGGATTTTGGCTCGATCGTTGGCGCCGTAAACAAAGCCCGGCAGGTTTACGAAATGCCTGTGAGCAGGTTCTTCAACCCTTGGCTATGACCGATTTAAAACATTCAATTGATCAATGCTTTGATCTTGCGGACTTCAAACGTGCATTTGCCCGTAATGCTGAGCCCCGAATGGGCAAGGTGTTGCTCGTTCGGGATAAGGCATTCCTTGAATCCCTCGGTTAAATTAATCGTATAATCGCCGCCGCAATCCGGTAAGCGAAAAATATTTTCCCGGACACACGGTATGTTTGGGGTGAAAAAGGGTGTGGGTGGTGACATCGTTCGCCTGGAGATTGCAGCGCTTCATTAAATATTCGCACAAACCTTCAAGGGCAGACAATTGTTTGGATGTGGGCGGACGAATCTCGAAGTTTCCAATGAGGCAGATACCAATACTTGTTTGATTCCATGCCTGTTTTTTTACATGGCCCCCGTCGAGTTGTCCTTTCCATCGATTGCTCAAATAAATTTCTCCGTCCCGGGCTTTGCGTGAACCATTCGAGATTACGAAGTGGTAAGCTAATCCGTTCTTCATGCCACGGGCAAGGTGGACTTTGTGCATATTTACCGCATCATCAATTGGAGTTGCGGAGTGATGGACAATAATACGTTGCCATTTGCCTGAGGTTGGGCGGATGGAATTGAGTTTTGATAGGGTGGAGGAGTCGAGTAATTTAGCAGGTGCTTGCCTCCTTGAGCCAGACAGAGGGATGGTGATTTTCTGTCCCACGCGGATGAGGTCGGGACGGCTAATTCGATTAATCAGAGCGAGGTCGCCAGAGGATACCCCAAAGCGTTTGGCAATTAATCCAAGGCTTTCCCCCTTACGTACAACATAAGTGACTTCTTTAACCTGGCCGGTGGGAACTTTTAACTTTTTGCCAACATAGAGGAGGTTGGGATTCGAAATTCCATTGTATGCCTGGAGGGTGGATACAGAAACTCCATAGCGCTTGGCAATCCCTCCAAGGGTCTCATTTTTTTGCACCACATGAATCGAGTTTGCCAACAGACAAATTAAAGATATCCAAAAATACCCACAGCAAAAAATTACTTTCCTCATCGTACCACCGTCCTATAGAGTCGAAATTCTTTTGGGTATGGCAACCCTGAATTCTATAGATGTCAATGATTGTAGTCGTTCGACTTTGCCCTATTCCCTAGAATGAGATAAATGGGTAAACATTATGAAACTTAAAACCAAGGCATGGCTGGTTTCTCAGGGACTATTAATCACTACAGCAGTAGTGATTCAGTTAACCTTTTATCGTGAGATCAAACTCGGCCCGTTGCTTGGGATGTCCAAGAGACCGTATTGGGAAATAATTACCGATCGGCCACCTGAGATTCCAGAATTTATCCGAGAAAAGCAATTGCCTCCTAAATTGTGGGACGCCCGACTCCCCTTGTCTCTTGATGAGATCCGGGCAGCTAACTTGGCTGGACATCGAAGGGGACACCGGAGGGAAGAGGGATTACGAACCGCCTTTTATGGAGCCTGGTTGGTTAACGGTCTTTATTTTGGCGTTTTTCACCTCCTGTGCTGGCGTATTTCAGCCCAGGTTAGACCTCGGGGCATTCAACCAAGCTCACCTAAACCAAATCATTAGTATTGCTTAGAAAAGTATCCGGCTTTAAATAAAAAATTACTTTATCTAATGTGAAGAAATCATTGTTACTTGTCCTCTTATTCCTTCATTGGGCCTACTCGAGCGGGTTTGCTCAATCTTCTAATGGCTTGGGTGCGAGAAAAGTGCAGGACTATTTCCAGGATGTGGAGAGCAAGAGTTATTACCAGCAAGAGCGCATTCGTTCGATGAAGGGAGAAATGAACGAATATTCCGAACGGTTACACAGCCTGCAGGATAAATTTCAACAAATTTTTTACGGAAGATCCGCAGATGAACTTCATCAATCTCCATTCGGTGAAAAAGAAAAAATCTCCTACCCTAAAAGAAAGTACCGCGAGCCCATGCCCGAAGTGGAATCGATTGTTCCTTCCACAAAACCCGCTTCAAGCTTTCAAAGTCGTTCAAACCAACTCGCCTTTCGTGTTGATGAGCCCAAGGCCACACCTCCTCAGGAGGAACAGGGGTTAAGGGGCTCCGAGTTTCCAACAAATGCTGTTGAAGAAGGTCGCACAGACGACTTGAATGAAAATAAATGGGACGAACCTGCTTCTCACGAATCTGTTGGGGGATCTAATTTTGGAGGCTATTTGATCATACGCCCAAGTGTTATTTTTCCTTACAAAAAGCAAACATCGCATCAGAACCCATCCAAGTCTAAGCATCGCGTGTACAAGGAGGGTATGGCAGTTACTCTATCTGCTGGTTATAAATGGAAATCATGGAAGCTGGGAGGAGGAATGTTATATCGTCAAAATAAGCACGATTCTGAAAGCTTTGAAACAAATGGCGGAAATGATGAGCCTTTTGCAGATGGAAGTAAGTCGATGTCGATAGCCGGGTTTATTGAGGGCGGTTACACCCATTCTTTTACCCACTTATTTGGTATTTATGGAACCATTGGTTTGGGGTATGGGGTGTCGGTAATTGAGGATTTTGCTCCCGCACTGTCAGCCGGAGCAGACCGTACGCGCTTGGATCCCTTCTTCCTTGCCACTTTAGGCCTTGGAGCAACATGGACGCCGATTGACAACTTCGCACTTAGTTTAGGCTACCGTTACCTTTATGAGGACGAAGTGCCGGCACATGCCATTGAAGTGGGAATCGAGGGAAGATTCTAACGAATGAACCCACCCCAGGGAGGGGAAAACGAAGCACCCCACCATCAATCATTCGGTCTTAAAACTCTTCTTTCTCCACTTGGTATTCTCTACCGGTTGTGGACTATGTCGATTCGGTTTCAATACCATGATGAGGACGGTCGGGAGGAATTTCAAAAAATTACCGAATCTGTGACCGTCATCCTTTGGCATAATCGGTTGTTTCTTGCGGGCGAGTGGCACCAGCGTTTCCGGAAAGGTAAGAGACTTTATGGATTAATCAGTGGGAGTCGGGATGGTGCCTGGTTGGAAACTTTTTATAAATGGGCGGCAATCCGGGCAATTCGTGGATCTCGGAATCGTCGTGGGGCTCAAGCCACGCGGGATCTCATTCGTAAGGTCAAAGATGGTCATGATGCGGGCATAACTCCGGATGGATCGCGAGGACCAAAATATGAAGCAAAATCGGGAGGTCTACTTGTTGCCCGGGCAAGTCGTTCCCCAGTTGCTCTGGTTTCCTTCTCTTATGGTCGAGCAATCCGGCTGAAGTCCTGGGACGAATTTGTCATCCCCCTTCCTTTTTCCCGCGTACGCCTGCGTACTCGAATCTTGCCCAATGAGGAATTATTCAAAGACAGGGACTTGGACCAAGCGACCAAGCGGGTACAGGAATGTTTAATGGAAATGACTGATGATTAAGCCTGATTCTTTGCTGAAGGTCGATCGCTTGTCCAAGCGTTTCCGCTCGAAATGGGCAGTCAATGAGCTTTCTTTTTCCCTCTCCCCCGGATCGATTATGGGCTTGCTTGGTGGAAACGGAGCGGGCAAGACGACCACTTTGTCTATGCTCCTGGGTTTGCTTGAACCTACCTCTGGTTCCATCCGTTTGTTTGGGCATGATTTCGTCAAAAATAGGCATGCGGTTTTGCACCGGATGAACTTTTGTTCCCCCTATGTTGATCTTCCCCAAAGGTTAACTGTTCGGGAGAACCTCCGGGTTTTTGCCCGTCTATATGGCGTAGATAATTCTTCTGCTCGAATTGAGGAATTAACTGCAGATTTTCGCCTACTTGAATTAATGGACCAACCGATTCGCCGGCTTTCTTCTGGACAAAAGACCCGGGTTTCTCTGGCCAAGGCATTGATCAATCAACCTGAGTTCTTACTCTTGGATGAACCCACTGCCAGTCTATCTCCCGATGTTTCTCAATGGATTCGGCAAAGATTGAGGGATTATCGGGATCAAACCGGTGCGAGCATTCTTTTTGCCAGTCACGATATGCGCGAAGTCGAATTGCTTTGTGATGAAGTAGTCATGATGAGTCATGGCCGTTTGATCGAGCAGGGGAGTCCCCAAGACCTGCAGGACCGCCATCAACGGGGCTCTTTGGAAGAGGTCTTTCTTGCTCTCAATGAACAAGGGGGTGGGGCATGAACTCTTCAACCATTGGTCGAATTTCTGCACTCTTACTGCGTTACTTTTTTCTACTCCGATCCTCCTGGCCACGGCTTTTGGAAATTGCATACTGGCCAACTGTACAGATGATTATCTGGGGCTTTACCTCGGTTCATTTTTCCAATTCCAGTCCGGAGTTGACTGCGGGAGGAATTCTTATTTCTGCGGTATTGGTCTGGGACTCGCTCTTTCGTTCCCACATTAGTTACACTCTTTCATTCCTTGAAGAAATGTGGTCCCGGAACTTGGCCAATTTATTTGTCAGTCCCCTGCGACCCTGGGAACTTATTCTTTCTCTCGCCACTGTAAGTATGATTCGTACGCTGATTGGGATGGTGCCTGCCGCTCTGCTGGCTATTCCCTTTTTTGGAGTCTCAGTCTTTGAACTTGGTCTTCCCTTGCTCGGATTCTTTCTCAATCTTGTTTTTACCGGATGGGCGATTTCACAGGCGGTCACCGGTATCTTACTACGCTACGGATTGGGTGCAGAAAGCCTAACTTGGATGCTTCCTTTTCTTCTCGCCCCTTTTTCCTGTATTTATTACCCCCTCGAAACTCTTCCTGGTTGGATGCAGACCATTGCCCAATACCTCTCGACCACCTATGTGTTTGAGGGTATGCGGGCCTTGATTTTGCACGACGAATGGAAACCCGACCTTCTTTGGAAAGCTTTTTTCTTAAATGGAATTTATTTTATTCTTGGATTGGGTGTATTTTGCCTCGCTTTTCGCTCAGCAAGGAATCGTGGATTACTTCTGCAATCGGGCGAGTGATCGGATCAATTTTTCTTCGTTGTCATCTGAAAGAGGTAGGAATTTACTCGCCTTCCCACCATCCAGTCGCATGGGTAGATTGAAGAATGAAAAAACGATATGTTGTTATTATGGCCGGTGGCCGGGGTGAAAGATTTTGGCCACAAAGCCGTTTAAGAAAGCCTAAACATTTATTACCCATCGTGGGAGATTCTCCGATGCTTGCCCAGACGGTTGATCGTTTGAGCGGGCTGGTCCCGCCAGAACAGGTATTTGTTATTACCAACGCTGAGCAACGGGATGCGGTGCTTGAAAGCTGTCCAGGGCTCCTCCCTGAACGGGTTATTGGAGAACCCCAAGGGCGGGATACCGCTGCTGCAGTCGGATTGGCCGCATTGCTTGTCGAGAGTTCTGACCCGGGAGCTGCCTTTGCCCTCCTGCCCGCGGATCATGTGATTGCTGATGGCGATGGATTTCGCAAAGTCTTAGCCGGTGCTTTTGAGGCAGCGGAGAGTCAGGACTTTTTGGTGACCATCGGGATAAGTCCCGATTTCCCTTCCACCGGATACGGATATTTAAAACAGGGAGAAAATCTCGAAACTGCAAGTGACCGTCCGGTTCATCAGGTCGAGCGATTTGTGGAAAAACCTAACCTGGAGAAGGCGGAGCAATACCTCAAGGATGGCGGGTATTTTTGGAATGCGGGCATGTTTGTTTGGCGACCTCAGGTCATTCTCTCAGCCATCTCCAAGCATGCACCGGAACTTAGTGCCGGGTTGGAAGATTTATCTGCTAGCTGGAGGGATTCCGGATCGATCGGACAAGCAATGGATAAGGTCTATCCAACGCTTAAGAAAATCTCCATTGATTTTGCAGTCATGGAGAAAGCCGAAGGGGTAGTCATGTTGGAATCCGCTTTTGATTGGGATGATGTCGGAGAGTGGCCCGCCATTGCCCGGCACTATCCAGCCGATGAACAGGGTAATGTTTTTAAAGGTGCTGGTGTAGCCTTGGACGCAAGCGGAAACCTCAGTTATGCTGAACCCGGACATACCATCTCTTTGCTCGGGGTAAAAGATTTGATCGTGGTACAGTCAGGAGATGCTACCCTTGTTTGTCACAAAGATTGTGCTCAGGAGGTCAAGGCAATGGCCCAAAAGGTTTGCCGGCAAAAACCCGACCTCGCCTGAGCTAACATATCACGCTATGCCCAACTTTCTGGGGATTGATTACGGAACCAAACGAATTGGACTCGCCTGGGCGGATGATTTATTAATCTCCCTACCAGCCAGGGCTGTGCCGGGAGTCGAATCCAAGGGTTGCTGGGAGGAATTATCCAAGGAGGTGGAGCTTCGTTCGATCACTGAATTGGTGGTGGGTTACCCGGTGCATATGGACGGAACTGTGGGCAAACGAGCCCAGGAGGTCGACCGCTTTATTAAGGAGTTAGAAAAACATTTTGGCTTGCCGGTGCATCGTACTGACGAGCGGTTGACCAGCGCTGCTGCCCGCGAAACTATAGGCGGGAAATATTTGGCCAAAGGTGCGGATAAGAGCGGGAGGGTGGATTGTGCCGCTGCCTGTTTAATCTTGAACGATTTTTTAAATAAGTGAAAGAAGCGATCAAGCCAACTCGCTGGCGGTGTTTATGTGCCTATGATGGTACCGAGTTTAATGGCTGGCAAAAGCAGCCAAACCGCAAGGCCGTACAGGACAAAATTGATGAGGCATTGGCAGAAATCTTTGGCTGCACAATTCGTACGATTGGCGCGGGGCGGACCGATGCTGGAGTCCATGCTGCCGGACAGGTCTTTCATTTTGATGCATCCTGGAAACATCCCGAAGATTCACTCCTTCAGGCCTTGCGGGTTCGCCTGCCAGTGGGAATAAGTCCACGGATGGTAACGGCAGTTCCCGATCGTTTTCATGCCCACATCTCTGCCCAGGGAAAACGCTATCGTTACCGGATATGTCCAGGATGGGCCATGCCAGAAAAGGACCGATTTGTCCATTCGATGAAGGGGCGAACTTTACAGCTCGACCGGATGAAAGAAGCCGCAAGCTGCTTCTTGGGCACTCATGACTTTGCTGCCTTTGCTGCCAACCGTGGTCACGGAGAAAAGGAACCCACTGTGAGGAAATTGTGGCGCTCGGAATGGCGGGTGCAAGGGGGGGAATTACACTTTATAACGGAGGCCAAGGGATACCTTTATAAAATGGTACGCAGTATGACGGGGGCAATGATCGATGTTGGGCTGGGCAGAATGGAACCCTCCGAGATCTCGGAGATTTTAATGAGTTCAAAGCGGACCGGCCGGGTTGTCAGTGCACCAGCCAGAGGATTAAGTATGGAAAAAGTCTTTTATCGGTTGCCCAAGTTGGCCAGAAGCAAGTAGTTGTGGATATCGATTGGATTGGCTGGAAGCGTGCCTTGATCGATTTATTTTTCCCCGGCGATTGTCCGATTTGTAAACGAGCCGCTTACCTGGACGATGTTTCCTTTGCCTGTCTTTCCTGCCTTGATGAGGTCGCCTGGATCCGGGGTGCCCGCTGTAAATTTTGTGGAGTGGGTATGGATGGGATGGAATATGCCGGTCTGACCTGTAAAAACTGCCGTGAACGAACACCACTTTTTCAGGGTGGTCGTTCCCTGTTTCATCTCAACCCGGCTGGTCGATCCATAATTCATGAAATCAAATATCAGGGGAACAAACGCATACTTGAGGATATTTCTTTTTTTCTGGAACGGGCTCCGGGTTTTTTGGATTTTATCACCGGAACGGTTCTTATTCCCGTACCTTTACACCGTAAAAAATTAAATAAGCGCACCTACAACCAAAGCCTTTGGATCGCTAAAGCTCTTGCCAAGGAAGCAGGGATAAGCACGGTTGTCTATGATTGCCTTATTCGAACCCGCCACACGCCCAGTCAAACCAAGCTCGATCGCGAACAGCGACAAAAGAACATGAAAAATGCCTTTGCCCTTAAGCAAGGAACTTGTTTGGATGGTTTCCACAGAGCGGTTCTCGTGGACGATGTCTACACCACCGGGGCCACGCTCGATGCTTGCGCACAAGCGCTCATCGATAGTGGGTTCGGACAGGTGGAGGTAGCGACACTAGGACATGGATAACCCAAACTTCCGAATATGTCTTTTTTCAGCAAGCCCAAGTATTCCAAGGTAAACATTAAATCCCGAGAAGGGGTGGCCAAAGGATTGTGGACCAAGTGTCCAGTTTCCGGCGAGATGGTTTACGCAAAAGAACTCCAGAAAAACCTCATGGTTGTTCCGAGTAGTGGATATCATTTCCCTCTGCCAGCCCCGGAGCGTATTCAATCGTTACTCGATTCGGGAACCTTTAAAGAGTTCGATGCCAAGATGCGATCAGGAGATCCCCTTAATTTTAAGGGCTTGGCGTCCTACAAGGACAAACTCGAACAAAACCGGGAAAAGACCAAACTTGAAGACGCAGTTATTGCGGGCATGGGGAAAATGGACGGACGAATGGTCAGCTTGGCTGTGATGGATTTTCGTTTTCTTGGAGGCAGTATGGGATCTGTGGTAGGGGAAAAAATTACCCGTGCAATCGAGCGTGGCCTCGATAATAAGGCACCAGTGATTGTGGTCTCGGCATCCGGTGGAGCCCGTATGTATGAGGGCATACTCAGTTTAATGCAAATGGCCAAGACTAGTGCCGCACTTGCCAAACTTGCCAAGGCTCGCATTCCTTTCTTTTCTGTTCTGACTAACCCAACTATGGCAGGAGTGATGGCAAGTTACGCATCCTTGGGCGATGTAATTATTGCCGAACCCGAGGCTTTGATTGGGTTTGCCGGTCGCCGGGTAATTAAGGAGACCACGCGTGCAGATCTTCCCGAAGGCTTTCAGACATCTGAGTTTTTATTGGAGCATGGATTAATTGATCAAATTGTAACCCGCCACGATCTGCGGGATCGTTTGATCAACCTGATGGGCTATTTAGCAGGGCCAATAAATGCTAAGGCTCCCAAATCCACCCCCCCCAGGAAAAGAACTGCTCCCAAAAAGAAAGTGGCCGCAGTCAAAAAGCCTCCAGCCAAAAGAAAACCTGCCCGTAAAGCTTGATTCCCCCCTTTTTCAGGGTGGAGTATCAGCACCGATAATTCCTGACTGTTCTATGAATCAAACCCTGGAGTTTTTGTACTCCTTGCGTAACCAAGGTTCGAAGTTTGGAATCGAACGGATGCAGGAGTTTTGCAAGAGATTGCAAAATCCCCAGTTTTCTTTTCCTTCAATTCACTTGGCAGGTACCAATGGGAAGGGTTCTGTCTGCACCATGCTCGATTCCATTTACCGTGCTCATGGGTATAAGGTGGGATTGTTCACCTCCCCACATCTTATCGAGCTAGGAGAACGCATAAGGGTAAACGGCAAACTTTTATCTTTTCATCAAATTGAGGAATGGACCGATCAATTGATGCCCATTTTTAAAACGATGAAAGAAAAAGACCCCGAAATGCGTCCGACTTTTTTTGAATTAATGACTGCGATTGCTTTTCTCGAATTCAAAAAACAAAAAGTTGATCTCGCCATTATTGAGACTGGACTCGGTGGGCGGCTCGATTCTACAAATGTGCTCGACCCTCTAATTTCTGTGATTACCACCGTGGGGTATGACCATTGCGAAATGCTTGGAGATAAACTTGAACAAATTGCTTCCGAAAAAGCGGGTATCATTAAAACCGGTAAACCCGTGGTTGTCGGGTGGCTCAAGCAGGCGGCCCGCGATGTGGTTATCGAAAGTGCAGCTAAGCTAAATTCTCCAATCCATTTACTCGACGAGGAACCAGGAGGCAGGCTTCCCCAAACTAACTTGGCAGGATCATTCCAGCGCCGAAATGCCGCCCTTGCTCAAAAAACGGTGCAATTGCTCAGCTCTACCTTTCCGGTGGATCAACCTATTATTGAAAAGGCGCTGCAAAATGTAACATTCCCAGGGCGGTGGCAAAAGATATCGAAGGCCCCGACTCTTATTGTCGATGCCTGCCATAATGGCGAAGGTGCAGATGCCAGTCTTGAACTTTGGGAGCGTTTACCAAGTCATGCTGAGGTTTGGTTTGCTGCCTGTGGGGAGGAACGGGCTGAGGATGTACTATCTCCTTTACTCCAATATGTTCAAAAAGTCACTCTCTTTGAAATTGACCAACCCCGGGCATGTACCCATCAGGTTTTGCAAAAAAAGATTAAAAATTTTCCCGGTATGGTAAAACTTGCCCAAGAGAAAGATATTCCCCAATTGCGCCAACAACTCAGTCCAAATTCTTTTGTACTGATTACTGGGTCGATTTATTTGATCGCATCCATTCTTTCCTTTCATCAGCACGCTCAAAAATCAAAGAGTAGTCAAAGCTGGCAAGATCTTTGGTGAACTTTCTCAATTTTTCCGCCCTTGGGTAAAGCATTCGGTTTTTATTTTGATTAGCGAAGGGTCGCTCATCTTGGGAAAGAATTAAATTAACCACGAAAAAGGTACAAAATATGTGCTCCTGGTGACAGAAATTTGCTTTTGATCAAATTGTGAACAAATTCTTAATCCATGGCGAATAAGTTTGTACAACTTGGGCTTGGAAAGTTTCTCGTTTTTGTCTTTATTTCTCTTTTTCTAAGGGAGTTGCAAGAAAGAGTTGCTATCCTGATAAAACAAGATGAAACTTATTAACAACACTAGATACAGGGGGTATTTTGGAACTTAAACACTACATACAGGGGGCAGAGATCAAAAAAAAATCAACAAAGCTAATTTTTTTCTTTTCTTTTTCCCGGGCTATCCTCACTATCGGGAAAGTCGTCGAAGAGTCTCTTTTTCCAAGCCCCGGAAAAGCAATTCAGTTTCTCAGTCGGTGGTATCAGCATGAATTTTAACAGGTAAAGAAGGGGAAATATACATTATGGAAAAAAAATACGAAATTGGCGGAAAAACCTTCGTTTTAAACGAAGAAAAAGCGGTACAGGCATTTCAGGAAAAAATGGTGATTAACGGGCGTGACACCATGACTTTCAATTTGTTACCACTCAAATACCAGTGGGCTTACGATCTCTATCGCAAGATGAAGGCCAACCACTGGGAACCGGAAGATATTCCAATGCAAAAAGACCTTGAGCAATGGAAAAATCCCGCTGAGTTATCGGATGGTGAAAGGTGGATCATCATGATGGGAATTGGTTACTTCTCTGCGGCTGAAGGTATTGTGGGTGACAACATCCAGCATGTTGTTCGCGAACTCGTTACTGCTCCCGAACTCAAGCTCGTATTAGGCCGCCATGCTCAGGAAGAAAATATTCATGCGGACAGCCTGCTCTACATGATTAGTTCATTGGGCATCAACCCGCACGAGTGTGAGGCGATGTTTGAACAAATCGAAACCATTCGTCAGAAGAACGAGTTTGTTACCCGCATTTCTAAAAATATGCGTCGTGATCTCGACCTTACTATCACAGAGAACAAGCAGGAGTTTGCCAAGAATATCTTTATGTTTGGACAGTGTATGGAAGGAACCCAGTTTTATGGATTGTTTGGTATGGTCTTAAGCCTTGCACGCCAGAATAAATTCCCAGGTATCGGACAGATGTTCCGTTACACCCTTCGTGACGAGTCCAACCATATTGAATTGTTCCGTAACCTTTTCCGTGTGCTTATCGATGAAAACCCGGATATTTGGACGCCTGAATTCCGCGAGGAATTAGTCGAGGTGATGAAAGAGGCTGTGGTTCTGGAAAAAGAATTTATCCGGGATTGTTTGCCTGTTAATTCCGTGGGATTAAGTGCCGATGAATTTTGTACCTACATTGATTACATTGCAGACCGTCGACTCAATGGAGTAGGGCTTGAAGTCCTCCACCCTGGCTTGGAAAACCCGTTTCCTTGGCTCGCCGAAATGATGGACGTCAAAAAGGAACAAAATTTCTTTGAAGGCCGGGTAACCGAGTACCAAAAGTCTTCAGCTCTTTCTGAGGTTGCAGACGACGAGTTGTAAGAGTGTCTACTTAACGACTAGTAGGTAAAAAATAAAATATTAATTCTATAGGATGGAAATTTGACTGATGCGTAATACGATATTTGAGGAAGATCGATTGTTGACCAAAGCGGCGGAAACGCCTCGTGAAAATAAACCCCGGTTTGACTGGGCGGAGGACCTGGGGGGAAATCGTTTTGAAATTCCGAAAGTACGAATTACGGATGGCGCGGGTGATCGTGATTTCCACATCGCCGAGGTGGCCGAGGTTATTGGGGAGGCGTTGACCGACCTGATGATCTCAAGGGAAGAAAAGGAAATATACACCCAACAGAACCGGGAGCTCGTGGTGGAGTCTTCCCGGCTCGTCGCCAGTCGCTTAATCGAGCGGTTGGGGCAAGAGGAGGAAGGCGGTGCCCCCCGCCTCTCCTTCGACGACTTGCACAAACTGATCGAAAAAGCATTGGTGGAAAACGATGCTTACGATGTTGCTAAGAGCTTGGTCTTTTCCAGGTCGAATCATGGTGGATCCAGCGGTCATATTCCTGCGGCCGGACGGGTCGACAGTTCTCTCATTCGTTTAATTCGTAGGAGTGGACAGGTTGTTCCTTGGAATTCGTCTAAAATTGAAGTGGCTATTCGTAAGGCTTTTCTTTCCTTACGTTTGGATTCTGAGCCTGCAGTTAAGGTGTCCGACTCGGTAACCCGCCGGGCGGTGGAAACCGGTCAGGCATTTATCAATATCGAAGATGTTCAGGATTTTGCACAAGAGGAATTGATGAAGCATGGCTTCTTCAAGGTTGCTGAGTCTTACATCCTTTACCGTGCACGCCGCCGAGTCGAACGTGACACTAACGAAGACCAGCATGAAGTCCGTCAGGACTCCATGATTGTGGTCAAGAAAAAGGATGGAACCACCTTCTTTTGGGATGGGTTGGATCTTAAGAAAAGAATTTCATTTGCTACAATTGGTTTAGATTTATGTCTTTCTGTTGAGCAGATTGAAGAAAGTCTTCGCCGATCAGTCTTTTCCGAAATAACTGAAGAGGATTTGCGCAAGACTATTGTACTCAACGCCAAGACCTTAATTGAACGGGATGCCGATTTTGCTAAGTTTGCTGCCCGTATACTTCTTACGTATCTATATGAAGAAGTACTCGGATGGGATGTTTCCCAAAACAGTATCGAAGAGATTCGTACCTTTCATGCCAAGGAATTCAAAAAATATTTAAAAAGGGGTGTGGAGATTAACCGGTTGGATAAAAAACTTCTCAAAATTGACATCGATAAACTTTGCCAGGCTATTGATCCCTCGGCCGATCTCGATTTTGATTATCTTGGTATCCAAACACTTTACGACCGTTATCTCGTGGTTGATAAAACCGGAGAAACTGCACGACGTATGGAAACCCCACAGTTTTTTTGGATGCGTGTGGCTATGGGGATTTTTGCCCACGAAGAACAACCTGAAGAACAAATTGTTGCCCTTTATAATTTGTACAAGAGTCGTCGCTTTTGTTCATCGACTCCTACTCTTTTCAATTCGGGCACGCCTCATTCCCAACTTTCTTCCTGCTACCTTTACAAAGTTGATGATACCATTGAATCAATTATGTACCGCGGGATTGCAGAAAATGCATTTCTGTCCAAGTGGGCTGGTGGCCTTGGGGGAAGTTGGACATCTGTTCGAGGTACTGGAAGTCATATTGCTGGGACCAATGGGGAAAGCCAGGGAGTTATTCCATTCCTTAAAATGCACAATGATCAACTTTGTGCTGTCAATCAAGGTGGGAAACGTAAGGGTTCCGGATGTGCTTACCTTGAAACCTGGCACTGTGATATCCTTGAGTTTTTAGAACTGCGCAAAAATACCGGTGACGACCGTCGGCGTACTCACGACATGAACACTGCAAATTGGATTCCCGATTTGTTCATGAAGCGTATGGAATCCCGTGGGAACTGGACTCTTTTCCGAAGCAACGAAGTTCCCGACCTCCACGATCTTTACGGCAAAGCTTTCGAGGACAAATATGCTGAGTACGAAGCGTTGGCTGAAAAGGGTGAAATTTGGGGTCATTCAATTCCGGCCATTGATTTGTGGAAGTCCATGCTCAAGCTTCTTTTTGAAACCGGACATCCTTGGATTACTTTTAAAGACACCTGCAATATTCGAAGCCCCCAAGACCATGTCGGGGTGATTCACAGTTCCAACCTTTGTACTGAAATCACTCTCAACACTGGAGCCGATGAGACTGCTGTATGCAACCTCGGATCTGTGGTGCTTGATTCTCACCTTACTCCTGAGGGTGACCTCGATCATGAAAAATTGCGCGATACGATACGCATCGCCATCCGGGCATTGGACAATGTTATTGATGTAAACTTTTATCCAACCGAAGCAGCCAAGACCTCCAATAGTCGGCACCGTCCGATCGGCCTGGGTGTAATGGGTTTGCAAAACTCTCTTTTCGTTAAGGACGTATCTTTTACATCGGAAGAAGCGGTCGAATTTAATGACGAGTTCATGGAAGCCATTTGTTATTACGCTTACGAGGCATCCAGCGACTTGGCTAACGAGCGTGGTACTTATTCCTCCTATCGTGGATCTAAGTGGGATCGTGGTATTCTTCCACAGGACACAGTTCAATTACTGGAAGACGAACGGGGACAAGACATTGATGTTCCTAAGACTTCAAAAATGGATTGGTCAGTAGTACGTCAAAAAATTGCCAAGCACGGAATGCGTAACAGTAATGTGATCGCAATTGCTCCTACCGCGACCATTTCCAATATCATGGGATCGTCCCCGTGTATCGAGCCGACCTACAAAAATATTTTCGTCAAGAGTAACCTCTCTGGAGACTTTATGGTGCTCAATCGTTTTCTCGTAAACGACCTGAAAAAAGAAGGTTTGTGGAACCGGGAAATGTCAGACCAGTTAAAATATTTTGATGGCGAACTTGGTCCGATTGATGGGGTGCCTGAACATATTAAGAAGAAATACCTTACTGCTTTTGATGTATCCTTTGAGTATGTACTTTCGGCAGCAGCACGGCGTCAAAAATGGATAGACCAAGCACAATCAGTCAACCTGTTCCTGGGTACTCCTGATCTTAAAAGTCTTTCACATATGTACCGGGCAGCCTGGAGAAAGGGGTTAAAAACCACTTACTATTTACGTACTCTTGGTGCTTCTAATATCGAAAAAGCAACCGTGGACCTTAAGAAAGCAAAGCCTTTAGCAGATGCACCTGCAGATGAGCCTTCGGCGAAAAAAGAGTTTACCGATGCCGAAAAGAAGGCTTGCAGTATCGAAGCCATGCTCAACGGCGAAGAGTGCGAATCTTGCCAATAAAGTAGTTTTTTTCCATCTTTCTTAGGCAGTTCTTACTGTTTTTATGGAGTGTTGTACCTGTTGATCTCTTCACTGTTTTGCGTAGTGAATCCTATCTGTTCAGCCTAGTGAAACTAAGTTGATTTAAGGTTTAAATTCTAATCTTATTTGAGAAAAAGACTTCATGTTGTGTGAATGACTTTACGACTGTAAAAGTTTGAAATCTTTACTGATTACAATATCCAAAATTGAAAAAGAAAAATGGAAACCATAGATCGTTTGAATAAACACATGGGGGAAGAACCTCTCTACGGACCCGATGTCTTTGTTGCTCCAACCGCCGTAGTTATTGGCGATGTGCAAATGGATGAAGGGTCAAGCCTATGGTACGGGGGAGTTTTGCGAGGCGATATTAATTCCATCAAGGTCGGTAAATTTTCCAACTTGCAGGACGGTGTGATTGGACACCTTGCGGATGATCATTCTTTGACTGTTGGAAAATATGTCACGGTTGGACACGGAGCAGTCATTCATGCCTGTCAGATCGCGGATGAATGCCTGATTGGAATGAACTCCACTATTTTAGACGGTGCACGGATTGGTAACCAATCAATTGTTGCCGCGGGCAGTCTGGTGCCAGCAGGCATGAAAGTTCCTGCAGGTAGCCTGGTTGCTGGGGTGCCAGCCAAGATCAAACGAAAATTATCTGAGGAGGAACGTCAAAAGCTAAAGGGTTGGGCGGAAAAATACCTCGTAGTTGCCAAAGCTCATCGAGAAAAGTTGTCTGCGAGGAAACCTGGTCCACCTGCCTGATTTCCACTCATATATTCTCGGCACTTTCCATTCCGTAACGAAGATAAAAATCTTCCAGTGTGGATGAGAAGTCGGGTAGGGGAAGCGTAGCGGATACCGCCTCGGCACAGCACGAAACATAGGAAAGAATGGCCATTTCATCTGCCCGTTTTTTATCTTTTTGCAATAAGCGAACTAAGAGCTGCCTGGCGTTTTCCCAATCCTCTGCCTCATAGGCATGATTAATCATACATTCGTACCAAGCATCACGCTCGTTTGGTGGGAGTTTGGAAATTAAAATCATCTGATCCTTAAAGGATGAATATAGCCTGTAGGGTAGTAAATGAAAAATCCTTATTTTTTTTTCATTTCTCTTGGATTGTCCGCTCAGTTTTGTCAGAAAGAGTAAACCAATAATTTGCCACCCATTTACCATGTCTCATTCTGCTGACTCATCATCTCCCACTAAGGATAATCCCTACCAGTCTAAATTGCTGGTTAATCGATTGTTAACCGCAGGTTCTGATAAAGAGACCCGCCATTTCGAACTCTCTCTTGAAGGGAGTTCATTGAGTTATGAACCGGGAGATTCACTGGGTGTCATCCCGCAAAATAGTCCACAGGTGGTGGATGATCTTTTAAAGGCCGTTGGACTGACAGGGGAGGAAGCGGTTCAAGTAGGGGAGGCTAGCTTAACTTTACGGGATTCGCTGACTTTCCGTCTTGCGTGTACCACGCTGAGTAAAATTCAAATCAAGAAATTCAATGAGTTTGCCAAGTCTGACAAACTTACCGATTTGCTTCTGCCTGCCAACCGCGATGCTTTTGCAGATTATCTTTGGGGGCGTGAATTAATTGATTTATTTATCGAATTCCCCCAGCAAGGCATGAGTGCCGATAATTTTGTTGGATTATTACGTCCGATGCCTCCACGCTTATACTCCATCGCGTCGAGCATCAAGGCACACGAGGAACAGGTTCATTTGACTGTAGCGGTTGTACGTTACGATACTCACGGACGTAAGCGCGAGGGTGTTTGTTCGTCCTATCTCGCAGATCGTGTGGGCGCGAGTATACCTTCCTACTTCCATCCCAATAAAAACTTCAAACTTCCTCAGGATGGAAATGTTCCCATCATCATGGTTGGTCCTGGGACTGGAATTGCACCCTTTCGTGCCTTTATCGAGGAGCGACGGGCGGTTGGCTCGACTGGTAAAAATTGGCTATTTTTTGGAGATCGTTCATCCAAGACTGATTACCTCTATGGAGAAGAGTGGCAAAAGTATCGCTCGGACGGTTTACTTACTGAACTTGACCTTGCCTGGTCGCGTGATCAGGCGGAGAAGGAATATGTCCAACACAAGATGTTGACCAAGGGGAGGGAGTTGTTCGCCTGGTTACAGGAAGGGGCCAATTTTTATGTCTGCGGTGATGCATCGCGTATGGCCAAAGATGTCGATCTTGCTCTGCGTCAAATCGCCGCGACCGAGGGGGGCATGTCAGAGGAGGATGCCGCCAAGTGGGTAAAGTCTCTCCAAAAAGAAAAGCGCTACCTTAAAGATGTTTACTAA
>ERZ887851.1560-NODE-1560-length-19450-cov-37.635370_pt1 | contig 19450 bp, 17 predicted proteins | sample MGYA00521100_ERZ887851 | MGnify/ENA primary metagenome ERZ887851 (study PRJEB32303, sample SAMEA104408602) | aquatic metagenome | biome: Brackish water; feature: Pelagic; material: water | place: Baltic Sea | collected 2014-06-06T16:11:00 | depth 11,444 m ... | reverse complement strand
CGTAAGGCTTAAGTGGCGGGGGCCGGATTTGAACCGACGACCTCGAGGTTATGAGCCTCGCGAGCTACCAGGCTGCTCCACCCCGCGACAGTGTATTGTTTGCGTTCACAAGGAACGCTCGATTGTCGCTAATCATCTTGGGTGTTGAATCGCACGGGCTCTTTCCCCGTGCGAGGGAGAGGAAGTGTATCGGCATTCGGCAGAAATTCCAGCTACTATTTCTGTTGATTTTTGATTCTCTGCACAAAAGAAGTTCTTAAGCTGCCCAAAAGACGTTGCGTTTAGAACTCCGCATGGCCGGGCGTTCTGGGAAACGGAATCACATCACGGATATTCGTCATACCCGTAATCAGCTGAACAGCTCGTTCCAGGCCGAGGCCGAAACCGCTGTGCGGCACGGTGCCGTATTTTCGCAGATCCGTATACCACCAATAGTCTTCCGGATTCATGCCGCATTCTTCAATGCGACTTAGCAACACGTCCATGCGTTCTTCACGCTCGCTGCCGCCGATAATTTCTCCGACTCGCGGAACCAGCACATCCATGGCTCGCACCGTTTTCCCATCGTCGTTGCATCGCATATAGAACGGCTTAATCGTCCGTGGATAATTGTAAAGAATCACGGGCTGCTTGAAGTGATCTTCCGTGAGGTAGCGTTCGTGTTCGCTTTGGAGGTCGGTGCCCCACTCAACGGGATAGTCAAACTTCTTTCCGCAGTTTTGAAGCAGTTCAATGGCGTCTGTGTATGGCAGTCTGACAAACGAGTTACTGCGAATGTTTTCCAGCGTTTCCAAAACAGTTTTATCGATCCGCTGATTGAAGAATTCCATATCTTCAGGACACTGATCCAGGCAGTCGTTGATCATGGTTTTGATGAACGACTCCGCAAGATCCATATTGTCTTCGAGTTCATAAAATGGCATCTCTGGTTCTACCATCCAGAACTCCGCCAGGTGCCGTGTTGTGTTACTGTTTTCAGCTCGAAACGTAGGGCCGAACGTATAACAGTCGCCAACAGAAGTTGCGAAGATTTCGGCTTCCAGCTGTCCGCTTACGGTCAGGGAAGCGGGCTTTCCAAAGAAATCCTGCTTCCAATCGATTTCCGTTTGCACCTGAGCAATCCGCTGCAGATTTAGAGTTGTCACCTGAAACATTTCGCCCGCACCTTCGCAATCGCTGGTGGTGATAATGGGCGTATTGATGTACAGAAAACCGCGAGACTGGAAGAAATTGTGGATCGAGCGGCTGATGCAATTTCGAACTCGAGCAACGGCTCCGAACGAATTTGTGCGAGGTCTCAAATGAGCTATCTCACGCAGAAATTCGAAGCTGTGTCCTTTCTTCTGCAGTGGAAACGTGGCTGCATCGGCGGCTCCAAGAAGTTCAAACGCGGTGGCGTGAACTTCGATGCTTTGGCCTTTCCCGGGTGATTCCTTAATGACTCCGTCGACGGCAATGCTGGCTCCCGTCGTAACCTGTTTGATGGTTTCGGCGTAACCTGGCACTTCGCCGTCGATTACGATCTGCAGGTTTTTCATGCAGCTGCCATCGTTGAGTTCAACAAACGAAAATCCGTTTTTGGAATCTCGCCGAGTGCGCACCCAACCCTTGACAGTAACTGCTTGTTCCGGTTGAGCGTCTTTGAATAGCGTGGCTATACGTTTAGGAGGCATGATTGCGTTCGTTTTCAATAGTGGCGGTTTGGCGAATGCCGTGTACGAATGTAAAGATAGAAACTGCACTGCCGAAGTGAAACGTCAAAGCCGCATGTTTCTTTCATTCCTTCGTCACTGCAACGTGACCACCAGGAATCGCGAATCTAACGGCTTATCTATGGCAAATCTGCGGCAAATCGAGTTTCAAAAGCGTGTCTGCTCGATGATTTATCGACAGGCTGTTAATCTGCCCAGTTCGCATCAACGATGCAGAACAGTTTGCAGAAATCGTCCAATTAGAAAGACCGTATTATGGCCACGGCCGCTGCTCGACACATCCTTGTTAATGATGAAGCCAAATGCCTGGAACTGAAGGCACAAATTGAAGGCGGAACCAGCTTCGCCGATGCTGCCAAAGAACACAGCCAGTGCCCATCGGGTGCTCGCGGTGGAGACCTGGGCACGTTTGGTCGAGGCCAGATGGTTCCGGAATTTGACACCGTCGTGTTCAATGAAGCACTGAACACGGTTCACGGCCCGGTTAAGACTCAGTTTGGCTACCACCTGCTGGAAATCACAGCTCGCTCTGAATAATTTCAGCCGCGAACAAGCTCCGTCCTGCCCTCGCCACACAGCGAAATGGCCACGGCAGGTTCCAGAAGTGGGTCTGGAAGTTAGAGTCTTACTGGAAATGATGTGCGCGCACATCATTCTCGTAGCGACAACAGAGCGGCTCGGCCAGTAGAACTTTCCAGGTTCTCGCTCAGGCCACGCCCCTGGGTCAACGGCGAAGCTCTTGTTATTCAGCTAACAAACGACAGGCACGACGCGTCAGCGAGTGAATCAGCAGGTCCCGGACCCGCGTTTCGCAGCGGCTTCGTGCTTGTGTTGCGTTTGCCATGCTTTAACGTCACAAAAGAGCGTCACAATCAATTAGTTTTGCGGCTTACTGGCGTTTTCGATCGCAATCACAGATCATCAATCTCACAAAGACTGGTCTGTGATTGTCCTATCGGGAGCTTGTATTGTGAAGCGCGCTGTCATCTTTTTCGCTTTAGTCCTGTCATTTAACATGGTTGCCGCAGAAGACTGGCAGCCGCTTTGGCCTGAAGGTGCTCCAGGTGCGACGGGCAATGCTGAACAGGACGTTCCGGCTTTGCTGGCATTTGCTGCGGCAAAGGAAAACGCGACCGGTTGCGGAGTCGTTGTATGTCCCGGTGGAGGCTATGGCGGACTGGCCATGGATCACGAAGGCCATCAGATTGCTGCCTGGTTAAACGAACGTGGCATCAGCGCGTGGATTCTCCGCTATCGATTGGGCTCAAAAGGCTATCATCACCCGATCCAGCAGGGAGATGTTCTGCGGGCCATCCGCACTGCACGACACAACGCCGCCGCTACCGGAGTCGATCCACATCGCATCGGCGTTTGGGGATTTTCAGCGGGCGGTCACCTGGCTTCCACCGCAGCAACACACTTTGATCTGGGCGACGCCAACGCGGCCGATCCGATTGATAGAATCAGCAGCAGGCCAGACTTCGCTGTGCTGTGTTATCCGGTCATCACCATGGACGAAGCATTCACCCACAAAGGTTCGCGTCGAAACCTGCTTGGCAACGATCGCTACGACAATGCAGAACTTGTGGAACTTCTGTCCAACGAAAAGCGCGTGACGGAGAACACTCCACCTACGTTTATCTTTCACACCACGGAAGACCAGGCAGTTCCGGTTGAAAACGCGATCAAGTTCTATTCTGCGCTACGCAAACACGCGATCGACTGCGAATTGCACATCTATCAAAAAGGACGGCACGGCGTCGGACTGGGAGGCAACGACCCCGTTTTGGCAACATGGCCAACTCATCTGGAAAATTGGCTTAAGGTAAATAAGTTCTCAACGAACTAACAAGGGCTTCGCCCTTCACCCGGCGGCGTGGCCTGTGAGAAGACGTAGTACGTTCGAAGCACCAAGCCGCTCCGTTGTCGCTACGGCCAACATGCGCGCACCGTGCACGCATCATTTTAAGTAAGATTCCAACAAGGGCTTCGCCCTTGACCCGATGGCGTGGTTAGCTGAAAGACATGGAACGCTCGAATCGCCGAGCCAATGTCGCTGCCGTATACGTCCCTGCAAATAGCGGCGACTAAATTTTGTTCTGTTGAAGAAAGGCGAATACACGATGCGTACAAACAAATGGATTACCGCCGGTAGCTTGATTCTTGCCATCAGTATGTCCGGTGCTAAAGCGCAGGAAGCCGCACCACCGGTTGAACAGTTTCTGATCGAAGGCCGCCTGGCTGACGGCGCTGCAGCCATGCAGAAACTTGTGGATGCAGATTCATCCAACCAGCAGGCTCGCTTCAGCCTGGGTGTTGTTCAGTTTTTTCAAGCCGTTGAAGGACTTGGGCAGGATCAGTTTCGATACGGCTTGCTGGGAACTCGCGCTAGAGCCCTGCCCTTCATGAGATTGCCAATCGCGGAAAATCCCAGGCCAGAACAGATCAGCTATGAAAAGGCTCGCCAGGTCGTACAGAAGTTTGTGAACGGACTTACTCAGGCCGAACAGACTTTATCTTCGGTTAAACCTGATGGGATCAAACTTGCGCTGAAACTGGGACAGGTGCGGCTGGACCTGAATGCCGATGGCAAACTTTCTGATGAAGAAACCATGTCTTACATCAGTCAGGTTTTGCAGAATCCTCGTAATCCAGGCAAGCCCACCACACTGGACTTTCCGGTAACATTTGATGCCGGTGATGTGCTTTGGCTTCAGGGTTACTGTCACGTGTTTTCTGCGATAGGCGAGATTGTTCTGGCACACGACTGGCAGGATCAGTTCGAACGAACGGCTCACCTGTTTTATCCAAACGTCGATTCCCCCTATGATTTTCTGGCAGCAGAAGGCACCGGGGCATTCATGAGCTTTGGAGCTCAAAACATTTTCGACTTCATCGCATGGCTGCACACCGTAAACTACGAAGTCAGCGAACCGGAACGCATGCAAAAAGCGCTTATGCACATGGAAACCGTCATTCGCCTAAGTCGCCAGTCATGGACGATGTACGAAGCAGAAACCGACGACGAAAACGAATGGGTGCCGAATGCTGATCAGAAATCCGTGATCAAAGGTTTCGCCGTGAATCGCGAAATCATTTCCGGCTGGCGAGAAGTTCTGGACGAAGTGGAAGCCATTCTGCAGGGCAAAAAGCTGGCGCCATTCTGGCGAGGCATCAAGGGTGGCGTTGCTCCCTTTGGCAGGATGCCACAAAACCCAAAGATTGGCATCAACGTCAGAAAGATCTTTACCCAGCCAACTCGCTTTGACCTGGCACTGTGGCTTCAGGGAACGGGCCTGACACCTTACCTGGAGGAAGGCGACATCTCGTCACCCGAAAAGTGGCAGAAGATGATGACGGGCTTTCGAGGCAACTTCTTCAACATTGCATTGTGGTTCAATTAGACGAATCGCCAAACACTCGCGCCACCTTGAGTAGCGTGGCACCTGCGGTGTAACGTGATTCTCGTGGCCGGAAGACAGGACCAAATCGACGGTAAAGACGACGGGCAGTTTTGTTGGTACACTGCCCTGCACTTATTCGGTCGATAAACGTTTGTCACACCTTTAACAAGCCAAGAACTCAACAATGCTGATCTGGGTTGATGCGGATGCGTGTCCATCGGAAGCCAAAGACGTTTTATTTCGCGCTGCGCGTCGGATTGGGATTCCCCTGACGCTGGTTGCGAATCAGTACATGGACTATCCACGATCAGACTTCATCCGGTTTGAACTTGTCAAACACGGTGCCGACGCTGCGGACAAACGTATCGTCGAACTTATGGAAGCCAATGATCTTGTCGTCACAGCCGATGTGCCATTGTCGGCTGACGTCATTGCCAAAGGAGGACTAGTCATTGATCCTCGCGGCGAACTGCTGGACAAGAACAATATCGGATCACGCCTGGCCACCAGAAATTTTCTGGAAGAATTCCGAGCTGCCGGGGTGCAAATGGGTGGCCCTGCACCTTATTCAGCCAAAGACAAACAGAACTTTGCCAACCAGCTGGACAAACTTCTGGCAAAGCTGCTGCGACCTCAATAGACAAAACGTTTGAACCGCGGTCGCAGCGCGGCGCTGTTACCGGTGCTTTCTATGGCCGCATTTCACAGTGGCCCGTATCGCGGCATACATCACACGACCGTTCTGCCGCGCGGCCTTCTGCCACATCAAGGCAATGTTGAATGCGATCGCTGATAATCGCCGACATTCCGGAATGCAGCCCAAAGGGTGCAGTTACCAGCCAGCTGACTTCCGGAAACGGCTGAGCGGCCGCTTCGACAAGACGAGGGATATCTTCGCTCCAGTGACGACCGGGAGAAAGAAAATACGGAAACACGACAACTTTATCGGCCCCCCGTTCAACACAACGACGAAATGCGGTTGCGATGTCCGGCTGAGCCAACTCCATGTGAGCAGGTTCCACAATCGAGTATTCTGACTGGACGAGAAAATTTTGCACAGCGACATGCAGCATCTCGTTACTGGCCGACTTTCGCGAACCATGATCCACAATGACGACTGCTGTGATACAGGACATCAAGTTCCCTGACGTGTCGGATTGATCAGACAAGTTAACCCATTGGTTACCAATGTCAGCCCAACTTCAAGTCAGGCCGACGTATTGCCCCAGTATAGACAGCACTTCCTGATTGCCTTCCGGAAAATTCAACTGCGATAGCTCGCCAAGGTTAACCCAACGAAACGGCTGCGTCGCCGGTGCACAATCCGGAAGGTCTGGGGACAGGCCGCAACGCCAAAAGTGCAGCTCTACTTTACCGTGGTCGTATTCGTGAGTGGTCGTCAGCAGGTGGTCTCGAGGCACGACCATCAAACCCGTTTCTTCGCGGCATTCTCGAACAGCGCACGAACGAGGCGTTTCGTCGGACTCGCACTTCCCACCAGGAAATTCGTGCATGCCAGCCAGAGTCGTGCCTTCGGGGCGGACTCCAACCAGAACTTTTCCGGCTGATTCAACAACCGCAATTGCAACTTTTTTGGTCGTCGACAAACGATACTCCAGACGTTCTGTTACACGACTCACACAGGTCAAACCAACACCATGCGGACGCGCCACGGACGTACAGACGCCAATGACGGGGCTCAGAATTCCGAAAGTTTAACCCGTGGCCGAAAGGCCAGGCCGCAAGCAACCTGGCCACTCAACCACGGGTTAAACAATATCAGAACGTCGCCATAATGAAGCTACGCTATCCAGCAAACCTGCAGCCTAACCTTTAGCCGGTGCCGCAAAGTCTGCTGGAGGTGCGCCCATCTTGCTGAAGCCCTTGTCCACGTGCATGACTTCCGCCGTGATGCCACTGGCCAGATCGCTAAGCAGAAACATTCCCGACTTGCCGACGTCTTCCATATCGATGTTGTCTCGCATTGGCGAAACGGCTGCGTACAAAGACAGCATCTGGTCGAAGTCACCAACGCCCTGAGCACTGACGGTCTTCAACGGGCCAGCACTGATCGCGTTCACTCGCACCCCGTCCGGACCAAGCTCACTGGCCAGGTAACGTACTCCGCATTCCAAAGCGGCTTTGCAAATTCCCATCAGGTTGTAACCAGGAATGACTTCTTCGCCACCGAAGTACGACAGAGTCAAAATGCTGGCACCTTCATTAAGAATACCGGCCTTCTTTGCGGCACCCGACACAGCCAGCAGACTGTAAGCGCTGATTTCCATAGCCAGCCCAAAACCCTTGCGGCTGCAGGCGTATGTTGGACCTGTCAGATCAGCTGGCGGTGCAAAAGCGATGCTGTGCAGAATGAAGTCAATCTTGCCAAATTCGGCGGCTGTCTTTTCCATGACAGCTTCAATGTGAGCATCGTCGCAAACGTCACATGGCATCACAAACTTCGCGCCGATGGGATCAACCAGCTTGCGAACTTTATTTTCGTTCTTGGGTCGCTCACCATCGGGCAGGTGAGTGAACGCCATTTCAGCACCTTGTTCGTGTAGCTTTTGAGTAATCGCCCACGCAATGGAAAAGTTATTGGCGATTCCCAGAACCAGCCCTTTTTTGCCTTCGAACAAACCCATTTTTCTGTCTCTTTTCGCACCAAGGTTTCTGCTGCATCACGAATGTGCAGTTTGAGAATTCGGAGATAATAGGGGGAAGAACCAGCCTCGTCGACAACGCAGCCCAGTAATCTGAAATCGCGTACGAATTAGGAAATTCCTTCCCCGGATAGATTGCCCAGAAGTTGAAAAATGCCCAGCGCACGAAAAAAGGCGGCCCCGCAAATGACGGAAACCACCTCTATTTTCGAATTCCGCTTTTCTGCCAGAAGGAAAACGGCAGATCCGCCGTTCATTTAGGCAGTCGCTGCAAAACCTTATTCATTGTGAAAAGGGCCTGCAGATCAACCCAGCCTGGAAATCAGATCAAACCCACCGCGTCAGACGGCTGATCATTTTTCTTCGGCTTTTCGTCTTCATCGGAAATGTGATCCACAAATCCTTTCAGATGGATCGCTCGAGTATGGTGCTGAAGTTTCTTCAGTGCCTTGCTTTCGATCTGTCGAATGCGTTCTCGAGTCACCTTGAAGATGCGACCGGTTTCTTCCAGCGTGTAGCTGTAGCCATCACCCAAACCGTAACGCAGTTTCACAATTTCGCGTTCGCGATAGGTCAGGCTTTTCAGCACGTGATCGATTTTGTCGCGCAACATCTGCTTGGCGGCAGATTCAGCAGGGCTTTGTTCGTGTGAATCTTCAAGAAACTCACCAAAGCTGCTGTCTTCGCTTTCGCCGACAGGAGTATCCAAACTGATTGGATGCTTCCATGTCTTCATGATGCGTTCGGTTTCCTCGATGCTCATGCCAACGGCTTCGGCCAGCTCTTCGTTGCTGGGCTCTCGGCCGGTGATCTGGCGAATTTCTTCCGCCTTGGCCTTCAGCATGGAGATATTCTGGAACATGTGAACGGGAATTCGAATCGTTCTTGCATGATCCGCGACAGCACGAGTAATCGCCTGACGAATCCACCATGTTGCATACGTTGAAAACTTGTACCCGCGACGGTACTCGTACTTCTCAACACCACGCATCAGTCCGGCGTTGCCTTCCTGAATCAGGTCCAGAAAGCTGAGTCCGCGGTTTCGGTACTTCTTCGCGATAGAAACCACAAGTCGCAGATTGCCACCGGAAAGCTTTTGCTTGGCGTCTGTCCAGCCATCCATGCGTTTCACGATTCCGCGACAGCGAGCGAGAAACTGTTCTGGGGTTTCCAGAACCATCTGCACGTATTCTTCAAGCTCACGCTCAAGAGACTCACGTTCGGTTTCGGCCGATTTCAGGCCTTTCAGGCAGGCAATTTCTTCCTGCAGCTGTTCAATACGTTCGCCAATTTGAAGCATTCGCTTCATCACGGGCTGCATACGGTGCGTTCGCACACTTAGCTCTTCGCACAGCGTACACATCTTGACGCGACGCTCACGAAGTCGTTCTGCAAGTGCTTTTTGTTCAGCACTGCCTTCATCTGCAGCTCGCCAGGCTTTGAAATCGTTCTCGTTCTGAGTCATCAAAACTCGAAGTGAACGCAGGTTGGCTTCCATGCGTCCTTCGATTTGCTCTTTGCGGACGTCTTCCGTTTCAGACGTTCGTAGAGTTCGTTCGAAGGGCAATTCCTGACGGCTGACCTTCTCGATAATGTCGACAGCAATTCGCAATGCGAAGTCGGATTCAACCACATGCCGTCGCATTCGCTTGCGAGTAATTTCAATCTGCTTTGCCAGAAAGATCTCACGATCGCGGCTGAGCAGTGGGATGTTTCCCATTTGGCTCAGATACATACGAATCGGATCTCGCGATGACAACGCGGATGTTTCCGGGCCAAGAAGTGCCCGAGCAGCCTTTTCAGCTTGCTCCTGCCGAACCTCTTCTTCAATAGGTTCGGGTTCCAGAGGAATGTCAGGGTCTTCGATGAAATCGAGCCCTTCCAAATCCATGGCTCTGATCAGATTGTCGACCATGGCCGGATCGCCACCTTCATCGGGCAACCACTCATGAGCTTGTTGAACAGTGACGAAGCCTCGTTCCCTGGCTTGTTCAATGATCGCCTTCATTCCTGAATCCAGACGATGCACGCGAATCCCCTTCTTTTTTGTTTCTATCCGCCAATCGGCAGATTTGCCGAACTAACCGATAAGAGGAGCTTAGCCCCTGATTCAAACACGAGTGTCTGTGCCTCCATGTGAGACACACGCATTTTACGTTCTTCCTCGAAAGGAAAAACGACAAAGTCGTTCCTGCAAACTCTTCAACATCCCATTGAAGAATTCGATAGCCCTTCAGCATACCCACGTCTCAGAAAAATCAAACGTCGGCCCCCGGAAATTCGTGAATCCGCCGAATGCTGTTCCTGTTTGGAAATGAGCAAACAACACGGAATGATCACATGAGCTATGTGGGGGAAGCGCGAAAGCCGATGCTTGCATTCACGCCGCTGATCCGAAATATGTGCTGCTGAATACTCCTTCAATTCACTCTGCACGTTTATGGATCTACGTTCTGCAGTCGCTGACGGTTCGTAATCCACTTCCGACCTCAGCGAGACTCCATGGATTATTCGCGTTAATGTTCGGGCGTCAACTTGTGGCTGTCATCGTTTTTGTTCTTTCCTGGAAAACTGTGAATCCGGCAACCCAGGGCCGGTTCCTGTATTGCGTCTCTTTTCTGATGCGGGTAGCTCATACCGGAGAACATTCCACCACTGTCAAATCAGCGTCCAGCAACCGCTGCCGCATCTCCAATCTGACAATTGACGCCGCGAACATCAACCCATTTGATTGTGTCCGCTGCCCCAACCGACCATGATGACCAATATAGTGCAGCACTGCGATTGCACGATTTCAAATGTCGTTGACTTCACTATTCAATAACCAACCATGGCACAAAAGAAAAAGCAAAACAAAAACGACGACCCAAACTCTCGAATCGTCTGCCGAAACCGCAAGGCTCGGCACGAATACGAAGTGCTGGATGAAATCGATTGCGGAATCCAATTGTACGGCAGCGAAGTCAAAAGCATTCGCAACAGCAAGATTGTCATCGAAGACGGCTTTGCTCGTGTGATGAATAACGAAGTCTGGCTGCTGAACGCCGACATCGCCGAATACCCGCAGGCCAGCATGTTCAACCACGAACGTCGCCGCAAACGCAAACTGCTTCTGCAAAAGAAGGAAATCCGCAAGTTTGCAGAAGCCGGTGAGAAACAAGGACTCACGCTGGTTCCGTTGTCCGTCTTTCTTTCACGAGGCTTTGTGAAAGTGAAACTGGGACTGTGTCGAGGTCGCAAAGTTCACGACAAACGAGAAAACCTGAAGAAGCAGGAACACACGCGAGAAATGGCAGCTGCCATGAAACCACGCAGACTCGGATAACGCTGCCTCACGAACTCCGGCAGATTTGGCACGTGCATTGCATTATGTGGTTGTGGAAGGATAAGACGACCTTTGCAGGAATTCAGGAACCTGCAGCGGTCAACAGTTTTGGATCATTGATGGCAGGTCGAAGGGTGCCAAATGATGTGTTCCAAAGGGTTTGCGGCGTGTTTTCAATAAACGCACGTCCCGTTAACCCATGCTGTAAATACCTTCAACACGTTGCAGTATTTACAACGCGTTTGAGGTAAGAATTACAAAACCGACGATCCACCGATGCAAACTGTGACACCAAATACGGTTTGTTTCAAAAGATTGTCGGCCAGGGACGCGTCTCCAAAAAAATGTGCTTGCTGCACGACAGATGGATCTGTCCAGCTAACAAGCCATGGGACAAATTCTACGAAAGCACCATAAGGGTTCAGGTGTTGTCGTAGTCACCCATCCACCTTCAATTGGCAGGGAAGCCACTATGAATTTTATCGCCATGCTGATGTTGGCCGCCGACCTTAACGGGCAGCCACTTCCTGATGTTGTTCTGCTGGACTTTACCGCAGGATATTGCCAGCCGTGCCAGCAAATGGTGCCCGTTCTGCAGCGAATGGAACAAGACAATTTCCCCGTTCGCAGGATCGACATCACAGAAAATCCGGACACCAGTCGTCAATACAAAGTTGACCGAATTCCAACGCTGATACTGCTGGTTGAAGGGCGCGAAGCCAAACGATTTGTCGGACTAACCGGCGAAAGCGAACTTCGTCAGGCAATGAACGAAGCCGCCAAAAAACTGGACATGACCCGACGCGCAAACGGCGGACCTGCAGCAAGTCCAGACACCCCGGATGAGCTCGCTGCGGCGTTTGAAGAAACTCCAGCAGCAGCGTCGGCTTCCACCAATACAGATGGCAATCAACCTCGCCCAGGACTTCGAGGTCTCTTCGACCGCGTGAAAAATGGGTTCACTGGTTCAGAAACGGCCGGACGTGATCAGCTGGAACATCCCGATTTTCGAGCTCAAAGTCCTGACGAATTTTCTGATCCAACTTTCAATCAACCACTGGCAATGCCTTCGTGCGTTCGCGTCCGCCTGATTGATGGAAAGACGTTTGATTCCGGAACAGGCACAATCGTTCACAGCACAGCTGGCCAATCAACAATTGTGACGTGTGCTCATGTGTTCAAAGAAGTCAGCGACAATGCTCAGGTGGTTGTCGACGTCTTTAAGGATGGTGGAGTTCTGAAATACCCCGCCAGAGTCATCGGTGGTGACCATAATTCTGATGTCGCGTTTATCACAATTCAAAACACGGCTCCGCTTCCGACCAGCCCATTGGCTGATCGCCTGATGCTGAAAGCTGATGAAGCTGTCTTCAGTATTGGCTGCAACAATGGTGACCAGCCAACTCGCATGGATATGAACGTGATTGCCGTCAACCGCTATCAGGGACCGGAAAACATCGTCTGCACGCTTGACCCGGTGCAAGGCCGTTCTGGCGGTGGACTGTTCAACAAAGCCGGTCAGCTGGTCGGAGTCTGCAGTGGAGCGTTTCGAAAAACCAAAGAAGGACTCTATACCGGTATCTCACCTGTTCGATCACTTGCCGAACAACTGAAGCTGACTCACATTCTTGGCGAATCTGCTCCCGTGTTCAGAACCGCACAAGCGACTGCTCCGGAATCCGCACCCAAAGACGCCAGCCCGTTTGACGATGAAGACCTCTTTGACGAACTGTTCGAAGAAAGCGCTTCACCCTTTGACGAATCTTTGAGCCTTGGCTCAGCCGCTCCAGCTTTTGGTAAAGCCGCTGATCAGCCGGCCCTGCCGGATCCATTCGCTGCCGATGGTTCAACAGGAATCATGACAGCACAAGGCGGCGGCAATGAACTGCCCTCTGAGATCACAGTGATTATTGACTCCAAAGATCCATCAAAGGGCAAGCGAGTGATCGTGATTCCCAAACCCAGCCCATGGTTGCTGGAACTGCTAACGGGCGAACCCGCGGCAGCATCCAACATTGTCACAACACCTCGCAGCAGCGAACTATCAACAACCGCCTCACGACAGACAACAACCAAAGCCCCCGTGGTGAAGGCCAATTTTCAGAAAAACACTGTCAGCGGGTGGCCAACGTCAGCACGACAATAGCCGCATGACATTGGGTTCCAGACATCTTCCTAAAGATGAGTCGCACATTGCGAGCATGTCTTCGCCGCGACAACCGAGCGGCTCGGCGATTACCACGCACCACCTTACTTCCACATACCACGCCACCGGGTCAAGGGCGAAGCTCTTGGTTTCAGCCTTCAAACCAAATCGCATGACAAAGCCTCATCATCGTTTTTTGACACACATGCGTTCGCTGGATCTCTGAGAAATGTCCGTCCGTTCTTTGCCACCAATACCGGCTTCTTCTCACAAGAAGCCGGTAAGTTCGGATGAAGCAACATCGAATGACGTTTCCCAGATCGACGCCGCTTCTCCAGCTGCGGACGAAACGTACTCAAGCAACACAGATGCATTCACCGCGCCGCGAACTCTGGCCATGCTGGTGCTGGCTCTGTTGCCATTCTGGAGCGTGCCACTCAGTCATGCCTGGTCTAATTCCAATACCGCCACAGGCTTCTTTCAGTACGAACTGCCCTACTATGTGGCCAATGGCCGAGCCGCCTTTGAACGAGGCAACGGGGTTTCGTATCCCAACCCATACGATCCATCACCCGCTGCGCCCGCCATTTATGCTCATTGGCTACCATGGACACTTGGTCTATTGACCGCCAAACTCGGTTGCGATGCGGGCGATGTGATGCTGGCTTTAACGTTGTTCGCTTCTCTGGCGTTTGCGTGGGCGACTCGCCAATTGGTTTTTCACCGCGTTGGAAATCAGCTGAGCGGAGATCCGACATTCAAAGAGTTCGCGTTTTTGTTGTCGATGTGGGGCGGCGGCTTGCTGGTGATCGCCGGCAGTGTGTTTAACGTATTTCAATCAGAATCGTGGCTGAGTTCTGTTTTGCAGTTTGATCCAGGCAACGGCATGTGGTTTTTAAACTGGGGCCGCAATGCGTTGTTTCCAACGGAAGCCATTTACCACACTCTGGTGGCTCTGTGCTGGTTGGCAGAAATTCAACAACGGCACAAAGCGTCCAACATATTTCTGCTGTTGCTGGCGACAACTCACCCGTGGTCCGGACTGGAATTGCTGTTGACGATTAACCTGTGGCGACTGCTGGAATTAAACTATTACCAGAATCGCCGAACCCTGAACCAGGTGTCCATTTCAGCGATCATGCTGGTCGCGTTTCTGGGCTACTACAAAATCTGGCTGCCACGCTTCGCCCAACATTCCGAATTGCAAAATGTGTGGGAACTTAACTGGAGCCTGACATGGTCTTCGGCGATACCCGCTTACCTGTTGGTCGTGATTCCCGCCGCAATCATCGTCATGCGAAAAATTCGTTTCGCTTCCGCCTCATCAACTGCGCCAGCAGTGCCGGCAACAACCAACACGTCGAACGGTGCTGAAGCAACTTTACGGCCGCATCACCCCAGCATCTGGACTTCCTTCAAGTCATATTCAAAAAGATGGGCACACTTTGCCCGCTTCTTACTTTTAGCGACAACGGAGCGTCTCGGCGGTTCGAACACCCCACGTTCTTCCACGTTCCACGCCACCGGGTCAACGGCGAAGCCCTTGTTTGGCCGCACGGAAGCGTTCCTGCTGTGTGCCCTGTTCATTGCGACCGGTCTGGCATTTCACGATCGCATTATCAAGCCCGTGCAGCCGCTGCACTTTACTCGCGGCTATGTCTGGATGCCTCTGTTTCTGCTGGGCGTGCCGCTTGCTTTGGAATGGTTCAGAAACGCGATGCAGCGTCCCGCCAAATGGAAACTGGTGACGATATTCGCTTGCTGTGTGTTGATTGCTGACAATTTTGTGTTCGCCATTGTCCATTGCAATCGACAGCTTTCTGTGGCTGACGGATTTCATCTGACAACTCACGAACGAGCACTCTTAATTGCTTTGCATGAATCGCCGAACACGGTCGGCCGAATCGCTATCACTGAATCCAAACAGCTGAACTATTTGCTGCCGACGTATTCAAACGTCCGCCCATGGTTGGGACACCATTTCAACACGCCAAAATTTCCCGAACGTAAAGCGACATGGACGGCCTGTTTCCAGAACCAGCATGTCCACGTGCAAAGTATTCCGGATGACGTCGAAATCGTCATCGTCCGCCGTTCCAGCGATCTAAGCGAACTTGTGGATAGTTCCCAATGGCAGGCCCTCGATCTGCCAAACGCCGAATGGCAGACGTGGCGCCGCCGATAACAGGACAACGCCAAAGGCACAAAACTCACTGCACTGCCACAGATCGTCGTTTCAATCGCTTGTACGTTTGATTTTCCGACAATTGCCCGCCACGATGGGCGACGGAAATCATAAACGCAAGGTAAGCCTTCCAGCGAACAAATCGCATCGCCAATGTGAAGGCAATCGATCTTCAAAATATTTGTGCAAGGAACTGTGATGAGCAAGTGGCCAATTGGTGTGTTCGCGTCTGTCGATGCTGGACTGGGCGTACATTTTGACGTCGTCAAGGAATTGGGGATTCCGTCGATCCAGCTGCATGCACCTCACAAGGAAACTCGCACTCAGGAAGCCGCATCCGCCTTTCTTGCCAAGTGCGCCGACGCCAACGTAACAATCACGTGCGTGTTTGGCGGCTTCGAAGGAGAAAGCTATGCCAACATTGCCACCACCGCTCGCACGGTTGGCCTGGTGCCGGAAGAAACTCGAGCCGCCCGCATGCAGGAAATGAAAGAGATCAGCGACTTCGCCAAACTACTGGGAGTCGACGCGGTTGGCCTGCACATCGGCTTTGTTCCGGAAGACACCAATTCGGAAAGCTACAAGGACCTGATCGAAACAACTCGCGAACTGTTGGATCACGTCAAAACCAACGGGCAGAACGTACACCTGGAAACCGGTCAGGAAACGGCCGATCACCTGCTGCACTTTATTGACGATGTTGCTCGCGACAATCTGTACATCAACTTCGATCCGGCCAACATGATTCTGTACGGAACGGGCGAACCGATTGAAGCCTTAAAGAAAGTCGGCAAGCATGTCCGCAGCGTTCACTGCAAGGATGGCACCTGGGCCGCAGAAGGTCGTCGAGGCCAGGACTGGGGCTGCGAAGTCGCCCTGGGCGATGGCGACGTGGGCATGGAAAACTATCTGCGAACACTGAACGAAATCGGTTACGAAGGTCCTCTGACCATCGAACGAGAAATCCCTCAAGACCCTGTTCAACAGAAAGCCGACATTGGCAAAGCCGTGAGCCTGCTGGAAGAACTAAGAACCAAAATTCTGGGATAGAGCATTTGGCAGTTCAATCTGGGTGCCGGGTGCCATGCCCTCGCTTGCGTGGGCATGCTGGTGTTTGCTGGCGGCGACAAATATATGCACACGCTACAACCGCAACCGACTTAGTCGCAGCACCCTGCTGGGGACGTGAGTCCCCGGTACAAGTCGGCAAATCGTATCAACATGAGCCGTGGGGACAGCGGTGTGCCGCTGTCCCCACGGCTCACCGGACTATTGGGGTGGCACTTCCTTCCGTCGGCTCGCGCCGACGGCTATTTGCTCCCGCCACTCCGTGGCTTGATCGCCTGTTTTCAACATCGGTGCTCGAATCAACCAGGCAAGACTGCCGCCGGTCGCCTGCAGAGCACCTCAATCGCCTCGCAGCTTGCTTTCACTTCTTAACGAAACCATTTACAACCTATGAACTCCTTGTAATCGAAACGTCAGTCATTGGAATGGACTCGTCTGAGTGTGCGACTTCATCCAAAACTCTTGAATCGTTTAACGTACGTTGGCTCATGCCACAGTCGTTCAAAAATGCAAAACATGCCACATCGTGAAACACGATTGTTGCAGCGGGAACATCGTCAGGAGGATCGCTACCGCAGGGATCGAGTTCGATGCAAACTGACAGTTGCCCCTCCGTAAACTGCAGGTTCGCAAACCGGCATTGACGACTTTCCAAATCAAGTACTGAAGTCTTCATTGGGCATAAACCTCATTCATGTTCCCCGCCTGGGTGCCATGGCCTCGATTGCGTGGGCATGTTCTGATGGTTCCTCCATCAATTTTCAACCAACGTCATCGTCCTGAATCAACAAGGCCGAGACGGAACCGGTTAACCCGGCACGCTGGCTACATAAAGAACCGAAGTAGTGCCGAATTATTCAACAGCTGCCTGGCAACGTACCATTGATACAGCTCACTTCCCATATCACAGGAGATCGAAAGCCGATTTGCATCGATCTTGGCCTCACAGTTGATATGCCAGTCGCCAGCATCAAGGAACTGGTACATCAAAGGATGGAAACCCTCGCCCCGTCTTGTTGTGTCAACAGCAGCAAACTGGATGGGAAGTCTGTGGCGGAGAAACATCATGTGCCAAGCCCGTTCAAGACTTGTTACAAATTTCTCCGCCTCGCCCTTATCCTCCCACTGGCGGATCTTTGCAAGATCAAGACTTATGTAGGCTAAGGTCCCGCGGATCCAATCAGAACTTTCGTTCAGCACAAAGCTACTGGACTGACCTGTTGTGGAGTTGGTCAAAGCGAAGTCCATTTCCGGATCACGGAACTGAAAATATACCTGTTGAAGCGAAAAGAGCTGCATAGGTACCCCCGCTACTTCCATTGTCATAGCCGCACTCAGTTTTGGGGCGGCGTCCATGAACTGAAAGGTGCCTTTCACCGCTGGCTGTCCGACCTCCGTGGTACCTATGTCAGCGCGACATCTAACCTGACCATCTTTAGACATTGTTGCCACAAGGGCGCGAAGCGGATTCTCTTCAGCAAGTGGTTGCAACAGGTATGATGCGACCAACGCCCGAAAGTCTTCGGGGACTTTCATGGAGACACCGAAATGTCCGATCGATGCATCGGTTGCCGGAGAAGGCAAGCTGCCGCCGAGCACTGTCTGTTTCAAAATCTTTTGAAATTGACTCCCCTTCTTAGTCGTCAACTGCAAGGACGCTCGAAACGATTTTGCCTCAGTAGGAGCCACATACCAAGCCTCGATCTGCTCCAAATCAAAAAGCAATAGCTCAACTAACCGCAACAGCCCGTCGATCTCTTCTCGACGACGCTGGAACGCCTCATCAGATTCCGAATCTCGCCGCTGACGGCTCACTCCATAGTGCGTTTCCAAAGCGGTCAAGATCAACTTCCGGTCACTTGCGGAGAGATTTTCGTTCCCTGCCCACAGATACCAATCCTTTCCGATGGCTTGCTTCACCTGCTTCATGACTGAACTGATCGACGACGTCGTGAGAATTTCTCGTGACGAAGATATGGTGATCAGTCCGTCGTCATAGCGCACGAAAATATCAGCCCACGAAACTATCGGCTTTCCGGGTGCGGGTTTGCCACCCGTTGGCTTGACGGTTATTGACTTCCGAAACTCATCACCCACGACAATTGCTCCCTCACCGCGAGCATCTGTCAAGAATGTCATGAACTTTTCAAACACTTCGGGGCCAGCCACTGTCCAAAACCGACCAACTTGAAGCTGACCACTCGCTGGAAAATAAACCAACCCTCCGCGCTGCTCAAAACCTTCTGGATTGGCAACTTGGTAGTAGGGTTGTTCGTCAAACCCGGCCATCTGAAATGGAGTTAGCCTCTCCAGAATTTGAAAATGACGCGCTGCATCTAACTGCAACGAACGTCCCTGATCACGCTGAACTTCAGCGACGACAAGTACCGGATCTGCTGCTAGCCGAGAATAACTATTGCAGGACGTCACACAAATAAGAATGATGATAGACCGGAGAATATGAAACACCATCGTCTCACCTAATAAAAAAAATCCAGCCCGATACTGGGATATCAGGCTGGCAAAACTTGAAGCCCGACAACTCAAAACGTCAGCAATTCCAGATCGGAGTCTGAATCAACCAAGGAACTTCCTTGGAAACCATGTACATCCGCGAACGCACGCAAACGACCATCTGACGTATAGTCCACAAAGGTGGGAGCAGGACCTGGATCAGCATTATCGAATGACCACGTAATGGTCTGTCCGGGCGCTACCGTTGTCATATTCGTGTAGGGCAACTGCAACGGAACCTCGATAACATCTTGTGACAAACCCGGGATTCCGACCTCAAGCTTAGAGGAGCAATACATGGGTGTTGACCCCACATTACTGCAGCATGCCGTGAAAGTACAGGACGCCTCCCCCTGATAAACACCATCACCTAAATCTGTGAGGATGTCCGCTGAATAGTTGAAAAGAGTGACGGTTTCGCCTGCGGAAGATA
>ERZ887851.1552-NODE-1552-length-19522-cov-4.820414_pt1 | contig 19522 bp, 21 predicted proteins | sample MGYA00521100_ERZ887851 | MGnify/ENA primary metagenome ERZ887851 (study PRJEB32303, sample SAMEA104408602) | aquatic metagenome | biome: Brackish water; feature: Pelagic; material: water | place: Baltic Sea | collected 2014-06-06T16:11:00 | depth 11,444 m ... | reverse complement strand
AGCTTACTGTGATGACTGAGGTGGCGAAAGCTCTCGCTCGCGACGACGGCCTTGATGCAACCCGCCGGCACTGATGTCACGATCGAACCCTATTGAATCGATGAACGTACCCTATTCGATCGAAACACCAAAACGAACCAATAGGGTTGGTTCGTTGAACCGAGTCTACCAAATCACGTGAGGGCTAAATCTTCAAATTTCACTAAAAATGTGGTCGTGAATTGGTGGAGCTCCGAAAGGCGTATACCGGTTTCTAATTGCTATTGGATCGTGGCGATCGTTTTTTTGCTGGCGGCTCCGTCGGCATTTGCGGCGCGAATTGGTGATCTTTCGGAGACGACGGTTCTTGAGCAGGCGGCGCGATTTTTTACGTTTCAGGATCCGGCCGTTCGGATGGCGCTGATTGGTTGTATTTTACTGGGGATTTGTTGCGGGTTATTGGGAACGTTCATCGTGGTGCGACAGTTTGCATTGGTGGGTGACACGTTGGCGCATGCGGTGTTGCCGGGGATTGCACTGGGCTATTTGTGGAGTCTGGAAAAAGCACCGTTGCCGCTTTTTATCGGAGCGGTGGCTGCAGGAATCATCGGAGCAGTGGTGGTCAGTCTGATTCGGCAGACCACGAAAACGAAGCGAGACTCGGCCTTGGGAATTGTGCTTGGAGGATTTTACGGGGTCGGGATTTTGCTAATCTCGATAATTCAAGAGCGGTATCCTCGTGACGTCGCGGGCCTGAAATCGTTTCTTTTTGGTTCGGCGGCGGCTTTGAATGAATCGGATGTGTGGATGATCGGAATCATCACGGTGGTATCGGTTGTGATTTTGGTTCTGTTTTACGGGCAGTTTAAAGTGGTCAGTTTTGATGGGGTTTATGCGCGTTCAATTGGGATTTCGGCGCAGTTTTTTCACTACCTGCTGATGTTGTTGCTGGCGTGGGCAGTGGTTGCGGCGCTTCAGGCGGTTGGTGTGGTGCTGGTTTCAGCGATGCTGATTATTCCGGCAGCGACGGCGTATTTACTGACGGATCGGTTGCATTGGATGTTGCTGCTTTCGACTTGTTTCGGAATTTTGGTGGCTGCGGTCGGAGCATTCCTATCTTTTCTCGGGCCGAATTTGCCGACGGGGCCGTTCATTGTTTTGACCGCATCTGCAGTTTTCTTGTTGGTGTTTGCTTTCGCGCCAAGGCACGGATTGGTCTCGCGCTGGTGGCGCCGTCTCAAACAAACACGGCAGATCACTCGCGAGAATTCGTTGAAGGCAATTTACCACCTTCAGGAAGCGGGAGGGTTTGCCGAAGAATGGATCACGATCGAAAAACTGTCGGAGCAACGACATCGTTCGGCGGAGGAAACTCAGCAAGAGGTGACTTCTTTGGTGAAGCACGGTTTGGTTTTGCGAGATGGGAATCGACTTCAATTTTCACCAACCGGGAAAAGTCGGGCAGCGGAGATCGTGCGGAATCACCGCTTGTGGGAGCTTTATCTGACGGATCGAGCGAATATTGCGCCGGACCATGTGCATGACGATGCTGAGAAAATTGAACACATTCTGGGTGAAGAAACGATTCGCCGCATGGAAGAGAGTCTGAATTTGCCGGCGGTTGATCCGCATGGTAGCCAGATTCCACAAGTGAAAAAGGAGGTGACGTCATGATTCCGGAATTTGATTGGGGCGTGTTTCTTTCGGAACCGTGGAACAGCTATCAAATCGAAACCACGATGAAAATCGTCGGAATGGGATTTCTCGTTTCGGCTGCGTGCGGCTGGATCGGTGTGTTTTTGATCGTTCGGCGGATGGCGTTGATTGGCGATGCGATTTCGCACAGCGTGTTACCGGGAATCGTTCTCGCGGCGATGCTTTTTCACACACTTTCGGGGCCATGGATCATCATCGGTGCAGGCCTTGCCGGATTTTTGACAACGGTTTTTATCGAGTGGATTCAAAAGCATTCGCGGATCAAATCGGATGCTGCGATCGGCATTGTGTTCACATCGCTCTTTGCCTTGGGTATCGTGATGGTTTCGCAGATGAAAGGCAGCGTTCACCTCGATGCAGATTGCGTCCTTTTCGGAAACCTCGCGGAGGTAGCGACGCGAAACGGCGATTTTATTCTGCCACCAAATATGATACAGGCGGCCATCGTGTTGGGGCTGACGATTTTGTTGAGCCTGATGTTTTATAAAGAGCTGCTTGTTTCGTCGTTCGATCCGATTTTAGCACGCTCGATCGGGATTCGCGCGGGATTGGTTCACTACGGGAAAATGGCGTGGCTTTCGGTGATTGTGGTGACGGCTTTTGAAGCAGTCGGAAGCGTCATTGTGATTGCGATGCTGATCATCCCCGGAGCAACTGCGCTTTTGCTGTCGGATAAATTGAGGGTCGCGCTGGTGCTGAGCCTCGTCCACGCGCTGCTGAGTTCGGTGATCGGTTATCACCTCGCGCTGTGGCTGAATAGCAACATTCCCGCCGCCATGGTGGTCGCGGGGTTGCTACTCTTCGGACTAGCTTGGGTTTTCAGCCCGAGTCAGGGGATAATTCCTGTGTGGATGGCCCGGCGCGACTTCAGCGAACGAATTGCTCTTAGTCGCAGTGGCCGGAAGTGAGTTGAATCAGCTCTTTTGATCTTTCAGGAGATCGCGAATTTCTGTGAGCAACGCCACGTCATCAGAAACTTTTGGCTCTTCCGCTGGTTTCTCTTCTTCTTTGTCGAAGGCCGCGATGAATTTTTTGATGATGATAAACAGCACAAAAGCGACGATGATAAAACTCACCGCAGCCGTGAGGAAATTTCCGTAGGGCATCACAGTTGCACCTGCTTTAGTGGCTTCTTCGATTGTGTCGTAAATCGTCTCATCCGCTGCACCTTTGGGGAGTCTCATAGTCCAGAATTTGTCGTTGAAATTGACTCCTCCGGTTATCAAACCGATGACGGGCATGACCACATCACCAACGAGAGATTTTACAACGGTGCCGAAAGCGCCGCCGATGATGATACCCACGGCCATATCCATGAGGTTGCCTTTGAATGCAAATTTTTTGAACTCTGCTAACATAATTTGAGGGAGATTAATTTGCGAGAAGCGGCTTATCCTAACTTAATTCGAAGGAAACTCAAAAAGCCTTCTCGAGTGATGTACTGAGCTGATAACCTTGCAGTTGCTGGACATACATCTCAGCCTGCTCGCGATTTCCTGACCACACAATGGATCTTCCCAATTGATGAACTTCGAGCATGAGTTCCTGGGATTTTTCTTTGTCGTAGCCAAACACTCGCTGAAATACGAGGCAGACAAATCCCATTAAATTTACCGGATCATCAAAAACCAACACGTTCCATGGAACATCCAGATCGGGATCCGTATCTTCCTTGGTGATGGTTATTTCTTCGGTCTCGGTCGGCATTTGGTTTAGACGATTTTAGAGCAATGCGCTCCACTTTTCAAATGGAGTGAAGCCCGAAAGTTTGGGAGGCCTGAATCATCGGCTTGAGGCAGGCAACCGCTTCTTCAAACGAAGCGTTGCCAACCGGTTTGATGGCAGACCATTCGACGTATGCGTAGGAAATCAGGGCGGAGAAAATGGGGACGTTGAAAAGGGCACTTTGAATGGCAAACAAGGTCGGGAGATGCCCGGGAGATTCTCCATTTTCCAGTTTCTCCTCAAATCGAATCCATTGCGGCATGTGTTTTACTTCGGATTTGCTGCCATGAAACGCGCGGGCGGCAACAGTGCTATGCTTGCAGGTTTCGTCTGAAAACAAGGCGCTCAATTCGCGATCCACTTCAGCGATGGTGCGATGTTTCATGCCAGAAGTTGCTGCATAAATCGCCCGAAATTTTGGAAGAATAATCGGCTGAAAAATCACTTCGGCCCATTCTTTCCAGGCGCGAAGATTTTGAGGGCCGGAAAATGTTCCGCGCGAAATTTCTCCGGGATCGACGCCGAGAAGGGAAATTTGAAATCCCCGAATGATCTCACTGCCATCATCGGCGGATGCCGCGTAAATGCTGCCACTACCGTTTTTCACCGAAAAAAATCAGATTGCGAAGCGCTCGCTTGCTGGAAGGATCGTTTCCAGGATTTCGTCCTGAATTCGGTGCATTTCAGCGTGTTCGGTCGTTTCTGCATCGTGATGGCCATTCAAATGAAGAAAGCCGTGAATGATGTAGAGCAGGGTTTCCCGCCCGGCGGAATGCCCAAATTCAGTAGAAACGGTTGTGGCTGTATCGGTGCTAACCAGGATTTCGCCGTGATGAAATGTGATGACATCGGTCGGCGTTGGATCATCCATGAATTCGCCGTGAATACGGGCAATGGTTTCGTCAGAAACCAGAACAATGTCCACTTCTTCCAACGCCTGGAGTGGGGTCTCATGGGGTCCGGGATGAAACAGACTGGCCTCGAGAGCTTTCTGAGCCAGCTCGCGAAGTCTGCCGCCAAAAATTTCGGATCGATCAATTCCGTCGTCGTCCTCGCTCAGGTTTAATTGAATTTTCTTTGAATCGTCGCTCATGCCGGACCTTCTACCGAGTTATTTTCGCCGTTGGAATCTTTACCCTTTGAATCCTTGCCTTTGATCGAACGCAGGGCCTGGGTCTCAGCTCCTTTTTGCTTTTTGGGAGACGGAGAGGGTTCAGTCGCAACTTCCTGACCTTTCGCATCCTTGCCGATTTTCGGATAGGCGATGCGGGTATGCATCATGCTGCGCAATGTAACAGCGAAGCTTTGTTTGATCGTGGCGAGGTCTTTCAGTGTTAAAGCGGCGTTGTCGAGCTGGTCATCGTGAAGACGATCTTTGACTAGCTCATCGATCAATTCCTCGATCTTCTTTGGCGTCGGCTTCTGCATGCTTCGCGAAGCACTTTCTACCGCATCGGCAAGGCTGATAATGGCGCTTTCACGAGTGCGAGGGCGGGGGCCCGGATAGCGAAAGCTCTCCTTTTTGACTTCAGGAGCGTCTTCTTCGCGAGCGTTGCCTTCTTCGACTTTCAGTTTGAAATCCTTCTTTTGCTGAAGTGCCCGATGATAGAAAAAACGAACCAGAGACGTGCCGTGGTGCTCGCGAATCACGTCGATGATTTCACGGTTCAGCTTGTGTTTGATGGCGTAATCGACGCCGTCTTTAACGTGAGCGATTACGATCAGCGCGCTCATTGTCGGAGTAAGATCATCGTGAGGATTTTGCCCTTCCGAAATATTTTCAACAAAATACTCCGGTTTCGCCATTTTTCCGATGTCGTGAAAATACGAGCATACCCGGCACATCGCGGCGTTGGCGCCAACTGCCTCGGCCGCAGCTTCTGAGAGGTTCGCCACTACCAAACTGTGGTGGTACGTTCCCGGTGCTTCGATCGTCATTTTCTTCAGCAACGGGTGGTTCAAATCCGATAACTCCATCCACGATACGTCCGTCGTGATTCTAAACGCGATTTCGGCAAAGGGCAGAATTCCCCCCACTAAAATGGCGGTGAGCGTTGAGACCACCATGGCCGTGAGCGCCTGCCTACCGAACATTTCCCAGCTCGCTTGAACGTTTTCTGACGCTGCGGCGATCGTTTCGGTCGGGGAATTTGAAACAAACGAACTCCACGGAATGTGAATTTCGCCCAATGTCAGCCCCAGCAGAATACTGACGAATCCCACAAAAATTCCGGCCATGACCAGGCGGCTTCGTTTACGAACCGAATTCGCCAGATAAATAGCGGCAAAACCACAGATGAGCGAATACACGAGAAATTTGAACGCGTAGAAAGATTCGACCATCAATCCACCTAGTAGGCTGGAATAAACCACCGCAAAAGTCGCGTGACGTCGCCCGATCAAAAGGGACATGATCATTGCTGCAAAAGCATAGGGGGCGACAAGAAATTCGAAATTCGCTGCTCCAATGTCTTTTGCCAGAATCTCTGAAATACCCCGGCTGAATTGAACCAAAATTAACTGGCCAATAATGACCAGCAACATCAGTAAAACCCGCGAATTTCGGCGGAAAGTGTCCGGCAGGCTTACGTGCCAGTGGATCATGAAGGTAACGGTGATGACCGCTACGCCGATGAATGTCTGAAGTTTTTTTCCATTAAAAAACTCAGTCTGGTTGGAGCTTAAAATTAGCCAAATCGAAAGACCGCCGGCAAAAACCAAAAAAAGAGTGCCACAAACAGTCATCCCTGATCGAAGCCATTCCTTCAATTCAGAGTCTTTAGTTTTGCGGCGCTTCCGACCGCTGGACAAGCCGCGGTTTTGAAGGCGTTTTTGGGAGAAAAAATCGAACATGAGAACGTTCGTTGGTGTCCGGTGAGACCGGAAGTTTGAGTTCGTGTGGAGCGGAATTATACGCCTCAGAGGATCAACATACAATCCCCGTAGCTGAAAAAGCGATAGCGTGAATCCACCGCTTGTTCGTATGCCTTAAGCATTAATTCGCGGCTCGAAAAAGCACTTACGAGCATCAACAGTGTCGATTTGGGTAGATGAAAGTTCGTCAGCAATGCATCAACCGCCTTCAACTGGTACGGCGGATAAATGAAGATTTCTGTTTCGCCTTTTCCTGATTTCAGTGAGCCGGATTCACTATCAACACAGCTTTCCAAAACTCGCACCACTGTGGTTCCCACTGCGACAACTCGTTTTGCATCATCGATTTTCTGCGCGGTTTCTGCTGAAAGTTCATACCGCTCTGAATGCATATGATGCTCCTCCAGTTTATCCGCACTGACTGGGCGAAAAGTGCCCACGCCGACATGCAGCGTCACGAAATCATGCGGTAGCGAAGCCATCAACTCGTCATCAAAGTGCAAACCCGCAGTCGGAGCGGCAATCGCGCCATTTTCACGGGCGTAGACGGTTTGATAGCGATCGCGATCCGATTCTTCATCCTCACGGGAAATATAGGGTGGCAGCGCTAAATGCCCCTGACTTTCAGGATCCGGCGCGACATCGAATTCAATCATTCGCTCACCGCCGGGCTCTAGAACGTCAATTACCGTGCCGGTCGACTTTCCAATCTCAATGGTTCTCCCGACCTTGAGCCGTTTGCCCGGTTTCACGAGACATTTCCAAACCGTTGGCGACGCGGCATCCAGTTTCAGGATTTCCATCCGTTCGTCATTCGAGAAAAAACGTGCCGGCTCCACGCGCGTATCGTTGAAAACCCACAAGTCATCTGCTTCGACATACTCGTGAAGTTCCGAAAATTGCCGATGCTCGATCACGCCGGTGTCCCGATGAATTACCATCATTCGGGAATCCCCCCGTCGTTCCGGGGGCCGCTGCGCGATCAGTTCATCGGGTAGTTTAAAATCAAAATCATCAGTTTGCATGGCTTTTCAGGAATCGATAGCCGCAAAAAAGTGGAAAATCCCCTTCGTTTTTTATAGCCGCAAAAAAGCGCAAAAGTCGCAAAAAAACAATTATCAGCCTCGGCCTTTTTGCGTTTTTTGTGCCTTTTTGCGGCTATAAACTGATCCAGCAAAGGCCACAGTGGTCCACCACAAGTTTTGCGGCTAGAATCCGTCCATGGAATTCGATCTGCAGGGCGAGCACGCCAAATCTGCCTACAAACTTCTCGCCAGCCTCGTCACGCCCCGCCCCATCGCATGGATTACCACTCAGGATGCAGATGGAAACGTCAACGCTGCTCCCTTCAGCTTCTTCAATGTGTTCGGCACCCGCCCGCCGATTGTGGCTTTTGCCCCCGGCGATAAATCTCCCGGGGTTCCTAAAGACACCGCAAAAAATATCCGTTCCAATCAGGAATTCGTCGTCAATCTCGTCGATGAAGCCGTCGCCGAAGCCATGAACGCAACCGCCGCCGAGCTTCCGTTTGGCCAAAGTGAAATCGCATACGCCGGATTAACTCTCGCTCCCAGCGCAACCGTTGCTCCGCCCCGCATCGCTGAATCACCCGTTTCCATGGAATGCACCGAACATTCCACCATCGAAATCGGCCGCGACCGCATTGTTCTCGGCATCATCAGTCGGCTTCACGTCCGCGATGGAATTATTGATCCCGAAACCCTGTATTTAAATCCCGACAGCTATTTCCCAATCGGACGTATGCAATCGCCCGATTCGTATTGCCGGACGAGAGATCAGTTTGAAATGGAGCGGCCGGATTAAAGTTTCGCAAAACTTTTCTCCACCCCGCCTGTTCCATCTCCCATGAAAAATCAATTTTGTCCCGATTGTCACCGTCGCCAATTCCTTCGTCGCGCTCTGCTTGGTTCCGCCGGGCTTTTCACAGCTCCGGGTTTATTTGCCGAGCAGCTCGCGCTCACTCCATTCCAAACCGAAGGGCCATTTTACCCCGATAAACTGCCGCTCGATACCGACAACGACCTCGTTTTGCTCAACGATTCGCTGACGCCATCCGTTGGAGAAATCACTCATCTTACCGGCCAAATTTTCAATCAGGACGGTTTTCCTGCGCGCGGAGTTGTTATCGAACTCTGGCAAGCCGATGCCCAAGGCTGCTACATTCACACCAAAGGCGCCGCCCGCGGACAGGAGCGTGATGCAAATTTCCAGGGCTACGGCCGATTTCTCACCGGTTCCGATGGCCGTTATTATTTCCGCGCGATTCGCCCCGTTCCCTACGGGCCACGAACATCTCATTACCACGTGGCCGTGAACACAGGCGACAAGCGAATGCTCACGACTCAGGTTTACGATTCCTCGCAGGAACTCAACAAAACCGACCGCATCTTACAAAGCGCCGGCGATGCAAAAACCCGCGCGTTGCTCATCACGGATTTCAAACCGCTCAAAGGTTCGAAAGTCGGCGAACTCACCGCGAATTTCGATATCTTCATCGGCAACACGCCCGAAGATCCCAAAACCGATCGCGGTCGCAAAGGTCCTGGAACCGGCTTTCGCCCCGACGGAAAAGGGAAGGGCAAGGGTAAAGGAAAAGGCTGAAACGCGATTTCACGAATAGAAAGCCATTTCGAAACAACCCTATTGGTTCATCGAACAGACCCTGTTGGTTCGAAGAAACAGCTCGGTCGAAATTCCCGCCAATTCTAAATAATTCTCCTAAATTCCCGTTTAAACAGATCGGGTAAACGGGAATTTGAAGGAATGGGAACCGGAATTTGCGGGAATCAAAGCCTGATCATCTTCCAAAAAAATCACAGCCAGCCTCTGTGTGCTCTGCGTCTCTGTGCGCCCCTCTCATCAACCTCGGCTCAAAGCAATCCGCAACAGAATCGACAGTTGCCATCTTCGCCGCTCGGTGTATGGGATTCCCAGAATTCTATACCCATGAAAGTAAAAGCGTTTCCAGCCCTCGTTCCTGCACCCGGCAAAGCCGAAACCATCGCCTCCGTCCCTTACGACGTGGTGAACACCGAAGAGGCACGTGCTCTCGCCGGTGATAACGAGCACTCCTTTCTCCACGTTGTTCGTGCCGATATCGATTTCCCTGACGGCACCGACCCTTACGGCGACGAGATCTACGCGAAATCGAAAGAAAACCTCGATCGATTTCAGTCCGATGGCGTTCTCGTTCGCGAGCCAGAGCCTTGCATCTATTTCTACCGTCAGATCATGGATGGGCATTCCCAAACCGGAATTACCCTCGCGACTCACATCGAAGATTACGAAAACGACATCATTCGGAAGCACGAGAAAACCCGTCCCGTAAAAGAAAACGATCGCACCAAGCTCACCGACGTCCTCAGCGCCAATACCGGCCCCGTTTTCCTTACCTATAAAGATGAAGACCTCATCGATGCTTTTGTCGCTGATTGGTGCCGCGAAAACGAGCCCACCGTTCATTTCACCGATGACAAAAACGTGCAGCACACCGTGTGGCGCGTCCCATCCGAAGATGCATTTCCCGTTCTCGATTGTTTCGAAAACGACGTCGACCTCAGTTACGTAGCCGATGGTCACCACCGTTCCGCCAGCGCCCATCGCGTTGGCAAAGAGCGTCGTGAAGCCAATCCAAACCACACCGGCGAAGAAAACTACAACTGGTTCCTCAGCGTGTTGTTCCCCGCCAGCCAGCTCAAAGTGCTCGCATACAATCGCGTTGTGAAAACCGTTCCCGCCGATTTCCTCGAGCAGATCAAAGGCCTTTTCGAAGTTGAGTCCAACGGCCAGCAAGCCCCCGACAGTTCCGGCGCCCTGTGCCTCTACCTCGACGGCGAATGGCACAGCGTGAAGTGGGGGGAAGTTGATTCCGAAAGCCCCATCGATCGTCTCGACGCCAGCGTTTTGCAGGACCGCGTTCTCACCCCGATTTTGGGAATCGAAGATCCCCGCACCGACAACAACATCGATTTCGTAGGCGGCATCCGCGGAACCGCCGAGTTAGAAAAGCGCGTCGGTTCCGGCGAATGGGCCGCCGCCTTCAGCATGGCTCCCGTCACCGTTCAGCAGTTGATCGACATCGCCGACGCCGGCGAAATCATGCCGCCGAAAAGCACCTGGTTCGAGCCGAAGCTTCGGTCAGGGCTGTTTGTTTATACGTTGGATTGAGGAATTCGCCATGTCCCTGATATTAGCTTACAATTGGGCCACGAGCTGACGGCAATAATTCTTCGTCAGTCATTTCGTGCATCGATACGCAGGGCTGACAACGAAAAATTCGACTACCCTGTTCTTCTGCAGGCTACATGTTCGGTGGCGTTGCAGGGTAATGTGGTCATGACTCGCTTCCAACGCGGCGGCGACCTTCGGTCGATCCTTCAACGCCTTCTCTGCGGGCGTGTCTTCGCCTAATCTTGAAACAAATAAAACGCCATTTGGTGAGACGGAGCCACCACTAGGACACTCCAGCCCCGATAGCCTCCATAGGTAAAACAGGCACCCGGCGAAGAAATGATTTCTTCAAAGACCTCCGCGTAATTCGATGGGATTGCGGAGACAAATTTCCGCTTTGAGGTGGAACCCCCGTAGTAGTTGGCAAGCGTTGGTTGCCATTCCTCCTGATCTTTATCCTTATTACGATCGCTCCCCCTTCCCCATTTTCCCCCGGCCGGAATCGGAGTCTGCTGCCAGTCATTGAGCCGTCCCCACCATGGAGCGACCAAGTCCCCGCCCCCTTCAAAGTGACGGGGAGGTTTGATCCGAACCCTTTCCCCGATCGACGGTGGCATTGATTTCAGGTAGTCCACGCCGCCTTCCGAAATCCGGTCAACTGATTTCGCGGGAATCTCGTAGACCGTCAACTTACGACTGAGGCCCCCAGGCCCGGCCATGTTAACTTTCTTGTTTTCATAAAGAACACTGCCCAGTTTGATTGATTTCGGAAAACCGGCCCGCTGATCGATAAGCGCTCCCCTAATCCAGAAGGCATTGGCGATCACAACCGTTAAAATCGATGCGATCAGGATGAATATTATTTTTCGTTTTTTCATGAATAAACAGATTGCTCTTCTTTGACATGCCGAGAATACCCCCCAAGTCACTCTCAGCGAAAATCGAAAAAATAGCCTGAACATCGGTCTGATCGATGTTAATTCGCCCTTCATTGAAAAAATCAGCACTCGATGACGGCGGTGGATCGGGTGCCGCAAGCGGGGACGTTGGTTTTCCCGAAGGGGAGTTTTGCGATCACGCTGGCGACGGATGATAATCTAAAATCGGAGCTAAAGGCGCTGGCAGGAAAGTTGCGTTCGCTCGGCGATGCGATCCCGCCGGAAATCGCGCAGGAGGCGGATGATCTGCTGGCGGAATGGCTTGCGATTTATGAAAAGAGTGAGCAATCGACGGCGGCGAAACAAAAATCGGTCGCGGATAAACGCGCGTCGCGAAAAGTGCTGGCTTGGGAGTTGTATCTAAATATTCTGGAGATCGTGCGGCTTTTCCCGAATGATAAACGGGCGATCGAGCGGTATTCGGTGCAATCGCTGCTGGGCTTCACGAAACCGCGTGGCGGGCGGTAGAATTTTATTTTAAAACGAATCATGGGAACCGAAATTGAACGAAAATTCCTAGTTTGCGGTTCGATTCCTGAAGGAACGAGCTCGCGGCTGGTGCAGGCGTATCTTTCTTTGGATCCGCAACGCACGGTGCGGATTCGTCTGGATGACGAGACTGCGTTTATCACGATAAAGGGGGAAATGGAGGGTATTTCGCGATCTGAATTCGAATACGAAATCCCTCATGCGGACGGCGAGGAAATGCTGAAGCTGGCCGAGGGCGCGGTGATCGAAAAAATCAGGCACCGCATTCCCATCGGAAAACACACGTGGGAAGTGGATGTCTTTTCGGGGGCAAACGAAGGACTTGTCGTCGCAGAAATCGAGCTGGAATCTGAGGACGAGGCGTTCGAAAAGCCGGATTGGATCGGCGAAGAAGTCACGTCGGACAGTCGTTATATCAATGCGTGTCTGGCTCAGAAACCCTTTTCGGAGTGGTGAAGAGCCTTCCCGTTAATTCCAAAAAATTCTTTTTAATTCCCGTTCAAAGAAGAAAACGGAACGGGAATTTGAAGGAATTAAAATGGAATTAGCGGGAATTAATTTTAGTTCAGATTTTTATAAGTCTGAGGAGCCGAACTTCTCCCACTCGCATCTCCACGAACCAATAGGGTTGCTTCATCGAACAAACAGGGTTGGTTCGTGAACGCATATGATGATTACCCGCTTCGCTCCCAGCCCGACCGGCTTGCTCCATCCGGGGCATGCGTTTTCGGCGCTTTCGGCGTGGCAACGGTTTCGGGATTCGCCGGATGACGTGGCGGAAAAACGGTTTCTCCTGCGGATTGAGGACATCGATTTCAATCGCTGCCGCGAGGATTATGAGACGATGCTGATCGAGGATTTGCTGTGGCTCGGTTTGGAATGGGAGCCGCCGGTTCGTCGGCAAAGCGAACATCTAGCGGATTTTCAAAAGGTGGCGGACGACCTGAAAACTCGCGGCTTTTTATACCCGTGTTTTTGCACGCGAAAGGACATTCTGCGGGAGATCGAACGAGCAGGGGGCGCTCCGCACGGCTCGGAGGGGCCGATTTATCCGGGAACCTGTCGCGAGCTTTCGTCGGATGAAGCGGCGTCACGAATCGAGGCGAGCGAGACGTTTGCGCTTCGGTTGAATTTAGAAAAATCGCTCGCCAAAATTGGAGGGGAGATCACGTGGCAGGACGAGGCGGCGGGAACCGTAAAAGCGGAGCCGGAATTACTGGGCGATGCGGTGTTGGTGCGAAAAGATATCGGAACGAGTTATCACCTCGCGGTGGTTTGCGACGACGCGTGGCAAGGGATAACGCATATCACGCGGGGGCTGGATTTATTTGAATCGACGCATCTCCATCGCGTGTTGCAGGAGCTATTGGATTTTCCTGAGCCGATGTATTTCCACCACGAATTGATCCGTGATGATTCAGGAAAACGTCTCGCGAAACGCGATGAATCGGAAACGCTGCGAAGCTGGCGCGAGGCTGGGATTTCTGCGGCTGAGGTGAAAAAACGTCTCGGATTCGAAAAGCTCTAAACCAATTGGTCGACCCAATCGGTCACGATTTCCATGAATTCATCGTTCGCGGGTTCGCGAAATAGCTCGTGACGCAATCCATGAAGCAGCACGTATTCTTTCGCTGATGTCGCGACGGCTTCAAAGAGTTCGCGGGAATAGTGCGGTGGGCAGATTTCATCGGCGGTTCCCTGAGTAATCAACAAGATGGTGGGATCTTCGAGAAGTGGTCCCACGGCATTGATATCATCGGCGTGAAGCATCAAGTCGGCCCCAAGCCGTAGGCTGACTCGGTTGTGGCGACCTTCGATTCGATGGGTGCCGGGCGTCGGATTTGAGGGATCGATGTGGCGAACTTTCTTCAGGGTTACCCCGGAGGAAATGGTGAACTTAGGGAGTAAACTCGCCAAATGAGCCGCAGAATCCTGGAGAATTTGAGATTTCCCATGGCGCGGTTCCAACAACGGAGAACTGAGCCACAGCCAGTTGAACGCATTTTTTTCCCGCAACGCGATGTGACGCAGAATGAAAAATCCGCCGGTGGAATGCGCGTAGCCGCCCACGGGTTTTCCGGGGAATAGCTCTGCAATCAGTTCGAGATGCTCGTCGATCAGATCAGCTGCGACATGGACTCCGGGAATATCGCCGCGAATACCTTCGGACGCGCCATTTCCCGGCCAATCAAAGCCCACAGAGGCAAAACCATGTTCAGCAAAGAGTTCTGCCGCTTCGATATGGCAACCCTGATGATCGCCAAGGCCATGCAGCATTAGAAAAACACCGCGCGTTTCTGTTTTCTCCGGACGAACCACACGGCGGAAAATTTCGAGGCCGGTCAGTTTTGACACGACGATTTCATCATCAATCTGCATTTTTGTAACAGTTACCAAACAATCATTCCACATTCCAGTTGCGAAAAGGGCGGGCATGTTTTAATTTTGCGCTCGCCTCGGCGAACGGTAAGCGCGATTAACTCAGTGGTAGAGTATCACCTTGACATGGTGGGAGTCACTGGTTCAAATCCAGTATCGCGCACCATCTTTCTTTTAGTAAAAACCAATGGCAGGCGGCGATCAGATCATTCCTCCACCAGTTTGCGTGGCCGTTCTGAACCACAAAAGTCGCGACGGTTTCGTCGACTATGCCCACGGCCCTAGGAAATACGTTCCGGGAACGCATCCGCCGATCAATTATCATGCTTACGCTGCGGCGACGCGGGGTGCTTTTTTTGATAAGGCGACCGATGTGATTGAGCAAAAGGATCGGTTTGATGCGGTGCTTGTTCTGATTCGCAGCCGCACCTGGGTCACGCTGGATGCGGTGAAACAACTCAAAGAAGCGGGGATGAAGGTGCTGGTTTCGTGGAAGGAATCCGGGCCGTATCAGATCACCAAACAGCTCAGTAGCTCGACGAAGGCTCTGCAGGGATATCAGGAAATTCTGATGCTGGCGGACGGGATTCTGTCGCCCACTCGGGTGACGCCACCGCGTTGGGGCTGGATTTCGTCGGAAGAATTTTGGCGAAAAACGCGATTTGTTCCCACGCCGTATCCTTTGGAATACCCCGAGTGGGATTTCTCGGTCCCTCTCAATGAACGCAAAGGCTTGATGGTCGGGACGCGCGAATTTTTTACGCCCACTCAAAATCACCTTCGAGCACTTGCCCGCAGTGCCACGCTGGCAGGACAGCTTAAAATTCCCGTCACGGTGGTGAACGCCGATGGTCGGAAAGGCCGCGAACTTCTTCGAAACCTCGAAGAATCTTTTCCCGAAGCGAGTTTGCACATCATCGAAGGCAAGCTTCCTTATGATCAATATTTGAAGCTGATTTCCTCTCATCGGGTAGTTTTTCAGCTCGATCGCAGTGTTGTTCCCGGGCAAGTTGCAGGAGATGCTTTGCTCGCACGAACGCTTTGCGCGGGTGGAAATTCAGCGATTGAAGAAGAAGCGTTTCCTGACTTTTGCGACGGCCGGACCGCAGATTTGCAGGCGGTTTATAAAAAAATTGCGGATGTTTTCCAAGACGACGCCATTTACGAGCACGAAGTTAAAATGACGCAACGTCTTGCGTTTGAGACCGTCAGCTATGGCGCGGTCGCCGATCGATTGAAAAAATTTATCGACGAATTGGACGTTTAAATCGTAGATTTCAAAAACTGTTCAAAAAAACACTTGCATAAGATTACATTTCGTAATTACAGTGTTCGTATGAGTAGTTTAAATAAAGTAATGCTGATGGGGAATCTCACACGGGATCCTGAATTGAAGGCCGTGAATGGAAAATCCAGCGTGTTGGAAATGGGATTGGCGATCAATCGAACGATCAAGTCCGACAATGGAGAGTCACGGGAAGAAGTCACATTTGTCGATGTAACCGTGTGGGGCCGAACCGCCGAGAACGTGGCGAAATACCTCAAAAAAGGAAGTTCCGCGCTCGTGGAAGGACGATTGCAATTCGATTCGTGGCAGGACAAAGCGACGGGCCAAAACCGAAGCAAATTGCGTGTTGTCGCGGATTCCGTGCAGTTCCTCAGCTCACCAAAAGATGCGGGCGGCGAGCAACAGGCGCAGAATCAGAATTTTCAGCAAGCAGCCTGAGTTTACTGTTTTTCGAATCAATAGGGTATGTTCGGCGAGATAACCCTGTTGCTTCGTGAAGGCGCGAATTTCAATTGCCGCAGCCTTCCCGACAATTCCAAAAAATTCTTTTCAATTCCCGTTCAAATAGAAAAAGGAACGAGAAATTGAAGGAATTAAAACGGAATTAGCGGGAATTGATTCCAGTCTCGGTTCTTTCGTCCGCACCTTGGGAACCCAGTTTTCAACGATCGAGCAATAAGGCATCATGGCGCACCACCTTCCGTATTTGGCCATTCAGTGTTTTATCAATGAATGGAGTGTTCCCGCTCTTGCTGCGCATAAATTCGAGCGAGAATTCAGTCGTCGCGTTTGTTTCGAAAACGATGAAGTCGGCATCGAATCCTTCGTTGATAGCGATTGGATCAGCTTTTGCGAGGCGCCGAGGTTCGGCGGAATAACGTTTCACCAGCAGGTCCCAGCCAAACCGCCCGTTCCGGATATAATGGTGATATAAGCTGACGACTGCGGTTTCCAATCCGGTAATTCCGAAGGGAGCGCTGCCAAAATCGTTCGCTTTTTCGAAGTGGGTGTGCGGCGCGTGGTCGGTTGCGATCACATCGAAAACGCCTTCGATCAAACCCTGGAGAAGCGCTTCATTGTCTTCCTCTGTCCGCAGCGGCGGATTCATTTTGAAATTGGCATCGTAGTTCCCGATGTCTTCCTGATTGAAAATCAGATGATGGGGAGCGACTTCGCAGGTCACGCGAATGCCATCTTCCTTGGCGCGGCGAATTGCATTCATGCCGATCGCGGTTGAAACGTGTTGAATGTGAATATGACCACCGGTGTATTGAGCAATTCGGATATCTCGTTCGAGGCAGATTTCTTCGCTCATTGCCGGCATTCCGGGAAGCCCCAACCGATAGGAAACGGCACCTTCGTTCATCGCGCCTTTTCCGCTGAGCGATTTTGTCTCGCAATGCGATGCGAGTGGTAAATCGAAGTCCATTGCGTATTCTATTGCTCTTCGTAAAACGACGGGAGAATCGACCGGGTTCCCATCGTCGGTGAGAACTGGTGCGCCTTTTGCGGCCATTCCGGCAATGCCCGCCAATTCTTCTCCGGCCCGATTTTTGGTAATGCAGCCAGCTTGTAGAATTGGAATACGCGATTTTTCAGCCGCGATATCGAGAACGGATTGAATCAAATTTCCGTTGTCGATTGCAGGCAGCGTGTTTGGCATCAAGATCAATCCCGTGACGCCACCGTTGATTGCTGCTTCTGAACAGGATTCGATGGTTTCTTTGTGGTCCTCTCCCGGTTCGCGGGCGTGAACGTGACCATCAAACATCGAAGGCATCAAAACACAGCCCGAACAATCGATCTCCTCAGCGCCATCGGCTGAAATGCCACGCGCGATTTGAGTGATTTTCCCGTCATCGACCAAGACATCGCTCTCGATTAGCTTCGGCGAATCTTCGCTGGCGATCTGGCCGTTTTTGAAAAGTCGTTTGCTCATCGTTGCTAAATTACTTTTCTTCAGTTCCGGGTTTCAGCCAATACAGGGCCGCCATTCGCACGGCAATTCCGTTTTCGACCTGCTGATTGATCAGTGATTTTTCGTAAAGCATCGCTTCGTCAACAATCTCGACACCGCGATTAACAGGGCCCGGATGCATCAGGTAGGTGCCTTCAGATGCCAGCGTTTTGAAGCGCTCGGAAGTCAGACCGTAGACTTTGTGATATTCGGTAAGACTCGGAAAGAATTGTTCGTCCTGCCGTTCCATCTGGACGCGGAGCAAATAAACGGCATCGGGTTTCCAATCGAAAACGTCTTCCCACGAAGAGAGGCGTTTGATGAAGTCATTCCGGCCGGGAGGAATGAGCGGCCCGGGCCCAAGAACGGCGACTTCGACTCCAAGTTTGTTAAAAATGGTGCTGGTGGATCGGGCAACGCGGGAGTGAAGGATGTCGCCAACGATGACGATTCGTTTTCCGCGAGATTCGGGAATGACTTCGCGAAAGGTAAAAGCATCCAGCAGTGCTTGAGTGGGGTGCGCATGAAATCCGTCACCCGCGTTTAGAATTGAAGCCCGAGTGTGATTGGCCAGCAAATTTGGAATTCCCGCAGCTTTGTGACGAATCACAATGTAATCTGTCTTCATCGCCTGAAGGGTATCGACGGTATCGAGAACCGATTCGCCTTTTACCACTGAACTTTGGGAAACCGACAGATTCGTGACGTCAGCCGACATTCGTTTTGCGGCAACTTCGAACGATGAGCTGGTCCGAGTGGAGGGTTCGTAAAATAAATTGAGGACCGATTTTCCTCGAAGGGCCGGGACTTTTTTGATCGAGCGCTTGAACAATTCTTTGAAGGGACCGGCGGATTTGAGCAAATATTCAATTTCTTCGACTGAAAGACTCGCGATATCGAGCAGGTCTTTTTTCGATGGTGGAATCGGTTCGTCGTCCTTTTTGCTCATGAATCGGTTTCGGAATTTTTCGTGATCAAAAACACACCTTCTTGGTCGTCGTCTTCTTCAAATCTAACTTTCACGTATTGGTCACGTGTCGTTTCGATTTTTGTTCCCACGTAGTCGGGCTGAATCGGCAATTCGCGATGGCCTCGATCGGCCAAGACCGCGAGCTCGATTTTTGAGGGGCGGCCGTAATCCATCAGGCCGTCTAACGCCGCGCGAATGGTCCGGCCTGTGAAAATGACTTCGTCGAAAAGAATGACACGCGTGCCTTCCAGCGCGAAGGGAACACCGGAACTCTCCAGCTTCGGCATGGTTGCGCCGAGGTTGTCCAAGTCGTCGCGATACAACGAAATATCGATCGTCCCGATTTCGAAATCGTGGCCGTCTTCTTTTAAAACCGCAGCGACTCGTTTTGCGAGGGTCACTCCGCGAGTGTAAATGCCGACAAATGCAGGTTTGTCGTCACGGCAGGTTTCAAGAATTTCATAAGCCAAACGCCTCACCGTCGTCGCGATGTCGGGACCGCTCAGAAGTTCTTCGGTAAGGATGTTTTCGCTAGTGCTCAAGATTTATACAAAATTCCGTGTCCCAATGTCGGTCCTTCGCTGCATTCCGTCAAAACTGACTTTCTCTGATTCTGCGTAGACTCGTGAGACGGCATCTTCGCGGGTTTCGCCGCGTGCGACGATCACATAAACGCGACCTCCGGCTGTTTCAAAATTTCCGTCAGCATTCTTGCGAGTGCCTGCATGAAAGATTCGTGATCCTTCGACGTTTTCGAATCCGGAAATGACGTCGCCGCTGCGTGAGCTTTCTGGATAGCCAGCCGAAGCCGAAACGAGGCAGATGCTCCATCCGTCCATAAATTCGATTTTCTCTGGTTGCAGATTTCCTTTGGCGCCTTCGAAGACGTAATCGACGAAATTGCCCGTGATCATCGGCAGAACCGCTTGCGCTTCGGGATCGCCGAACCGGCAATTGTATTCGAGAATTTTCGGGCCGTCCTGCGTCAGCATGATTCCAAAATAGAGGAAGCCGCG
>ERZ887851.1535-NODE-1535-length-19630-cov-9.238467_pt1 | contig 19630 bp, 13 predicted proteins | sample MGYA00521100_ERZ887851 | MGnify/ENA primary metagenome ERZ887851 (study PRJEB32303, sample SAMEA104408602) | aquatic metagenome | biome: Brackish water; feature: Pelagic; material: water | place: Baltic Sea | collected 2014-06-06T16:11:00 | depth 11,444 m ... | reverse complement strand
GTGCTCGATGACATCTTATTGTAGCGCAGAATTTTGCGCACCGAGGTGTTGTGGCGGACGGCGATTTCAGAGAGGGTGTCGCCCCGGGCAATAATATAGCTGCGCGCCACAGCATTGCCGTTTTTCGCCAGCAGGGTACCCACTGGTGGGTGCTCCGAGTAAAACTGCACCAGGCCATCATAGATAGCATCGGCCATGCGCTGCTGATATTTACCGCTGGCCAGCTGCCGCGCCTCTTTGGGGTTGGAGATAAACCCTGTCTCAATCAGCAATGAGGGAAGATCCGGCGATTTTAAAACCAAGAACCCAGCCTGCTCCACTTTCTTTTTGTGCAGCCGCGCCACTGAGCCCATATTTCTTAACACATGTTTGCCGGCTTCCAGGCTACTGCTCAGAGTGGCAGTCATAGAAAGATCCAGCAGCACCCCCGCAAGCACATCGTCTTTGTTATCCAGACTCAGATTGCTGGCACCACCGATTAAATCAGCCCGGTTCTCTTTAGATGCCAGATAACGCGCCGCCTCACTGGTGGCACCTTTGGTAGACAATGCATAGACAGAGGCACCATGGGCCTGGGGATTGGTAAAGGCATCTGCATGGATAGAGATAAAAAAGTCCGCCTGCTTCTCACGGGCCAGCTGAGAGCGCTTGCGATGGGCCAGGTAATAATCACCGCTTCTCACCAGCTCGCCCTGGAAATTTGGGTTGCTATCAAAAAGCTTTTCAATGCGCTTAGCTATCTGGAATACCACCACCTTCTCACGGACCTTGCTGGGCCCCAGCGCACCTGGGTCCTCACCGCCGTGGCCTGCATCAATGGCAATAATAATCTTGCGGTTTTTCTTTTTAACCACCTCTTCAACGGAGCGACTGACTACCCGTTTTTTATCAAACAGATCAATCACCAGACGGTCGCTGTATTGCTCGTTGGCCCTGAGGCTAAAACTCTTGGGGCTAACCTTGGTTTTTAAATCCAGTACCACCCGCACATCTGTATTGTTACGCACTGCTGCACGAATACCAGAGATGGGAGTATTGGCCAGATCCAACTTGTCGAATTGGGTTTTTAATTGGCTGTCGCTGAGATCAATCACCAGGCGATTAGGATTTTGCAGGGCAAATAAATTGTGCTCGGCGGCAGTGCTGAGATCCAGTACCAGTCTGGTGCTGTCTGGCGCTCGCCAGAGTCGCACCGACTCAATATCGGCCGCCCAGACAAAACTGGGTGTCAGCAGCGCGCCAAGTATGCAAAATCTGGTAATGAACTGCTGCAACCTAATATTCAAACTTTAGCCCACCCCTAACTGAATGATTAACTGCTCTCCAAGAGCAGAATTTGCGCACAGGGTAACACAGCGTCCATCCCCCAGCTGTCTGATCTCAATAGCAATATCAGCTGTGGGCAAAAAGCCCTGGCCCCGCTCCGGCCATTCTATCAAGCAAAGCTGACCATCGGCCAGATAATCGGCAAACCCCATATACTCGAGCTCCTCGGCATCCACCAGTCTGTAGAGGTCAAAGTGATAGACTGCACCGAGGGCTAACTTATAGGGCTCAACCAATGTATAGGTGGGGCTTTTTACAGCACCACTATGGCCAAGCCCCTGTAAAATACCTCGGCTCAAAGTGGTTTTACCCGCACCCAAGTCACCCTGCAAACTAATAATAAGCGGGGCTCTGATCAGGCCGGCTATACTGCCGCCAAACCGCACCATTGCCTGCTCGTCAGGCAGTTCAAACCGCACACTGGCCTCAGCCTTTGCGCTCACAGGTCCGCCTGATTTAACAGGTCGCCCAGATGGGCAAGCAGATCTGTAGCCACCAGGTTTCTGTGGCCCTGGGCCTCTGCCGCCAGATCGGCTGCACTCGAATGCAGACAGCAACCCAATTCAGCAGCGGTTTGCAGATCGCAGCCCTGGGCAATCAGGGCACCGATAATGCCACTGAGAATATCGCCCATTCCAGCAGTAGCCATTGCCGGATTGCCATAGGGGCAGACCTTAGTAACCTCATTGGGGCCGGCGATCAATGTGCCAGGACCCTTGAGCACCACTACTGCGCCATATTTTTCCTGCAGCTGCCGCACCGCGGCAAAGCGGTCGGCCTGCACCTCAGCCACTGTGAGACCCAGGAGTCGCGCCGCCTCACCAGCATGGGGTGTCAGCACCCACTGGCTGCCATCTGGATTGGCAACCACGCGGCCCTCGGCCAATATATTCAGCCCATCGGCATCCAGCACCATGGGCAACTGTGCGGCCACAGCTTTTTGCAGCAGCTGCTCCGACCAGGAGGAGCGTCCCAAGCCCGGCCCTACCACTAACATATCCGGGCGCTCCAGCAGAGGTTCCAGCTCCTGACCAGAGACCACAGGAGATGCCATTACTTCGGGCTGGCGCACCAGCATAGGGGCAACATGCTCTGGTCTGGTAGCCAGACTGGTCATGCCTGCACCGGTCTTGAGACAGGCTTCAGCGGCCATAATGGCTGCGCCACCATAGCCTCGATCGCCACCCACTATCATAGAATGGCCGCGCTGGGTCTTGTGTCCATCAATTGCTAGCCGGGGCAGATAGTCGAGGAGATCAGACAAATTTAGCAGTTCGGCGCTGGCTGGCACCTCAGGGTAAATATCTGCAGGCACATCCAGAGAATCGAGAATAATATCGCCACAAAACGCTGGGCCCTGCCCAGTAAACAGGCCCTGCTTGGCGCCTATAAATGTCACTGTAAGATCCGCTTGTACTGCCACTTCGGCTACATGGCCAGTATCTGCATTCAAGCCTGAAGGAATGTCGACGGCGACCAGAGGCAGGCCAGAATCATTGATCAGCTGTATTGCCTCACCGTAAGGTTGGCGAAGATTACCTAGGTAACCAGTCCCCAGCAGACTGTCTACAATAATGCCCTCTTCAATACTGAGACTGCTATCAAAGGGAACAAAGCAAACATTGGCCTCGGCGGCAAAATTTCTCGCGCTGCTAGCGTCCTGGCTCAGGTTCTGCGATAGCTCAATTACCTGTACCTGAATATTTTTGGCGGCGGCCAGCGCAGCCACTATATAGCCGTCCCCTGCATTGTTGCCCGAGCCACAGAAAATACTCAGTAGACTGGGTGGCCCGAAGGTCTCTAGCAGCTCGGTCAACACTGACCGGCCAGCGCGCTTCATTAGCACCAGGCTAGGAATCTGTCGCTGTTCGATAGCGATACGATCAAGTTCGGCCACTGATTTGGCACTGAATAAGGCGTCTTGAATAAGATTGTGCGACATGAAGCAGATATCCCCGTAAAATTGCCGCAATTATAGGCCAGAACAACGAACTAAAACATGTCCGATAACAGTCTTAACAGCGATGTTGATAGCCAGACAATGGAGAACCTAGCCAAAAAGATTAAGGCCTGGGGAGAATCTCTGGGTTTTCAGCAGGTGGCTATTGTCGAACCGGATCTCAGTCAGGCTTCGGAACATCTCAATAAATGGCTGGCAGATGGTTTCCAGGGCTCTATGGACTGGATGGCTGAGCATGGCGATATGCGCTACCGCATAGACAAGCTGGTCGACCACACGCTGCGAGTTATCTCGGTACGCATGGATTACCTGGCCGATGACAAGATGATAGCTGTACTCAAGAATGACAATAAAGCCTATATTTCCCGGTATGCGCTCGGCCGTGACTATCATAAATTAATTCGCAAACGCCTGGCCCAGCTGGTCGCCAATATTCAGTCTGAGCTGCCCCAGTTGCAGCTCTCGCAGCGCCCCTTTGTGGACAGCGCTCCGGTTATGGAAAAGCCCCTGGCCGAACAGGCCGGTCTGGGATGGATAGGCAAAAATACCCTGCTGCTTAACGATGAGGCTGGCTCTTGGTTTTTTCTTGGCGAGATCTATACCTCGCTGCCACTGCCCACGGACAAGAGTGAGCAGAGCAATCGCTGCGGCAATTGTCGCGCCTGCTTAAAAATTTGCCCTACTGATGCCTTTCCCGAACCCTATGTACTGGATGCAAGAAAGTGTATTTCCTATCTCACCATTGAAAATAAAGGGGCTATCCCTGAGACACTGCGCCCGCTGATGGGCAACCGGGTATTTGGCTGTGATGACTGTCAGATTATTTGCCCCTGGAATCGCTTTGCATCCCAGACCCAAGAGGACGATTTCAGCCCCAGACATAATCTGGATAATGCTGATTTGGTGACCCTGTTTAACTGGACTGAGGAGCAGTTTTTAGACCACACCCAAGGATCACCGATCCGCCGTATAGGCCATGAGCGCTGGCTGCGCAATCTGGCAGTTGGTCTGGGCAATGCCAGTGGCAATAGAGATATTTTGCGCTGCCTTGAAACCAGAGCAGATGACCCATCTCCTCTGGTGAGAGAACATGTTCAATGGGCCATTGAACGTCAGCGCAACAAACTTCAGGCTAAGCCTGAATAAATACCTTCCGGTAATAGGCAAGTTCGGCAATGGAATCATAGACATCGTCCATTGCCAGATGGCTTCCCTTTTTGACAAAGCCATTTTCTAACTCAGGCTTCCAGCGTCTTACCAGCTCTTTTAAAGTACTGACATCCAGATTGCGATAGTGGAAAAAAGCAGCCAGCTCGGGCATGTAGCGCACCAGAAAACGGCGATCCTGGCCAATTGAGTTGCCGCACATTGGAGAGGCACCAGCTGGCACCCACTGGCGCAAAAAATCAATGGTTGCTGCGCTAGCCTGGGCCTCGCTGATCTGGCTGTTGCGCACTAGCTGAGTCAAACCAGAGCCACCGTGCTGATTGCGGTTCCATTCGTCCATGGCATCCAGCAGAGTATCCTGCTGATGCACTACCAGTGAGGGACCCTCCGCCAACACATTGAGATTGGCATCGGTAACCACCGTGGCAATCTCGATAATACGCTCTCGCTCGGGATCTAAACCGGTCATTTCCAAATCGATCCAAATCAAATTAAGTGGGTCTTGAGCTGTCATCTGGTCCTCTTTGACGAGAGATGTAAGGCAAAATGTTACTGGGGACGATAATGCTATATCCTTGAGGGCCAGAACGCCAGACATCTAGGCTAACCAGGAAAAACTATTGAGCAATCGCAGACTTAGCAAGCGCCAGAAAGACCGGATCCAAGCGATTCAGGAACGTAGGCGTGAGCGAGCTAATTTAAAGCAGAGCATCCCAGACGAGGAACTGCAAAACCTTGCCCAGCTGAGCCCGGAAATGCTGGGCACTGTGATTACCAACTATGGCTCTCAGGTGGATATTGAAGGTAGCGAAGGGCCCTATCACAGGCAGATACTGCGCTGCCACAAACGAGCCAACCTCGATACATTGGTCACTGGCGACAGGGTAATCTGGCGCCATGCTGAACCCCATGGCGTGGTAGTGGCCCTGGAACCCAGAGAGTCTCAACTAATTCGCCCTGATATCTACGGCAAGTTGCGCACTGTTGCCGCCAATATTGACCGCATAGCTGTGGTATTTGCAGCCAAACCCACCCCCCACAGCAATCTCTTAGACCGCTACCTGGTAGCCGCCGAGGCTCAGCATATAACTCCGCTGCTGGTCCTTAACAAAGTCGATATGCTTGATCAACAGGACCATCCCGAGGTGGAGCAGCTTGTAAAGGACTATCGCAGTATTGGCTACGATGTGATCGCAGTCTCCGCCAAAACCGGCCAGGGCATAGATCAGCTTCAGGGCTATCTGGCCGAACATACCTCAATTTTTGTCGGCCAGTCTGGTGTCGGCAAATCATCCCTGCTCAATCATCTGCTGCCTGAGGCCAATCTACAGGTGGGCCCGCTGTCGGAAATCAAGCAGGAGGGAACCCATACAACCACCTCCTCCAGACTATTTCATCTGAACGGAGGCGGGGTGCTTATTGACTCACCAGGTATACGGGAGTTCGCGCTCAGCCATCTGAGTCAGGATAAGATTATCAATGGCTTTATCGATTTCAGACCCTATCTGGGTAACTGTAAGTTTCGCGACTGCCAGCACAACAAAGAATTGGGCTGTGCACTACTGCAGGCCGTGGCGGATAAAAAGGTACTGCCTACGCGAATGAGTAATTACCGACAGATTATTCTCAGCCAGCAGGACAGGTAGGGCGCGCCCGGTCGCCAAAAGGTGCTAAAATTCCCAGCTGTTAAAATGCTTTGAAAATACCATGACCAATCTTCCACGCCTGATCGAGCCCAATGAGCTAGAGGCCCATTTGGATAAAGACAATCTGATTATTGTCGATCTCTGCAATCCCTCTCTGTATCAACACAAACATGTGCCTGGTGCAGTGCATTTGTCTGGCAGCCATCTGCTGGCTGGAGTGCCCCCGGTTCCCGGTGCCTGCCCCAGCATTGAACAGCTTAAGAGCCTAATAAATCACCTGGGCATAGATGCCAGCAAACAGATAGTAGTCTACGACGATGAGGGCGGCGGCTGGGCCGGTCGACTGGCCTGGACTCTGGACTTGCTGGGCCTGCCCAACTGGTCCTACCTAAATGGTGGCATAGTTCCCTGGGTTAAAGAGGGTTTCGTCACCGAAGCTGGCACTGTGCAACCCCAGAGTAATAACACCGATATCAGCTTTGCCAAACCAGAAGTAAGAATTGAGGTAGAACAGATCCTGGCTTCCTTGGATGACCCCAACTTTGCCATTTGGGATGCCCGAAGCCCAGGCGAATACAGCGGCAGCATGGTGCGCGCTGCCCGCGGAGGCCATATACCCGGAGCCATTAATCTGGAGTGGACAGAACTGATGGACCAGGACAGAAACCTGCGCCTACGCAATGATGCCCAACAGATTTTAGATGCGGCGGGCCTCAGCATTGATCGGCGTATAGCTACTCATTGTCAGAGCCATCACCGCTCCAGTTTCACCTATATGGTGGCGCGCATCCTCGGCTATCAGCACATAAGCGGCTATGATGGCTCCTGGGCCGAATGGGGTAATCTCGACGAAACGCCCATCGAACAGGGCTTTTAATAACAATCAGAATTAATCAGTATTGAGCAGAGTAACTATGAACCAGAGTGCAGAAATCTTTGTCGCGCTGCAGCGACTACTTCCCAAGCATGGGTTATCGCGTCTGATTGCGAGGGCCGCTGAATCCGAGCGCCCCTGGCTAAAAGATTTTCTGATTAACCGCGCCATAGATGCATTTGATATAGATATGCAGGAGGCTATCACGGATGACCTGGATTACTACCCTAACTTTAATAGCTTCTTTACCAGAGAACTCAAGCCTGGGGTCCGGCCTATAGCCAGAGCTAAACGCAGCCTGGTATCGCCTGCCGACGGCGCCATTAGTCAGGCTGGTGCAATCAATGAAAACCGAATACTTCAGGCCAAGGGAATCCATTATTCTGTCAGCCGCCTACTGGGCAATTCAGAGACCGCCAAAGCTTACGAAAACGGTAGCTTCGCCACCATTTACCTATCGCCAAAAGATTATCACCGCGTGCATATGCCCGCGGCGGGCAAGCTGCTCAGCAGCCGCTATATTCCCGGCGAATTATTCTCTGTTAACGATAGCACTGCCCAGGCTCTGCCGGGACTGTTTGCCCGCAACGAAAGACTGGTGTGCGAGTTTGAGTCCATTGAACTGGGGCGCTTCTCGGTTATCTTTGTTGGCGCCATGCTGGTAGCTGGCATTGAAACTGTCTGGGGAGGCTTTGAGCAACCAGGTCCGGGAGCCGTCAGAGAAAAAGACCATAGCCAAGAGTCGCTGTCATTTAAAAAGGGACAGGAAATTGGTCGCTTTAAATTTGGCTCTACAGTGATCCTGCTGTTTAAAGATCAGGCTGTAACCTGGGAAGAGAATATTCAGGCCCATGCAAAAATCAGCATGGGGGAGAAGATAGCTATTGCCCAGAGTCAGGGGTAGAGATTTTATTTGCAGGGTTTAGCAGCCCTCGCCGCATAATGTATGGGCACCTAGCCGACAAATCGCTGTTTTAAAGCCGCCAGAAAGCCACCCTTATTCTGGCTACCTGAGTCGGCGCTGCCCATGAGCAATTCATTGACCGGCGTATTAAAGGGCCGCGCAATCAGGTTTTCTAACAGGCTGTACTCCAGGCCAAAACTGTCTGGCTCAATATCGCGAACTATGGCCAGCTTGCTTACATCATAGGCTCGCCGCTGACCAAACCTGTGGAGCCGCTCTCTGGCCTGCTGCTCATTTTTTAAATCAATAAAAATATATTTGCCCTGATCTGCCCTGTCCATCCTATTTTTAAATACGGCCAATCTCGGTGCCAGTCTGCTGCGCGGATTTTGCTCGATTACCATACCCTGATCCCCAGTGGTCAACTCAACCATGGTGCCAGCTGGGTACAGGCCTACAGATTGAATAAACTCCACTACCAGGTTCTCGGCAAAGGCCGAGCCGCGCAGCTGGTAGAGCCTGCTGGTGGCCTTAGAGGGCACCATGGTGTCACCAGCCTCACGGGAATTACACAGCCTGTCAAACTCGGTGGCTATGCCTACAACAGAGGCCAACATGGGAATGCGATTACCGGCGCAACCTTTGGGAAAGCCACTGCCATCAAAGCGCTCGCAGTGGAACTTGATAATATTAATCACGCTGCGATTTTTAAACCCAGAGCTGCGCAGCTGCTCAACACTGTGGTTAACAAAACTGCGGTATTCCACCTCCTGGTCGCTATCTCGATTCTGATTGTGCAACAGGGCAGGGTCTAATTTTATCCGGCCTATATCCTTTAGCAGCGTCGCCTGACAGAGGTCTCTCAGCTGCCCCAGATCCAATCCTATATGACGACCAAACTGAGTAGCCCACAGGGATGAGCGCACAGAGTGGTCATGGGAGCGAGCATCTTTTGAGCGCAGCCTCAGCAGCCAGATAAAGGCGTCCGGGCAGCGGATAACACTGTCGATCATCTCGTCCACAGAGGCTTGCAGCTGGTCCTGATTGAAGGCCCCTCCCCGAGCCATCTGTCTGGTGGCCATGGTCAGACAGCCCAAAACATTATTCATGGCCCCGCGGGCGGCCGGGATTTCTTTGGCGAGCTCCACGGTTTTTTTATACACATGGGGTTTAACCCTAAGATTGGATTTAATATCTGCACCCACTGATAAATGGTGCTTACTGGGCCCAATATTGGCGCTGTTAATATGGCCTGAGTCGTCAGCAGATTGTTTGTTTGAATCAACTCTGAGACGGGCACCTATAACAGGTGAATCTACATCCTCTGGGGAGATACCTTTTTCTATATCCACAAAAACGTAGTCGCAATAGGCTTTGACACGAGAAATATCGGCACCGCTTTTAATAACAAAACCCTGTATGGGAAAAGGAGTTTCCGCCCAGGGTTTATCCAGAGCAGAGACAAACATCCCCACCTTTAACTCATGGATAAAATCTTTAATTGCTTTAAGGACATACAATCCTCATAAATCTAATCCGTTAGATTCTTAAGGCAGCGCCGAGACTGCTCAAAACCTAGACCAGCCAGCAACAGAGTGCTGGCCTATCAGGAGGGAATGTAAATACTTCTTTTACCTAAACTGTGTGACAGTCAATAGTCCAGATAAATATAGACCAAGAATTTCTAGTACTGAGGATTAGTTTGCAGAAAATTTGTGAACAGCTTCAATAAAGACCTTTGCATGCTGCGGATCTATATCTGGTGTGATGCCATGACCCAGATTAAAGATATGCCCATTCCCAGCGCCGAAGGAAGCCAAAATACCTTGCACCTCGCGCTCAATCGTCGCCGGATCTGCACGCAGTATCGCCGGATCCATATTGCCTTGCAGGGCTACTTGGTCGCCGACTCTTTTCTTGGCCGCGCCAATATCCATGGTCCAGTCTAGGCCCAGGGCATGACAGCCTGTATCAGCCATAGCTTCCAGCCACAGGCCTCCACCTTTGGTAAATAGAATCACCGGCACATCTCGGCCATCGGCCTGCTTGATCAAGCCACTGACTATCTTTTGCATATAGGCCAGAGAAAATTCCTGATAGGCGGCATGACTGAGCGCCCCACCCCAGGTATCAAAAATCTGTACCACCTGAGCACCGGCAACAATCTGCGCATTCAGGTAATCGATTACCGATAGCGCCAGCTTGTCTAAAAGCTGATGCATTAGCTCCGGCTGGGTATAGAGCATAGTCTTGGCACGAGCGAAATCACGGCTGCTCTGGCCTTCAATCATATAGGTAGCCAATGTCCAGGGGCTGCCGGAGAAACCAATTAATGGCACCCGGCCCTGCAGTTCACGACGAATCATGCTGACTGCATCAGTGACATAGGACAGATCAGAGGCTGTATTAATCACCTGTAGTTGCTCGATGTCCGCTTCCGTGCGCACTGGCTTGCGGAATTTGGGACCCTCGCCCTCTTCAAAATAGAGCCCCAGACCCATGGCATCCGGAATGGTGAGAATATCAGAGAAGAGAATCGCCGCATCTAACTCGTAACGCTCCAGGGGCTGAAGTGTGACTTCGCAGGCCAGTTCAGTATTCTTGCACAGGCTCATAAAGTCGCCTGCCTGGGCGCGTGTGGCACGATACTCGGGCAAGTAGCGGCCAGCCTGGCGCATCATCCACACCGGCGTGCGATCTACAGGTTGACGCATCAGCGCCTTTAAAAAACGATCATTCTTTAGTTCAGACATTAAATATCCAGATAATCCAAAATACCTTCAGCGGCCTGACGACCCTCAAATACAGCGGTCACTACCAAGTCTGACCCACGCACCATATCACCACCGGCAAAAATTTTCGGGTTGCTGGTCTGGAATGGGAAGTCCTGGTCTTCCGCTGCCAGTACCGCACCCCAATCAGCCGTATTCACTTTGACACCAGTCAGCCATTCCGGCGGGCTGGGCTTAAAGCCAAAGGCTACCAGCACTGCATCTGCAGGCAGAACCTCTTCGCTGCCAGGAATTATCTGAGGGCGACGGCGACCATTCTCATCCGCTTCACCCAGCTCAGTGCTCACGACCTTAACCCCGCAAATATTGCCCTGGTCGTCTGCCAGCAGCTCAACCGGCTGCATATTAAATTTAAATACCACACCCTCTTCCCGAGCATTTTTCACTTCGCGGCGGGAGCCGGGCATATTCTCTTCATCGCGACGATAGGCACAGGTCACACTGGTGGCACCCTGACGGATAGATGTTCGGTTGCAATCCATAGCTGTATCGCCGCCTCCGAGCACCACCACACGCTTGCCTTTTACGCTGATAAAGTCGTCGGCAGACTTTTCGAAGCCCAGATTGCGATTGACATTGGAGACCAAAAATTTCAACGCTTCATGGGCGCCGTTCAGGTCTTCACCGGGGAAGCCACCTTTCATGGTGGTGTAGGTTCCCATTCCCAGGAACACCGCATCATATTCGTTGAGCAGTTCATCAATGCTGATATCTGTGCCAACCTCAGTATTGAGACGGAATTCAACGCCCATACCCTCGAGCACATCGCGCCTGGTGCGAATGACCTGCTTCTCCAACTTAAATTCGGGAATACCAAAGGTCAGCAGACCACCAATTTCCGGATAGCGATCAAACACCACTGGCTTGACGCCATTGCGCACCAGAATATCGGCACAGCCTATACCTGCTGGGCCGGCTCCAATAACCGCAACTTTTTTGTCGGTCCACTGGACCTTGGACATATCCGGACGCCAGCCCATGGCCAGTGCTGTATCTGTAATATATTTCTCTACCGAGCCAATAGTCACGGCGCCAAAACCATCGTTGAGGGTGCAGGCGCCTTCACAGAGTCGATCCTGGGGACAGACACGGCCACAGACTTCTGGCAGCGAGTTGGTCTGGTGACTCAGCTCAGCTGCTTCGATCAGATTACCTTCGGCAACCAGCTGCAGCCAGTTGGGAATATAGTTGTGTACCGGGCATTTCCACTCACAGTAGGGGTTGCCACAGGAGAGGCAGCGATGAGACTGATCAGCTGCCTTTTTCTCGGTAAAGGGATCGTAAATCTCAACAAATTCACCCAGGCGCCGCTTCATATCGCGCTTGGGCGGGTCTACTCGCTCTACATCGAGAAACTGAAATTGGTTGTTTGGTCTTGCCATACTATTGATCTCTATTGCTGTTCGCGTTACTGAGGGTTGCTGCGGGCCTGGGCTAATAGGCCTGTCAGGCTGGCCGCTTTTGGCTTGACCAACCAGAACCGCGACGCGTAATCGGAGAAATTAGTTAATAATTCATTGGCCCATTCACTGCCTGTCTCGCGGGCATGATCTGCAATCATTGCCTTGAGAAATGCCTTGTGGGACTCTGCGGATTCAGAGGTGACTCGCTGTATATCAACCAGCTCCATATTGTAGCGATCGACAAACACACGCTCCATATCCAACACATAGGCAAAGCCTCCGGTCATTCCAGCTCCGAAGTTATAACCTGTGGGGCCCAGCACTGTGACTATGCCACCGGTCATATACTCGCAGCAGTGATCACCAGCACCCTCTACCACAGCGATGGTGCCGGAATTGCGCACTGCAAATCGCTCGCCTACTGTGCCCGCCGCATAGAGCTTGCCACCAGTGGCGCCGTAGAGGCAGGTATTTCCCATGATAGGTGTCTCATTGGACTTTACCCGACTGGCCGCGGGCGGACTTAATACCAGCTTGCCCCCAGCCATGCCCTTACCCACGTAATCATTGGCATCGCCCTCCAGGTAAATCTCCAGACCACCGGCATTCCAGACACCCAGAGACTGACCCGCCACGCCTTTTAAGTTCAGGCGTATTGGGGTCTCCGCCATACCTGTATTGCCGTAGCGCTTGGCAATCTCACCAGACAGACGCGCACCTATGGAGCGGTCGCAGTTGCCCACTTTATAGTCAAAGCTGGCGCCAGACTGAGATTCTATAGCGGGCAGAGCGTCAACCACCATAAGCTCGGCTAACAGGCCCTTGTCAAAGGGCTCATTTTTCGGCTCAAGACAGAATTGCGGCTTGCCGGCAATCTCAGGGCGATCCTCAATCAGCGGACTGAGATCCAGATTCTGTTGCTTGCTGGTGGCACCGGGCAATACTTCTAGCAGGTCCACACGGCCGATCAGTTCCTCCAGAGAACTGACGCCTAATACTGCAAGCCACTCGCGGGTTTCCATGGCCACAAACTTAAAGAAGTTGGTCGCCATGGCCACAGTGCCGCGGTAATGGTCATTGCGCAGACGGTCATCCTTAGTGGCCACGCCTGTAGCACAGTTGTTGAGATGACAGATGCGCAGATACTTACAGCCCAGTGCAACCATGGGGCCGGTGCCAAAGCCAAAACTCTCGGCGCCTAAAATGGCTGCCTTAACCACGTCTAACCCGGTTTTTAAACCGCCATCGGTTTGCACTCGCACCTTGTCGCGCAGGTCGTTCGCTCGCAATGTCTGATGGGTCTCGGTCAGGCCCAGCTCCCAGGGAGAACCCGCGTAGCGAATTGAACTCAGAGGGCTGGCTGCTGTGCCACCATCGTAACCAGAGATAGTAATGAGATCGGCATAGGCTTTGGCCACACCAGCGGCAATGGTTCCCACCCCTGGGCGAGACACCAGCTTGACTGAAACCAAAGCTTCCGGGTTGACCTGTTTTAGATCAAAGATCAGCTGCGCCAAATCCTCAATAGAATAGATATCATGATGCGGAGGCGGTGAAATCAATGTTACCCCGGGCACCGAGTAGCGCAGTCGTGCAATCAAAGCATTGACCTTGCCGCCAGGAAGCTGGCCACCCTCACCGGGTTTGGCACCCTGCGCTACCTTGATCTGAATCACCTCGGCATTGGACAGGTAGGCTGGTGTCACACCAAAGCGGCCTGAGGCCACCTGCTTGATTTTGGATGAGCGCACTGTGCCATAGCGTGCGGGATCTTCTCCGCCCTCACCAGAGTTAGAGCGGCCACCCAGACCATTCATTGCCTCAGCCAGAGACTCATGGGCCTCAGGTGACAGGGCACCCAGAGACATACCAGCGGAGTCAAAGCGCTTAACAATGGCCTCCATAGGCTCCACTTCGGCCAGATCAATGGCTTTTGCGCTACTGTTAATCGACAGCAGGTCCCGCAGTGTTGCCGCCGGTCTGGTATTTACCAGGCTGGCATAGTCTTTCCAGGCTTTGTAATCATTGTTTTGCACGGCTTTGTGCATGGTCTGCACAACATCCGGATTATAGGCGTGGTACTCCTGGCCATGGACATATTTTAAGAGCCCGCCAGGACTAATTGGCTTGCGCAGCTTCCAGGCTATTTTAGCTAGCTCAGCCTGATCCTGTTGGAAATCGTCAAAGGTGGCGCCCTCGAGACGACTGATCAAACCAGGGAAACAGAGATCAATAACTTCTGAATTTAAACCTATGGCTTCAAATAGCAGAGCGCCGCGGTAGGAGGCTATGGTTGAAATACCCATCTTGGATAAAATTTTCAGCAGGCCTTTATTAATGCCTTTGCGGTACTGCTTGAAGGCCGTGTCCACATCCACCAGCAGTTCGCCACTGCCAATCAGATCGCAGAGCACATGGTAGCTTAGATAGGGGTAAACCAAGGAGGCACCGCAACCAATTAACGTGGCTATATGATGGGAGTCCCGAGCATAACCCGTGCTGGCCACCAGGTTGGTGTCACAGCGCAGGCCTGTATCAATCAGATGACTGTGCACTGCACCCACGGCCATCAATGTGTGAATAGGCAGCTTGCCTTCAATTAAACTGTGGTCAGAGAGGATACAGACCACAGTGCCACCGCGGACAGAGGCTTCAACCTCTTTGCAAACTCGCTGCACAGCCTGTTTGAGACTCTCGGTCTGGGGATCGTAATTGAGGTCAAATTTTTGGACCGGGAACTCTGAGTATTCATTGTTTTTAAGCGCATAGTATTTGCGTGGTGACAGTACAGGACTGGACAGACCAATGCGCTGACCCAGATAGGACTGCTCTTTGAAGATGCTACCTTCGCGCCCCAGCTCCACACCCAGAGACATCACCACGGCTTCGCGCAGCGGATCTATGGGTGGGTTAGTCACCTGAGCAAATTGCTGACGGAAGAAGTCAAACAGATTGCGCTGCCTGGTGGAAAGTACCGCCATGGGCGTGTCATCGCCCATAGAGCCCACAGCTTCCTGGCCACCTTCGGCCAGAGGCCGCAGCACCTGATCCCGCTCCTCAAAGGAGACCTGGAACATCTTCATATAAGTCTTTATTTGCTCTCGACTCAGGGTACCTTCGATATCAATGCTGTCGGTATCAAAGCTCGACTCTATGGCAAAGCGACCTTCGTTCAGCCACTTTTTGTAGGGGTGGCGAGCCGCTAACTGATCTTCGATCTCATCGCGGAACAGAATTCGTCCCTCCTGAGTATCGATCGACATAATGTCACCTGGCCCAAGACGCCCCTTTGCTACGACATTTTCCGGCAGATAGTCATAGACGCCCACCTCTGAAGCCACAGTGATAACATCATCATCTGTCATCACCCAGCGCGAGGGTCGCAGACCATTTCTGTCCAGAGTACAGACAGCGTAGCGGCCGTCTGTGATAACCAGACCCGCAGGGCCATCCCAGGGTTCCTGGTGCATGGAGAGGTAGTCGTAGAGAGCTTTATGATCGGGATTTCGATCTTCAACATTCTGCCAGGCTGGTGGCACCAGGCTGCGCACCGCAAGATGCAGGTCCATACCGCCGGTAACCAGCATCTCGAGCATATTGTCCAGGCTTGAGGAGTCTGAACCTGTGCGATTGACTAAAGGGGCCGCTTCCAGCAAATCCGGTAGCAGGTCAGTTTTGTACTTGGGGGTTCTGGCCACAGACCAGTTTCTGTTGCCCATAATGGTGTTGATCTCACCATTGTGAGCCAGCATTCGGAAAGGCTGTGCCAATGGCCATTTGGGCATGGTATTGGTGGAGAAGCGCTGGTGAAACACGCAGATAGCAGTCTCAAGACGCTCGTCAGCCAGGTCTAAGTAAAAGCCCGGCAGATCCACCGGCATCATCAGACCTTTATAGCTGAGAATATTGGTACCAAAACTGGCTATATGGAAGCTGTCGTCAGTCTCCAGACGTTTCTCAGCCTTGCGGCGCCCCATATAGAGTCGGGCGGTAAACTTCTGTTCGTCGGCAATATCTCCGGGAGCAATAAAAACCTGCTCAAAGGCGGGTAGCGACTCCAGGGCAATGGGCCCCAGACAGCTGTTATCTGTGGGTACTTCTCGCCAACCAATAACTGCCAGACCCTGGTTAGCCAGCTCTTCTTCAAGAATAGATTTTGCCTTGCCGCGCAGCTCGTCGTCGGTGCTCATCATCACCACACCTACGGCGTAGGATTCTGGCAACTCTACTTGCAGAGTCTCCGCAACCACGGTCCGCAGGAAGCTGTCGGGCTTCTGCATAAGCAGGCCACAGCCATCTCCTGTCTTGCCGTCTGCGGCAACACCGCCACGATGCGTCATACAGGTCAACGACTGAATCGCATCCTGAATCAGCTTATGGCTGGTCAGACCTTTAACCTGAGCTATTAATCCGAAACCACAGTTGTCTTTAAAATCATCAAGCCGACATAAGCTTTGAGTCATAATTAAACCCATAGTAAAACGTTACAAAAAGTAATGATGGTTGGTTGAACAGAAGTTAAGTGTAATTCGATATGCGCGGCGCATTTTACACTTTAGGAGCATGTTCGACAATCAGTTATACCTACAATAGGTGCAGATTGGACTACTCTTGACCCACTCTTGGTCAGCTATAAGCTTAAATTAGATTGCAGGAGAAGGCTGAAATAACAGGGTCTTCAGGCGAGGCAGGTCTCTGTGAGAACCTGCTGTAACCATTTTGACTCAAAATCGGCACTCACCGTCGCACTGCCAATGCTATCTAGCAGCACCAACCGCAACTGGCCGTCGAGCACCTTTTTATCGCGCACCATCAAATGTAGAAAATCGTCTGCCTTCATATTCTCTGGTGGCTGCACCGGCAAGCCGCAGGCAGCAATTAGATTTCTGGCCCTCTGGAGATCCTCAGCGCTAATCTTGCCCGCTAGCAGGGACAGATGCGCCGCCATAACCATACCTGCAGCCACTGCTTCACCGTGAAGCCAGTCTCTGTACTGCTGGAAGGTTTCGATTGCATGACCAAAGGTATGGCCCAGATTGAGAATCGCCCTGATACCCTGCTCCGTCTCATCGGCGGAGACCACCATGGCTTTATTCATGCATGATCTATGGATGGCGTAAGCCAGAGCCTCATTGTCCCGGTTCAGTAGCCCCTGGGTATTATCTTCCAGCCAGGTAAAAAATACCGGGTCGGCAATCAGGCCGTACTTGATAACTTCAGCCAGGCCAGAGCGAAACTCACGATCGGGCAGGGTCGATAAGGTATCCGTATCTATGATTACAGCTCGCGGCTGATAGAAGGCGCCTATCATATTTTTGCCCAGGCTGTGGTTGACCGCCGTCTTGCCGCCAACCGATGAATCAACCTGAGCCAGCAATGTGGTTGGCACCTGTATAAAGGGCACCCCGCGCTGATAGCAGGCGGCCGCAAACCCGGTCATATCACCTACCACTCCACCACCTAGGGCAATCAAGGTAGTTTTTCGATCGTGCTGACTCTCTATTAGCCCGGTAAATATCTCATTGAGCGTTTCAAGATTTTTGTAGCGCTCGCCGTCTTGCAGAATCACAGTATCGACCTGCACCCCCGACAACTGATCCTGCAGGATCTGCAAATAAAGCGGAGCAATGCTGGTGTTGGTGACAATAAGTGCCTTTTGCCCCTGGATATACTGGGCGATATTGGCGGCCGACATCTGCCCTGCCCCAATATGAATAGGGTAACTTCTGTCCCCTAGGTTCACATCTAGGGAAATTCCACTGGCTGGGCTATTTAATCCGCTCGCCGCGCTGTCTACTCTGTTCATGAGGCTGGAGGCTCTGCAAAGGTTGCTGGATGGGTATTATGCGCAGCCGGCGCGAATTATCAAAGCTCCGCAAGTGCGGCTGCGAGATTTTTTGCCAATCTGCCTGGCACCACAGAGCCAGAGGGAAAGACAAGGTCGGCAATTTCGCGATACAGGGGATCGCGCTTTTCAACCAGCTGGTCTATGACCTCCCGGCGGTTATCCACCTGCAGAAGAGGCCTACTTTTGTCCTTGCGCGTTCTCTCGTAGAGCTGTTCTCTGGTGGCGGAGAGATAGATTACCTGACCATTTTCACTCAATGCGGCGCGATTTTCCGGACGCAAAATAATACCTCCACCAGTAGCAATAACTGAGGAGGCGTCATTTTCGATTAAATCTTGTAACACCTTGGTTTCACGGGCGCGAAAACCCTCTTCGCCCTCCATATCGAATATCCACTGAATATCCGCACCGGTGCGGGATTCAATTTCGTTGTCTATATCAAAAAATGGCCGATTCAGAAAAGCAGCCAGATGTTTACCAATGGTGGACTTGCCGGCCCCCATGGGGCCGACTAAAAAAATATGTTGTTCGCTCATCTATCCAGAAGATTATCGTCAATTATTTTCGGAGTTATAAAGATGAGTATTTCACGTTTTTCAATATTTCGCAGGTCATTTCTGAAAAGCTTACCCAAAAACGGTATATCGCCCAGCATTGGCACTTTTTCGGTACCATTAACTTCTTCAGTCTGGAAGATACCCCCAAGCACCAATGTCTGCCCATCGCCCACCAGGGCCTGAGTTTCGATACGGGTGATATCTATGGAGGGTTCCCCAGTGGGTGTAAAGGCGCCCACAGAGTCCTGGGAGACCAATAAATCCATAATGATACGATTGTCTGGCGTTATCTGGGGCGTTACCTCCAGCTGCAATACCGCCTCTTTAAATTCAATGCTGGTGGCTCCGCTTGAAGTGGCTTTCTCGAAAGCGATTTCGGTACCAGACTTGATCACTGCCTGCTGTTTGTCACCGGTCAGCACCTTGGGCTGGGAGACAATCTCACCATAGCCGTCTGACTCCAGCGCACTGAGCTCTAGATCAATCAGAAAGTTGTCGGTCAGGTAGCCCAGGCTAAAGGCGCCAGTGGGGTCTGAGACGCCCAGATCAACCGCCAGGCTGTCACCCAAGCCAAAATCATAGTTCCTGCTGTAGAGGGTGGGGCCATCATCTGCATTGCCCGGGATACCATCGGGACCATCATCGGTTTCAATTTCGTCGGCCGAGTAGGAAAAGCTCTCAACCACACCGGCCCCAGGGGCCAGCCCAGAGCGACGCCCGGATATGCCTACAGTCCTGTCGCCAAAGGCGCTGGAAACCGGGCCGCCGGTTAAACGATCAACACCAGCCAGACCCCAGGTAACACCCAGCTCCTTTTTAAAGTCTGTATTGGCAATAACAATACGCGCCTCAATCAATACCTGCTTGATAGGTACATCGATCTCCTCAATCAGCCGCTTGAACTCGTTAATCTTGTCTTCTGTATCCGTGAGGATAATGGTGTTGGTGCGTTCATCCACTATGGCACTGCCTCGCTCAGACAGAATACTATTAGTGGCATTGCCGTCCCGGGCCGAACCGCCAGACTGGCCCAGCTGCTGGTCATCTGCTGTAAACAGTTCAAAGATTTCTGCGGCATCTGCATAGCGAATGCGCACAAACGCAGTCTCCAGTGGGGCCAGCTCCTGAAGCTGCTTGTTAGCCTCCACCTGCA
>ERZ887851.1531-NODE-1531-length-19705-cov-13.179338_pt1 | contig 19705 bp, 16 predicted proteins | sample MGYA00521100_ERZ887851 | MGnify/ENA primary metagenome ERZ887851 (study PRJEB32303, sample SAMEA104408602) | aquatic metagenome | biome: Brackish water; feature: Pelagic; material: water | place: Baltic Sea | collected 2014-06-06T16:11:00 | depth 11,444 m ... | reverse complement strand
ATAAGATATTACCTTCAGTCCAACCTACTCATGCTACAAGTGACATGTACTGGGCAAATGATAGAGTTGGGTCCAAACGTATAAAAGGCGCCTATGCATACAAAGCACTACTTGAGAAATCAAAAGTCATAGGACTTGGAACAGATTTTCCTGTTGAAAAAGTTAATCCATTCCATACGTTCTATGCTTCTATTTCAAGAAAAGATTTAAATGATTATCCTGAAAAAGGATTTGAGTTTGAAAATGCCCTTTCAAGAGAAGAAACTCTAAAAGGAATGACTATTTGGGCAGCTTATTTAAATTTTGAGGAAAAAGAAAAGGGAAGCATTGAAAAGGGAAAGTTTGCTGATTTTATAATTATTGATAGAGATATAATGAAGGTCGAAACAAATAAAACTCCAAATACTAAAGTTTTAAAAACTTATCTGTCAGGCGAACTAGTCTATTCCAATACTATAGCCAATTAAGAAGCTTCTTCCTGGCATTGGTACTAGATTTGTTTCCGAGTAAATCTCATCTAAAATATTATTTACATAAATAAAAACTCCTTTTTTATACCTAATTTTTGAATCCAAAACAGAGTAATTAGACTGATCTGATCTTTCAGCATATTTATATATAATTGAATGATTAATATTCTTTATATAGTTAAGATTAAATTTTGATATAAAGTGGTGTTTTAATGAATTTAGAGAGTATTTTGAAAAATTGATGTCACTTACATAATTATCATCTTTAATATTGGTGTAACCAATACTAATTGAATTATCATTTGATAAACTGTAAGAACTTTTAAAACGGTATGACATATCCACTTCAAATCCACTAGTGCTTAACGAACCTATGTTTACGGCTTTCCATAAGTCGTCTTCATTCTGTTTCACATAATCAATTATGTTTTTTGCATTTCTATTAAATAATGCAGTAGAGAATTTAAAATTAGAAGTATTATATTTTAAACCAAATTCCGTAGAGGTAGCTGATTCAGGATTTAAATTTTCATTACCAACAGTTGTTCTGTCACTGTAATATAAATCAGTATATGTAGGGATTCTATAAGTCTTTCCAATATTACTGTACAGTTTAAAATTTGAACTAACGTTATAACCTAGATCAATTCCAGGGAAGGAATGAAAAGACATGTCTGAAAAATAACTAAGTGCAATTCCTGGTGAAACCACTAGTTTTTGGTCAAGTAATTTAAATGTATGATCAGCGAAAAGATTAACCGTAGTTCTATTGTGCTCTCCTAAATTATTACTTGAAATATTTACTGTAGATAAATCCAATCCAAAACCTGTAACTCCTGAATTAGAGAAATAAGAACCACTCAGTTCAGCAGAAACTTTATTGGTTTTATGCAGATTTCTATAAACAGAAGGATTGTCTCTTATGTATATGTACTCGTCTTGACCGCGCCTCCAATATAATCTAGGAGTAATTGATAGCTTTTCAGAGTTTATAGTGGTCGTAATACCTAATAGACTTGCTTGAGTTTCTTCATATTGTTCTGTAGCACTAGGACTAGCATAAAACCCATTAGCTCCAAACTTGTTTTCTGTAAAAGAAGCTATTACATCGACAGGTGAGTTATTGGAATTAAATGAAGTTTTTATAAAGTAATTGTTTTTTTTAAAATCGGTGTTATGTCTGTATCCATCTGATCTATTGCCTGAATAGCTAATTAAAGATTTTATCTTTTCTCCAATAATTTTAGTAGATAATGAAATATTTTTTTGCTCAAACGATCCATAAGAAAGCTCGTTTAGATTTAGATTAACGGTACGCTTCTCACCTTCAAATTCTTTAGTAACAATGTTAATTGCACCATTAAAAGCATTTTGACCAAAAATTCTAGCAGCCGGACCTTTTATTATTTCTATTCTTTCAATTAAATAAAGAGGAAGAATCATATTAAGCGTATGATGCCCTGTCTGAGCATCGTCCATCTTCATGCCATCAACTAAAAGTAAAGTTTGATCAAATCCACCACCTCTTATGTAAAGATCACCTTGAACTCCTCCAGCACCTCTTCTTCTAACATCTATTCCTGTAATTTCTTGAAGAAGGTCAGAAACATTTGTTACTGGACTATTTTTAATGTCTTCTGAACTAATAATTTTAACTGTTCTGAAATTTTTAGAAAAGGGTAAATCAATCTTTGTAGACAACACTACAACTTCATCGAGATTTGTGGTTTGGTCTTGAGAAATAGATAAATTGCTTAATAGTAATATTAAAAGTGAGAAAACTTTTTTCATATAAAAGCATTAAGAAATATAAAAACTAGTCAGTTAATATAATAACTTTATTTTCTTTCATCTCAACTACACCTGAACTAATTGTTAGATGTATTTCTTTAGGACTTACAACCGAAAATAAATCTGATAATTTATCTGAGTTTTCAATTTCTCCTAATATTTTTATTGTACCAGAAATTAACGTTGAAACTATTGGAGCATGATTGTCCAACATTTGAAAAGATCCATCAGTCCCAGGAACTAAAACGGAATCCACATTAGCGTTAAGCAGAGTGTTTTCAGGACTTACTATTTCTAATTGCATATTATAGTTTTAAGCTTCAGCTAACATTTTTTCTCCAGCTTCAATAGCTTCTTCAATAGTTCCTTTAAGGTTGAAGGCAGACTCCGGAATATGATCTAATTCACCGTCCATAATCATATTGAAACCTTTGATAGTGTCTTTAATGTCTACTAAAACACCAGGAATACCAGTAAACTGTTCAGCAACATGAAAAGGTTGAGACAAAAATCTCTGTACTTTTCTTGCTCTATATACAGAAAGCTTATCTTCTTCAGATAATTCTTCCATACCTAGAATTGCGATAATATCTTGAAGTTCTTTATATTTTTGTAATAATTCTTTTACTCTTTGGGCACAATTATAATGATCATCTCCAATAATATCTGGAGCTAAAATTCTTGATGTTGAATCCAAAGGATCAACAGCAGGATAAATACCAAGCTCAGCAATTTTTCTAGAAAGTACTGTAGTTGCATCTAAGTGAGCAAAAGTAGTTGCAGGTGCAGGATCCGTTAAATCATCCGCAGGAACGTATACAGCCTGAACAGATGTAATAGAACCACTTTTAGTTGATGTAATTCTTTCTTGCATCGCACCCATTTCTGTAGCCAGTGTAGGTTGGTAACCAACAGCTGAAGGCATTCTTCCAAGAAGAGCTGACACTTCAGAACCAGCTTGGGTAAATCTAAATATGTTATCTACGAAAAATAAAACGTCTTTTCCTTGACCATCTCCAGCTCCATCTCTAAAATATTCAGCCATAGTAAGACCAGATAAAGCAACTCTAGCACGTGCTCCAGGTGGTTCGTTCATTTGACCAAAAACAAATGTTGCTTTTGATTCTTTTAACGCATTTTTATCTACTTTACTTAAATCCCATCCTCCTTCTTCCATGGATTTATCAAATTCTTCACCGTATTTTATAATACCCGACTCAAGCATTTCTCTTAAAAGATCATTTCCTTCTCTTGTTCTCTCACCAACACCAGCAAAAACAGAAAGTCCACCGTGACCTTTTGCGATATTATTAATTAGTTCTTGTATTAAAACAGTTTTACCAACTCCAGCTCCACCAAATAATCCAATTTTACCACCTTTAGCGTAGGGCTCAATTAAATCAATAACTTTAATTCCTGTAAATAATACTTCTGTAGATGTTGATAACTGATCGAAATCAGGAGCTTCTCTGTGAATAGAAAGACCGTCTTTACCAGTTTTTGGTAAATCTCCTAAACCATCAATAGAATCTCCAATTACATTAAATAATCTACCGTAAACATCATCTCCAATAGGCATTTGAATTGGGTTTCCAGTGGCAAGTACATCTGCCCCCCTTGCTAATCCATCAGTTGAATCCATAGAAATAGTTCTAACAACATCTTCACCAACGTGAGATTGAACTTCAAGAACTAGAATAGACCCGTCTTGTTTTTTAATTTCAAGAGAATCATAGATTTTAGGAAGATTATTTGAAGAGGTATCAAAAGTTACATCCACAACAGGTCCCATAATTTGAGAAACTTTACCTATAGAGTTTGACATTATTTAATATTTAATTTTTAATGAGGCAAATATAAAATTTTATGAGTTAAATTCTATAATTTTTTATATAAAAAAAGGCGACCTAAGTCGCCTTTTTATTAACATTATATTATCTCTTATGGATTTATAGTAAATCCTACATAGAATTGACTTCCAATTGCACCAGAACCAGGCATAGCGAAATATTCATCTCCACCTAAATTAGTTCCACCAATTTTAACTCTAGAGTTTAAACTTGGTAATTGAAAAAGCATTGAAGCATCAAACGTTGTATTAGCAGGAATCATTGCATCTATAAAACCTGATTGCTGCCACATAAAATTATCATGATACTTAGCAGTAACATTGACTGAGAAGTTCTCAGCTAATTTAGCTGAACCAAGAGTTAACACTACTCTGTTTTCAGGTGTGTTAAAACCAGCTTCGTAATCCGTGTTAGGATTATCAAATTCCATTTTATTATAAGAATACGTTCCGCTAAAATCAAAAGTATTTAAGATGTTTGTTTCAAATCCTGCACTAACTCCGTATGTATTAACAATTTCATCAGTATTAGCATCGTAACTAAACACTTTGAAATCACCGTTAGAAAGAGCAACAAGTCCTATCACGCCATGAGCGGTACCGTAAAGTGGAGTGATAACATTAACAGCTGAAATAAAATTGTCCCACTTAGTGTAATATGCATTAATATCTAAAGCTGTTTTCTTTCCATTAATTCTATATCCTAAATCAAATGATTTAACGTTTTGAGGTCCAACATTTCCTAAATCGCCTGCAGCAACTGGAGCACCAGCTTGTACTGAAGCTAGAGTGTAAGAATTCATTTTAACTTGATTTCCAGTAACATTAAATGAATTACCTGAAGCACCTCTTAATCTCATGTTAAATCTATCAACATTATCAGGAGATGATCCCATTAAAACAGCTTGACCTATATCAAGACCAATGTACTGGTCTTGAGCAGCTGGATTTTGAAATCCAGTTTGGTAAGAAAATCTAATATTTTGATTTTCTGAAAGACTAACAAGCGCACCAATTCTTGGTGTTACAGTGCCTTCAAAAAACTCACTTTTATCATATCTCATCGATCCAGTTAATTTAACCGCTCCGTCAAAAAGAGATTTTTGAGCTTGAGCATAAAGTCCCATGTCAGTAAATTCGATAGGAGCATCATAATCAGTAAATAACGTTCCGTTAGATCTTAAAATGTAATCTCTGTATGAAGCACCAATTACAACATCAACTCCGCTAATTAGGTCTTGTAAATTATAATCAGCCTCAAAACTATTTGATTGTGATGTGTCTAATATACCTGCACCACCAGCAAATACATCAATACCGTTACTTACAGCTCTATCATAAGCAGTATTCCAAGCAGAAGATCCAGGAACTAGCATGTTTGCATCAGCAGCTTTTCTAGCAGCAGCATGAACACCTAAATCACCACCTTTTCCAATAATATCATTAAGAGTGTAACCGAACTGAGCATAATAGATCATAGTATTTAATCCAACAATTGGATTAGGATCTACAACACCAGGAAGATTAGTAAAGTAATTTAGTATGTAATTTCCGAAATAAGCGTTAAGACCACCTGGCTGAGCAATAGTCATTACAGCACCTAAAGCAGATACATCATGAGTATTTCCTGAATTTTCAGCAGTATGATAGAATCTTAAACCTAAATTTCTGTTTTTGTATTCAATCTTGTGTTGTTGAAGACCAAAGTTTTTCATCTGGTTTCTATTAGTTGCATGTAACATAGTGTTACCTGAACCTATTTTAGAATTCAAAATAATTTCTGAATCTTCAGTTGGCTTATAATGAAAAGCTATATCAGTTTTAAAACTTGAAGCTTTGTTATCAATTAAATCTACCTCATTGTAACCACTTGCATTAATTTGATAATTACCAAAGAAATTTGGAGAAAGATTAGCAAATATATAGTTCACTTGAGCAGCAGCAGCAGGAGATAATAAACCAGCTCCAACAAGCTGTGGAATAACAGCTGCTCTAAAAGCACCAGTCATGTTAAATCTCTGACCAATATCACCGTAAACATTCACACCATCATAATCAGGAAAATCTCTTGGGTTTTGAGCCTCAACAGTTCCATCAATATAACGACCATTTAAATGGTTAACATCTCTATAATCAACTGCATGCCAATCTTCACCTTCTTGGTAACTAACTGTAATTTTAGCAGCGAATTTGTCACTGAATTTATTTGCAGCTCTAAAAGCAAAGTCATAATAAGTATTTTCACCAGCAGCTTCCTGAGAAGTTAAACCGTGCTTATATGTAGCACTAACTCCTTGAAAATCAAATGGGCTTTTACTGTTCATAAATAAAATACCTTTAGTAGCGTTAGCACCATACAAGGCTGAAGAAGCTCCAGGCATTAATTCTACACTTAGAATATCTAATTCGTGAATACCAAGTAAGTTACCAGCTGAAAAACCTAAACCAGGCGCTTCATTATTCATTCCATCAACTAACTGAACAAAACCATTGTTATAGACAGTTGAAAAACCTCTAGTATTTACTTGTTGAAGAAATAACCCTCCAGAGTTAATTTGAACTCCTTTAAGTCCTTCTAAACTACTGTAAAAATCAGCTCCAGTAGATTGAGCGATATCTTTATAATCAAATTTTTCAATTGTTACAGGAGAATCAAATAATCTCTCAGCTATTCTTGAAGCTGAAACAACGATCTCATCAAGTAAATTTTGAGATTCCGTTAATTGAACATTGAAATTTAAGTTTGATGCTGTAACATTTAATGTAACAGAGTCAAAACCAACACTGGAAACAGTGATTGAAAATGGGGGCATTTGATCCACAGAAAGTGAAAAATTACCATCAAAATCAGCAACTGTACCTGTTGTGCTACCCGCAACAACATTGGCACCAGGGATTGGATTATTATTTTCATCACTAACAGAACCAGTTACGGTTGTTTGAGCAAAAATAATTGTACTAAAAAGCACAGCAAACATTGACAAAAATCTTTTCATAATAAAGTTTGTTTTAATTTTTTTTGGTTGTTTTGTATTCATATAATCTTGTAAATATAAATAAAATTGTAAAACTATAAGATTTTATAGCCATTACTTGAGGAATTAATAAATTTTATAGGTAAAAAATCACAAAATATAAAAGACAAGTCCAAGTTTAAATTCTTTTAAATCTTTAAAATCAGGGTTGATTTGTCCAAATTCCTTATTAAACACTGGATTTAATCCTAAATAAACTCCCAAATTCCAGGTATTATTTCCTGCATTTAAGGTAAGTCCTGATTGTGTTTTTCTAAATGGAAGATTATCAAGAGTATAATTATTGTTTAAGGATTCGTATTTATACCTGCTTCTAAGCAAATAACTAGTTTTAACTCCAAAATAAACTCTCCAAAACTTATAGCTTGTTGGAGTAGATGTTCGCCATCTAACTTCTAAAGGAAATTCTATTTTTGTTGTATTCCACTTGTTTTTTGTAAAATCTTCACCGTTTACAATTTCTGCGCTAACTGAATTATTTAATTCGCTAAGTTTTAAATTACTATTTGAAGAATCTAAAGACAATCCAAAACCAACACCAAGCCCAAAGTTTCTTTGCTTGTTTAAAGGTAAATCTCTAATAAATCCAAAATTTAAAGTGCTTGAAAATTTGTTTTGATTAAAGTTTTCAGGAGCACTTGTTAAAGCACTGTAATATAATCCTAGATAGAATTGATCTTCTAAATACTTATTATCAACATCATTAACCTGTGAATAACTTTTAACGAAATTCATTATAAGTAAAAATGAAATAAAATATCTCATAAGATCAAATTTAACTTAATATAAATAATAAAAGCACCCAGAAAGGATGCTTTTATTAAGTTTTATAAAAATAGAAAATTAATTGTTTTGAGTATAGTTTCCTATTCTAGTAGTGTAATTAATTTTTAAAGCATTAACCTTTCTTAATTCTTGTTTGATATCAGAAATTAAACCCATATTAGTTTCTCCATCTATTTTTAAAGCAGTTGTTAAAACATTCTGAAGTTCTTCACGTTTTGTAGCTCTTTCAGCAAGAATATAAGCTCCTACATCAGAAACAACAGAAAACTTATCGTTCAACTGTATTTTTGCTTGATTTCCGTATTTAGTTTTGTATCTAGCACTCGGTTTACCAGCATAGATATAAATAACACGATCCTTTTTATCAAGTTTTTGAACTTGATCAGCAGCTGGAAGTTTATTATCAACCATTAATGTGTTATCTCTCATCACAGTAGCAACCATAAAGAAAAATAAAAGCATAAATACAATATCAGGAAGTGATGCGGTAGAAATTGCAGGTAATTCTCCTCCTTTTTTCTTTTTAAACTTTGACATAATTATTTACTTTTTATTAGGTTCAGCCTCAGATAATTTTTGAGGGAACATTTTTTTAATTTCATCTAGTTTAGGCTTAAGGCTTATTTTGACCTTCGAATTAGTTCTAGGATCAGAATACATCTTATCGGCTTCTAGAAAAGACATTCTATCGTTTGGAAATTTCTTTGTAAACTCACGATCTCGTAACACATTATAAGCGGCTACAAGTTCATTTTGAACTGAAATATAAACCTTATAATCAGTCTCTCTATCATTTTTAAGTGAGATAATAGCTTTTTCTGGATTATCTGAAGATGATCTGTCTTTCTCGCCTTCACAGTAAGAACATTCTTCTTCACCAAGACCTCCACCATTATCTAAAAACTTAACAGCTGCTCTTCTAACTTCAGAAAGATCCATTAATTTTTCCTCAACCAAAATCATGTTGTTCTTATTAACCACAACTGTAAATATGTTTCTTTCTTTAATTACTGGTGGATCAATAATTTCATCCATTGGTGGAAGTTTTCTATTAATACCTGAATCAGTTTCAATTGTAGTTGTTACTAAAAAAAAGATTAGTAGCAAGAAAGCAATATCAGCCATCGATCCAGCATTAACTTCGGGTGATTTTCTTGCCATTTTATTTTTTTATTAGTTTTCTAACAGAATCAAATCCCATAGAACAAACTGCAATAACAGTTAAAAAGTAAAACATACGAATACCTGTCTCTACCCATCTTGCTCCAGAAGCTGAAAGCATTACTCCATCTTGCATTGGTGTTTCTTCACCAGATGAAAAAAGATAAGCTACAGCTAAGACAACCAAAAATGCTCCAATTGCTTTTAGTGAACCTATCATTTTTTGTTTGTCTGACGCTAAATTTTTCAAAGAAAAACCTAGTGAAAGAAGTACGGCAATTGCTAGAATTAATTGAGCTAAATATATTATGTATGAAACACCTCCAAAATCTCCTTGTAAAGCATTCATCTCAATAGTATCGTCCCCTTGAACGAGAATCAATAAAAGAAATCCAAGTCCTAAAACTCCAAGAACTACTACTAGGTAGTTAGTTATTTTTTGATAATTCATATTGATTATTTTTTATGTGCTACTAAAATATCTATTAATGTTATTGACGCATCCTCCATATCATTAACAATACTATCAATTTTAGAAATTATATAATTATAAAATATTTGAAGTATAATAGCAACTACAAGTCCAAATACAGTTGTTAAAAGTGCTACTTTAATACCACCTGCAACAAGTGAAGGTTGCATATCACCAGCAGCTTGAATTTTATCAAATGCTTGAATCATTCCAATTACAGTTCCCATGAAACCTAGCATCGGTGCTAAAGCAATAAATAATGAAATCCATGAAACATTTTTCTCTAACTGCCCCATTTGAACGCCACCATAAGCAACAACTGCTTTTTCAGCACTCTCAACGCCATCTCCAGCTCTATCTAAACCTTGATAAAAGATTGATGCGACAGGTCCAGGTGTATTTCTACATACTTCTTTTGCAGCTTCAGTTCCACCAGACTTCAAAGCGTCTTCAACAGCTTGAGTTAATTTTTGAGTATTAGTTGTAGCAAGATTTAAGTAAATAATTCTTTCAATAGCAATTGCTAATCCAAAAATAAGACATGCAAGAACAATTCCCATAAATCCAGGACCACCTTCAATAAAACGATTTTTTAATTCTTGAGTAAATCCTCTTGGTGCAGGAGCTTCTTCAACCATTGGAGTCTGTTCAGCCATAACCGCCTCTTCTTGAACAACTTCTTCTTGTACTGCTCCTTCAGAAACAGATTCGTCTTGCGCATGTAATTGAACAGTACTTGTTAAAAAAACAGCGACTAATACTAAAAGGGATAATAATTTTTTCATTATATGTAATTTATTCTGTAGTTAATTTTGTTATTTAATTTTGCTAAATATATATAAAAAGTTCAAATAAAAATAATGTTTTAGACAAAGTGTTGATAATCAAAGACGATCACACTACATACTAATAAGAATGTTATTTAAACATGTTTTGCAGAGAGGAAGGGATTCGAACCCCCGATACGCTTTTGGCGTATACACACTTTCCAGGCGTGCGCCTTAAACCACTCGGCCACCTCTCTTTTTAAAAAGCTCTCAAAAGTAATATTTTAAGCTAAAGTGCAAATACTTTTTCAGCATTTTTTGTAGTTACAGAAGCAATTTCTTGTATTGGAAGTCCATAAATCTCTGAAAGTTTATCTATTACATAAGTAATATAAGAACTCTCATTTCTTTTCCCTCTAAAGGGAACAGGCGCTAAATAGGGAGAATCCGTTTCCAACACTATATGTTTTAAATCAATTTGACTTAAAAACTTATCTATCCCTCCGTTTTTAAAAGTGACTACTCCTCCTATCCCTAGCTTAAAACCAAGTCGTATTGCTCTATTAGCTTGCTCTAAAGTTCCAGTGAAACAATGAAATACTCCTCTTAGCTTTGTACAGTTTTCTTTATCTAAAATTTCGAAAATTTCATCAAAAGCTTCTCTACAATGAATAACAATTGGCAAATCATTTTTAATAGCTAACCTTATTTGAAACTCAAAGGCATCTTGCTGTTGTTTTAAATAGGTTTTATCCCAATACAAATCAATTCCGATCTCACCAATAGCTACGTAACTATGACTCTTTAAGCTGTTAACAACAAACTCTAACTCCTGTTTATAGTTTTCTTTAACATTGGTTGGATGAAGGCCAGACATTAAATAAATACTACCAGGATACTTATTTTTTAGATCGTGCATGTCATCAAAATGAGTAGAATCGATAGCTGGAAAAATGAATTTATTTATTCCTTTATCAATTGATCTTTGAATGACCTTATCAATATCCTCTTTAAATTGATTTAGGTAAAGATGCGTATGTGTGTCTATAATTTTCACTTATCAAAGTTAATATTTTAGATTAATTTTAGTTTATGTCATTAACAAAAAACAGCTTTTTAAAATCAATAGGATATATATCTTTTAGATTAAAACTTTTAAAAACAAATCATTATTTATTAAAGGCTTGTATTAATGAAGTTGAAGGCAAATTTATTTTAGATTCTGGCGCTTCTAGCTCATGTATATGTCTGAGTTTAGAAAATAAATTCAAAATAAGTTCTAAAAAAAACAAAATAAAGGCCTCAAGTGCTACAAGTAATATGGAAGATACTCGCTTGTCTAAAAACAATACTATTGAACTAAGAAAATGGAGAAGTACAATCAATTTAGTAAGTATTGATATGACTCATATTAACAGAGTTTTAAATGAAAAAGAAACTGAATCAGTAGACGGAATTATAGGAGCAGATGTTTTAAAAAAATCTAAAGCTGTAATTGATTACGAGTCAAATAAATTATACTTAAAAATTAAGATTTAATTGATTTTATTATTTCATTCAAAGGCTCCTTTACAAGAACATATCCAACAGAAACAACTATTCCTAAAAAACCAAAAACTATTACTATTAAAGATCTTTTAGGCGCGCTTCTTTCAAAAGGTATAGTAACAGGCTGTATTGTAGTAAATACAGGCGTATCTTTATTAACTTGAAGTTTAGCCTGTTCAACTTGGGAAGCTAATTGTTGAACTATTGACTCAGCAATATTGACTTCACTTTCAATTCTGTCTAGTTTATTTTGAAATAATGAACTAGATATATTTATATTCTTATCAACAAAAATTGCTCTTTTGTCTTGTAATTTTTCGTAAGAATTTTTATTTTCATCATACTGTTTGATTGCAAAATCCAACATCTCATTTGAAGACTGATTCTTAAATTCTATAATCTTTTCTTGAAGTAAATTTTGCGTAATTTGAGTTATTTGAGCAGCAATATTTTTATCAGAATCCGTGAAAGAAATAGTGATAAAACCTTCTTTATCGTTTATCGATAGAGACAAGGCATCTGCAATGGTATTAAACAGCTCTTTATCTTCCTGGCTAACTGAATAAATTTCTGATTTAGATAACGCAACATCTTGCGAATTAAAAGAACCCAACACTAGAGAGGGAAGGCCGATTGTATATTTTTTTATTGTACCTAAAATACTGAAAGAAGAGCCTTGATTAGAAAAGTAATCTTTAACAAAAATTTCTTCATCATTCAAATTTATTGTTGAAGCAAGCAGATCTAATTTAAAACCAACACTTTCAACTACTTGAGGATACAATGTCGGAGGAAATTCAGAAGAACTTTCCATACCTCCTAAATTAATTCCAGCAAGAGATGCAAGCCCTCCTAATGATGATCCACCAGTTTTAACACCTGAACTAAGTTGAGGAATAAAAGTGGTTGAAGAAGTAAATTCATTTGGTTGAAACAAAGCATAGACTATTCCTAAAACAACTGCGAATAAAGTTGCTTTAAAAATTAATTTTTTTTCATTGTAAACTTTTTTAAAAAGTTCAATCAAATCAATTTCATCTTCACTAGTATGTTGATTTTGAATTTCGTTCATAACTAGAAGCTTTTAATAAGTGCAATTATAGAAACTAAACTGGTTGTGTAACCAACTATCTCTCCAACGCTAGTTTTTTGTTCGTTTTGAGGTTTTTCAGGAACTACAACTATTGATCCAGGGTAAACTCTAGGGTAAAATTTAAAAAATAAAAAGGTTTTAGTTACTTTTCTCAATCCGTTTTGATATTCAACATAAACTTCCTTTTTAACCGATTTATTTGTAAAACCACCAACAGATTCAATAGCAGCATTAGCACTAATCGGTCTATTAATATTGATAATACCCTCTTGCTGAACTTCACCAGATATAACGACAGTATTATTTACCGCAGGCACTATAATCTGATCACCTGAAACTAATTCAAAATTAAATTTAGAATTTGATCCTTGAGAAATCAATTTAGTTCCGTTAACTGGGATTCGTATGGAATCTCTTAAGATTGATATACCACTAACTGAAGACGAATTCAAAAACTCTACATTATCTTTCAAGGCATTATAAACCGAATAGTTTTGATTTTTAATTGAATACAAGCCAGGAAGAGCTACCTCTCCTTTTATACTATAAAACTTATTCTCTTTTCTATAAGAAAAGGTGTTTACAGTAACTATATCATCAGGTTGAAGAATAATTTTATTATTTGGAATTAAATTTTCGTCAATTGATACAATAATCTCTTTAGTTACATTTTCACCACCTAACTTAGAAATATTTCTAAAAATTCTAATATCTTTTGGGTTAGCATAAGGTGTTAAACCGCCAGACATAATAATTAAATCTGAAATAGTTAAACCGTATTTAAAATCTAGTTCTTTTGGAAAATTTACTTCTCCTTTAATTTCAATAGACTCGTCAAAAAGAATATCTTTTGCAGAGGGTATGTAAAGGCTATCATTGTTAATAAGCTTAAAAGATAAATCACTATTTAAATCAATTGAAATTGATTGATTTTGCAATCCTTTATTATTTCTAAATAAAATTCCGTTTGCTCCAAGTTTATCAAAAGAAAATCCTTTAGCAGAATTAATCAGCTCTGCTATTGTATTGTTTTTTTCTAACTGAAATTTACCAGATATATTAACGGCTCCTCCAATTTTAACTAATCCAGAAATATTATCGTTATTGATTTCCTTAAAAAAAACTACATCACCATCTAAAAAAGAATTATTTAAGAAACCTTCTTTTTCAATCTCAATCATCTTTTTTGAAAAATCATCATATCTTTCAATAAAAACTTTTCCTTTAAAAGCACTAGACGTTACACCACCAGAAAGTTTTAATAAATCTTTAACACTTTCATTCTTTTTTACTTCAAACAATCCTAATTGTTTAAATCCTTCCAAAAGTTCAATTTCAGCTTCATAAGGTTTTACTAGTATAACATCTTGATCTCTTAAATAAACATTTGGATATTTACCATTTGCAAAGTAATCGTACAAATCAATAGAATAAACAGTTTTTCCATTTCTTAAAATCTTAATATCTCGATAAGTTCCTATTTCATTTGGACCTCCAGCTGCATATAAAGCATTTAATACAGAGCTAAATCCTGAAATTGTATAAGTTCCTGGCCCTTCAACTTGTCCCGTAATATTAATCACAATGCTTCTAGCTTTTTGCAAGCTTAGCTCTAAATCTACTTTTTCAATAGGGTCACTTGAATTTAAACCTGTATAAATTTTTGACAGCCTTGATTTAAGACGTTTAGATGCGGATTTTATACTAAGCCCTGAAAGATAAATAGGATCCATTCTATCTAGCTTAACATTTCCATTTCTCGAAATCTGAACAGGGTAAGAGTTTTCTGATGCTCCATATAAATTAATTAATAACTCATCACCAGGGCCTAATCTGTAATCACTTGGTGTTGCAACAAACAACTGAGGAGTTTCAACAATATTTTTATTTTTAAAAAAATCACTTCCAAAACGTTTTTTCTCTTCAACAACATCTACTTCTAGCGAATCTTTTTCAAAATTATCAGTATCTCCAAATTTAGATTGAATTTTGTCATCAGACTCATCCTTAGAAGCTTCCATTTCAAAATTCTTTTTATTCCATAAATCTCTAAGTTTTTTTACTTCTTTTGCTTTTCCTCCAATTAAAATTAATTGTTTTTCAGCATCCATTAATGAAAGACCTTGATCTTTAGCTTTTTTGATAAAAACTACTAACTCATTATCTGAGCTTGTAGATGCTTTTTTTCTTAACTCATCAATATCCTGTCCAAAAGAATTAAAACTTAAAAACAAAAAAGCAATAAGAAATATTTTTTTAATCATTTAATTAAATTTTTGCAAATATAATATTTTAAATTTCAAGTGCTTTATTAATGTTATCTTTCATTAATTCACTAATTGGATTCTCTAAAGCCTCTTTAATTTTTACCAAAAAACCTACCGACTCTTTCCCGTCTATAATACGGTGATCATAAGAAAGAGCTAAATACATTATAGGATGAATTTCGACTTTACCATTAACAGCTATTGGACGTTCCACAATATTGTGCATGCCCAAAATGGCTGATTGAGGAGGGTTAATTATGGGAGTTGAAAGCATTGAACCAAAAACACCACCATTAGTGATAGTGAAGGTTCCTCCAGTCATCTCATCTACAGTTATTTCACCATCCCGAGCTCTTATGGCCAATCTTTTAATTTCTTTTTCAACGCCTGAAAAACTTAATTCTTGAGCATCTCTAACAACTGGAACCATTAATCCTTTAGGTCCAGAAACTGCGATACTAATGTCAAAAAAATCATATTTAATTTGCTGATCACCATCAATCATAGAATTTACATCTGGGAATTCTTGTAATGCTTGGACGGTAGCTTTAGTAAAAAAGCTCATAAACCCTAATCCCACACCATGCTTTTCTTTAAATTGTTCTTTATATTTTTTTCTAAGTTCAAAGATTGGCGTCATATTAACCTCATTAAAAGTAGTAAGCATTGCAGTCTGATTCTTTACAGCCACAAGTCTTTGAGCTACTTTTCTTCTTAGCATTGAAAGCTTTTTAGATTCTATATTTCTGTCTTTTACGATAGCTTTTAAATCTACTTTTGGAAGTGCTTTAAGCGCATCATCTTTTGTAATTCTACCTCCTCTTCCAGAGCCAGAAACATTAGAGGCAGAAATATTTTTTTCACTTAAAATTTTTGCTGCAGCTGGAGAAGGTGTTCCGTTTGCAAAACTATTTTCTAATTTTGGCTCGTGTGACTCTTCAACTGTTTTAATAATTTTAATTGACTTTTCTTGCTCTTTTTCTTTTTTTACTTTTGGAGCTTTAGCATCTGTATCAATTAAACAAACTACTTGACCAACAGCCACAGCATCACCTTCCTCTGCTTTTAAAGTAATAATCCCACTTTCTTCTGCTGGAAGATCTAAAGTAGCTTTATCAGAATCTACTTCTGCAATAGTCTGGTCTTTTTCAACAAAATCACCATCTTTTACAAGCCATTCTGCAATTTCAACTTCTGAAATCGATTCGCCTGGCGATGGAACTTTCATTTCTAAAATCATTCTATTAATTGTTTTAATAAATCTTTTTTAATACCTGTAATATTCTGGTTTATAAGGTCCCTCAACTTTAACTCCAATGTAATCAGCCTGATCTTTATCTAATTCTTCAAGCTCAACACCTAATTTTTTCAAATGTAATTTAGCAACCTTTTCGTCTAAATGCTTAGGTAGCATATAAACTTTATTCTCATAAGAATCTGTGTTTAACCAAAGCTCAAGCTGTGCTAAAGTTTGATTTGTAAATGAATTACTCATCACAAAACTCGGATGACCTGTAGCACACCCTAAATTAACTAGTCTACCTTCAGCTAAAACAATAACATCTTTTCCTTCAATATTATACAAGTCAACTTGTGGCTTAATTTGATCTTTAGTATTACCGTAATTTGTATTTAACCAAGTCATATCAATTTCATTATCAAAGTGACCAATATTACACACAATCGCTTTGTCTTTCATTAACCTGAAATGCTCTTCTTTTAAAATATCTTTATTACCTGTTGCAGTAACAATTATATCTGCATTTCCTATAGCTGTTTTCATTTTTTTAACCTCATGTCCGTCCATAGACGCTTGCAGAGCACATATTGGATCAATTTCCGAGACAGTAACAATAGCTCCAGCTCCAGAGAACGAAGCAACAGTCCCTTTTCCAACATCTCCGTAACCTGCAACTAACACTCTTTTACCTGCAATCATAATATCAGTAGCCCTTCTTACTGCATCTACTGCACTTTCCTGACAACCGTATTTATTGTCAAATTTAGATTTAGTTACTGAATCGTTTACATTAATTGCTGGCAATGGCAGTGTTCCATTTTTTACTCTTTCATACAACCTATGAACTCCCGTTGTTGTTTCTTCAGATAATCCTTTAATTCCATTTACTAATTCAGGATAATGATCAAGGACTAAATTAGTTAAATCTCCACCATCATCTAAAATCATATTTAATGGTTTTTTATCTTCTCCAAAAAATACCGTTTGCTCTATACACCATTCAAACTCTTCTTCATTCATACCCTTCCATGCATAAACAGGAATCCCTGCGGCCGCAATTGCTGCTGCTGCATGATCTTGAGTAGAAAAAATATTACAAGAACTCCAAGTAACATCAGCTCCTAATTCAACTAAAGTTTCTATAAGAACCGCAGTTTGAATTGTCATGTGAAGACAACCGGCAATTCTAGCTCCTTTTAATGGCTTTTTTTCACCATATTCTTCTCTAAGTGCCATAAGTCCTGGCATCTCTGCTTCTGCTAATCTAATTTCTTTTCTTCCCCAATCAGCTAAAGAGATATCTTTTACTTTGAATGGAATGTATTTTGTGCTACTCATTTATTATAGTTTTAATTTTAATTTAATTTTATCTAACATATCTAATTTTTCCCAGGTAAACAGCTCAACCTCTAAAGTTTTTGATTCACCGTTTGGAGATTTAAAAGTCTTAGTAACAAATTTTGATTTTCTTCCCATATGTCCATAAGCTGCAGTTTCTGTATAAATTGGATTTCTTAATTTCAATCTTTTTTCAATAAAATAAGGACGCATATCAAAAATTTCTTCAACAATTTTAGCTAATTCACTATCATTCAAAGAAATTTTAGATGTTCCGTAAGTATTAACAAATATGCCCATAGGCTTAGCTACTCCAATAGCGTAACTAACTTGAACCAAACATTCGTCAGCCACACCAGCAGCAACTAAATTTTTTGCAATATGTCTTGTCGCATAAGCGGCACTTCTATCAACTTTACTTGGATCTTTTCCTGAAAAAGCCCCTCCTCCATGCGCACCTTTTCCGCCATAAGTATCAACTATAATTTTTCTACCTGTTAAACCGGTATCTCCGTGTGGGCCACCTATAACAAACTTTCCTGTTGGATTTATGTGATACTCAATGTCATCATTGAAAAAAGTTTCATAATTTGGATATTTACTCAATAATCTTGGTATTAAAATTGAAGTTATATCTAATTTTATTTTAGCTAGCATTTTATCTTCAACATCAAAATCATCATGTTGAGTAGAAACTACAATAGCAACAATTTTTTCGGGCTTATTATTTTCAGAATATTGTAATGTTACTTGAGATTTAGAATCAGGTCTCAAGTAAGTTATTTCATTATTCTCTCTTCTTAATTCTGCTAATTCTATTAATATTTTATGAGATAAATCTAATGCTAAAGGCATGTAGTCTTCTGTCTCATTACAAGCGTATCCAAACATCATTCCTTGATCACCAGCACCTTGATCTTCTGGATTTTTTCTCTCTACACCCTGATTTATATCAGATGATTGTTCATGTATAGCAGAAAAAACACCACAAGAATTACCATCAAACATATATTCGCTTTTATTGTAACCAATATTGTTTATTACTTGTCTCGAAATTGCTTGAACATCAAGATAAGTGTTAGATTTAACTTCACCTGCTAGTACAACTTGACCAGTGGTTACTAAAGTTTCACAAGCAACTTTTGAATTAGCGTCAAAGGCTAAAAAATTATCAATTAGTGCGTCACTTATTTGATCTGCGACTTTATCAGGATGTCCTTCACTAACAGATTCGGATGTAAAAAGGTAACTCATGTTTTTTTAAATTTCTAAATTAATTACTAAATAGTTTAATGTAATTATTGAACAAAATTAATATTATTATCAATAATTAGGTGTTTTTAAAAAGTTATTTTTTTTCAATTAAAGTTTTTATCTAACTAAAAAATTGATTGCGCAATTTTTTTTATATTCAGTGCTTTTCCCATTGAATAGTAGTGTAAAAAAGGAACACCATGTTCTTTTAGCTCTTTGCTTTGTTGTATACACCATTCAATCCCTAACTCTTTAATTTGCGAATTGTCTTTGCATTTTATAACCTCTTTTATTAAAGTTTCAGGAAGATCACAATGAAATCTATGCGGAAGAATATTAAGTTGTTTTTTTGTTGAAATAGGCTTAAGTCCTGGAATAATAGGAACATTAATTCCTTCTTTTTTGCATATATCTTGGAATTCAAAGAATTTATTGTTGTCAAAAAACATTTGAGTTACTATATATTCAGCACCTAATTTAATTTTTTCTTTTAAAAAGTGTATATCACTTTCTAGACTTGGAGCTTCCATGTGTTTTTCAGGATAACCAGCTACTCCAATACAGAAATCAGTTTTTGAAGACACCTCAACTTCTTCCAAATATTTTCCTTTATTTAAATCTGCTATTTGATTTA